>Ga0315910_10005000_pt1 | contig 10945 bp, 5 predicted proteins | sample EdamamesoilMG_FD_204470 | JGI IMG/M metagenome (GOLD analysis project Ga0315910, IMG submission 204470) | Garden soil microbial communities collected in Santa Monica, California, United States - Edamame soil | ecosystem: Environmental > Terrestrial > Soil > Garden | place: USA: California...
AACAACTGCTCACTCTGCTTACGGCTTTTCAACCGTTCATTTTTTCCTAATGTGAATTGCTTTGCCACCGGATGTACAGATTTACGCAGATTATCTCTATAAACAAAATAGTCACGCTAAATAGCGTGACTAAATAAGTTAATCCGTCAATATCAGACTGGAATTATTTCAGTTTACTTTCAGAAGAAACCGACAGTTTTTTACGGCCTTTTGCACGGCGGCTTGCCAATACTTTACGGCCATTAGCGGTTTTCATACGTTTACGAAAACCATGTACTGATTTGCGGCGCTTCCGATGAGGTTGAAATGTACGTTTCATATTTTTTTCCTTTTTTTCCCGAAGGGATTCCTTCGGAACACTTGTTTGAAATGCGGTTCGGGAGAAGCGAACCAGGTTTCATTTTCAACCAGTACTCACCACAGCACCGGTTTGTGAAAGGACGGCAAAGGTAAGGGAATGAGCCTTTCGGAAAAAGCTGATTTTCAATTTTATTTTGGCCTTTCTATAACAATAGTTTGTAGCTGAAACTCAAGGTGTTTGCAGCTATTTTTGTGTGGATGCTCCGAAAAATTCTTACTAAAGAACAGGCTCTGCAAAAGCTCAGGCACTATTGCCGCTACCAGGAGCGATGCCATAGCGAAGTAAGAGAAAAGCTATGGCAGTTGGGAGTAAAAAGATCTGAACATGATGAACTAATTGCAAGCCTGATTGAGGATGACTACCTGAACGAAGAACGATTTGCAATGCAATTTGCAGGCGGCAAATACCGGCACAAGCAATGGGGCCGTATAAAAATAAAATATGAACTGAAGCAAAAACAGGTAAGTGATTATTCAATTAAAAAATCGTTGCAACAAATTGATGAAACTGATTATTTAGAAACACTGAAAGAACTGGCCGATAAACGATATGCTGCTTTAAAGAATGAGCAATGGCTGGTTCGGAAAAAGAAAACAATTGATTATTTATTATTAAAAGGGTTTGAGCACAGCCTTATTAATACTATTGTAAGCAGTCTTTAAGCTTATTCTTCACCTGCCTGGTTTGTGGGAATATAAATTGAGACAGTTGTTCCTTTTCCTTTTTCGCTTTCTATCTGTAAGGTAGCGCCCATCATTTTTACAAGATCTTTAATAATAAGGTAACCGAGCCCATGACCCCGACGATTATCCACATTGGCTGCAGTAATTATGATATCATCAGCTAATAATCGTTGTACTTGCTCTGTAGTCATACCAACTCCAGAATCCTGAACCCATATTCTTACAATGTCATCTTCTTCATCTGCACCAATAATAATACTTGAATTCTCTGAAAAGTTGATTGCATTTGCAAGCAGGTTATAGATAAAAATTTTTAAGGGTTCAAAATACTGGTACAAGTTCAGGTTAGGATCAACTTTATTTTCGAGTGTTAACTTTTTACTTTTTGCAAGCGATTTTAAAATACCTGTAACCTGTTCAACTGTATCATATAAATTAAAATTTTCCATTGCCAGCCGTCGGTGTTCGTTCTGATATTTTATCCAGTTAAGAATGTTGGTAGAAAGTAATTGAAGTTCTTGTGTAGTGTTCACCATTTCCTGGATCGTTTCATTTTGCAGTTCATCGCTCATCATCTTTTTTTTCTCAATCAGGTTTTTACCTGCTACTGTAATAAACTTAAGTGGTGTTACAATATCATGGCTTATGATAGATATTAGTCTTGTTTTGATTGAATCACTTTTTTCTAATACTTCAGTCTTTTGTTGTAGTTCGCTTGTTTTCTCAGCAACCTGCTGTTCCAATCTTTCCTGTGTAAGCCTCAACTGGCGGGTACGTATATTATAATACCACATAAATAACAGCGCTAATATGCCTAAGAGTATTACATTAAACCACCACCGCTTATACCATGGAATAGTAATATAGAACTCAATATTTTTATACGTGTAGTTATTGGTTCCAAAACCATTTTGTTTGCGAATGCTAAGGTTATATTTACCCGGTGGTAAATTATTAAACCGTATTTCCATTCCTTTCTCAATATCCACGGGCCGCCATTCGGTTTCATCATTCAGGCGATAACTGATGTACATATTTTCCCGGTTACTCCATGCAGATACAACGAATCGTACAACCAGTTCACGGGTTTTGGCTGCAAGTTTTTCAAAACTTATTGAATCAGGATTAAATGATTTATTATCTGCAATTATTTCGTCAATGTATATTTCACCCACAGGTAGAACTGGTTTCGACTGATCCGGGTTTACCCAAAGCAACCCATCCATGGAAGGAAATGAAATAGTACCGTTTTTTAATTGCAATGCGCAGGGTGTGCAACCGCCGTTCAACTCAGTCATTTCCATACCATCATTCTTGCCATAGTAATAATAATAAACTTCCTGCCTGTTTTTCTCAAATACCTCAGCCAACTCGGCAAGGCTTGCCTTGAATAAACCACGGTTTGTGCTTATCCATACATAATCGCTTTTATCTTTTACAAAACAGTGGGTAAAAAGCAGGTGTTTATTTTTATCAAGTGGTAGCGGTTTTACAATTCCTTTTTTGGAAATATATAATCCTCCACCATAAGTTCCGAAAAACACATACTCTTTATACTTCCAGATTGAACGAACACAATACTGGCCTGTATTAAAAATTGTATCAAGCTGACCTGTCTGAATATTATATTGTAATAAAGAATTGCAATTGGCTATACCCAATACACCCGGTTCGATTTCCTTCATATCATAGTAAATATTGATCCTTTCTGAAGGTTTGGCGGAGTATAATCTTTCTGTTGAATCTGCTACTATTCTGGAAATGCCAAATTCATTTGCAAAATATAACTGGCCGCCAGATTCAGCGATTACAGATTGTGAGCTATCGCGAATCTTCGGATAGACTTTTGTTTCACCTGTTTTAAGATTATAATGATGCAGCGGATTAAATGCTACTCCCTGGCCAACCTTACTATAAAAAAGCAATGAATCGTTTAGCAGATAAAGATTGAGATTAAACCTTCCTGTAATGGGGAGTTTAGTTACTGGGCCAGGTTTTTTTCTCAATACATGCCCTTCGTTAGTTAAAATAGAACCATCGCCTAGCTCAACCTGTCCATAATATGATGTACGTTGGTTAACACCTGCTTCAGTGTAACGTACCGATTCAACTTTGTTTTGCCTGATAAGCACAACTCCTTTTGAATCGGTTCCTATTGCAAGTATTTTTTTCTCATCATCATACTGCACATAGCGGATAAGAATATCCTGCGGAACCTGTTCTGTAATTAATGTTGCTTGCAGTCTTTCATTTACATAATCAATCCTCCATGCTGTATTCTCATAAAACAAAACCGGGAAGTCCATTCCATTTGTCCAGATTATAAACATCTTTTTTCTATCCAGTCGATCAATGTTGTGTGCAAAATCAAGTGCTACTGGCGTCAGCTTATGTGTATTCTTATCGAAGTGATATAGATTTTTCACTGAGTCTCCAAGAAACACTTCACCCGAACATTTAAAAGATACCCGTGGTGGAAAAGGAAGAGATACACGTTCTGGTGATTTCAAATGACCGGCGAGTAAAAAAAGTCTACCGGCGTGGAGTATAAATGCTGAAGTATCGCTGGTTGGCAGTATATCACTAAACTGTAGCGAAAATTGCCCCGGTTTTTCAAAGTCACCTGATTGTTTATAAAGTTTCTCGGAAATAGTTATGGTAATAATGCTGCTTCTTGCATTACCGGTTATAAATTTTGTTTCCAGGTAAACAAGCTTGTTCTTATCAACTTTAAAAATATTTCTTGAATTATCAGCAGTATAAATAACGTTCTGGTTATTTTTTACAAGGAATAAAATTCGTTCATTGGTAATATGAGGATTATCATTGCTGTTATAAGTTTTAAACTCAAGACCATTATAACGAACAATACCCGCCTCTGTTGCTATCCACAAAAAACCGGTTTGCTTATCCCATTGCAAACCCTTGATGCCGTTTGAAGGCAATCCTGTTTCAGTATTAAAATATTGTACATGAAATTTCTGCTGTGCAATAACAGTACTGGTAGTAAAAAATAACAGCAGAAAAAGAAAAGAAAGTCTCATTGAGGCAGCTTACAGATACAATTTACAGCATCCCCATTAATAATTCACATTGTACAAAGTGGCGAGCTCCATCAGCTCTTTAATATTATTCGCATTAGTTTTTTCATAAATGCGGGTCTTAATGGTAGAGACTGTATTCATTTTAAGGTTAAGCGTTTCAGCGATATCCTTTGTACCAATTCCTTTCAGCACATAATGCAGTATCTCCAGTTCACGTGGCGCTAATGCCCTGAAGGGATTATCATGAATCTGGGAACCATTACCCGTCTTCGCCGGTAATTCATTATTCAGGAAACGTTGCAGTACTTGTTGCATCTCCTCCTCGCCTACTGTTTTAGGCAAGTAATAATTGATGCCATATTGTTTTAATGCCTCGCCATATACTTCGGCGGGTTGCATGGAGAAAATACAAACACGCAAATCAGGATATACCCGGCGGATGTTTGGTATCACTTCCAGTGTGCTGCCATCAGAAAGAATAATATCGAGAACAAGATGAGTATAATCTTTTTTTACAAGCTCCTTCATCAGTTCACTGCATGAGCTTGCTTCATGTATATCATTATACCCAAGGTTCAATTGCATAAAAAGTTTTAAGCCCTTTCTAATCATGCTGTGATCGTCTGCTATAAGTATCTTCGGTTGCATTGTATAATTAATATCGAATTTAAATTACTTAATATTTTACAGAGTAGAATTTGTTCTACGCTTGCCGGGATACCAGGAATTGCTGTAAAGTTTGTCCAATCCTGGCTCCCATGTCTCACCACTGACTGAATATTAACATTTAGTGTTTGCCGGGTAATAAGAATCAAACCCCTGATTTTTGAATTAGTTGATGAGTAAACATGGTTGATTATTGTCGTTTTCGAACTGCTTGCCTTTGTTTGACTTACCTCGTTCAACTTCCTGTAGCGGGGAAATAAATGATGCAGGGTACTTCTCAAAACAAACAGATTCCTGATTGCCGATTGCAAAAATCCGTAAACGATTGCGCAGAAAAATAGAATTAACTCTACAAGAAATCTTTAAAACGATCCGACATTGCAGCCTCATTGTTAGTATCAACGTCTAAAATTTAAAATAAACGAATGCTTACTCTCCTGATAGTATCCCGGTTGTGTGGTGTTAAACCCAATCAGTTAAAGGAAATGTTGATGAAGCAATTTTTATTCAGGCAGGAAAAATTATTACTTACGATTTCGCTGATACTTTTTATGGTATTCGGCGGAGCGGCATAGATTCCAATATCGCCAGGAAAAAACTTAAACAGTCTCATCAACGGGACTGTTTTTTTATTGTAACAAGCTTCGATCAATAAGAGTCTTGTCATGTCGAAACGGTTACTTTAAGGAAATTGCTTTTATAGGAAATAATAGTTGAGACATCTCGAACCGGCTAATCTTTTAGATGCTTCGCTTGAATTGATCATAGTTGAAAAGTCACCATACTATAGCTCAGCTTGATAAGACTCCGAATATTTAATGATTACTAAAGTTGCTTCGAATTTTACCTGATAATCGTCACATACCCTTTCAGCATTCTTTTCTGCGTATCATTTAGCTGAATAACATAAACGAAGACAGCATTAGGTTGTGGAGTGCCTTTATATTTTCCATCCCATGGGCGATTGATATAGTCCTTTGTTTGATAAACAACTTCTCCGTTGCGGTTAAACACTTGCACTAATGCACCGGGATATAAAGCCAATCCCGGTATCTGCCATACATCATTTCTGCCATCACCATTTGGCGTAAAACCGGATGGTACATACAAGCCTGTGATGATATTTACTATCACTTTATCTGTAGCTGTACAGTTACTTGTTTTATCTACAGCGAGAATCGTATACTCTGTTGTATTATCGGGTGTCGCAACCGGATTAAGAATATTTGAAGCACTTAAATAAGTAGCAGGAGTCCAGGTAAAATTATAATTCGATGGGTTAGCTATTATCGCATCCAATGTTGAGTTGCCCCCCGAATTTATAAATTTATCCGGGCCAGCATTTACGGATGGATTTGGACTTATCGTGATTGAATTAGTTGCAGGCAATGAACGACAGCCCGCTGCATTTGTAACTGTCAAGCTGATATTATAAGTATTAGCACTGCTATAGCTTCTTGTAAATGGCGGCATATTAGTTCCTGTTCCATTTCCAAAATTCCAGCTCCATGTTGTTGCTCCTGTAACGCCTGAACTAAACTGTACCGGCTTATTTACACAAGCAGTATCTGCAAATGCTGTAAAGGATGCAACGGGATTCGGGTTTATTAACGGTATTGTAGCCATTGCAGTATCACTCACGCAACCTGCACCTAAGCTTACTACATGACGGATTGTAATATTCGTTAAGCCGGAGGTATAGGCATGGGTTGCAGTATTGCTCGTTGTCGAACTAAAGTTTTGTCCATCACCAAAATCCCACCACCATGTTGCAGGTGAAGCACCTAATGTATAAGATGATACAAACCGTTGCAAACTATCAATACAGGGAATTAATGTACTGGTCATAGTTGCTGCGGGGCGGTTGTTCACACTTACCACTCTTCTGAATGTATCACTCTTGCAACCATTATCAGAAAACACAACTAATGATACAGTAAAGTTTCCTGTCGTAGTATATTGATGGAAGAATGCGGAATTATTATTTCTTGTTATTGAATTTCCATCACCAAAATTCCATTGCCAGCTTGTAATAGTTCCCGAAGCAATAGACGAGGTATCAGTAAATCGTATCGAATCGCTTACGCAGATATTTCCGCTATAGCCAAACTTTGCCGTTGGTGATACGAATACATTAATTGAACGACGCATGGTATCACTCTTACAACTATTATTAGAATTAACAACCAAAGAAATAGTGTAAGGGCCGGGTGCTGTATAGTGATGATAAAATGGAGAGTTATTATTTCTTGTTATTGTATTGCCATCGCCAAAATTCCATTGCCAACTTGTGATAGTACCGGAAGCAATCAATGAACTATCTGTTAGATAAACAGAATCTGTTTGACAAATATTTCCATTAACACCAAAATTGGCAATGGGTGAATCAAATACTGTAATTGTTTTTATTGTATCTCCCACACAGCCATTGGTTGCTATTACTTGGTAACGAACAGCCTGGTTACCGCTTGTATTAAATTTCTTTACAGCATTCACAGTGTTTTGTGTAGTAGCATCAGGAAATGTCCACAGGTAACGATCAAGTGTAAAATTTCCCGGCACAGCCGTACCTGTAAAGTATACACTGTCCTTTAAACATGCAGGTGAACTAAAATTAAAATTACTTACCGGGCCGGGCTTCACTACTACTTTCACTTCGGCAAATTCAGTCTGGCTACAGTTATCAATTACGTTTGCAGTAAATGAAACAGGAATAATATAAGTACCGGTGTTATTGAAAATAAAATCTTGTTGTAGTGAATAGACAAAATAAGTCCGTCCATTAATCAATTCCGTTGCAACAGGAACAGGGTTGCTGATAATTGAATCAGCATTCGGTGACATACCTGCTACCTGGCTCAGTTTCCAATAAATGGATGTAGCCTGGTAACCCAATTTTACATACAACCTGACCGGCGACTTTGGACAAGTAAATGAATCAATATTAGTTGTTGTGTTAAATGTATTTTTGATATTACTGTAATGGTTCAGGTTATTGATATTGGTTCCAACATTATAGCCATAGCTTTCAAAAAAACCTAATCCATACACTGTTGCTGTAAAATTTGAATCACATACCAATCTATGCTGCGCTGCCAATCCAAATATTCTTGCCACTGCAACTGAATAACCAGGATGATTGGGATGCGTACGGATATTTGCAGGATTAAACGGTGCTCCATCCAATGTTAATGATGCAAGTCCTGCATTCGATACAATTACATTTAAGTAATTAAAATCAATATTAGCTGCACGGGTTGCATAAAACAATACATCATTTCTTCCCTGCTCAACCGGGCTCAGGTAAAACATTTCCGGATCACCATATGCAAACTGGCTGGCCATATAACACCGATTACCACCCGGTGTGTATTGCGCCATCAATATGGGCTTATCAGCTTCAATATAATCACCACCTAAACTATCTAAATATTCATAATAGAAATTATTAATCAAGCCAGTCATTACAACGCCGTTTCTTTTCACCACTGTTGTTGGATCGGATACAGCAATGCGATAAAAATTTTTAAACTGATCATTAATATCAGTATTCGTATTGTTTAAAGTATGATAAGTTAAATATCGTGTGCCCCATGCCTGAGTTGGAAACACTTGCTGTTGCATGTATTCACCACCATCATTTTTGCAAAGACGAATTCCACTGCTTCCGGAAAACACAGCAACAGGATGACAGTTACCGTCTGCACCAGGAACAGACAATATTTTGCTACCTGTCATGTCTTTACTTGCATCTACAAGCCGTGATGATGAGCCTAACTTGCCCATTACGTTATACAGTTGGCCTTTCATCAGGTTTACTGTATAAGTTTGTCCGGGCAACCAACCGTTTCTTGTTGTATCAGATGGAGTGATCTCTAATCTTGTATTGTCTTCAGTAGCTATAACATAAAACCACGAGTACCATTCAGGTCCATTTTGTGTTGTAGTAATGGGTGGGTTAGGTGGACTTGAACCTGATTGTGATTGCGAATAATTCAATGAAAAATATTTGTAGCCGTATGTCTCAACAGGCATCAGCATTGTTGCACCTGAAACCATTGCATTATATTCATGTGCATATACTACAATTGGTGTGTCGCTTACTATATGTACAGCACGATTGAATAGACCTTCATTAAAAATTCTTGCATCATCAGATCCTGTTTTAGGAATACGTATCGTCGCATTTACTGTATTAGCAGGAATGCTTACAGATTGACTCCACGATGTACCGGTAACTGACACCGTTACATTAGCCGGTTGTTCTGCACTTAAGTATAAAACTAACTCTTGTGTGTTAATTGGGTTTTCCCTGTCAAATACCCAGCAATAACCATAGCCCAGCCAGAATTCTTTTCCCTTGTTTGATTTATCCTGTGCAGATGATTGAATACAAGACAAAGAAAATGCTAACAGTAGTATGTAGTAACAAATACGCATATTCATTTGACGATACAATATTGCGTAGAATATTTCTGTAAAATGGTAGAACAAATTCTACAAGCATCGTTCAATTGTTGGTCTAACCTTGCCATCCCTTTACAAAATACCATAACTTAAAATTTACAGACATGAACAAGCGCTGCTTAGGAAAACTTCACTACACAATTTTTTCTGTAGTGTTAATGCTTTCCTCGGTTTTATTGCATGCACAGAGTAATTACAACACCACCAACTGGAGGTTTAGCAATCCCAAACAATTTGGGTTTACAGTTTTTGATGTTGATTTTTTTGATAATAATGTTGCTATCGCTGTAGGAAGTGATGGTGGTATTGCCCGTACAACTGATGGCGGTACTAACTGGACTTATGGCCCATTCACTTTTGTGAATGCTGCAGGTAACTGGCAAAAACCATCATTTACTGATGTTCATTTTGTAACATCAACTATTGCATACGCCTCTGGTACATTAGGTGTATTGGTAAAAACAACCGATGGCGGTGTTACCTGGACACGGGTGCAAAACCCCTTATATAATAATGCAAGAAGTGTAAATACAGTTTGGTTCACAAGTGCAACTACAGGTTATATTGCCGGTCAGTGGAATTCATTGGATTCTATTCCGAAATTATATTTTACAAATAATGGCGGTGCTACATGGGACTCATTGAATGCACCGGCAGTGAATGGCAGATCAAGAGTTGGATATATTAATAATCCAAACCTTGCGCCATTATTATGGAATGTTGATGCGAAAGGAAAAGAAATATGGCGCATTGAATTTTCAAGCCCAACAACAGGCTATATCACCGGTGGAGGATCAAGTTTGTTTCCACCAATGCCTGCGGCAAATGCTTCAACTTGTTTACCAACCGGCGGTACAGTTGGCACAAGCGGACATAACGCTGCGCTTGTTTGGAAATTCAGTAACGGCGTATTAACAGATTACTCGTTGAGTAAAGAAAGATTGGGCTACTCAGGAATAAATACAAATACTATCACCTGCACCACTCAATTTAATTCTGCAGGTGTTACACCAACACAACAACAATACCGAGCTATCAATATCATCAATGATTCATTGGTATTGCTGATGTCTTTTAATAATAACTGTGTGGTAAGAGTACACACTGGCAGAAATGACAGTACTAATAATATGGCAACTGGTTTAAATGAACCGGGCAGATACCAGATCATGAACTTCCCTTTCCCGCCTACAGGCGGGCCACAGGCTGGAACACCAATTCCTAACCCACAGGTATTACTGGCATCAAACCCTTATCATATAAGAAAAGCTTCAAACGGTAAATTATATGCAACAGGAAATTTTGGCCGCTGGTGGACATCTGTTGATACAGGAAGAAACTGGGTTCAGGTAAATAGCTTACCTCAAAATCAATTGTACAGCCAGTATGGAACATGGGCATTAGATATTGCACCCAACGGAAAATTTCTTGCAATGGGTACGAATGGTGTTAAATCTGATTCAATACCGGGCTCACCAATGACGAGCAATTATAATATACAAGTAACCTCTGCATATATAAAAATGGATTTTGCAGATTGTAATAATGGTATGGCTGTTGGTGGCGGTTCAATTGCAATAACAAATGATGGTGGTACAACCTGGTTTGACAGAACAAGAGCTGACTTTGTTTCTTTGTTTATCAATATTAATTCTGTTGCCTATGTACCCAACAATCCGGCAAAAGCATACTTTGCTACAAGCGTAGGTAATCTTTATAAATCG
>Ga0315910_10005001_pt1 | contig 10944 bp, 6 predicted proteins | sample EdamamesoilMG_FD_204470 | JGI IMG/M metagenome (GOLD analysis project Ga0315910, IMG submission 204470) | Garden soil microbial communities collected in Santa Monica, California, United States - Edamame soil | ecosystem: Environmental > Terrestrial > Soil > Garden | place: USA: California...
GGCCGTTGGCAAGTTCGTTCGTCACTGAGCATCGTCCTTCAGCCCTCCACACTAAACTCAGGGATGCGGGCTGTCTCAGCTACGTTGGCAAGGAGGGCGGTCACAACTGGGATCGTCGAGGCGCGCGAGGATCTCGGAGTGTAATCGATCGGGGCCCGTGGGCCGGTCACAACTCAGGAGCCCGGGGGGACTCCCATCCCCCCAGTGTAATCGATCGGGGCCCGTGGGCCGGTCACAACCGGCAGCGGCGGCGGAACGGTGTCGATGTCAGTGTAATCGATCGGGGCCCGTGGGCCGGTCACAACAGAGCGCAAGGGGCGGTGGGAGGAGTGCAGAGTGTAATCGATCGGGGCCCGTGGGCCGGTCACAACTGGTCAAGTACTTCGGCGCGTGCGCTCACGAGTGTAATCGATCGGGGCCCGTGGGCCGGTCACAACGTGACGGTGCCGTGGCGCTCGTGTTCGTCAAGTGTAATCGATCGGGGCCCGTGGGCCGGTCACAACAGAGAGGGCAGCGTGCCGACAGCAGCAGCAAGTGTAATCGATCGGGGCCCGTGGGCCGGTCACAACAGCTTCTCGGCGCTCACGGCTTGGGCTCCAAGTGTAATCGATCGGGGCCCGTGGGCCGGTCACAACTTCTTCAACTGCGCGACCATCGCGGCGTCGAGTGTAATCGATCGGGGCCCGTGGGCCGGTCACAACCAGCTCCTTCACGCGGGCAAGCGCGGCGTCAGTGTAATCGATCGGAGCCCGTGGGCCGGTCACAACTGTATGTCGTCGAGGTCGAGATCGAACCGAGTGCATAGGCGCATTGACCACATCACCGCCGAGAACGCCCGCCCCCAGAGAGTCCTGAGAGTGCGATGCCCGGGCGCACTTGCGGTACCCAGGGGTCGCGCGACCGTGACCGCCGCAGCCTACCCACGCTCACGGGCGACGGGTTGATGCCGATGCAGACCGCGCGCAGGCCCGGGCGCAGCAGGTCCTCGAGCGTCGCGACGGGCTCGCCCATCCATGTCTCGGGGGCACGGTGGTGGGGCACGGCTTCGGCTCGGTCGAGCACGTTGAGGATGGAGAGATGCGCAACGGGCCTGCACGTCTCAAGGAAGCATTGGCCCGAGTGGTGCGGTTGCGAAGTCCGTGGACCCGCGGGTCAGCGCGCTTTGCCTAGCGGCCCCCACACATCGCGGACCGCGCGGGCCAGATCAAGCGCCTCGCCTTCACCTGCAAAGTGGCAAAACATCAACTCTGGACTGGTTCCAGCAGTGTGGTTGTGCACCGCGACGATTCGGATGTCTCGCGCTCGGTACCCGTCGATCGCCCGCTGCAATTCGTCGCGCAGCAGGCAGGTGTCGCCCATGATCATGGTGAGCCCGCATTCGCAGGGGGCAAAGCCGACCCAGCAGGCAGGCCCAGCTCCGGCGAGTAGTGGGCGGCCATCCAGTGTCACACCCAGTTGCGGGCGCGAGAGGACGACCTTGTACATCCCGCCGGGAGTCAGGGAACCGGGCAGTCCCATCACCTCCGAGATCGCGTTGCCGTCCACCTCCGGCGCGGCGCCAGGCCGGCGATCGGGCTTTGGGTGCACTTTGCCGAGCTGATCCCACGCATTGCGAACGGTCTTGGCAAGCGCCAGCGCGTCGCCGCGCCCCTGAAAGTGCAAGAACACGAAGTTCGGACTTCCGCCGAGCATGTGGTTGTGAATCGCAACGACCTCGAGGTCTCCAGCGCGAAGCGCGTCGATCACCGGGTTGATCTCTTCGCCCAGCGAGCAGGTGTCCCCGATCACAGTCGCATCCGTGGGTGTGCCTACGAATGCTGCGTAGGTGAGCACCATGGAGGGCGGCACGACGAAGCCGAACTCGTTGTGGAGCGCAGGTTCGGTGCGCGGCACGTCCACCCTAAAGGTGCCATCAGCCAGTAGCTTGCCGGGCTTGCCGAGAACCTCGCTTACCCTTGACCAGTCCGCGGGGGCCGTGTCCTGCCTGACGGACGCACAGGCTACGGCGAGGGATACCACGAGGGACAGCGAGAATGGGATGAGAATGCGCATCGGGAACTCCGGGCGAAGGAGGGAGGTTCAAGCAGGGCGACTGACTCCTCCAGCACCGGCGGCGGAGCCTTTGCCCCATGAATACCGCCTCAGCCATGATGTTGGCGCTGCATTCCCGGCATGGCTACCATGCCGACATGGATGAGTGGAGCGCGGACCCTGACCTGCTGCGAACCTTCCTGGCCGTGCACCGCCACCGCAACTTCACCCGTGCCGCGGAAGAACTGTTCGTCACGCAACCCGCAGTGTCACGGCGAGTCTTGCGCCTGGAGAAGGCCCTGGGCGTGGCCCTGCTGGAGCGACTCGGCAAGACGATTCACCCTACCGAGGCGGGCGACGCGCTTGCTGCGGAAGCTGCCGCATTGATCGGCAACATCCAGAGGCTGGCAGAGGTCGTCCGCTCCCGACGTTCGGGCGAGCAGGGTTGCGTGCGGATCGGCGCGAGCACGACGCCAGGTCACTACCTGTTGCCAGGCGTGCTTGTGCGGATGCGAGAACGTCACTCCGGGATCGATATCGAGTACTGCATCGAGAATTCTATTCGCATCGAGGAGAAGCTCGTGCGCAACGATCTCGACATCGGCTTCGTGGGCGTGCCGCTCACGAACACGAGCCTGCGCTGCCGTCCGATCCTACAAGACGAGGTCGTGTGCTACGCGGTCGCCTCGCACCCGCTCGTGCGGCGGCGCTCGCTGTCGCCGAGCGACTTGGCGGGCGAGACCTGGTTCGCGCGGGAAGCAGGCTCCGCGACTCGCGCGCTGATGGAAGCGAAGCTCCGAAAGGGCGGCGTTCGCCCCGGAACGATGGTGGAGATGGGTTCCCCGGAGTCTGCCAAGGTTCTGGTCCGCGCGGGGCTGGGCATCTCCTACATGTCGCGCTTCGGACTCCGAGGTGAGCAAGGATCGGGCCTACACGAACTGGCCGTGCCCGGTTTCCCCATCACTCGCCCGATTCACTTGGCACTGCACGTGGACAAGCGACTCTCGCCAGCGATGCGTGTGTTCCTGGACGTGGCCGGTGAGGCGCTCGGTTTCCGCGCCTGACAGTCGCCCGTCTGCCTACGCCTCTTCGCCCGCTGCGTCGGATACTTCGCCGGCGCGGCCGCCGTGGCCTGCTGCATCGAGCTCGTGCCGAGCCGGTAGGTCGTCCCTCGCTATCGATCTCGTCGATTCCACCGCATTCGCCGCGCGCTGCTTCAGCGCCGAGCTTGGAGCGCATGGGATGGCCTGGGGCCGGCTGATCGGCTACGTCAAACCTGAAGGGGTTTCGTTACACCCCACACGTGTGGCCGTCACGCGCGCCTGGATGGGGGCTGCGCGGCAAGTCTCGACGAAACGGGGCTGCCTACTTCTTCGTGGGCTTGCCGTGGTCATGCCCGTCGCCTTCCTTGTGCTCGCCCTCGGCGTCGAGCGGACAGTCCTTGCACGTGCCGTGGCCAACGACTCGCAGGGCGTTGCCTTCGCGCACCCAAAGGTGCGCGTTGTCGCCTTCGGCGGTGACGAAATACTCGGGCGCGGACTTCACCGGCTCCGACGCGCCTTGCGTGGTGAAGAGCGCGGCCGTCGTGGCGAGTGCGAGCCCGCCGAGGATCGAGTTGGAAAGGGTCATCGAGGTTCTCCGTAGTTGATGGTGTCGAGGAATAGGGCGTCGAGCCTTGGAATCGGCAATGCGCCGATGGCCGAACGCCTGTTCGTGTGATCGAACCGGATGTCAGCTCGCTGCGCCGGGTGCCGCGCCGTGTGGCGGCACTCCTCCGTCCGGTTCGGCGTCCGCACCGGAATTCCCGGAGGTGCCGCGCGACGCGCTCGTCCCCGGATTGGATGCATGAGCGGTGGTGTCAACGCTCGCTCCGTCGCCTGCCTCCCAGCCTTCTGGGTTCGGGACAGGGAGTCCGTCGGCGCGCGTTCCGGTGAAGATGCGGTAGAGCGCGGGCAGCACGACGAGCGTCAGCAAGGTGCTGGAGATCAGGCCGCCGATGACGACCGTCGCGAGCGGACGCTGTACCTCTGCCCCCGTGCCGGTAGCAATCGCCATCGGCACGAATCCGAGCGAGGCCACGAGTGCCGTCATCAAGACGGGCCGCAAGCGAGTGATCGAACCGTGGATGATCGCTGCTTCCACCGCCTCGCCTTTCTCGCGCAGTTGGTTGATGAAGATGATCATCACCAAGCCGTTGAGCACGGCGACGCCGGACAGCGCGATGAAGCCGACGGCGGCAGAAATCGAGAACGGCATGTCGCGCACCCACAGCGCGACGACTCCGCCAGTGAGTCCGAGCGGGAGGGCCGCGAACACGAGCAGCGAATACATGAAGCTCTTGAAGGTCGCGAAGAGCAGCAAGAGGATCATCGCGAAGCACACAGGCACGACGATCGAAAGTCGCTGCTTTGCCGCGACCAAGTTCTCGAACTGACCGCCCCACACGAGCCACTGTCCGGCCGGTAGCGCGAGGGCCCCGATCTTGTCCTGTGCTTCGGTCACGAACGAGCCCAGGTCGCGTCCGCGAACGTTGCACTGCACCACGATGCGTCGCTTGCCGTTCTCGCGGCTGATCTGGTTGACCCCCTCGGCCACCTCGATGCGAGCGACCGTTCCCAGCGGCACGAATCCGCGTTCGATCGGCGCGCGGAAAAGCGCCGCCCCGCCATCGTCCGAAAGTGCCGGCAGGCCCGGCTCCTCTGGTTCCTGCTCGGCGCGCGGCAGCGGAATGGGGAGTCGGTCGAGGATGTCCACGTTGCCCCGCAGGGCGTCGGGGAGTCGCACCACGAGATCGAAGCGACGGTCGCCCTCGAACACGAGACCCGCCTCGCGGCCGCCCATCGCGACGGCGACCACGTCTTGCACATCGGACAAGTTCAGTCCGTAGCGCGCGAGCACCGCCCGATCGGGATCGACCGTCATCACGGGCAGCCCCTCGGTTTGCTCGACTTTCGCATCGGCGACGCCAGCGATGCCTTGCAGCATCTCGAGCACCTTGTCCGCCGTCTCCCGCATCGACGCGAAGTCGTCGCCGTACACCTTCACGGCCACATCCCCACGCACACCGGAAATGAGTTCGTTGAACCGCATCTGGATCGGCTGCGTGAACTCGTAGTTGTTGCCCGGCACCGACTGGAGGGTCAGCTCGAGCAGCTTGATCAGCCTCGCCTTGTGTCCCTGCGCCGCGACGGCACCTTCGGCCTCTTCCCCGTGGCCGTGCTCGTCCTCCTCATCTGCGTCCTTGCTGGGCCGCGCGGCTTCCAGCTCGGCGACGAGCCGGTCGAGTTCTTCTTCGCTGCGCCATTCTTCGCGCGGCTTGAGGATGATGAATGTGTCGGAGACGTTGGGCGGCATTGGATCGGATGCCAGCTCTGCCGTGCCGGTCTTCGAGAAGGTGAATGCGACCTCGGGAAACTTGGCGACGGCACGCTCCACGTCGTACTGCATCAACTGCGACTGCGTGATGCCCGTCGATGGAATGCGCATCGCGTGCATCGCGATGTCCTTCTCGTCGAGCGTGGGCACGAACTCCTGGCCGAGGGTGCCGAACAGCAGGATCGCCCCGGCAAACGCAGCGATGGCGGCACCGACGACGGCGTAACGCAGCTTCACCGCCACGCGGACCACGGGCGCATACAGTGCCTTGGCCCAACGTACGAGGAACATGTCCCTCTCGGTGACACGGCCGCGAATGCACAGCGCGACCATCGCAGGCACGAAGGTGAGCGACAGGATGAAGGCCGCGATCAGCGCGAAGATGACCGTCAAAGCCATCGGGTGGAACATTTTCCCCTCGACGCCCGAGAGGGCGAGGATCGGGAAGTAGACCGTGATGATGATCGCTTGGCCGAAGGCCGATGGTCTCGCAACCTCGCGGGCGGCCAGCATGACTTCGTGGAGGCGCTCCTGGAGCGTGAGCAGCCTTCCCTCATGGTGTTGCTTGTCACCCAGTCGCCGAAGGCTGTTCTCGACGATGATGACCGCACCGTCCACGATCAGGCCGAAGTCGATCGCGCCGAGCGACATGAGGTTGCCGCTGACTTTGCCCTGCACCATGCCAGTCGCGGTCATGAGCATCGCGAGCGGGATCGCGGATGCGCAGATGAGCGCCGCGCGCCAGTTCCCGAGCAGCAGAAGGAGAACAGCGATGACGAGGATCGCGCCCTCAACGAGGTTCTTCTGAACTGTGGCGACCGTCGCATCGACGAGCTTCGTGCGGTTCAGTACCGTCTTTGCTCGGATGCCGTTTGGCAAAGATCGTTGAATCTCGCCCATCTTGGCGTCCACTGCATCCGCGACCGTGCGGCTGTTCGCGCCGATCAACATCACGGCCGTGCCTACGACCACGTCTTCGCCGTTCTCACTGGCGGATCCCGTGCGCAGCTCGCGGCCGACACCGACGCCGTCTGAGCCGACGACATCTCGAATGTAAATCGGGACGCCGTTGCGCGTGCCGATCACGATGGTCTCGATCTCGTCAATCGCCTCGATTCGACCTGTGGCGCGGACGAGGTACGACTCGCCCTTGTGCTCCACGTACCCCGCGCCAGTGGAGACGTTGTTCTTTTCCAGCGCCTCCACAACGTCCGCGAAGGTCAGCCCGTACGAGACTAGCTTCATCGGGTCCGGCTGCACGTGGTACTGCTTGACGTAGCCGCCGATCGCGTCCACGCCCGCGACATCTTTCACGCTCTTGAGCTGCGGCCGGATGATCCAGTCCTGCACCTCGCGCAAGTAGGCAGCCAGCTCCACGTCCGTCGTGAGGCGCGTGCCCTCCGGCGTGAGGTAGGCAGCGTCGGACTGCCACCCCGGTTCTCCGTCGTGAACCACGGCTCCCTTCCCACGCGGGTGCTCGTACTCGACGGTGTACATGTACACCTCGCCGAGTCCGGTTGCGATCGGCCCCATGATCGTCTCGACGCCGGGCGGCAGGCCGCCACTCGCCTCGCGCAATCGCTCGCCGACTTGCTGCCGCGCGAAGTAGATGTCCACGCCGTCCTCGAAGACGGCCGTGACCTGCGCGAAGCCGTTGCGTGAGAGCGAGCGCGTGTATTCGAGACCGGAGATGCCAGCGAGCGCGTTCTCCATCGGGAACGTGACCTGCTTCTCGACCTCGAAGGGCGAAAGCGAGGGAGCGACCGCGTTGACCTGGACTTGGTTGTTGGTGATGTCCGGGACTGCGTCGATCGGCAAGCACTGAAGCTGGAACAAGCCGACGGCAGCGACGACCGCCGTGAGCACGACGATCAGCCAGCGGTTCTTGATCGAGAAGTGAAGCAGGGATTCGAGCATGGGAGGGCCTCCGTTGACTCTCAGTGCTCGTGCGCCGCAGCGCCCTTGCCCAGATCGGCCTTGAGGATGAAGGTGCCTTCGCTGACGAATTGTTCGCCTTCGACCAGGCCGGAGAACACGGGGACGAGTCCACCCACCGCACGCCCGATCGTGACCGCGCGCTTCGCATAGGTGTTGGGCTCGCCTTCGACCGGGACGAACAGCGCCGGACCTCCCTCGACGGTCTGGATCGCGTCCTCCGGCACGGCGACAACCGGCGCGGGAGCCGGTTCGCCAGGGTCCATCTCGACGATCTCGGCCTGCGCGAACATCCCGGGGCGCAAGCCAAGCTCCGCCACCGGAACTTCGATTCGAACCTGCGCAGTGCGTGTCGTTGGATCGACGAACGGCGAGATGAAGGCGACCGAGCCCTCGAAGCGTTTGCTGCCGGCCTCGCCGAGCGAGCCGAAGCTGATCCAAGCCTTGGCTCCGGGGTGGATGCGGAGGAGCTTGGCTTCTGGAACGTCCGCGAGCACCCACAGGTTCGTGGCATCCGCGAGAACCATGAGGTACTCGCGATCGGGGCCGACCAACTCGCCCAGAGTCACCTCGCGCTGAACGACGACGCCGTCGATTGCTGCGCGAATTGCGAAGCGCGGAACGACCTCGCCCGTGGTCGCAAGAGCTTCGATCGCGTCGTGGTTCATCCCGAGCATGTGCAAGCGATTCGCGGCGGCCGTTCGCGCAGACTCCGCGGCTTTGAGCGCTGCAATCGAGACCTTGTGCTCTGCCTCCCGACGCTGGACCTCGGTGAGCGATATACCCTGCGATTTCTCGTAGAGCCCCTGCGCGCGTTCCCACGAAACCTTGGAGAGATCCACCCCCGGACCGGCGGTCTGCACGGCGACGCCGCGTTGCAGATAGTCGGCCTGGGCTTCGCCAAGCTCGGGGCTCTCGATCACGGCCAGCTCCTGGCCAGCCTTCACGGGATCGCCGACGCGCACGTTGACCTCGGCGATGCGACCGCGAAGCGGCGATCCGACGTGCGCCATCGCCTCGGTGTTGAACCCGACGCGAGCGGGGGCCGTGATGGTGGGCCGCAGCACCCAAAGCTGGGCAGCCTGCGTCTTGATCCCGTAGCGGGCGATCGCGTCGCTCGTGAGCACCACTTCGTCGGCATGCTCGGCTTCGCTCTCCACTCCATGCGCATGATCGTCCTGCCTTGCCGCGTCCACGCCCGGCACGGCGCTGTGCGCGTCCTTGCTTTGCCCGTCGCAGGAAGTGAGCAGGGCCAGTGAGAGGATCAACGCCGATGCGACATGACGCGCGCGGTGGTTCATGCGGTGAGCGGTGGCGCGATCCTGCGCCGTGAAATCGAGAGAGTCGTTGTGCTTCATGGCGAATCCGCTCACGGCTTGTTCGGTAGAGGGACGACGCGATCGGCAGCAAGCTGCATCGTGGGAGGGGCGGGCGACCCAGCGTCGGCGAGTCTTTCGGCGACGCCGGGGCCGCCCACGGCGCGTTGCAGGCTGACGAGGGCGCGTGCGGCCTGCGCCTCGACTTCGATTGCTTGCGTCTGCGCAACGCGCAGGTCCTGCTCGGCGAGGAAGAGCGGGGTCACGTCGGTCTGGCCGGCGCGGTAGGCGTCCTCGGCAAGTTGTCTCCGTTGACGTTGCAGCGGAATCAGCTCGCGTTCGATCCGCCCGAGGTTCGCGGTGCTCGCTGCCAAGCCTTGGTAGGCGACCCGAACTTCCTCGACTACCCGTCGCTTTGCGAGCGTCAGCTCATGCCGAGCTTCGAGCTGCTCGGCCGTGTTGACAGACTTTCGTGCCTCGCCAGAGTCGAAGATGGGCAGAGGCGCAGAGATCGACGGTCCGACTTGCCAGCCGTCACCGCTTTGCGCGTCGATGCCGGCGCTGGCCCCCTCCCAAGGCAGGAGTCGAACCAGTGCGGCTTCGTCGCCGAGAGCCTTGAGCCTCCATGCGAGTGCCTGGATCTCGGGACGCGCGATAAGAGCCGCGTCGGTCCAGGCACGCTCGGATCGAAGGCGCAGCTCCGGCGCTGCCCAGGGGTCGAGCGTCCAAGTCGCGGCGGCGGAGGGTTCGCCGATCAGCCGCGCCAGCCTCAACCGACTCGTTCGCTCATCGAGCCGCGCACGGTCGATTGCTACCTGCAACTCGACGCGCTGCGCTTCCAGCGTGACGACATCGCTGCGCGTGCCCTCGCCCGCGTCTAGCCGAGCCTGCGAAGTGGTGACGAGTCGCTCGACGAGGCCAAGTCGTTCTTCGAGCAGCGGCAGTAGCGCCTCCGAGGTCTGTGCATCCACGTAGCGTTCCTGGACGTCGCTGATCACGTCCAGCGCCGCCACGACCGCATCCGCCGCGACGGCTCGGAGGCGATTGTCGGCCGCGCTCGCGCGGGTCGGGCGCTGGAGTGCCTGAACGAATTCCTGCACGAACGACGCCTCGAACTGCGGGCTGCCCTCACCGGCGCGGAAGACCACGCTAAGGACGGGGTTGGGGAGCAGCCGCGCTTGATCCGCCTGCGCCAGCGCGACGCGCACTCGGGCTAGCGCGGCCTGGAGCCCGGGGTCCGAGGTGACCGCGCGTCGAACCGCCTCACGAGTCGAGAGCGTGTCGGCGGCGGCATCGGGCTCGTCGAGCGGGCCGCCCTCGGGGCCGACAACACGGAACTCCAGCGGAGCCGGAAGTTGCGCGGCCTGCTCGATCGCCGTCTCGGGCGCGACCTCGCTGCGCGGCGGTGCTTGACAGGCTCCCAGCGCGAACGAAGCGACGAGGGCCGGGATCGAAATAGCCGCAGAGGATCGCTGCGGGCGCGGATCAAGAGTTCGGGTCGGAACGCAAACAGGGAAACGAAGTCGCAAAGAAGCTCTCCACGTCGCTCGGGGCCTGACAAGGGCCTCGGCAGACGTGCCGAGGCGCAACACCATCCGCTTCGCGTGGCGATGCCACGCTCAGCCAGGAACGGAGCGCGCCTCTAGACGAGGAGAACTACAGTGCGGATGTGCGCCCAAGAGTCGGCAACTCGTGGAACGCACGGAGGCGGCCCGCGCCCAGCGGTCACCGTCGGGGTCGCGTGCTGAACTCGGATCTCGGGCGGTGGGGCGATCCAAGGACCGACGTGGATCTCAACGGAGCGTGACTGTGCCAGTTGCTGATCGGGCGAGCTCGGCACACCGAGGTCGATGCAAGGGCACGGCACGACATTGCTCGATGTCGTTACGGTCTGAGAGTTGGGTTCCTCGTGCCCTTCGCAACCACCGCAACTTACGTCCGTCGCCTTGACTTCGATGCTCACGCACCCGTCGTCCTCGATGCAAATGACAAACCCCTGCGCCGGGGTCAACCCGGTCAGGAGCACGAGCGCGAGGCAGAGCCAAGCGGCGAGGCGGCGGGGCAGCGACAGGGTCACGAGGGTGGGGATCGTACGGACTTCGGCACATCGGGGGCAAGCACTTGAGCCCCTGGCAGGCTGGAGGCGCAGCGCGAGTCACCGTGTCCGCGCGGTCTACGTGCCAGATTGGCGTAAGTTAGCGCGAGTGCGAGGACCAAAGCCCAGGACCGCGCCGGCACCGTGGAAACGGCTGGCGCTTCGCGTGCCTTGGGTACGGTTGGGTTGATC
>Ga0315910_10005003_pt1 | contig 10942 bp, 11 predicted proteins | sample EdamamesoilMG_FD_204470 | JGI IMG/M metagenome (GOLD analysis project Ga0315910, IMG submission 204470) | Garden soil microbial communities collected in Santa Monica, California, United States - Edamame soil | ecosystem: Environmental > Terrestrial > Soil > Garden | place: USA: California...
ACCATGAGCGGCGGCCTGATGGCCGACGCGGTCACGGACCTCGTGCAGGGTTTCTGCCTGCTGGTCGGCCTGGCCGCGACCGTGTTCGGGCTCGTGCACGCCCTGGGTGGCATGGACGCGGCCGTCGAGGCCGTGAGCGCGCGCCCGAACGCGTTCGTGCCGGCCGACGTCTCGCTGCTCGGCCTGGTCGAGGCCTGGTCCGTGCCCATCCTGGGCTCGATCGTGGCGCAGGAGCTCGTCGTGCGCGTGAGCGCGGCGCGTTCGGAACGCGTGGCGCGGCGCTCGGCCTTCGCGGCGGGCGCGATGTACGTCGCGGTCGGGCTCGTCCCCATCGCGCTCGGCCTGGCGGGTGCGAAGCTCGTGCCCGGGCTCGAGGATCCGGAGCTCGTCCTGCCCGAGCTCGGCCACCGCTACCTGTCGCCGGTCGTGTACGCGCTCTTCGCGGGCGCGCTCGTCTCGGCCATCCTGTCGACCGTGGACAGCACGCTGCTCGTGTGCTCGTCCCTGCTCTCGCACAACCTGATCCTGCCCCATTTCCCCCGGGCCTCCGAGGCCCAGAAGGTGCGCCTGGCGCGCTACGGAGTGCTCGCCTTCGGCCTGGTGGCCTACGTGCTGGCGCTGACGGGCTCGGGCGTGGCCGAGCTGGTCGAGCAGGCCTCCTCGCTCGGCAGCGCGGGGCTCTTCGTCCTGCTCGTGCTCGGGCTCTTCACGCGCCGCGGCGGCGCGCCGAGCGCCCACGCCGCCCTGTTCGGCGGCCTGGCCGCCTACCTCGTCGCGCGCCTGCTCGACTGTCCCTGGCCGTTCCTCGCCTCGCTCGCCGCCGCCTTCGCGGGCTACCTCGCCCTCGCCGGGCGCACGCCGCTCGCGCACGCTAGGCTGGGCGTGGATGGCGGATGACCCCGAGGAACGAGGCGGGCGTCCGGCTCGGCCCTTCCCCACCAGCCTGTGCCATCGCTGCGGCGCGTGCCGCTACGTCGAGGGCAAGGCCTCGGTGTTCGTGCTGTGCAGCGCGCTGGCGGTGAAGTACCCGCCGCAGCCGGTCGTGCGCTGCGCGGCCTTCCGCGAGCGCGAGGGCGAACGCGGCTAGAAGCCGAAATGCAGCTCGAGCGCGTTCAGGAGCTCGATGCCGCCGCCGAACACGAAGGCCTGGGCGTGCAGCGTCAGGCCGTACAGGGCCTGGTCCGCGGGCAGCGGCGTGCTGAAGTCCACCAGGCCGCCCGAGGCCGGCTTGCGCGGGCTCGCGAGGCGCGGGCGCGTCGTGTCGATCAGGAGCTCGCCCAGGCCCGGCAGGAGGAGCGGCGCGCGCGCGCGGTCCACGATCGTGAAGCCGCAGGCGAGCACGCCCGGATGCGGGCCCGAGGCGATGCGCGCGATCCAGGTCGTGCCCGGCACCGGCTCGGTCACGCCGGCGAAGCCCAGGCGGTTGACGAAGTTGCCGTTGACGATGAACGCGCTCGCGTTCGGCCGGAAGAAGGCGCCCATGTCGGCGCGCGTCGCGTCCGGGTCGAGGTGCGTCGGATCGCCGGCGTCGAGGCAGGGCGAGCCGGCCTGCAGGTGGTAGTCGCCGCCGACGGCGTCCACGAACAGCGGGTCGGCATCGATGTTGCCGAGGCCGGGGTAGCCGCCCTGGACGTCGGAGTAGGTCACCGGGCAGCCGGGCGCCAGCTGGTTCGTGTCGTTGCCGCGCACGATGCAGTCCACGAGCGTCGCGAACCCGCCCACGCCGCCGAAGTTGTCGCCGAACTGCCCCGGGAAGAGGATCGTGTTGTCGACGACGGTGCAGCGCTCGAGCACGGGCGCGCTGCCCGGATCGGCCTGGAGCCCCGCACCCGTGACGACCGTCTGCCCGCCGAAGCCCACGCCCACGTTGCCCGCGATCAAGCAGCGGCGCAGCACGACGCCCGGGCGCGCGACGCGGATCCCGCCGCCGGGCGAGGGCCCGGCCACGTTGCCGGTCACGACGACGTCCTCGAGCACGAGCGTCCCGCTCCCGCCGGTCAGGAAGATCCCGGCGCCCTCGTAGGCCTGGTTGCCCGACACGACGCAACGCTTCAGCACGGGCGAGCCCCACAGGCCCGCGCCCCACATCTCCGACAGGAACGAGTTGTTCGAGACGACGCAGTCCTCGAGGCGCGCGTCGCCCGCCACGCCGGCGCCGGGCGTCGCCGCCGACACGTTGCCGGTGATGACGCAGTTCTTGAGCGTGGGCGTGCCGGTGTTGACGCCGGGCAGCATGCAGCTCACGCCGCCGCCCCACACGTCGGAGAAGCGGTTGTCGCCGCCCGTCACGGTGACGTCGCGCAGGACCGAGTCCTCGCCCTCGCCCTGGTGGAACGACACGGCCGGCAGCAGCGATCCGTCGCCGCCGTCGATCACCGTGAGCGCCGGCCCCGCGCCGCGCACGGTGATGGCCTTGCCGAGGAAGTCGATCACGCCCGTGAACGTCCCGGGCCCGACGAGCACCGTGTCGCCGTCCTCGGCGAGCTCGATCCCGCCCTGCACCGTGGCCGCGTCGCCCGGCACGTGGATCGTCGTCTGGGCCGCGAGCGGGACGCACAGAGCGAGAGCAGCCAACGCAGGGGAAAAATCCATAGCCACCTCCGCGGGCCATGGTACTCCCGTCCCGGAGACTCGGGGACCTCCCTTCGACCGAGCGCCCACCGTCGCGGCCTCCTCCACCCCCCTCCGCCGGCCGAGGTATCCTCTCGCCATGCGCCTCGCGCTCGTCCTCGTCCTCTCGGCGGCGGGCTGCGCCGCGCCCGAGACGCGCGCCGCGCGGGCGGACTGGCCCACGCCCGACCTTTCATATCACGGGGCGTATCACGGGGGACGACCGCCCGAGCCCCAGCGCCCGAGCGTGCCGACCGAGCGCCCCGAGTGGACAGAGCGCGGCACCTTCGAGGATCCGACGAGCCCGCTGGCGGCGGAGACCCAGCTCGAGCTCCAGGCCTACCTCGGGCGCGGGCTGGAGTTGCAAGAAGGGCTCCTCTTGCTCGCCTGCTCGTGGCTCGACTCGGCCCACTAGTGGGCTCGCTCTACCAGCGCATCCTGGGCGAGGAGTTCGCGCTCCTGCCCGACGCCCTGCGACGCTTCCATGGCTCGCCCGCGGGCGGCCGGCTCGAAGGCACGTTCCGGGTCGAGCGCGGACGCGGCCGGATCCGCGGCTGGCTGGCCGACCTCGCCGGCCTTCCGCCCATGGGCGAGCGCATCCCGCTGCGGCTGGACGTGCGCGTCGCCGGCGACGAGGAGCACTGGACGCGCTCGTTCGGCGAGCAGCACCTGCGCACGCGCCAGCTCGCGCGCGACGGACGGCTGCTCGAGCTGCACCCGCCCTGGAAGATGAAGATCCGCCTCGGCGCGACGCGCGCGGGAATGCTCCTCGACCACGAGCGCTGCTACCTGTGGGGCATCCCGCTGCCGCGCTTCCTCGCGCCGCGCGTGGAGACCCTCGTCGAAGCGCGCGGCGAGGCCTGGTTCGTCGCGGTGACGATCGGGATGCCGCTGGTCGGAATGGTCTGCCGCTACTCGGGCGAGGTGTCGCCCTCATGATGCCCGTGATCTGGCTCCTGATCGTGCAGGGCGCGCTGGGCGCGTTCGACACGCTCTGGTACCACGAGTGGAAGGTCGCGCTGCACTCGCGCGCGGACGCGAGGCTCGAGCTCTAACCTGATGCCCGTGCGCCTCGCTCTCGCCCTGGCCCTGACGGTCCTCGGCTGCGCCACGCCTGCCCCGCGCGACGTGCGCACCGACTGGCCCGAGCCCGGCGTGTCGCTCCGTCCTGCCCCCGAGATCGAGCGGCCCGAGTTCGATCCGGAATGGCCGCCCAAGTCGACGTTGAGGAAGCGGCCCGTGAGATCTCCGTCCGGGGCAGAAGCCGTGGCCTATCTGGGTCGCCCGCTCCAGCTCCAGGAGTTGCTCCTGATCGCCGCTCTCGACTGGCTCGACTACCGCTAGGTGCTCCCCGAAGGAGCGGAGACGCGGTAGCCGCCCGCGGAGCGGGCGCCTACCGCGGCAGCACCCACACGTTGCGGTAGCGCACGGGGTTGCCGTGGTCCTGCAGGAGCAGCGGCCCCGTCGGCGCCTCGCCCTCGCTGCCGCCGGCCGTGGGGCCGTCGACCTCGACGTCGGCGTGGATCGGGATGCCGTTGTGCCACACGCTCATGCGCGCGCTGGCGCTCTTCTTCTTGGCGGCGTCGAAGCGCGGCGCGGTGAACTCGATGTCGTAGCTCTGCCAGCGCTCGGGCGCGCGGCTGGCGTTGGCGTCGGCCACCTTCTTGCCGTAGATCGCGCCGCAGTCGCCCAGGGTCGGCGCGAGGCCGTAGCTGTCGAGCACCTGCACCTCGTAGCGCCCCTGCACGTACACGCCGCTGTTGCCGCGCGCCTGGCCGGTGGCCGTGGGCATGGCCGGCGTCATGAACTCGACGTGGATCAGCGCGTCGCCGAACTCCGCGCGCGAGACGACGTCGCCCGCGCCCGCGGCGACCTCCATGGCGCCATCCCCCACGAGCTTCCAGCCCGCCTCGCCCCCGTCGCGCTTCTTCCAGGCGCCGAGCGACTTCCCGTCGCACAGGACCTCGGCCTTCGCCGGCGCCGGCACGGGCTGATCCGGCCCGCCGATGGCCCAGTCCACGCCCGCCAGCAGGAAGTCGAGGAAGCGCGGGTCGGCCCACACCGCTTCCTCGTGCCCGAGCGCGCTGTAGAACACGCGCCCCTCGCCCCAGTCGCGGCACCAGGCGAGCGCGTAGTCGCCGTCGGCGCGCTTGCCGAGCGCGGCGTCGATGCTCGCGGTGTCGAGCGTGAGCAAGACGCGCACGGGGAAGCGGCGGAAGTCCCGGAACTGGTAGATCTCGTCGCTGATCTGGAACGCTTTCCCCAGGCGCGCCGTCGCCGGATGGCGCGCGTCCTCGACGTTCACGCCGATCTCCGTGTGCCACGGGTGGCCGTCGAAGACGCCGCCGATCATCTGCTGGTACGGCGCGTACTTGTAGAAGGTGTCCGTCGCGCAGTGCACGCCGATGAAGGCGCCGCCGTGGGCGACCCAGTCGACGAGCTCGTGGCGCGCGTCGTCGGGGACGGGCAGCTCGCCCGTGGTCAGGAACATCACGGCCGAGTAGCGCGCGAGGCCGTCGGCGCGCAGCGCGGCGCAGTCCTGCGTGCAGGTCACGTCGAAGCGCCCGGAGGCGGCCTGCGAGAACAGGCGCTCGGCCGGGGCGAGCTGGTCGGGCGCCGGGCGCTTGACGACGTCGTGCACGAAGCCGGCCGAGTGCGTGAGGAAGAGCACGCGCGGGATCTCGACGGCGTGGACGTCCTCGTCCCTGCCGTAGGCGGGGTCGCCGCGCTGCGGGTCCGTGATCGAGGGGAGGAGCGCCAGGGCGACGGGCAGCAGGGGGAGCATGGCCCTGATCGTACCCTCGACGCCGATCCGGGACGCCGATCCCGGAAGCCTCGCTCCCGCGCCGGAACGCCGCGGGTCGGCGTTCCCCGCGCGGCGGCTCAGAACAGGATCTGGATCTGCTGCAGGTTGCTCGTCGGCAGCGGCCGGCCGTGGCTCACGCAGGCGGTCTGCACGTAGATCGTCGTCCCCGGCGGGAACGCGCCCGAGCGGATCGGGTGGTGCATCTGCATCCAGCCCGCGCTCGGGATGGCCTGGATGCGGCAGCCGCCGAGCTCGGCGAACTGGTTCCCGAGGCCGAGCGTCAGGAGCGGGTGCACGCTCGGGATGTTCGAGAGCGAGAAGTAGCAGTAGTGCACGTGCCCGGGCAGGTCGGCGTGCAGCGTGTCCGTGCCCTGGAAGGTCACGACCGGCGAGTTCTTGTCGCCCTCGGCCACCTGCAGGCGCGGGGTGGGCGCGGCCACGACGTCGAAGGGCACGCTCTTCGACTGCGCGCCCTCGGTGACCGTGAACGTGTGCGGCCCGATCGCGAGCTGGGGCGGATCCACGTTGAGGAAGGAGTTGCCGCCGCGCAGGTAGCGCTCGGGCCCGAGGGGCACGCCGTCGAGCGACACGACGGCGGCGTCGCTGAAACCCGAGCCGACGATGCGCACGGGCCGCTTCGTGCCGGGATAGAGCGCCAGCACCTGCGCCGGAGCGACGAAGGACACGTCGAAGGGCGCGCTCGTCACGGTGGTCGGGTCGAGGCCGTCCTGCGTGCCCTGGCCGGTGCCGCGCGGATCGAGGTAGGGCTCGAGGAGCTCCCATTCGGCGGCCAGCCGGCCGTAGAAGTCGGTCCCGTTCGGGAAGAGGCAGCTCACGTTGCCGCGGTCGAGCTGGCCGACGAAGCGGTGCGCCGGGTCGAAGAGCGCCGAGCCCGACGAGCCCCCCTCGGTCACGCCGAGATCCCACTGCACCTGCCACGAGGTCCCCACCTTCAGGGGCGGGTCGTCGTCGAAGGCGAGCTTCTTCACGTCGCCGCTGGGATGGTGGATGCCGAAGCCGCTGGCGGGCACGACGTCGCCGCGGTCCCAGCCCGCCAGGAACAGGCCGTAGGCCGGCGGCGCGGGCTGGATCAGGCGCACGAGGTTGACGTCCAGGTCCTCGTCCACCACCAGCGGCACCGAGCCCGTGAGCGTGTCGGTCGTGGGCGCGACACCGGCGCCGCACTGCGGCAGCTCGTAGTTGAAGGTGAACACGGCGTTGGTGAGGTCGCCGCAGTGCTCGGCCGAGACGCAGAGAAGAGTGCCGTCGCCGAGCGTGTTGTTCAGGAGGACGCCGCTGCACAGCGCGCCAACAGGAAGCACGAGCACGCGGCACACGGCGTTGCTCGGATCGTCCCAGCCGGCGCCGGCCGGGCAGGCGATGTCGACGTTGCACGCGCCCGAGCCGCCGCCCGAGCCGCTCTTGCCGACGATCGAGAGCACGTCCTTGTAGTCGTGCACGACCAGCGAGAGCACGAGGTCGCCGCGCCCGCGCGCGCGCGCCGGCTCGAAGTACTCGAGGGTCAGCGCGTCGCCGCGCGTGGGCTGGATCGCGAACTCGCCGTCGAGGCGGTTCTCGAGCTCGGTGTACGCGCCGCGCACGGCCGCGCGCTTGTCGTCGTACAGGAACAGCTCGCCCCCGGCCGGCAGGTTGAAGCGGCGGAAGACGAAGGCGAGCGAGTACGCGCCCGGCGAGTGCACGCGCAGGCGCCACACGCGGTCGCCGTTGCCGAGCTCCTCCCACGCGCCCGCGTTGGCGAGCGAGAGGTCGACGTCGAGCACCTCGGCGAAGCGCTCGGGCCCGTCGCCGAACCCGCGCGGCGCTTCCATGCGCAGCGGCACCACCACGGGGCGCATCTCGGCCGTCGGCACGGGCCGGCGCAGGGCGCGGCGCTGGACGAGGGGCCGGCCGCCGTGCTCGCTCTGGGCCGGCAGGGCGGCGGCGAGCAGGGCGAGCGCCAGGCAACCGAGGAGCGTGCGCGGGATGGACATGGTGGTGGGGGCGGTCGCTCGCGGAGGGCGGAGAACGGCGATTCTAGCCGGCCCGGGAAAACCCGGCCGGTCGCCTGCCCTTCGGACGCGGTGGCGTGTTCGAAAGTTCGCACGGGCCCGGCGCGAGGCGGAAAGAAGCTCCCGGCGCGCCCTGGAGCCTGCTCCCAAAGGTACCCCCCGTGCAGGGGTCCATCCGCGAATCCGGCGCGTGGCCCGGCGCCCCTTCGCGTTTCCGAGAGGGCTAGGATCCTCCCCCGGCCGCCATGCTCCCCCTTCCTTCCATGTCTCACCGGCCGAGGGGCGTGGGCGCGGCCCTTGTGTGGCTCGTGGCGGCCTCCGCCTGCGGTGGCCGCCGACCGGTCGAGGGCGTGGCCGAGCCGCGGGTCGAGGTGAGCGCCGAATCGATCCGGACGCCCCCGCCGGCGGCGGAGCCGCCGACGGGGGCGGAGCCGCTCCATCCGGTCTGGCGCTTCCTCACGGAGAAGTACGACGCCGACCGCGACGGACGCATCACGGCCGCGGAGTACGGCCGCGGAGAGGCCTCGTACGCGCGCCTCGACGCGGACCAGGACGGCCTCGTGAGCGCGGCCGACTTCGCGCCCGAGTGGACGGGCGTCCCGCGCGTCGAGGACTTCCGCTACGGCGAGGGCGGCCCCGAGGAGGGCGCGCCCGCGCCCGGGTTCACGCTGACGACGACCGACGGCGCGACCGTCGCGCTGGCCGACTACCAGGGCGAGAAGCCGGTCGTGCTCGTCTTCGGCAGCTTCACATGAGGCCCGTTCTGCGCCGCGGCCGGTCGGCTGCGCGAGCTCGCGGAGGAGTACGGGCGCACGTTCCAGTTCCTGGTCGTGTACCTGCACGAGGCCCATCCCGTCGACGGCGTCTTGCCCGAGCGCCACGACGGCAACTGGCTCATGGGCACGCCCGAGCGCGGCCTGCTGGTCGAGGACCCGCAGACGCTCGCGGAGCGCACGGCCCTCGCGCGCCACTGCCAGGAGCAGATGCAGCTCGGCATCCCCTTCCTCGTCGACACGATGGACGACGCCGTCAACCGCGCCTACGCCGCCTGGCCAGACCGCCTGTACGTGCTCGACGCCGACGGCTCGGTCGTCTACCGCGGCGGCAAGGGCCCGATGGGCTTCCGCCCCGACGAGCTCGCGGGCGTGCTCACGGAGATGGCCGAGTTCTACGGGCGCTGAGGCCTAGCCCCCGACGGAGTACACGCGCACCTCGGCGCTCCGGTCGGCACGCCGCGGGACGGCGAGGTAGAGCCGGTCGCGCTCGGGCACGAAGAGCGCGGTGCGCGCGCCCGGCGCGGTGGCGAGCTGCGTGAGCGGGTGGAAGGCGCCGTGCTCGTCGCGCGCGAAGACGTCGAGCGCGCCCGCGCCGCAGGCGGCGTAGGCGCGGCGGCGGCGGGCGTCGTAGAAGACGTCGTCGGTATCGCCGGAGAGGGCAAGCGTTCCGGCCGGCGCGCCGTCGGGAAGCGCGCGCAGCACGAGCTTCGCGGGCGAGCGACAGCCGACGAGGAGCGATGCTCCCGCCTCGCCCTCGGCGGGCACGAGGGCCCCAGGCACGAGGGCCATCGGGAAGTTCGCGCCGGCCTCGTCGAGCGCCCAGGTCGCGCGCACGGCATGCGCCTCGAGGTCGACCACGACGAGGGCGTGCGCGCCGGGGACGTTGACGTAGGCGCGCTTCCCGTCCGGGTCGAGCTGGAACGACTCCGGATGCGCGGGCAGCGCGACGCGGGCGGTGGTCTTCCAGCTCGCGGCGTCGACCCGCACGAGCGCGCCGGCGTCGCAGGCGACCCACAGGGCCTTCGAGCGCGGCTCGTAGCGCAGGTTGTCGGCGTCGGCGCCGACCTCGACGCGTTGCACGCGCTCGAGCGTCTCGCCGTCGTAGACGTCGCACGTCCCGGATTCACCGCAGGCGACGACCATGCGGTCGAGGTCGGCCAGGTAGACGATGCCCTGGGGCTCGGCGACGTCGCGCAGGCTGCGCTCGTACTTCCCCGCGCCGAGGTCGAGCACCTCCACGCTGTCGTTCCCGAGGGCGGCCACGAAGAGCCGTCCGCGCGCGAGATCGACCGCCAGGTGGTCGATGCGGCCCTCGACGAGCGGGAGCTCGATCGAGCGCTCGAGCACGAGCGGCGCCGGCGTCGACGCCTGGGGGGCCAGCGCGAGCAGGACGACGAGGCTCATGCGCGCGAGCCTACTCCGCCACCATCCACACCAGCACCTCCGGCACGTCGCTGGTCAGACGCTTGCCGTCGAAGCCCGACGAGCGCAGGACGTGCCAGCCCGCGGCCTGGACCTCGAGGCCGCCGGGCTTCTGGTCGAGGACGACCTCGGCGACGCCGTCCGCGCCGGTGGTCGCGACCTTGCGACCGTTGGCGAGGACCAGCGCGTTCGCGATCGGGGCGTGCTGGAGCGCCGTGACCAGGCCCTCGGCGTCGTCGTGCAGGAAGCCCTGGCCGTAATCGCGCAGCACGAGGCGCACGCCCCAGCCGCGGTCCAACGGAATGCGTCCCTCGAGGCCGCGCGCGGTCTTCTCCAAGTCGGCCTCGGTCCCGCGCGCGGGCCGGTAGCCGGGGGCGCTCACGCTCCAGCGCAGCGGCGCGCCGGCCGAGAGCGTCGCCAGCGGCCCGTCGCCCTTCGGATCGAGCAGGCGCGCGCTCTCGTCCCAGGCGCCGCCGAGCTGGAGCTGCGCCACGGCGAACGGCAGCGGCTCGCCCGAGGCCGCGTCGAGGGCGGCGAGGAAGAGCTCGCTCCGCGCCAGGTCGTCGCGGCGCGTGAACACGGCGGCGTCGCTGGGCGCCTCGACCACGAGCGTCGGCGGATCCCACAGCCACCCGTCGCGCGGCACGACCGAGAGCTCGAAGCGGCCGGCGGGCACCTCGTTGAACTCGAAGACGAGCGCGGCGTCGGCGAACCCGTCCTCTCCGCGCAGGATGTGGCCGCCGGAGATGAAAAGGCCGCCGCTCGAGCTGCTGTCGAGCATCTCGAGCCCGCCGCCGAGGGCGCGCAGGCGCACGAGCTCCTGCGTCTCCAGCCCGTGCCCGGACGCGCTCACCAGCCGTCCCTGGATCATGCCCACCCCCACCTGCACCGGCACGACGAAGTCCGGCAGCGTGGTCACGCCGGGCGGAACGTCGACGCGCTGCTCCTGCGTGGGCTCGCCGCGCCGCGAGCGCGCCAGGAAGCGATAGGGCCCGGGCGCGAGGCCGGAGAAGGCGAAGGCGCCGTCGTCGCCGGTCTCCACCGCGGGGAAGGCGTGGCGCGACGGCGGCTCGCCGAGCGGCACGGCCTGCACGAACCCGCGCTTGCCGTGGCCCTCGGTGTCGACCAGGCGTCCGCGCACGCTGGCGAGAACCTGATCGGCGTGCACGACGACGATCTCGGGGTAGATGCCGATGGCCGAATCGAGCGCGGCGCTCGTGCCCGAGCGCGTGCCGTCGGCGTTCGAGACCGACACGCGGAAGGTCGAGCGCGCGCGATTCGGCTTCCAGGGGTTGTCGTAGCGCAGGAAGGGCGGCTCG
>Ga0315910_10005004_pt1 | contig 10941 bp, 12 predicted proteins | sample EdamamesoilMG_FD_204470 | JGI IMG/M metagenome (GOLD analysis project Ga0315910, IMG submission 204470) | Garden soil microbial communities collected in Santa Monica, California, United States - Edamame soil | ecosystem: Environmental > Terrestrial > Soil > Garden | place: USA: California...
GGAGGCGTGTATCCGGAATCAGGAGTCAGGAGTCTGGAGACGGCTGCGAGAGCCGGGCGTCAGGATTCGGGGGCCGGAAGGACGGAGGTTGGAATCTTCCCGATTTCTGCCGCCCGACTTCCGACTCCGGATCATCAGTGCTTTTCCTGCTCGGGCTTGGAGATCGATTTGCGCATGTCCGAGTCGGCCTCGATGTTCTGCATGCGGTAGTAGTCCATGATGCCGAGGTTGCCGCTGCGGAAGGCGGCGGCCATGGCGAGCGGGACCTCGGCCTGGGCCTCGACGACCTTGGCCTGCATCTCCTGCACGCGGGCCTTCATCTCCTGCTCCACCGCGACGGCGGCGGCACGACGGATTTCCGCCTGGGCCTGCGCGATGGACTTGTTGGCCTCGGCCTGGGCTTCCTGGAGCTTGGCGCCGACGTTTTCGCCGACGTCGACGTCGGCGATGTCGATCGAGAGGATCTCGAAGGCCGTGCCGACATCGAGGCCGCGCTTGAGCACGGTCTTGGAGATGTTGTCGGGCGACTCGAGCACGGTCTTGTAGCTCTCGGCCGAGCCGATGGTGGAGACGATGCCCTCGCCGACGCGGGCGATGATCGTGTCCTCCTTGGCGCCGCCGACGAAGCGGTCGAGGTTGGTGCGCACGGTCACGCGCGCCTTCACCTTCACCTGGATGCCGTCCTTGGCCACGCCGTCGATGGTGGTGCGGCCGGCGGCGGGATTGGGGCAGTCGATCACCTTCGGGTCGACGGAGGTGCGCACGGCCTCGACCACGGACTTGCCCGAGCCCTTCGTCGCGAGGTCGATGGCGCAGGCGCGCTGCCAGTAGAGTTCGATGCCGGCCTTCTGCGCGGCGATGATCGCCTGCACGGTGGGCACGAGGTTGCCGCCGGCGAGGAAATGCGCCTCGAGTTCGTCGACCGAGAGATCGATGCCGGCCTTCTTCGCCGTGATGCGCGCATCCACGACCAGGCTGTAGGGCACCTGGCGCAGGCGCATGGCGATGAGCGTGAGCGGGCTGACGTAGGCCTTGGCCAGGAAGGCCCGCAACCACACGAAGAAGAAGGCGACGAACCAGAGGAAGACCGCCAGGGCGATGACACCGGCGACGGCGATGAAGATCAGTTCTGTTCTCATGATGAAGTCTTGGATACGACGAGTCGGAAGTTGTCCGCGCTGTGCACGACGAGGGGCGTGCCGGCCTCGGCGAAGCCGTCGCGGCAGGAGGCCTCGAACCGGCGCCCGTCGATCGTGACAAAGCCCGAGGGCGCGAGCACGGTCGCGGCCACGCACGGGCGACCGACGAGCGAGGGATCGGCGGGTTCGGTCGCCTTGCCCGTGACCTCCCCAGCGAGGACGAGCCCGCGACCGAGCCGCGTCTTGGGAAGCACGACGAGTTCGAGATAGAGCGCGCCGCACACGGCGACCAGCGCCACGGAGAGGCTGAGCGCTCCGCCGGCCAGGCCGTAGTCCCGGAAGGCCAGCACGACGGCGCCGAGCATGGTGAGTCCGCCCATCACGCCGAGCACGCCGCCGGGCAGGAAAATCTCCAGCGAGAGCATCAGCAGCCCGATGCCGAATAGGACGAGGATCGTGGTCACGCGTCGAGTTTCTCCACGATCAGCACGAAATCTCCGCGGCGCACGACCCGAATCGGCGTGCCCGCATCGAGTTCGCCGATCTCCGATCGCGCTTCGAAGCGCCGTCCGCCCACCTCGACGGTCCCGGTCGGACGCAACGGCGAGACAACCACACCGGCATCGCCCACGCCGACCGACGCCCGCTCCTGCGCGGCCGGCGTCGAGGCGGTCTCGCGGATCTCGGCCTCGAGCGCGAGGCTGCCCCAGAGCGAGGTCGACGGCAGGAATTTCATCACGGCGGCAAAGAGCGCGAGCGTGATGAGGAAGCCGAGGGAGATCGTGTAGGCGGGCTTGAGAAACACGCCCGGGCTCACCGAAAATCCATCGCTCGGCCAGATGTCGGCCATGCCCCACAGGAGCGAGCCGAGCATCAGCAGCGCGCCGGCTCCGGCGAAGATGAACGTGCCGGGCATAAGGAACATCTCGACGAAGATCAGTGCGACGCCGACGAGGAAGATGAGCATCGGCATGTGGTCGGAGAGGCCCGCGACGTTGTGCCCGAAAAACACGATGAGAAAGAGCACCACGCCGACGATGCCGAGACCGGTGAAGGTCTGCGTCTTGAACTCGATGAGCAGGCACAGCCCACCGAGGCCGAGCAGGATCGGGCTGATGCGCGTGAGCCACTGCGCGAGCCCGAGCGACCAGGTGTGCTCAAACTCCCGCACCTCGTAGGCCGCGCCACCCGCGAGCGCCTTGTAGAGGGCGGGCAGATCCTCGACCACGCCCGCGCCGAGCAGCGGCGTCGGCGGCTCGCCGTAGGTCTTCATCGCCTTGGTGGCGGTGAGGCTGAGAAGCTCGCCCTTCGACTTGATGACGGTGTCGTCGATCTTGAGCTCATAGTTGAGGTCCATCATCGCGAAGAGCACCTCGGCGCGGTACTTGTGGCCCTCGGTGGTGGTCTCGATGCGGGCCCGCATGTAGCTGAGGATCTTCTGCTTCATCGTCTCGTCGATGTCCTTGCCATCCCCGCTGACGGGCGCGGCGGCGCCGATGATGCCCCGCGGCGAGAAGTAGATCTGGTCGGTGGCCGAGGCGATGATCGCGCCAGCGGAGATCGCCTCGTGGTTCACGAAGGTGGCCGAGCGTCCCTTGTACTTTTCCTGGAGGATCGAGATGATGTCGAGGGTCACACCGAGCGAGCCGCCCGGCGTATCCATATCGAGGATCACGAACTGCGCGCCGGCGGCCTCGGCCTCCTTCAGGCCCCGGCGCACGATGAAGAGCGTCGGCTCGGCGATCGCCTCGCGGACCGGGATGACGAAAAACCGCAACGGCGCGGCCGACAGGCTCGGGGGCGGCGGCAGGATCGACGGCGAGAGCGGAGGCTGCACTTCGGGAGCCGGTGCAGCGGGGGCCTCCGCGTCCGGCGCTGCTGCCGTCTCGCCCGCCGATTCCGGCGCCGGGGTCGGCGCTGCAGAGACGGCTCCGGTCTCCGCCACGAGATTGCGGCCCGCCAAGACGGCCACCAGACACACCACGAGCACGGATCGTATCATTGCGAATCCGGGAGCGTAGATCCGCGGATTCGAAATGCAAGAACCGCCGGCAGAGTCACCGGGCGATCACCAACGCCGGAAGGGTCGCCCCGCGCCTCTCAGCAGGCGAGCGCCACCGGCTGCGACGTGCCCGCCGCCGCACGGCGACGGCCCGCCTCGGCGATGAGCGCATCGAGCGCGTGGAGTTGGAAGGGCTTGTGCAGACAACCGACGACGCGAGGATGATCGCGGTAGACCTCGGGGTCGAACGCCCCGGAGATGACGATGAAATAGACGCTGCACCCGCGCCAGTGCGCGAAGGTCTGGATCAACTCATCGCCGCCAAGGCGCGGCATGGCGAGATCGAGGACGACGGCCTCGATGTCGTGCTTGCCCTGGTTGAGGAGCGCGACGGCATGCAGCGCGTCCGACACGGCGAGCATGTCGTGCCCCTTGCCGTGCAGGTGTTCATAGAGCATGGCGCGGTAGTTGGGATCGTCGTCGCAGATCAGGATTTTCATGGGACGGCCTTGGCTGGGTGGAGAGTCCGGTGCAGGCGCCGCGCTGCTGAAGCATCGGGATGCACCGATTGGTGCCTCCGTAACCGACTCGAAGGAAGATTCCCTTGAGACGGCCCGGAGTATTGGAGGGCATTTTACCGCGGGGTAGCACCAGAGACGGAGGAATCTGCCTAGGCACCTGCGTGAAATCGCACGCCCCTGAACCGGCGCGGCGCAGGCGCCCGCGGCATTGACAAGCCCGTTTCCGAGCAACTAGTACACGTGTCCTAATTTACCCCGTCATGCGTCTGCTCGCCCGCCTTCTGCTGAGTTTTGTCCTCGTGGGCGTGGCCTCGCTGGATGCCTGGACCTGCCGCGAGCAGGTCGTGCATGAGCCGGGTGAACGGGTGATCGCGGAGCATGGGGAGGACTGCGACTGGCTGATCGCGCCTGAGCTCTCCACGCGCACCTGCTGTCCGCAGCCGATGGCGCGAGCGCTCGATGGGCTCGGCGCAGGCCGGGCAGCGGGCGAAGCGCGTGCGCGCCCGGTGCGGGGCGCGCGCCTCGAAGACAGGCATGATGCCGGACACCGTGCCGCGCGGCCGGCGTGGACCGGCATCGTCGAACTGAAGTTGTAGCGCCGCCGCAGCCGCCGGGCGCAGCGCGTTCGCTGCGATCCCGGCTGCCTCGGCTCACGGTGCACGCCCGGATCGGGCCGGCACCGGTTTGTCTCGACCCTTCGGATCCACGCGCCGCGGCCGCCTGGTATCCGGTTTCGGAATGCCGCGGATCACCACCGCTCGTCCTTTCGCCCGTCCACCTCCCCGGCGCATCCACGCGCCCACCCGACCATGACCACCACCCCAACCTCCAGACCCGGCATCATCGGCCGCTACCGCTGGCGCATCTGCGCCGTGCTCTTTCTCGCCACCACGATCAACTACATCGATCGCAACGTGTTTTCCTTCACGATGCTCGATACGACGTTCCGGCACGAGATGCTGGACATCCCGCTGGACCAACCGCTGACCGATGCGGACATGGCCGTCTTCCGCGAGAAAATGAGCTTCCTGGATTCAATTTTCAAATACTGCTACGCGTTCGGTTTCCTGCTCGCGGGCTACATGATCGATCGCATCGGCATCCGGCGCGGCTACGCCGTGAGCATCGGCGGCTGGAGTCTCGCGGCCGTCCTGCACGGCCTCGTGCACTCGGTGCCCGGGATGGCGTGGGCGCGCGGCATGCTCGGCGTGGGCGAGGCGGGCAATTTTCCTGCGGCGATCAAGACCGTGTCGGAGTGGTTCCCGAAAAAGGAGCGGAGTTTTGCCACCGGCATCTTCAACGCCGGCGCCAATGTCGGCATCATCCTCACGGCGATCTGCGTGCCGTTCATCATCGCGCACTGGGGCTGGCGTGCGAGTTTCATCGTCACGGGCGCGATCGGCGCCTTCGTGCTCTTCTGGTGGCTGAGCGTCTACCGTTCGCCGGAGGAGCATCCCCGCCTCTCGCCCGCGGAGCTCGCGCACATCCGCCAGGACGGACCGCCCGACCACGAGAAGCCGGTGAAGTGGCGCGAACTCGTCCGCTACCGCGCGACCTGGGCCTTCGCTATTCCGAAGTTCATGACCGATGCGATCTGGTGGTTTTATCTCACGTGGCTGCCGACGTTCTTCAACAGCAACCCCGCCTTCACCACCAAGCTCGACCTCAAGCAGGTCGGCCTGCCGTTCCTGGTCATCTATCTGGTGTCCGACGCGGGCAGCGTCTTCTTCGGCTGGCTGGCCACGCGCTTCATCGGCATGGGTTGGTCGGTGAACAAGGCGCGCAAGGTCACGATGCTCATCTGCGCGCTCTGTGTCGTGCCCATCGTCGTAGCCTCGATGACCAGCAGCATCGTGGTCGCCATCGCACTGATCGCGCTCGCCACCGCGGCGCACCAGGGCTGGAGCGCAAACCTCTTCACCACGGTCTCGGACCAGTTCCCGCGACGCGCCGTAGGCAGCGTGGTCGGCATCGGTGGCCTCGCCGGCGGACTCGGCGGCGCGCTGCTCGCGGCCAAGGTCGGCTTCATCATCAACACCGGCGGCTACATCCCGCTCTTCCTCATCGCCGCCTCGGCCTATCTCCTCGCCCTCGTCGTGCTCCAATCGCTCTCCCCGCGCCTCGCCACCGTGCAGATCCGGGCCAGCTAACCTCGCGAAAGGGGTCAGGGCGCTGTTTGTTGATTCTTGTCGAAAAGTCGTGCCAGAAAACCTCGATGGGCATCGACGAACTCCCACCGCTCTGCGCTCGGCAAGCAACCTCGGATGATCTCGACCGCGACCACGCAGAAAGTGAGGACGTGGGGTCAATGAAATCAACAAACAGCGGCCTGACCCCTTTTGAAAGAAACAGCCCGGATCGCGGAGGGTGACTCCGCCATCCGGGCTGGAAGACGTGGACTACTCTGAAAAGCTAACGATACCCGACACCGTCGACAGGCCGTCGCACGAGGCACCGTGCACGAGCTGCGGAATTACACCCAACCGGAGCGTGCACCCTGAGGTGCTCCATGCGCCCGGCCTGGACCCGTCCGATCACGACGGAGGTGCGGTCGCGAACCGCGCCACCCCGCCTCCACGAACCGGGACCACACACCAGACCAGCCAGGGGCGCGGACGACGCGCGGGCTGGGCGGAGGCGGACTCCGACACGCGGATCAGACGAGTCTGTTCGACAGCAACGAACCATCCCTGGACTCAAGGGCACACGGCGGTGAAAAACCGCTCCGAGGTGCCGCTGTCGCCGATGAGGACACGCACGGGCGCACCGCACTTCGGGCAACGACCCACGTAGGCCGTGCCCTCGTTGTTGCGGTAGAGGCGTCCATACACGCGACACGTCGCAAAGAACACGCCGAGATACGGCCTGCCTTCGCGCGCGGACGCTGACGCCGGCGCACCGGGCGGATTGTCGTCCATCGACATCTCCTTTCACGGGAAAAGGGAGGGACGGGTGGTTACTGGAGCAGACGCAGGACGGACTGGGGATTCGAGTTCGCCTGGGCGAGCATCGCGGTGCCGGACTGCACCAGGATCTGCGCCTTGGCGAGCTGGGTGGCCTCCTGGGCGACGTCGACGTCGCGGATGCGCGAGATGGCGGACTCGAGATTCTCATACTGCACCTGCAGCTGCGCGGAGGCGACCTCCAGGCGCGACTGCGAGGCACCGAGCGTGGCGCGCTCGGTGGCGAGCTGCTGCACGGCGTTGACGACGAGGGTGCCGGCCGTGGGGCTGGTCACGCTGATGCTCGTGCCCGAGCCGAAGAAGCTCTCGACGAGCTGCCAGACCGAGCCGGCGGCGTCGCGCAGGTTGATGTCGCCGATCGTCATGGTGTGGTCCGGCGACTCGCCGATGGTCACGACCAGGCCGCCGGGATTGGGGCCGAAGAGCGAGATGCCGTTGAACGTGCCCAGCGGGGTGCCTGTGCCGTCGCCGATCGTATCGGCGAGTTGGCGACGCAGCGCCTGGAATTCCTCGTTGTAGAGCGCGATGTCGTCGGTGTTCTTCGTGACGTCGCGCGCCATGGCGGTGAGCTCGCTCATGCGGGTCATCACCTTGTTCATGGAGCTGAGGAAGCCATCGGCGGTCTGCACGTAGCTGATGGCGTTCTGCACGTTCGTCGTGGCGGCGGTGATGCGGGCGTTCTGGGCCTGCAACTTCTCCGACACGGCGAGGCCGGCGGCATCGTCCGACGGCTTGACGATCTTCGAACCCGAAGACAATCGCGCGAGCGAGCGACTGAGCATGGCGTTGCTCATGCCCAGGTTGCGGCTCGCGTTGATGGCATTGATGTTGGTGTTGATGACCATGGTGGTCTCCTTCTTGGTGTTTTTGCTGACTTCCCTGCTTATTTCCTGACGGATGCCGGCGTGGTGTTGGCACCGGCGGTGTTGAGTTGTGACTTCTTCGCGGCGAGGGCGCCGGCGAGTCCGGCGAGGCCGGCCTTGCGCGCCGCGGCCTCGGGACCGGCGGCGGTCACGGCGGCCTCGCTGTTGGCCTGGCGGACCTGGTCGAAGAGTTCCTTGCGCACGATGGGCACTTCGCGCGGGGCGTTGATCCCGATCTTGACCGTGTCGCCGTCGATCCGGGTGATCCGGATCTCGATGTTGTCGGCGATGATGATCGATTCGTTGACCTTGCGAGAGAGGATGAGCATGGCGGTCGTCTCCGGTGCAGGGTCGTGGATCAGGCCTGGCCGGCGGAGCCGGAGGCGATGAGGGGGTGGCGCGCGGAGTAGTCCGCGTAGTTCGAGATGATCAGCTGCCGGCCCTTGAGGGTGCGGCGGTTGACCACGACGGGGCCGATGAGGTTGACCGTGGCGGCCTCGGGGTGGTCGGGCTTGAAGTTGACCACGTTGAAGATGAACACGTCCTCGGGACGCTCGATCTCGAGCCGGGCCGCGTCGTCGTCGGACAACTCGATGGCGTAACCCTGGATGAGGGCGTGCGGCTCGATCACGATGAAGTTGAGCGCGTGGTTCTCGACGCTGCGCAGCCACAGGAAGGGCAGCTCCTCGGGATTGAGGATCACCTCGAGGCGGGTGGCCTCGGGGAATCCGATCATCCCGGCGGGGAGCTCGAACGCGACTGGCCGGAGCCATTGGGCGCGATCGAGGACGGCATCGGTGGCGACTTTGATACTCATGGTGTGGTGAGGTGGGGCGAGGGGCTTCGCGCGCGGCCGGCGGGCCGCGCGGCGTATTCAGAAATCAAAGATAATCGAGGAGGGACTTGTTCAGCACCTTGCCGGCGCTCATGAGCGCGGCCTGGTAGGCGTTCTGGTTCTGGGTGAGCTGCACGACCGCCTGCGCGAGGTCGGTGTCGGCATCGCGCGAGATCTGCTCGGCGAGGTCGGTGTAGCGCGTGGAGTTCTGGGTCTTGTCGAGCTCGACGCGGGAGAGCAGCGCGCCCTTGCCGCTGAGCTGGAGGATGAGCTGGTCCTCGGAGGCCTGCAGGCCGGTGGAGAGCGCGCGGACGTTGGCCGAGTCGCGCGTGTTGAGCGCGTCGCGCAGGCCGACGAGACGGTTGAGGAAGTCGGCGATCTCCTGGTTCTCGGTGGCGTTCGAGTAGGGCGAGATCGAGCTGCCCTCGGCGACCTGGATCTGGGCGGTGGTGGCGGAGCCCGAGTAGGTCACGTTGGTGATGCTCCCCTGGGCGTCGCGCGTGACCGTGAAGGGGCGCTGGAGCGCGGTGGTGCCGCCGAAGAGCGGCTCGTCGTTGAAGTTGGCGTTGGCGTTGACCAGGGCTTGCTCGAGGAGCGCATCGACCTCGGTGGCGTAGACGACCATGTCGTCGCCGTTGAACACGTCGTTGGTGAGCGAGATCACCTCGTTGGCACGCTCGGACGCGTCGAGCATGTTCTGGATCTCGGCGTTGGTGGCGTTGAGGATGTCCTCGGCGCGGAGCGCGTTGCGCTGGAACTGCGCGAGGCTGTTGCGCTCGGCCTGGTAGTTGAGCACGCGCGAGGTGGCGGCGGGGTCGTCGGAGGGCGCGATCACGCGCTGTCCGGTCGAGGCCTGCTGCTGGAGCGTGTTCATCTTCGAGGTCAACTGCTGGAGCTGGTTGACCAGGTTGTTGGGAAAAGTGCTGGAGGTGACGCGCATGGCTCAGGTGGCCTCAGAAGAGGCGGTTGACGACGGTCTCGAGCATCTCGTCGATCATGCGCATGACGCGGGCGGAGGCGTCGAAGGCGCGCTGGTACTTGATAAGGTTGGTCATCTCCTCGTCGATGGAGACGCCGGAGACGCTGTCGCGGCGCTCAACCATGAGGCGCTGGAGCGTGGACTGGTCGTCGTAGCGGCTCTCGGCCGAGGCGGTGGCGTTGGCGAGGTCGGAGACCACGCCGCGGTAATAGGAGCCGAAGGTGCCGTCGATGGCGTCGCCGCCGCCGGTGGCGAAGGCGGACTCGGAAAGCCCGTAGACGGCGAGCGCGATGTCGTTGGCGCCGGGGTCGGCCGTGACGGTCGAGCGGATGTTCGCCGAGCTGAGCGAGGCATCGAGCGCGATCGTCGCGGCGGTCGTGCCGGCCGGGTCGAAGAAGTTTGAATACGCGCCTCCGGGATTGTAGGCGGTGTTGAAGCTCGTCACGAGCTGCTGCGCAAGGGCGTCGAGGCTGGTGCGCAGGTCGGCGACGGCGCCGTCGCGCGCGGTCAGCGCGCCCTGGAGGCGGCCGCCGCGAAGGGAGAGGGCCACGGGCGGGTTGCCGCCGGTGAAGCCGGTGCCGGTGAAGGTCACGCCGGTGGGCGGGTTGGCTCCATCGAGGAGCACGACATCGGCGCCGCCCGCGTCGCGCGAGAGGATCTGGATCTGGCTGCTCGAGCCGGGCACGTCCTGGGTGCGGAAGTCGAGGAACTTCGAGAGCTCCTCGAGCTTGGCCTGGCGCTGGTCGCGCAGGTCGAGGGCCGAGCCGGGATTGCCGACCTCGTACTGGCCGATCTGCCGGTTGAGGTCGGAGATGGTCAGGAGGATGGCGTTGACCGTGTCGGCGTCGGCGGAGATCTGGTCGGTGAGGTCGCTCTGGATCGAGTCGAGGCGGCCGTCGACGACATTGAAGCGGTCGACGAGCGTCTGGGCCTGCTGGAAGAGCGCCTGGCGCTGCGACTCGGAGCGCGGCGTGGCGGCGAGGCCGTTGAACGCGTTGAAGAGGTTGTCGAGGGCCTCGCCGATGCCGCGGGAGGCGCCGGAGGTGTCGGCGCCCTCGATGTAGGTCGAGTCGCTGCTGCGGTCGATGTTCTGGCCGAGGGCGGCCTCAGCCTTGAAGAGCGCGTCGGACTGGACCTCGAGTGAGGTCATGAGCGCGGTCTCGCGCAGGATCTGCGAGTCGAGCAGCTTGTCGCGGACCTGCTGGAGCCCGAGGGCCTCCACGCCGAGGCTCTGCGGCCCGAGCACGGTCTGCACCACGCCGCGGTCGCCGAGGATCACGCGCTGGCGCGCGTAGGCCGCGTTGTTCACGTTGGCCATGTTCTTGCCGGACACGAACACGCCCTGGCTCTGCGCGGCGAGCGCCTGGGAGGTGCGGTGGAGTTCTGAGAACAGTCCGGACATGGCGAAGGTGGTTTAGTCGGTCAGGTCAACCGTGCGCGTTGTAGCGCGACACGGCGGAGGCGCGGGCCGGGAGGGTGGCGCGGCCGGAGCGGCCGTAGGTGCGGGTGAAGTTCTCGGGCTGGAGCACGCGGAGCGTCTCCTCCGTGAGCTGCACGGCGCGGGAGAGGAGCAGGTGGTTCTGGCGCGCCTTGTGGCGGTTGCGCCGGACCATGTGGTTGATGTCGGTCATGAGCGCCT
>Ga0315910_10005005_pt1 | contig 10939 bp, 10 predicted proteins | sample EdamamesoilMG_FD_204470 | JGI IMG/M metagenome (GOLD analysis project Ga0315910, IMG submission 204470) | Garden soil microbial communities collected in Santa Monica, California, United States - Edamame soil | ecosystem: Environmental > Terrestrial > Soil > Garden | place: USA: California...
GAGCCGCGATTGCTTGGCTACTGTTCAACGGGAACGTGGTAACGCTCGGCGACAGCACGGGATCCGTGATCTTGGAGATGCGCGTGACGCCGGCGTTGCTCGGCGTCGGAGTCGCCTGGGCTTGCACCGTGGGGCTCATCGGCGGGCTGTTCCCAGCCGTGCGCGCCGCGCGGTTGCCGGTCGCGACGGCGTTGCGGGCGATCTAGCGCACCGATCAGCGGGCGGCGGCGATCTCGCCCGCCGTCTGCTCTTCGAGCGCAAGCGATTCGATTTGATCGATCGCGGCCGGCGCGCCCTTCAGCAGCGTGCGCTTCAGGAACCAAGGGCCGACGAACGGCGGTAGCCAGAAGTTCGGCTCCATCTCCATTCGGTATGTCACTCGCGTGCCGCCATCCTCGGGCTCGAACGTCCATTCGGCGAGCGAGTACTTGAAGTCGCTGCGCTCGGGCACGACGCGCGAACGGATGAGCTCCGGCGTCACCACCTCGAGCCGCTCGACGCGGCTCATGCTTCGGCAAAAGCCGATCAGGCAACCTTCCACGCGCGTGTATACGAGCGATGTACCGTCGACGTCCGGCGGCAGATAGCTGCTCTCCTTATATATCTCGGAGATCCGTTGGTAGCGGTCGGCGTCGAAATCGAGCAGCACTTTGCGAATTGCTTGCGGCGACGCGGCCAGGTGCGTGTCGGCGACGACGCGATAGCGATCCTTGTCGCGCGACACGGCGATGTCGCGCAGCGTGGCCGGAAAGCTCGAAGCCACGTAGCATGCGCTGACCGCGACCAGGAGGAGTTGTTTGCGTAGATTCATCGCCCGAGATCGAAGCTCACGAGGCCGCGTTCGGCCGAGACTATACGCCGCCGTCGTGGCGGTCGCGATGACGCTGTCGTCGGCGACGTTGGCGCAAGAGGTCGACGACGAGGACCCCGGCAAGCTCCAGATGGTTGGCGAGGACATCAAGCTCTACGTGACCGCGCCGCTTCATGCCGAGCGCCCGCAGTGGGTGCGGTTCGGCGCGGCGCTCGGTGCGATCGCGTTCGCGTATCACTTCGACGACGACGTCCGCGAGCAACTCGATACCGCGATCGTGCCGCCCGGCGTCGAGCCCGACACGAAGGACACGCGCGACGCTGCGCCCGCGGCACTCGCGCTCGGCGGAACCTGGCTCGCCGCGGTGATGCTCGACGACGATGTCGGTCGGCGCGAGGCCGGCGCGATGCTCGAGGCTGCTGCGCTGAGCGGCGCGGCAGCGTACGCGCTCAAGGAGATCGGCGGCCGCGAGCGGCCGTACCAGACCGACGACCCGAGCAGCTTCCGCAACGATGGCGATGCTTTTCCTTCCCTGCATTCGACGGCCGCATTCGCAATCGGTACGGTGCTTGCGGAGTCCGGCAACGACAAGCACCGCTGGCTGCGCAGGACGCTCGGCTACGGGATCGCTGCCCACACGGCTTACTCGCGGCTCGATCACGACGCGCACTGGCTGTCCGATACGGTCGCCGGCGCGGCGCTCGGTATTGCGACTGCACGGTTCGTCATGAAGCGGCGCGAGGGCGCGCCGGAGCGCGGGCGGTTCGCCATCGTGCCGATGGGCGACGGCGTGCAACTGAGCTACACCGTGCTGCTCAGAGACTGACAAGCTGGTGCCGGTGTTACGGTTCGGTTCAACCGAACCGTAACACCGGCACCTCAGCGGGCACCTCAGCGCAGCACGACGTCGTACAGGAATGCGGCCGCGACCGCGAGCGCTGCCACGCTTGCGACGAGCACGGCACCGGCCGCGCAGTCTTTCGAGACCTGAATCCATGGATGCTGCTCGGGATGCAGGCGATCCGCGAGATGCTCGATTGCGGTATTGACGAGCTCGGCGGCAACGACGGTCGCCACGACGATCGTGACGATCGCCCACCAGAGAGGTGCGGGTTTCCAGAACAGCAGCGCTCCGAACGCCGCGAACGTAGCGGCGACATGGACTTTGAAGCTGCTTTCGGTGCGCCACGCCGCGCGGAGTCCGGCGAAAGCGAACGCGAGACGGCGCGGGAACGATTGGTTCTTCATCCTAGAGACGTTGGCCGCCGTCGATCTCGAGGACGCGGCCGTTCACGTAGTCGTTCGTGATTATGAACTCCACCGTCGACGCGATCTCGGCGGGCTCGCCGAGTCGTTGCACGGGAATGCCGGCGGCCATCTTCTCCAGAATCTCGGGTTTCATGCTGGCCACCATCTCTGTCTTGATGAACCCCGGCGCGATTGCGTTCACGCGAATACCGTGGCGCGCGAGCTCCTTCGCCCAGACCACGGTCAGGGCCGCGACACCTGCTTTCGCTGCGGAGTAGTTGCTCTGGCCGAAATTCCCGGCGCGCGACAGGCTCGAGATGTTGATGATGATTCCGCCCTGCCCAAGCTTGATCATGCGCTCGGCGGCCTCTCGACCGGTCAAGAACACGCCCGTTAGGTTCACGTCGATCACGGCTTGCCACTGCGCGAGGCTGAGCTTGCCGGCGATCTCGCGGTCCTTGGCTTTGACGAGCAGGCCGTCGCGGAGGATGCCCGCGTTTGCGATCACGACGTCGAGTCTGCCGAAGTCGGTCACGACGCGGTCGAACGTGGCGACGACGTCCGGCTCGGCGGCGACATTGCAGCGATAAGTCTCGGTGCGCACGCCGAGTGCTTGGCACGCAGTGCGCACCTCGGCCAGCCCGGCGTCGTCGAGGTCCAGCAGTGCGAGCTCGGCGCCGCGGCTCGCGAGGCTCTTCGCCATCGCGGCACCCAAGCCCCGGCCGGCACCCGTGATCAGGATTGTCTTGCCGCGAAGCTCCATCCGTTACCTCGACAGGCCCGTTGCGATTCCAGCCGCGTTTCCAGCGAGGATAGTAGCGCCCAGGCGCCGCGCCAGCCACAGATAGAGCAGCGAGCGGGGAAACTACGGTATGCTCGCCGGCCCGGCAAAACGAACGATTACCGCCCGTACGTCGACATGCTTCTTTCCAGATACTTCGATCGCATCGCGATCGCGCTTTCCACGGTGTGCATCGTGCATTGCCTCGCGATGCCGTTCGTGATCGCGCTGTTGCCGGTCGCCGCGCTCACGGTCGGAAGCGACAGCCACTTTCACTCGCTGATGCTGTGGTTCGTCGTCCCGACGAGCGTGCTCGGATTCGGCCTCGGCGTGCGTGCGCATGGCCGTTTCGACAGCGTGGCCTTGGGCGCGGTCGCGATTGCCGGTCTCGCCGCCGCGGCATTGACGGGACACGACAGCTGGGATCCCTCGGTAGAGACGCTCGTGAACGTCGGCGCCAGCGTGCTGCTGGCCGTGGCTCATTGGCGGAACTTCCGCGAGGTGCAGCGGGCCCACCGGCACTAGGCGCGCGTCGGCCCGGCACGCGTCACCTTGCCCGCGCGCAACGCGAGCTCGTGCGTGAAGTGGTGACGATGCGCGCTCAGGTGCGACGCGCAGACGAGCTGCGTGCCATGGGCCATGATCGTCGCCAGCGTGCGGTTCAGCAGCTCCGCCACGGGGGCGTCGAGCCCTTCCCATGGTTCATCCAGCAGCAGTACACGCGGATGTGTGGCCAGCGCGCGGCCGATCAGCGCGAGGCGCATCTGCCCGTACGACAACGTCGCGAGCAGGCGGTCGGCGAACGGGGCCAGCGTCAAGTCGGCGAGCAACTGCTCCACACGCGCGCTCTCGGCCGCGGTCGGCGTGCGCGTTTGACCGATGCTCGACGTGAAGCCCGACGCGATCGCGGCGCGCACCGTGGACGGGTAGCGATACGCCGCCTGCAGCTCGGGCGATAACCACGCTACTTGCTTGCGGAGCTGCCAGACGTTGCGCGGGTTACCGAGCGCCGGCCACGAGACTTCGCCGCCGAGCGCGGGACGCAGTTGCCCGTGCAGCATCCGCAGGAACGTGCTCTTGCCGGAGCCGTTCGCGCCGGTCACGAGCCAATGTTGATTCGGCTCCAGGCGCCACGTCACATCGGCGAGCACGTGTCGTCCCGCCAGCCAAACGTCCGCGTGCGCGAGCGCGATCAATGCGGCGTCGGGCGGGCCGGCGCCGAGCGCTGGCTCCGTCGCGGCGCCCGACGCGTGCTCGGGCGTGGTGCTCGGTTCGGCTGTGGCGCGCTCGTGCCGGCGCTGCTCGCGCGCAACGATGCGGCCGCGCTCGATCGTCAGATAACGCGGGATGATGGCAGGCAGGTCCTGCGGCACGTGCCCGGCGCAGACGAGCGTGCATTCGCGCCCCACGATCGCGAGCATCGCCTCGAGCTCCGCGCGCGAGCCCGAATCGAGGCCGCTTGCGGGCTCGTCGAGCAGCAGGATGCTCGGTGCGAACGCGAGGCCGCGCGCGATCAGCACGCGGCGTTGCTCGCCGCGCGAAAGCTCGAGCAGCCTGCGCTCGGCGAGCTCGCCGATGCCGAGCTTGTGCAACAGCTCGACAGCGCGCTCGCGTTGCGCGGCCGACGGCCGGCGCCGCGGTACATCCGTGCGGTAGATGCCCGACAGCACGACGTCGACCGCAGTGAAGTTCCAGCCGCGATGCGCGTAGCGATCCTGGAGCTCGTGGCTCACCGCAACGACCTCGCTGCGTGCGCGGACCGCATCGGTCTCGGTCCCCTCGCCGAAGTCATAGCGGCGAGTCCCGTGCTCACCGGTCGGCCAGACCGTGCCCGCGATCAGATTCAGAAGCGTGCTCTTGCCGCTGCCGTTCGCGCCGACGACGCCCCAGTGCTCGCCGCGATCCACGGTAAAGGTGATGTCGTGCAGCACGGGTGAGCCCAGGAGCTTCACGTCGACGTGTTCGAGGGTGACGAGAGGGGCAGCGGACATGCTGTGTGCCGTTGATTCGAGGCCGCGCGAGTGTACCTGAGCTAGACTAGCCCGCGAACCTCCTTTGGTTAGCGATGGACCACGCTCTGCCAATAGCCGCCGACGTCGCCGAAGCGTACACGCGGCTGCGCGAATGGGTCGTCGAGACGCCGGTGCTCGAGTCGGCCGCGCTGAACGAGCGCCTCGGCCTGCGAGTGCTGTTCAAGGCCGAGTGCCTGCAGCACACGGGCAGCTTCAAGATCCGCGGCGCGTTGAATCGCCTGCTGCAGCTCAAGGCCGACGAGCGCGAAGCAGGCGTCGTGGCGTTCTCGTCCGGCAACCACGCACAGGCCGTGGCGCTGGCCGCGCATTGGCTCGGCGTGCGCGCCGCAATCGTGATGCCGAGCGATGCGCCCACGATCAAGCTCGAAAGCACGCGAGCGTGGGGCGCCGAGGTCGTGCTGTACGATCGCGCGCGCGAGGATCGCGAGGCGATTGCGCATCGTCTCGCGGCGGAACGCGGCGCCGTGGTCGTTCCGCCGTTCGACCATCCGCACATCATCGCGGGACAGGGCACGGCCGCGCTCGAGCTCGCGCAGTTCGCGCGTGAACGACGCCTCACGATCGAGGAGCTTTACGTGCCGTGCAGCGGCGGCGGGCTCGTCGCCGGGTCTGCGCTCGCGGTCAAGTCGGAGTTCCCCGAATGCGCCGTGTACGCGGTCGAGCCGCAGGGCTTCGACGACACCGCGCAGTCGCTCGCGGCCGGCAAACGTTGTCGCGCCGCGCCCGTGGGGACCACGCTTTGCGACGGGCTCATGGCGGCGATGCCCGGTGCGATCACGTTCGCGATCAATCGGCGCGAGCTGGCCGGTGCGCTCGCGGTGGACGACGCGCAGGTCCGCGCGGCGATGGCATTCGGTGTACGGCGCTTGAAGCTCGTGCTCGAGCCGTCGGGTGCTGCCGCATTGGCCGCGGTGCTGGCAACCAAGCCGCGCGCCCGGCGTTGCATCGCCGTGATGCTGTCGGGCGGCAACGTCGATTCAGAGCTTCTTGCAGACGTGCTCCGGGCGACCGATTCATAGCAGTCGGTGCGTCCTACTTCGTGGCGCCCGGGACCGCCCGAAATGGACCATAATGTCGCCCTGCCGGGGGCGCCAAGGGTAATGCAGCTGCGACACATCGCGCGTCTCGACGAGTGGTACCGGTTCGATGAAACTGGGCCGCAGTTCATCACCGGGCTCCAGGCGCTCGTGCGTCTGCTGCTGGCGCAGCGCCATCGCGATCGTTTGGCCGGCCTCGACACGGCCGGCTTCGTGTCGGGCTATCGAGGTTCGCCGCTCGGCGGCTTGGATCGCGAGCTCTGGCGCGCCGGTCCGCATCTCGACGCCGCGCAGATTCGCTTTCAGCCCGGCCTGAACGAGGATCTCGCCGCCACGTCGATCTGGGGGACGCAGCAAGCGAATCTGTTCGCGGGCGCCCGTCACGAGGGCGTGTTCGGCATGTGGTATGGCAAGGGGCCGGGCGTCGACCGGTCCGGCGATCCGTTCAAGCATGGCAACGCCGCGGGGACGTCGACCCATGGCGGTGTGCTCGCGGTCGCGGGGGACGACCACACGTGCAAGTCCTCGACGCTGCCGCATCAAAGCGAATTCGCGTTCGTCGATGCATCCATGCCGGTGCTGAACCCGGCCGACGTGCGCGAGATCGTCGTGTTCGGGTTGATGGGGTACGCGCTGTCGCGCTTCAGCGGCTGCTGGATCGGTCTCAAGGTGACGCAGGAAACCGCCGACGCGACGCAGAGTTTCGCATTGGCGCCGGAGTCTCTCGAGATCGTGGTACCCGACTTCGACATGCCGCCGGGCGGCCTCAATATTCGTTGGCCGGACCCGCCGAACGATCAAGAGCTGCGCCTACAGCGGTTCAAGCTGCCGGCCGCACGTGCGTTCGCACGCGCGAATGTGCTCGATCGCACGATCATCGACAGCCGTCATCCTCGGCTGGGGCTGGTGACGACGGGCAAAGCTCATCTCGACGTGTTGCAGGCGCTCGAAGATCTCGGAGTGGACGCTGCGCGCGCGAGTGAGGTCGGTATCAAGCTCTTCAAGGTCGGCATGAGCTGGCCGCTCGAGCCTGAAGCAATTCGGCGCTTCGCAGAAGGGCTCGAGGAAATCATCGTCATCGAGGAGAAGCGCGGTCTCGTCGAGAGCCAGCTCAAGGAGCAGCTGTACAACTGGCAGACGAAGCAGCGGCCGCTGATCGTCGGCAAGCACGACGAGCGCGGCGAGTGGTTGCTGCCCGCTAACGGGGAGCTCACACCCGCGCTGATCGCGCGCGTGCTCGCGAAGCGCATGAGGCGCTTCTACTCGAGCACCGACATCGAGGAGCGCGTGCGCTTCCTCGAGCAGCAGGATCGGCGGCTGGCCGCGTCGGCAGTCGACGTCGAGCGCTTGCCGCATTTTTGCTCGGGTTGTCCGCACAACACGTCGACGCGCGTGCCCGAAGGCAGCCGCGCCGTCGGCGGCATCGGCTGTCACTACATGGCAGCGTGGATGGATCGCGACACGGTCACATACACGCAGATGGGCGGCGAAGGCGCGACCTGGATCGGCCAAGCACCGTTCACGACGACCGAGCACGTGTTTCAAAACCTCGGTGATGGCACGTACGCGCACTCAGGCACGCTCGCGATTCGCGCGGCCGTCGCGGCCGGCGTGAACATGACTTACAAGATCTTGTTCAACGATGCCGTCGCCATGACCGGCGGGCAGCCGGTCGAAGGCAACCTCACCGTAGCGAACGTTGCGCAGCAGCTCGTCGGCGAAGGCGTGAAACCGATCGTCGTCGTCACCGATCACCCCGAGAAATATGCCGGCGTTACGGGCTTGCCGCCGTCGGTCGCGGTGCAGCATCGGCGGGATCTCGATGTGCTCCAGCGGGAGCTGCGGCAGGTTGGCGGCGTTTCGGCGTTGATCTACGACCAGACGTGTGCGGCCGAGCTGCATCGCAAGCGCAAACGCGGCACGGAACCCACGCCGGACCGCACTGTCGTGATCAACGAGCTCGTCTGCGAGGGCTGCGGCGACTGCAACGTTCAGTCGAATTGCCTGTCGGTGATGGCGCTCGAGACCGAGTTCGGCCGCAAGCGCCGCATCAATCAGTCCTCGTGCAATCGCGATTTCAGTTGCCTGGAGGGCTTCTGCCCGAGCTTCGTCACGTTGGAAGGCGCCAAGCGCAATGCGCCGCGGCCGCTCGCATCGGCCGCGCTGCCGAGCTTGCCGGAGCCGCGACAGGCGCCGCTCGACCACGTGCACAACGTGCTGATCGCCGGCGTCGGCGGAACCGGCGTCGTCACTGCGAGCGGCTTGCTGGGCCTCGCCGCGCACCTCGAGGGCAAAGCGGTCGTCGAGCTCGACCAGACCGGCCTCGCACAGAAATACGGCGCGGTGTTGTCGCACGTGCGCATCGCGGCGGATCCGAAGAGCCTGCACGGCATGCGGATTCCCGCGGGGCAAGTCGACGTGCTGCTCGGCGCGGATCTGATCGTGGCTGCCGGCAAGGAGCCGCTATCGATGCTGTCGCCGCAGCGTTCGGCCGTGGTCGTGAACACGCACGAGGAGATGCCCGCGACGTTCATTCGCGACCGGGACTTCGTATTTCCGGGGCAGAGCCTGCTCGGATCACTGCGGTCGGCCTCGGAACGTGTCGCCGCACTCGACGCGACGCGGCTCGCGTCCGCATTGCTGGGCGACAGCATCGGCGCCAACGTGATGCTGCTCGGCTTTGCGTTCCAACGCGGCTTGCTCCCCGTGTCGGGCGCCGCGCTGTACCGCGCGCTCGAGCTCTATGGACGCAACGTCGAGGAGAACAAGCTCGCGTTCGACTGGGGCCGATTCGCAGCGGAGCAGCCCGACGAGATAGAGCGGCTCGCGACGGCGAAGGAGGGCGGACAGTCCATCGCAACGTCCGTGCAAGAGGTGATCTCACGACGCGAGGAGTTTCTCGTGGGCTACCAGGATCGCGCGTACGCAAAGCGTTATCGCGCGCTGCTGGATCGCGTCGCTGCCGCGGAGCAGCGCGTGCGTCCCGGCAGTCAGGCGTTGCTCGCGTCCGTCGCACGCAATTATTTCAGCGTGCTCGCCTACAAGGACGAGTACGAGGTCGCGCGTCTGCACACGCAGGGTGATTTCATCCCGAGCATCAAGCGCAACTTCGGCGCGGGCGTGAAGATGAGCTTTCATTTCTCGCCGCCGTTGCTCGCGCGGCTCGACCCAGCGACGCGGCGACCGAAGAAGTACGAGCTCGGCCCTTGGATACTGCCGATCCTGCGCGTGCTCGCGAAGCTGAAGTGGTTGCGCGGGCGCGCGCTCGATCCGTTCGCACGCAGCGCCGATCGGCGGCTCGAGCGCGAATGGCTCGCGCGCTACGAGCGCATCGTCGAGCGCATCGTGGCCGAGATCGACCCGTCGCGCTTCGAGGTCGCACTCGAGCTCGCGGAGCTGCCGCGCGAGGTTCGCGGTTACGGGCCGATCAAGAGCGCCGCAGCGGAACGCGCGTCGGCCGCAGAGCTGGCGTTATGGGCGCGTTGGGAAGCCGCGGCGGCGGCGCTGCCGCGAGCTACAGCCGCCTGATAGATCGGGTTCAGCGAGGCCGGCGCGCCGATTCGGCGGCCGTCGCGCAGCGAATGCAGCGGTCGGCAAACGGCGTAGCCTCGAGCCGCGCCATCGGAATCGTCTCGCCGCAGTCCGTGCACACGCCGTAGGTGTGGTTCTTGATCTGCTCCAGAGCCTTGGCAATCTTGCTGATCTCGATCCGGGCCTCGTTGCCGAGCGCATCGACGACTTCCGCGTTCTCGAGCTCTTGCGCTTGCTCTTGAGAGTCGGCACTGCGGCCGCCGGTGAGATTCTCCTTCAGCCGCGCGAGACGCCGCACGAGCTCGGCTTGCTTGGCCAGCAATTGGGCTTGGATCCGCGCGTACTGGTCCATGTCGACACATCCCCCCGCGGCGCTTGCAGCTATTCCGCTGCGCCGTCTAGCATCGAGGGCGCGCGGTGATCCACACGACTTTGGTCCCAAGCATAGCTCGTATCGGAACATCCGCGAAGCAGGCAAGGTGATCGCACATGCGACTTCTTCCCGGAACGAGCGGCTTTTCCTACAAAGAGTGGGTGGGAGAGTTCTACCCGGACAAGCTGCCGGCCAAGGAGATGTTGCGGTATTACGCAACCCGGCTGCCGACGGTCGAGATCAACAACACCTTCTATCGCATGCCCAACGCGGCGGCGATCCAAGCGTGGCACGCGCAGGTTCCGGACACGTTTCGGTTCGCGATCAAGGCGCCGCGACGGATCACGCACAGTAAGCGTCTCAAGGACTGCGCCAACGAGTTGCGCTTTCTGTTCACGGCGCTCGCGGGATTGGGCGACTCTTTCGGCTCGCTGCTGGTGCAGCTGCCGCCGTACGCGAAGGTGGACACGCCGGCCCTTGCGAGCTTTTTGGCCGAGCTTCCCGAGAGCTGCCGCCCCGCCTTCGAGTTTCGCCATGCGTCATGGCTCGTGCCCGAGGTGTACGACGTGCTGCGCAGCCGCAACGCGGCGCTCGTGCAGAGCGAGGAGGCCGACGGCTTCGAACCTCACCCGTGGACGGCCGATTGGGCGTATCTGCGCTTGCGCAAGGTCAGCTATACGGAGCGCGAGCTCTCGACCTGGCTCGCGCGCCTGGCTGCGGCCGAGGTCCAGGAGGCGCAGGTGTTCTTCAAGCACGAGGACGGTGCGACGGGACCGAAGCTTGCGGAGCAGCTCATCGCGCTCGCGCAGCGTGGCTAGCGCTCAGTCGACGCGATCGCGAGTGAGTGCCCTGAACCGCGAGAAGTGCCGCAACGCCGCCTGCTGATCGCCGGTTTGCTGATACAGCCGCGCTAAATTGAAATGCACGTCGGCCACGCGCGGATCGATGCGCACAGCTTCCAGATACTGCTCGATGGCTTCCGTCGTTGCACCGCGATCCTCGAGCACGACACCCAAGTTGAAGTGCGCCGTCGGATGACCCGGCTCGAGCTCGAGCGCGCGTCGGTACAAACGCTCAGCGTCGTCGAGCGCCCGCGCAACGTGACGCAGCCGCCCAAGATTGATG
>Ga0315910_10005006_pt1 | contig 10939 bp, 3 predicted proteins | sample EdamamesoilMG_FD_204470 | JGI IMG/M metagenome (GOLD analysis project Ga0315910, IMG submission 204470) | Garden soil microbial communities collected in Santa Monica, California, United States - Edamame soil | ecosystem: Environmental > Terrestrial > Soil > Garden | place: USA: California...
AAGACCACATAACGCACGTCGAAATTCAAGAGGCTCTAAAGCTCTCCGAAGCTGAAACTGCACTTCTGGGTGAATTGGTCTTCTTTGCCAACATGTGGGGTGGCTCCGGCGGTAGGGGAGACCGTGCGTGGTCGGTAAGTGCAATGAGAGAAGCGGAGGAATATCCGAGGTCTGGGGCCTTGGATGCTGAATTTGAAGCGTGGATGTTTCGAAACTACAATGCAGAAGCTTGCGTCTTTCAGGATCAAAAGGAGAGACAACCTGTTACTCTCCATCTCTCAGGAGCCTTTCTGGAGCCGAAAGAAGTAGCGTCAGTAAGAGATCGTCACCACACGGAGGCTGCTGATGGCAATCCCTTCAAGCGCAGGTATCAAGTCTTTGTCAGTTCAACGTATAGGGACTTAATTGAAGAACGAAAGCACGTCATTCAAGCATTGCTGGTGACGAAATGTATCCCATCAGGCATGGAATTATTTCCGGCGGCAAACGCCGAGAAGTGGAAATTGATCCAGCAAGTGATTGATGATTGTGATTATTACGTCGTTATTGTTGCCGGAAAATATGGAAGCATAGGTGATGGTGGAAAGAGTTATACAGAAATGGAATTCGATTATGCTGTCTATAAAGACAAGCCAATCATTGGATTCTTTCACAGTGATATTCGAAAGCTCACGGGAGACAAGCTCGAAGAATCTGATGAAGCGCGAAGAAAGCTCGCGGCATTCACCGAAAAGGTAAGACTCCGTGCTTGCCATCCATGGAGCACGCCGGAAGGGTTAGAATCGGCACTCAAGACGGCTATGTATCATGCGATCGAAACCGATCCAAAGCCGGGATGGGTTCGTACGGATGATGTTCCTACTTGGAATATGGTCAATACGCTAAAGGAGCGCATTGCGGAGCTGGAAGGGGTTTTGGCTGAGCCGAAGTAAAACCACACCGAATTGCGATTGCGGGTTTGGATTCAAGACTAGGCGTGGTGGATTCCAAAGAAGAGGCGCGAATGTTTACGGAAATTGAATTCTTCGCAAATGCGCAGTGGTCATGAGTGCGAATATCCACAAACGTAAACGTCGCATGAATAAACTCCTCAAAGGAAGCGCGGTTTTCATCGACACAACCGCATTTTCAAATGCCAACTTTAACATGGACAGTCCAGCGTTTGTGAGTTTTGCGGACTTATGCAGTAGCGGCACGTTTCAACTCCTCTCGACTGACATCACAAAAGCCGAGATCGAAAGTGGGATTCGGCAGCAAATAGCGAAACTTTGCGAGCACATTAAAGGAGCAACGGAATTTGCGAGTCTCCTCGGTGCACCTAAAACGGAATCGCTGAGCAATCTTCATTTACAACTAGAACCCGAAAAGCTTGCAGTGAGAACAAGCGAGCGGATTGAGCAGTTTTTCTCCAAATGTAATAATGCGGTAATTCCGATCCCAGACGATGCCGCGGCTCAGGTCATCCAACAGTTTCTCGATAAGAGGCCACCTTTCGATACGAATCAGAAGAAGGCCGAGTTTCCAGATGCTTTTGTTCTTCATTTGTTGGCAAGTATAGCTCGCCAAAGTAAGAGTGATATTTACGTCATAAGCAGCGATGACGACTTCAAGAGGACGTGCGCTCTTGAAAGCAATCTTGTTTGCCTCCGCAGCCTCTCCCAACTTCTTAATTTAGTTCAGATGGATCGTGCGACAACTGCACAGATAGAACAAACCATCAAAGAGAATTCCAAAGCTATCAAAGAATTGCTCTCCGCAATACTTGCAAGTCTCACTCTTGTAACAGACTTGCCAGGAATCAGCGTTATCAAAAACGCTGTAAAACTTGATGATATCTTGGAGACGCTTGTGATTTCTTGCGAAGACCAGCACGCTGTTGTTGACTTCGTTTGTCAGGTTGAGATTGATGCAATATTTGAAGTGGCACGCGCTCCTGAGTTTGTCGTGGGCCTCGATTCCCATACTGAAATCAGGGTTGTTAATATCACTCTAGAGTTCAATTTTGCTCCTAAAAATCCTGCGGTTTTCGAAGTAACGTCGACATGGACGCCGACGAACCTGCATGTTTAGCTCTCAACCTATTTTGCGATTCAGCGGCTTTGACTTTTACATACTCCAGGAAGGTCTCGGTTCATTGACAAAAGCAGAATTCATCCGTGGCTGGTCCTCTCTCTCCTTCATGTATCCGGGGCTTCATCCTGATGGATTATACAATTGGACATTCAAGGATGTAGGCGATTTTCTAAAACAGAGAGGATTTAGCTACTTCGTGGATGTCGAAGCCATTGGCGCGGCGTGGATGAATTTCCGTGAGAACGGCGAACCAAATTGTATGGTTGAGGTCAAGTTCACCCAACCCGTATGTAACCGATATATGCCTGCATCTTGGTTCAAGTGAGCGATGGAGATTTATCTGCCGGGGGGAGGATTACAGCCTAACGTACCAGCAATTGGTGCCAATGGGCCGGCCTGTGGACCCGTTTCGATGCACTCGAAGATCTGTAGCACCACAGAAAGGTAACGGGTCAGATGGTCTTCAGCTTCGGCAAGTGCCTGCTCATTCAGGTCGGGATACAGATCGCCAACGGTGGGAACAGCTTCTTTATCCACGCACTGAAGATACCGCCATCGGTCTGGTGACCCTAGGCGGCAGGAATTGACCAGCCCGGAAACCCCTCACCTCTTTGACATAAATCAGAAGTTATGTTGGAGTGAAGTGTCCACCCGGCCCGTCTGGCCCGCTGTCTTTCTTCAAATGTTGCCGCTTCCGGCAAAGGTTGCCTCCTTGGGCAATTTCCATTTTCCGATATTGTGAGGGTCCGCCTCCGCGGCGTTTCCGCTCCATCCCTTTCCATGTCGTCACCTCAGCTTCCCAACTACCTGCGAGCAAATCGAAAACGTCTGGCGCTATCCCAACGCGATGTGGCCTTTCTGTTGGGTGTCCAAAGCGGGGCCAAAGCCTCCCGGTATGAGCATTTCGCCCGCGTTCCCAGCCTCGGGACGGCACTGGCGTATGAAGTGATCTTCAAACGGTCGGTGAGCGAACTCTTTGGCGGGCTCTACCAAAAGGCCGAACGAGAGGTTGCGGCGCGGGCCAAGGCGCTCGCGGATCGAGTCAGTGTCAGACGAAATGCGGTCCAAACAGCACGCCGGCGCGCCGCACTTCAAAGCCTCGTAATCTCATAACTTCATGACGAAACAACTTCCCAAAAATCCCCGTATCCTCAGTATCGCGCCTACCGCCAAAGGTGTCGGCTTTGCCGTGGTTGATGGATTGGATGCGCTCGCAGATTGGGGCATTAGGACGGTCAAAGGAGACAAGAACAAGCATTCGCTCAAGATAATCAAAGCGCTGATTGCTCAATACCAACCTAATCTGCTGGTTCTACAGGACGTTTGGGCGAAGGATTCCCGGCGCGCGCCAAGAATCCGTAATCTCGCCAAGCTCATCGTTGCCCTGGCAAAAAGGCAAAAGCTGAGAGTCGTATTGCTTTCCCGCACGCAGGTGCTTTCCGCGTTCTCCCCCGATGGCCAAGTCACCAAGGAAGCCATTGCTGAAATCATCGCCAAGCGGTTTCCCGATGAACTGGGCGCTGACTTGCCGCCAAAGCGAGAGCTATGGATGAGCGAAGACCCACGCATGGCGATCTTTGATGCGATTGCGCTGATTCTTGCCTTCCGAGTGATGCGTTCAAAACTGATGCAATAAGCCGCGGAAACGATTCTGCGGTGAAGCCGGAGCTTTTTGAAAATATTGTACGCGTGATACGCATCAGCTACTACGTCCGCAGCTGGAACGTTTCTTCTTGGAAGAAACGCCGTGCGCGTGGCTGCTAGAACTGCGAATGCAACGCTCCGCCATGTCGCGTTTAGACAAGCGATGTCGTGTCTAGACAAGTCGAATCGCTTCCACCGCTGACGAAGTGTGATTGAGTAGTCACGTCAGCGGCAAGATTCGTCGGTGTGCATCAGTCGATGGAGTGATTAGGAAGAAGTCCGAAGCGCAATGCGGTGAATTTTGTTGCTGGGTGCGGTGTGGGTGCCGAGTTGGCGCGAGAATGTTACTCCAAAAAACTTGAAATAGGTTTAACGGGAATTTTGCTCGGCGAACGAAAAATCAGCCCGAAGGGTTTTAGGGTTGGAGTTCATCGAGGAGACCAAATCACGGTTGCAATTATGAAACTTGTCATCGTCGTCTCACTTGCCGGAGGCCTTGCCTTCAACGTCGTCGGCCAACTATCGCCTGAAACCAATGGCCCGGTCATTGTTAGTTCGAACTCATTCAGCATCGCTCATCGCAGCGCCAATCATCGGGAGTGGGAAGGTATCCGTTATGAAACGGCCCTGGATGGAAGACCGGTCACCAACAAAACTCAGTACTCCGAACTGGCCTCCGGCCTCCATTACTGGAAAGACGGCAAGTGGGAAGAGAGCCGCGAGGAGATTGAGATCGTTCAAGGTGGTGCCGTTGCCCGCCACGGTCAGCACAAGGTGAGCTTCGCCCCAGACCTGGCAACTCAAGGCGCGATCGATGTTGAAACGCCGACCGGGGTCCATGTGCGTTCCCACGTACTAGGTCTGAGCTACTTCGACACGCAAAGCGGCCAGAGTGTTTTGATCGCGGAAGTGACCAACTGCCTGGGTGAGGTCGAAGCCCCTAACGTGGTCATTTACCGGGATGCATTCACGGATCTGGCGGCGGATGTCCGTTATACCTACCGGCGTGGGGGATTTGAACAAGACGTGATATTACGCGAGCGCCCCGCGTCTCCAGCGGAGTATGGATTGAATCCGGCCACCACCAGGCTGCAAGTCCTGACCGAGTTCGTCAACCCACCTACACCGGAGAAAACCGAGATCACCATCGGCGACCAGGTGGATTGTATGCTGGATTTTGGTCAATGGCGGATCGTTCCGGGCCGGGCCTATTCCGAGCCTAACGAAGATGGAGTGGCGGTCGGTGGCGGGATGTTCCGTGGGGGCGTACCCGTGCGAAAGGACTGGATCAGACTCGAAGGCCGCGATTTTCTCATTGAGGAAGTTGACCTGCCAAAGGTGCAGGCTGAATTACAAGCCCTGCCGTTGGGACACGCTTCCATTCAACCCACCACGAACTCGGTGCGGCATGTAGCATCGGCGCAACGGTTGTTACCTGCCAGACCGCGGCTCGCGAATTCCGGGACCAAGCAGAAGATGCGGATGGCGACGACGCGGAAGCCGGCGAAGGGCTTTGTCATGGATTACACCTCCATCATCGGTTATGTCTCGGACCAGACCTTCAAAGGGGACACGACGTACTATATTTCCGGCCCGGTCAACCTGCTCAACACGACCGTGATCGAAGGCGGCGCCGTCTTGAAGTTCACCAACACAGTTTGGTCGGGCACCTACCTGTCCCAACCCTACCTGAGCCTCTACGGCCCGCTCGACTGCCGGACTGCACCGTATCGTCCCGCCATTCTTACCGCGAAAGACGATAACTCCGTCGGCGAAACGATCACTGGCAGCACCGGGGTTCCCACTGACGTCTATGCATATGTCGGCCTGTATCTTAACCCGAGTTACACCAATGACATTCACGACCTTCGCTTTTGCCACGCGGGCTACGGCGTGCAGCTCTACGACAGCAGCACCAACATTCTCCATACGGTCCGGAACTGCCAATTTCTCAACAGCGAACGCGGGGTGTATGCCCAGAACGTGACGATGGCCATCCGGAACTGCCTGTTCTACAAGATGTCGGTGTCAGCCATTTTTGGGCGCTACTCTGCACTCGCGGGAGAACACCTCACCATCCATCAAGCCAATCGCAGCTTGGACGAAGGCACCCTCGGGCTCACAAACAGTCTGCTGGTGTTGGTGACCAATTGGCCGACCGGGTTCACCAGCTGCAACAACTTCACGAGCAGCACTCCTAGCACTGTGTTTCAGACCGTGGGAGCTGCGGCCCATTACCTCGTGGACGGTAGCACCAATCGCAATGCGGGCACGACAAATATCAGTGCCAGTACGCTGGCGGACATTAGAACCAAGACGACCTACCCGCCGATCGTCTACTACAACCAGAAATTGACCAATGACACGACGTTTTCTCCTCAGGCCCAGCGCGACACCGATACTCCCGATTTAGGCTACCACTATGACCCGCTCGATTACGCGCTCGGCGCGGTTTGGTTCCAGAACGCGACCATGACCGTTCTGCCTGGGACTGCTTTTGCGGCGTTTGCCATGTCGGGCAACTACAGCCTGGCCCTGATGTCGGGCTCGCAACTTAGCTGTGTTGGCACTCCCACTTCAATGATCCGGATGGTGCGCTATAACATGGCTCAGGAACACGCGAACACGAACTGGGACAATCGCGGTCCGATCATCGTGAGCGATTATCTGGGCGGCAGCCCGAGACCCGAAGCCGTGTTCCGCTTTGTGGATTGGTCCATGGCCGCAATGGATACGTGGCACTTCGATTCCTACCCGAACGACATGGGAGTGTCTTTCCAGGACTGCCAGTTTCACAGCGGTGCATTTAGATTCAATGCCTTCGATGTGGCAGTCACCAACTGCCTCTTCGAACGGGTAGATTCCAATTTTGACGATGAGGCCCTTGGCGTCCCGTTCGCTATGAACGTGTTCAACACCCTCTACTATGGCGGGAGTCTGCTTCTAGGCCATGCGAATGGGGGCGACTGGCGTTGGCGCGACAATGCCTTTATCGGCGTCGCGTTGATCAACTACGGCGATACGATCAGCAGCAACAACGCTTACCTGAATTGCACCAACCGGCTCTCGCCCACCAGTGTAAGTGATGTGGTGCTAGGTTCTTTTAGCTTCACCAACGGCCCGCTCGGGAGCTATTACCAAGTCTCGACAAATCTCATTGATCAGGGCAGCCGCACTGCTGGTTTGGCTGGGCTCTATCATCTCACCGTCTTTACCAACCAGACGAAAGAAACCAACAGTCAGGTCGATATCGGATTCCATTACGTGGCGGTGACCAACGGAGCGCCTTTTGACACGGATGCCGATGGCACGCCCGACTACCTGGAAGACATGGACGGCGATGGAGCGTGGGATCCTGGCGAAGACCCTTGGAATCTCGCAATTCTAACCCAACCCCAAGGCCAGTGTGCCCGAGCCGGGACGAACGTCACTCTTACCGTTACAGCCGCTGGAACATCACCGATATCATATCGCTGGGTATTCTTCGGCACCAATCTGCCCGGCGCTACCAACAGTTCACTCTCGTTGACCAATGTCCAATTCGAACACGTCGGCGATTACTATGCGGTGGTCACGAACATTGGAGGTGCCATCACGAGTTCGATCGCTTCACTCTGCGTGACGCAAGCCTTTCCGATTGTGTTTGACGGGTTCTGTGATGAGTTCATGACCAATTCGCTCATGTTGAATGGCAGTGCTTGTATAACCAACACAGTAGATGGCTGCGTGCTTCAACTGACGCCAGCCATTGTCGCTCAAGCCGGAAGCGCTTTCCTGCGCTCGCCCATTTCGCTCTCAAGCAATGCCTCCTTCAGCACTTACTTTTCGTTCCGTCTGAGCAATGGCGGAGGTGGAACAAATTTGGATGGTAGTCCATTTCTTGCGCAAGACGGCAGCGCACAAGGGGCAGATGGAATTGCCTTCCTGGTTCAAACGGTTGCCAACAACGTCGGCAGCGCCGGGGGAGGCATTGGATACTACGGTATCACAAATAGCCTGGCCGTGGAGTTCGACACTTGGGATAACGGCATGACGGCAGATATCAACGGCAACCATGTGGCCATCGCACTAAATGGTAGTCCAGCATCAGTAACCTACACCTCAATCGCCACACCAATGAATAACAGCAACATCTGGTATGCGTGGGTGGATTACAATGGTGCGATCAACAGTCTACAGGTTCGCCTCTCAGAGACCACCAATCGCCCAGGAGACGCAACATTATCCCATACCGTCAACCTGCTGGATTATTTGGGAACTACCAATGCATTCATAGGTTTCACGGCTGGCACCGGCTTGGGCTACAACCAACAGGACATCCTCCAATGGCAGCTTAACCCCGATTATCAACCGATCGGCACCGTGGTGGTGTTTACTTCACCAAGCAACTCGCAACTTTTTGTCACCTCGCCAACGAATATCTTGCTCACGGCCACCAACACACTGGGCACGATCAGTGAAATGTGGTTCTTCAAAGATGGCGTTCCATTGGGCACGAATAATTCACCACCGTACCAAATACTTTGGACGAACGTGACCGCCGGCACTTACACCCTCCGCGCACTGGGTACTAATAGTACCACAGGTGCGTGGGCCGAGGCTTACATAACGAACATTGTCAATGCGATGCCAGTCATCACCAACAATGCGCCGACTAACATTCAATCGTCGTTTACCGAATGGGTTGATGTCGGCCTGACAAACACGGCATGGGATCCGGATCATCCCAACGGATTCATCACCAACGTCACCTTCTATACCTGGAGCAATTCGGTACCTGTGCCGATCGGAGTGGGCGCGTCCAATGACCTTAAGTACTCGCTGACTTGGAGCAATCGGGCCGATGGATTCCACTATTTCTTTGCGGTTGCCAAAGACGATCTGGGCGCCGCCACGACCTCGGCTATTTCCGTTTTCAAAGTCAATCCGACCAACCCTCAGCCCGCGGTCTGGATCACCTACCCGATGAATGACGAAGTCTTCCGGGCCGGGGCGGACATCACGATCACGGCCGTTGTCACGAATGCCGATGGGATCATTACCAATGCGGACGTGGAATTCTTTGTCAACCAACGGCGGCTCGGGAGTGATTTGATGAGTCCCTACAGCCTGTCTGAGTATGGCTGGCTGCCTGGGGCGTATCGGTTGGAAGCGAGAGCGACGGATTCTCAGGGCCAAATTGCCGTGTCTGCGCCCATTGATATTACTGTGGATCAACCGACCCCGGTTGGTGGTGGATTTTGGGATCCGATAATCGGAAATCCGGGAGCATGGTTTGGCGCGGAGGCAAGGGCTGGATGGGTAAGAACCTTATCAGTAGGTGAAAGCAATGTCTTGTTTGCAGCGGGCGATGTTGATGCGATCCACGATTTTGGCAATTTTCCGCTAGGCGATAACTGCGTGGCCTATTGGGATGGACTCGAGTGGCACGAGCTCGTGTCGACAGCAATTAGTGCCACCGCACTCAAAGCCGTTGGCGCCGAAGTGTTTCTTGGTGGCGGAGGCGGGCAAGTCGCAAAATGGGATGAAACAAGCCTGGTTGAATTGGAGTACCTGGGAAACTATACCACCGCCCAGCAGATCCGCGGCTTTGCCGTGATTGGTTCGGATCTCTATGTGGTCGGGGATTTCGTCAATGCCGGGGTCAGCTCCAATATTAACTACATTGCGAAATTGGCGGGGGACAGCTGGGTTCCGGTCGGTAATGGTTTGAATGGAGGTGTCCATGCCATCGCTTCCGTTGGAAACGTTGTCCATATCGGTGGCAGTTTTACGGCCGCGGGAGGCGATACCAACGCAAATTTCATCGCCCGACTCGAAGGAACAAACTGGGTAGCGCTGGGGACGGGTGTCGATGACACCGTCAGGTCGTTGGCTGTCGCTGGTGGATCGCTTTTCGTGGGAGGCAGTTTCACCACCGCCGGGGGGCGGACCAATGCGAATTGTATTGCGCAATGGGATGGAAACGACTGGTCAACGTTGGGCAATGGAGTTGCTGCTGAGGAGTCCTTTTTGGACCCGGTTGGCGTTTATGCCATGGCTTTACGTCATGACGAGGTCTTTATCGGGGGGTTGTTTGATACTGCTGACCCGGGCGCCGCGGAGATCAGAGCCCAAGGAGTGGCCAAAGCCAGTTGGAATGAAAGTCAGCAGGCATGGACTTGGACGGATTTGGATGTGGGCATTCGCATGGACGATTCCAGCCGGGTCGACGCGCTTGCAATCATCGAAAAAGGGACGACCAATGGCTACGATTTGTTCGTAGGAGGATATTTTGCCTACGTTGGAACCGGGTATTTGCTCAGCGAAAACATCGCCCGCTGGTCAGTCGGCATCCAGCCGACCAATGCTCCGCAAGTCTCGATCACTGAACCGGCCAACGGTGCAGTTTTCGTGGATACGACATATGTTACTAATCGGGCGACGGTCACTCCCATAGATGACGAGACCTATACCGTAGAATTCTTTGTGGATGGCCAATCGATCGGCGAAGATGATGAAGCTCCCTACGAAGTTGTTTGGGAACCCCCGGGTAAAGGTGAGTACACGGTCGTTGCCAGTGCCCGCGATAACCTTTTTGTGAATGGTCCGCAGGCATCATCGTTACCCATCAACTATTCCGTGAAGTACGGCTCGGACGCGGTCACTGCCAACAAGGACTTCTATACAGTTCTGGCGGCTGACAGTCCGGTGGCGCTTAATGTTGTCACCAACGATACTAACACCGGCACAAATGAACTTCGGATCACCCGGGTCTTTCGCAAGACCGCGGATTCGTCCCAACGGATCACGGGAGCGATTTCAATCGGGCACGATGCGAAAAGCATAAACTACGCATCCGGGAAGAATGCCTACGGGACGGATGTGCTGTACTACGTGGTATCGGACGGGCAAGGAAATAGTAACTCTACCACGGTGACTGTCAGTATTCGCTCCAGGCCGGTCGTCCAATTCTCTCATGGCTATGATGGTTTGAGGACCAATCCTCCCGTCTCCGGCATGACGATCACAGGTAACGTTCGCGATTGGGATGGCTGGGTGAACGAGGTGGTGTTTTCTGTGAACGTGGTTTCTAATGGCCCGCCGATTGTTCCGTCTGGCAGCGGGTGGACTACTAACTGGAGCCAAACTGCACCCGGCTTCTATACCTTTGAAGCGGTGGCGACCGACAACGATGGCCTCAGCAGCGCTTCTGAACCCGTTACCGTAGTCGTCACCACAT
>Ga0315910_10005007_pt1 | contig 10936 bp, 8 predicted proteins | sample EdamamesoilMG_FD_204470 | JGI IMG/M metagenome (GOLD analysis project Ga0315910, IMG submission 204470) | Garden soil microbial communities collected in Santa Monica, California, United States - Edamame soil | ecosystem: Environmental > Terrestrial > Soil > Garden | place: USA: California...
ACGGCGCTCCGGCGCTTTCGTGGGCAGGGTGCTGGTCCAAGAGCTCGCCGGGCAGTGCCAACGCCAGCACCCCGACGATCGCCCCGAGCCCCACCCAGCTGAGGGTGCGGCTTCGGCCGTGTCTGGCGTCGAGGGCGTGACACGCACCTACGCAAGCGACGGCCAAGAGTGGAAACGCAGCGCCAGGGCCAGCGTTAACGCCGCTCACGTGCAGCGCGAGGCGCTCGCACAAAAGCGTCACGAGCAGCGCCGCCACTGTTCCCCCGATCAGGCCCCAGCGGCCCACCCGAGCGAGCAAGCCAGTCGCGACGATCGCCCAAGCGATCGCCCCAAGCACATCGGGCGACGCCCAAATGTAGGGAGCCATGGCGCCATACTGCAGCGCGAACAGCACCATGCCGAGGACGTACAGCGTGGTGGCGCGAGCCAGCGCGCCTCCGTACCAATTGCGCCAAGCGGTTCCAGAATGAGACGTCGAGAGGTGTGCGCGTTCGAGGGACCATCCAACGAGCCAGAGAAACGCGACCGAGACCGCTGGCTCGAGTTGGCTCACACAAGCCCGGAAATCGCTCGTTCCCGCATGGGCTAGCGTGACCCGCGTAATGTGCGCCAGCATCATGCCTATCACCGCGAGGCCGCGAAACGCGTCGATGCCCTGATTCCGCACCACTGAGCCGTTTGCAAAATCCACTACAGTCGAAGTTCTCCGCTCTAGCAAACAAGCCTCCCGCTGCCGAGGAGCACGCACCGCGCCACGCCAGAGTAGCGCTCCTCGCTTGTTCTCGTGAAGTGCGTGAGTCACGCTCAAAGTGGTGCATTGGACAAGCTGGCGCAGCGGAGCGCGGCGCCGCTCGGGACGGAGTGCCTGTGCTCAAGTGCGCCGTCCTGGGCCTACCGCGGTGAAGGTCGCCGCAACGTCAAAGCTTTGCGGAGGGCTCCGTGGCACGGACCCGAAGCAGGAAAATTGCCGCAATTGCGACAATAAATGTTATGAACGAGAGAGTGCGCGTCGAGGCTCTAGTTACCGCGGAGATGACAGTTCTGGAAGATCACGCTCCGGAAGCAAATGCCCCAGACTCTGCAGGACTGAACCCCACCCCCATCACGGCAGAAGCGTTCCGCCCACAGAGCACGGCGCGGATGAACGAGGTGCTCGCCGATCGCTACGAGATCCGGGGGTTCATGGATAGCGGGGGCACGGCGGAGATCTACCTCGCGCACGACCGCTGGCAGCAACGCTGGGTGGTGATCAAGCAGCTGACGACGGCGCTGGCGGACGAGCCCGAAGTGCGCCGGCGGTTTTTGCACGAGGCCACCGCCGCCCGCGAGATCGAGCACCCGAACGTCGTCAAAGTCGAAACGGTAGTCGAGCCCGCGGACCAACCCCCCTTCCTGGTGATGGAAGCGCTGGTGGGCGAGACCCTCGGCGACATGCTGCGCCGCGAAACCTGCCTGCCCGTTCCCGTGGTACTCAGGCTGGTGCGCGAGATTGCCAGCGCACTCGCGGCCACCCACGCTGCAGGCATCGTGCACCGCGACGTAAAACCCGACAACATCTTCCTGCTAGGGCCGCGCGGCAACCCCGAGGGCTTGAAGCTCATCGACTTCGGAATGGCGAAGATCAAAACGGTGGCCTGCACTGGCATCGTGCTGGGCACCGCACAGTACATGGCCCCCGAGCAGGTGTTGGTCGAGCCGGTGGATGGCCGCACGGACGTGTACGGGCTCGGTGTCGTGATGTTCCGGATGCTGACCGGCCATCTCCCCTTCGAGTCGGAACCTCGAGCAGACATGCTCCGCCACCAGCTGTTTAGCCCGCCCCCACCTGCTTCCTGGTTGTGCGACGAGCTCGATCCCAGCATCGACGCCATCGTGCTCAAAGCCATGCGAAAGCACCCTGAGAACCGCTATCCTTCGATGCTCGCGTTGCTCGACGATGTCGTCGCGGCCATCGATGCCCAACCTGAACGTGCTTCGAGCCCCAATCTCGTGGTTGCGCCCGATCGGTATCGGCCCAACAGCGAGCAGGGTGAGGCCGCGTTCAAGCTGCTGGCGCGCAAGTTCGGTAAGTTCGCAGAAATACCCGGCGCAAACGACGTGTGAGGCGTTGTGGGGCACGCGGGGCTAGCCTTCTCTACACGTTGGGCGTCCGGCGGCTTGCTCTGCCCGACGGCCGAATCGGGACGAAGGCAGCAGATAGCGCGTGAATGGCTTGCCCGCAGGCGAAAACTGGGGCCGCGCCACCCTAAGCCTTGCTTCGCCTGCGGAGGAGGGGGAAAGTTCGAAGCCCCCTCGCCCGCGTTCGATGCCTGAGAACAAAGGACCTGCTTCCGAATCTCCGAGCGTGTCCAAGCGCGAGCGAGCCGCCGCATTGCGCTCGAAGGCGCCCCCCAAACCCAAGCAGCGCCCCCGGCCCAAGCTGATCCGCCATCATGCCAATGGCCCGGACTCGGGGGAAAGCGAGATGCTGGGCAAGACCCTGGCCGGCCGCTACCAGGTGGAAGGGGTGCTCGGACGCGGCACGATGGGCGTGGTCTACAGGTGCCGCCACCTCGTGCTCGATCGCTCCGTGGCCATCAAGATCCTGAAGCCCGACCTGGCGCAGGAAGAGGAAGTCCTGCAGCGCTTCATGATCGAAGCCAAGGCTGCTTCCAGCATCGGCAGCAAACACATCGTGAACGTGCTCGATTTCGGGCGCCTCGCGGACGGTTCGTCGTACCTGGTGATGGAGCAGCTGAACGGCCAGACGCTGGGCGACTTGCTCGCCGCATCGCCGCTGTTGCCGGCGGAGATCGTGCTGTCGATTGCGCTGCAAATCGCCGAGGGCCTCGAGGCTGCTCACGCCGTCGGAGTCGTGCACCGCGATCTGAAGCCCGACAATGTGTTTTTGACCGAGACGAAGCCCGATGAGTACTTCGTCACCATCGTCGATTTCGGCATCGCCAAGGTGCAAGCGAGTCAGAACAAGCTGACCCAACAAGGCACCCTCGTCGGAACACCGCACTACATGTCCCCCGAGCAAGCCACCGCAAGCCCCGCGGATCATCGCTCGGACATCTACTCGCTCGGAGTCATCCTGTTCGAGATGGCCACGGGTGACGTGCCGTTCGATGGCGAAACCCCCGTCAGCGTGCTGACGCAGCACGTCCACGAAAAGCCCCCGGATCTGAAGGCGATCTTGCCTGAAGGGCGCGTGCTGCCGCCCGGTGTGGCACCGCTGATTCAGAAGTGTCTCGCCAAAAACCCGGACCGACGTTACCAGAGCATGGCCGATCTTCGGGCGGATCTCACCGCCGTGATGCGCGGCTCCGAGCCGGAAATCACGATCGAACCAGAGCCGGAGCTCGAGCCCGCTCCGAGCTCGCAACCCGGCCGAGGGAGGCCCCTCTTCTTCGTCGCCATAGTGCTGGCCGTGTTGTTGGGTGCCGGCTGGGGTACGCGCGAGTACCTCACGCGCGCGTCGGCACCGCCCACGATCGTTACGCTGCGTGCCCCAGAACCGAAGGTACAGGCGCCGGTCGCTCCTCCCCAGACCGAACCCGAAGGGACGAAAGTGGTGCTGATGGCGTTCCCCGCCGATTCGCACGTCTATCAAGGCGACGAAGATCTCGGCATCATTCCCCTCAACGTTTACGTCAAAGACGGCGAGAAACTCGAGCTGCTCGTCAAACGGCCTGGCTATTGGCCGCGACGCCTGGTCGTCGATGGCAAGCGCGATCGCATCGTAGTCGGACTCAAGAAGTACGACTCCCCGGCAAGTGCCGCAGACAACGGCGAAGCCGAGAAGGGCGGCCGAGACGTGGGGCCAGCCACCCTCGACAAGGACTTTCCGCTGGAAGCTCCGATCGAAGCAGAGACGGCGATCTCCAACACCAGCGCAGACAAGTCTGCAGCGAGCAAGGCCGCAGCCGACGGCGCTGAGGCCGCACCCGCGGCTCCGGCACCGAAAGTCAGGTCAGCACCGTAGCTCGCGCCGTTGCTGTACGCGCCCCCGAGCATCTGTCCATGAGCGTATTGGTAGACATCGTGCACCCCGCACACGTGCACTTCTACAAGCACATCATCTGGGAGCTGCAGCGTCGCGGCGTGGCTACGACCATCGTCGCCCGCGACAAGGACGTCACGTGTCAGCTGCTCGACAACTACGGCTTCAGCTATCGCCGGGTCGGGAAGAGCGGTAAAAAGAACCTCTTCTGGCAAGCCGAAGAGCTGGTGACGCGCGACCTCGCGCTCGCGAAGATCGCTCGCAGCACGGATGCACGTGTGATTCTGACGCGTAACCCGGCGGGCGTTCAAGTCGCCCGACTCTTGCGGCTCCGGGGCATCTTCGACACAGACGATGGTCCCGCCGCGGGCCTGCACTACCGAGCCGCCGCGCCGTTCGCGCACGCCGTCACGACACCCGACTGCATGCGCACGAACCTCGGCAAGAAACACGTCAGGTACCCCGGCTACAAGCAGACTGCCTATTTGCACCCGAACCATTTTCGACCGAACCCCGGAGTGCTCGCGCATCTCGGCGTCGCACCAGGCGAGCGTTACTTCGTCGTGCGGTTCGTTGCCATGGTCGCCAGTCACGACGGGGGTGAGTCCGGCCTGCCGCAGGCCACGCGCGAAGAGGTCGTGAAGCGCCTGCTGCGCATCGGCAAGGTGTTCATCTCGAGTGAGGGCCCGCTGCCTACCGAGTTCGCCCAACACCGCTTCGCTCCGCCGCCCGAGCTCTTGCACGACGCGCTCGCCTACGCGAGCCTCCTGGTCGGCGACAGCCAGACGATGGCCGCAGAAGCCGCCGTGCTGGGCACACCGAACCTGAGAGTGTCTTCGTGGAAGGGCCGCCTCGACTACCTGGAAGAGCTCGAAAATACCTACGGCATCAGCGAGTCGTTTCTACCGCGAGAACAAGCTCGCTTCCTCGATCGCCTCGAGACCTATGCCCAGCACCCTGACCCGCGGGCTCTCATCCGCGAAGGCCATCGACGCATGCTCGCCGACAAATGCGACGTCGCCGAGTGGTACACGCGCTTCGTTCTCGAGAACCTCTGTCTACCCGAGCCCCGTGCCGCAACTGGACTGGGCGAGATGGGCACGCAGTCACTAGAATGAGCGCGGTCGATTGCCCTTGGCCGATCGGCGCACGAGTTTGATGCGGTCCGCACCGCGGCGTTCGAAGACGAGCGTTTCGGTCCAGCTCCAGCCCTTTGCTCCCGGCCCCGTGGTTCCCACGCCCTCGTAGTTCACCTTGATTCGCGCGCCGATGCTCGAGAACTCGAGTTTCACCAGCAGTTCTTGCTGGTATGCGGTATCGGGCTTGATCGCGCACGTCGGCGGCAAGTCCTCAGCAAGCCAACGCAACAAGAAGCTGCGGTGCTTCTCCTCGCACTGATAGCCGAATCCGAGCGCGGTCGTGTAGGGGCAGTCCAAGTGTCCCGGCGTGGTGTGCTCCGGAAGCGTGGCCCATTCGCAATGCGACACGAGCTCCGCCGAGACGTAGCCCACCGCTGCCCGTTCGGCGTCGGAGAGGCAGGCGATCGCTTTCTCGTCGAGAGCTGGCGTGCAGCACCCCTCCGTCCAGTAGAGTTTGACGGGGCGGTCGTGCGGAGCACAAACGGGAGGCACCCCGGCGGATGCATCGCCCAGCGGGACCGGCGTTGACGCCGAAGGCGTGGCAGGCGCAGGCTTAGGCGTAGCAGGCGCAAGCGACGCCGGCACCGAGGCTCGGGGCGCCGTTGTCGAGTGGGGTGCTGCGCTGGTTCGCTCGGGCGCCCGAGGCGCTTCGGCGCAGGCTGCGGCGCAAAGGAGCGATTGGAGGGCCACCGACGAGTGCGCCAGGATCTGCTGCACGGGCAACGCGAAGCCTACCACCGGTGCGGGGGCACCGAAACTGCTTCAGCGGGCTTGGCTGCGCCACGCGGGGCGCCCCACGCGGGCGGCCGACGCCGCCACGAGGGCCATCTCGCGCGGCGGCAGGACGTGTGTGGCGGCGCCGAGGGCAATGGCCGCGCGAGGCATGCCGAAAACGACGGAGGAGGCTTCGTCTTGCGCCATCGTGAGTGCGCCGCGAGCGTGCAGGCGGGCGAGCCCTTCCGCACCGTCGCGCCCGATGCCGGTGAGCAGGCAGGCGATGGCGCGCGAGCCAGCGCTCTCCGCAACGGACTCGAACAATACGTCCACCGAAGGACGGCAAGAGTGACGCTCCGCGTCACGCGTGAGCCCGAGCTTGTTGCCGCGTAGCACCAGGTGACGTTCGGGCGGGCACACGTGCACGTAGCCGGGACGCGGCGCGGCGCCATCCGTCACTTCCACGGCTCGCACATGCGACATGCCGTCGAGCCAGTCGGCGAATGCGAACCCAAAGGAGGGTCCGATGTGCAGGACCAGCAGGATGGGCAGCGGAAAGCCCGGCGGGAGCGCGCGCAAGAAGTCGACGACGGCGGCGGGACCGCCCGTCGAGCCACCCACGAGAACGAGATCGCGCCGCACGGCCACGCTAGGCTCCGGCGCTGGCAGCTCGGGCGGCGGTTGATAGCGCGCAGCCTTGCGCCGGGTCACGACCGGCACGCGAGCCACCAAGCGCACCGCGCGCAGCAAGCGCGCGTCGAAGGCCTGGTCGCTCTCGTCGCTGCGCGGCTTCTCGATCGCGTCGACGGCGCCGGCCTCGAGGGCGCTCATCGATTCGCTGGCGTCACCCTTGCGCTCGTGGCCCGACACGATGAGGATTCGTGTCGCCGACGCGGCCATGATTTCTTCCGTCGCGCGCACACCGTCGAGGTGGGGCATCTCTATGTCGAGCAGCAACACGTCGGGCCGGAGTTCGCGGCAGGCGTCCACCGCCGTACGCCCGTCGGACACCTCACCCAGCACGACGATATCGGGAGCGTTCTCCAAAGCCGCCAGGAGCCGCTTGCGCACGGTCAGCGAGTCGTCCGCGATGAGCACGCGGATGCGCGAGTCCGCGGTCGTTCGCGCTGTGCCGTCGAGCAGAAAGTCCGTCATCTGATGTACTCACGTACGACGCCGAGGAAGTCGTTCTGATCGAACTCTCCCTTGACGATGTAGGCCGAGATCCCCGCGTCGGCGCCACGCTGCCGGCTCTCTTCCGAACCGAGCGACGAGACCATGATCACCGGAACGGCTCGCAGCTCTGGCCGGCGTCGGGTTTCAGCGGTGAACTCGTAGCCGTCCATGCCGGGCATCTCGACGTCGGTGACGATGAGACCGTACTCTGCCTGCATGGCCTTCTCGAGGCCTTCTTTGCCGGTGGAAGCCAGATCGACCTCGTAGCCCGCGCCTTCCAAGATGCTCTGCTCGAGCATACGGGTCGTGAGCGAGTCGTCGACCACCAGGATGCGCCGTCGCTTCGCGCGACCCGCCGGTTCGGCACGCGCCACGCCGCGTGCCGTGAGACCCAGCCCTTCCGCGTCGAGCACGAGCTCTGGGTCACCATTGCTGTCGAACGCGGTGCCGAGCACGAGCTCCGCTCGACCAGCCGCCGCGGGCAGCGATCGGATGGTGATGTCGCGCGTGCCCACGAGCGAGGTCGCGGCCAGTGCCACCTGCCCGCGACTGGTTCTGAGCACGAGCGCGAGGCGGGGCTCGCTGGGCTTTGCGTTGGGCTCGAGCCAGCTCTGTAGGTCGTGCAGCGCCAACGCGCTGCCTTCGTGGATCAGGGCGCGACTGTCAGCGCGCGCAGCGCAGTTGCTCGGCGAGAGCGCCACCGTTGCGATCACGGTGTCGAGTGGCACCAGCAGCCTGCTCGCTCCGATGCCGACGACCAGCGCGCGCAGCGATGACAGCGATACCGGCACTACCAACTCGAACGTAGTGCCGATGTCGGCGTTGGATCGCACTTCGACCGTGCCCTTCAGCTGGCGGACGACGGCGCGCACCGCGTCGAGACCGACGCCGCGACCCGCAAGATCCGAGACGCTCTCCGCGGTGCTGACCCCCGGCCGAAAGATGAGGTCCATATCGTCGGCGCCCTCGTCCAAGAGTCCGCGTTCAGCGGCGGCGCGCCGCACCGCCTCGAGCTGCACGCCACCGCCATCATCCGTCACGACGAATGCGATACGCTGCCCACGGCGCTCGACGAGCACTTCGACCTGCCCCGGCAGGGCCTTGCCGCGAGCCTGACGCACTTCCGGCGCCTCGATGCCGTGCGCCACCGCGTTCCGCACCAGGTGCAAGAGCGCTCCCCTGAGCGGCGCGAGCACGTGTCCGTCGAGCTTCAAGTCGCCCCCGCGTGTCGTGAACGCGACCTGCTTGCCCGTGAGCACGGCGGCATCATGCGCGGCGCGTTCGAGCTCGGCGAATGCCATCGAGGCATCCAGCAGGCGCAGCAGGTTCGCCTGCTGTCCGAGCCGGCCGAGCCCGAGCTCGAGGGCATCCGTGAAGGTCGTGAACCTGCGCTCCTGCTCCGCGATGCGCTCGGCCGCCGCGTCGCTCCCGAGGTTCCGGCGCAGTTCTGCGAACGCCGTGACCTCGGCGCGCAAGGCCGTGGCGAGCGCCGCGGCATCCAGCAGACCCGCGGCGAGTCCGTCCATTTCGCTCAAACTCACGCGCACGGTCTCGAAATCGAGCTCTCTAGCCTCGCTCGGCCCCTGCGCCGTCGCCGGCCTCGCCGCATTGGACGCGAGCTCGCTGCGAACAGCGTCCACGATCCCGAGCAGCTCCATCACCTCCTGCGTTGCCAAGCGCGACCCCGCTTCGCGGTGGTACGCCAGGACATCCTCCATGGCGTGCGCCAGATCGGCAATCGCTTCGCGACGGACTACGCGCGCGCTCCCCTTCAAGGTGTGCGCGAGGCGGAAGAGATCAGGCAACACTTCCGGCGATTTTTCGTAAGACACCAGGCCAGCCTCGAGGCCGGCGACCAGCTCCTTGGCCTCCACCCGAAAGTAGCGGAGCGCGGTTTCATTCATGGCAACAGAGCTCCTCGGCGCCCGTGGATGCCCGCAACGATGCGGCCGACGGAAAGCACGTTGATGACCACGCCGGCGTCGGTGATGGCCCCGACGCTGGCCGCGCCTGCAGCTTCACGCGAACCGTCCAGTTCACTGCGGATGATGCGGTCTTCGGGGACGCGCAGGTAACGATCGGCCTTCGGAACCAAGAGCGCCACTTCGGGGTCGGCTAAGGTCTGGAAGAACCAGCACAAGCGATCCGGCGAGGGTGATCCGAGCAACCCGCCGAGGTCGTAAACAGCAGCGACCAAACCGCGCACGGCGGCGAGCCCGACACAGTGCCGCGGCGCCTCGGGCAAGCGTTGGACCGCCTTTTTGGCCTGGACACCCGCCAGTTCGTCGACACGCACCGCGTACCAGTCAACGCCGAGCCGCACGACTAGAAAGTCAATGAATTCGGTATTCTCTGTAGCAATCGGCAGCGCAAACTCGCCGTCGAAAGCGCGCGCCAGGCGCTCGCGATGTTCCAAGATTTCGTCAGTCATGCGCGACCTCCAGAGGCGGCACCCAGCGCTGCCAGCTCGGCTCGACAAACCGATGCGAGCATTTCACGCGTGAACCCGCCGCCGTAGAGAGACAGCGTGCGCGCGGCCTGGTGCGGGAAGTGTTCGAGCGCCGCGCTGAGGGCGCGCCGGGCTTCTTCCAGCTGCCCCGCGCGGCGCGCCAGCATGCCCGCGCGAAGTCCGGCCATCGCGAACGCCGGGTCGAACTCGACGGCGCGCGCGTAGCTGAGCCGCGCCTCGTCGAACTGGAGCAGCGACTCACAGCACACGCCGAGCAGATAGTGCGCGAACTGACAGCGGGGCAGCCGCTCGATCCGAGCGCAGACCGCTCGCTTGGCTTCGACCGCGCGTCCCAAATTGGTGAGAATCACGGCGCGCAGAAGTCCACGCTCGCTCCGACTGTCGATCATGCTCGCTTCGACCCGCGCGAGCGCTTCCTCGAAGCGCTCCTTCCGCATGAGCTCGAGCACGTCGTCGAGCGCCTCACCCCGTCCGAGAGGAAGAGGGTCTGCGTCCGCCGCCGGGGCCGGACTCGCCGGCAGTTGCCGAGCGAGCGCCTGCACCTGGCTGCTCGAACGCTCGATCGGGGCGGACCAGGCTCGTGTGGGGGCTGACTCTCGCAACCTGAAGTAGAAGGCTCCGCGCTCTTCTTCGACTTCGAAGCGGGGGCCGGCGAGCTGCGTTTCTGCGTGACCGAGAAAGAGCGCACCGCCCGGAGCAAGCACCCGAGCCAAACGCTCGACGGCGCGTCCGATCGCGTCCGGAGTCAGGTAGATCAGCAAGTTGCGACAGATCGCGATGTCGCATTGCGCAGTCTGCCAGTATTGCCCGTCGTCACCGACGACGTTGGCCACGTCGAAGCGCACCCATTGCCGAATCGCTTCACCGAGGCGGTAGCCTTTCTTGTGGCGTTCGAAATAGCGCGCGCGGAGCGAACTTGGGACATTGCGCAGCGCCCACTCCGAGTAGTGCGCACGGCGTGCACCCTCGACGACGCTCGGGCTCACGTCGAGCCCCAAGATGTCGACCTGCTCACGGGCGATGCCCGCGCCGTGCAGGCCCAGCGCGAGTCCGTAAGGCTCCTCGCCCGTGGCACAACCCACCGACAGCACGCGCACCGGGGACACGCCGCGCGCGAGTAGCTGAGGCACCAGCTTCTCGATGATCACGTCGAGCTGCGCCGACTCGCGCAAGAAGTACGTTTCGTTCACGGTCAGCCGATCCGCGACGACGCGCGTCTCTACGTTGCGAATCCGCGGATCGTCGAGGAGCCGCCGGTACGTCGCAACGTCTGGACAAACATGGGCCCGGAGGCGCTCGGTCACGGTAGAAACCACGTCACCAGCGCGCGTCGGCTCGGCTCGAAACCCGAGCAAGCGCTCGATCAACGCGAAGGCTTCGGCTTCCTCGATCACTCCGGTCCTCTCACTGGGCGCGCTGCACCGCCAGCGCCGCGTAGCGCCTCCAGCACGT
>Ga0315910_10005008_pt1 | contig 10936 bp, 9 predicted proteins | sample EdamamesoilMG_FD_204470 | JGI IMG/M metagenome (GOLD analysis project Ga0315910, IMG submission 204470) | Garden soil microbial communities collected in Santa Monica, California, United States - Edamame soil | ecosystem: Environmental > Terrestrial > Soil > Garden | place: USA: California...
GACATTTCGCCGCGGGGCTCGGCACGGTCGAGCTCACCGTCGCGCTCCACTACGTGGTCAACACGCCCGAGGACCGGCTGGTCTGGGACGTGGGCCACCAGGCCTACCCGCACAAGGTGCTGACCGGAAGGCGTGATCGCCTCGACACCATCAAGCAGAACGGCGGACTCGCGCCCTTCCCGTCGCGCGCCGAGAGCGAATACGACACCTTCGGCGTCGGCCATTCGAGCACCTCGATCAGCGCGGCGCTCGGCATGGCGGTGGCCGCGGAAATGAACGGCGAGGCTCGCAAGGTGGTCGCCATCATCGGCGACGGCGCGCTCACCGGCGGCATGGCCTGGGAAGCGTTGCTGAACGCCGGCAACCGCCCGAACACCAACCTGCTGGTGGTGCTCAACGACAACGACATGTCGATCTCCGAGAACGTCGGCGCGCTGTCAAACTACTTCGCCAAGGTCCTGTCGGGCCGGATGTATTCGACGCTGCGTTCCGGCGGCAAGAAGATCCTGCGGCAGATGCCCACGATGTGGGAGCTGGCGCGCCGCTCGGAGGAAATGATGAAGGGCATGGTATTGCCCGGCACCATTTTCGAAGAGCTTGGGTTCAACTACGTCGGCCCGATGGACGGCCACGACATCAAGGAGCTCGTGGTCACGCTGCGCAACATGCGCAACCTCAAGGGCCCGCAGCTGCTGCACGTCGCGACCCGCAAGGGCAAGGGTTACGACCCGGCGGAGAAGGATCCGATCAAGTGGCACGGCCCGGGCCCGTTCGATCCCAAGAGCGGCACCATCTTCAAGGAGAAGGCCACGGGACCCACGTATTCGCAGGTCTTCGGCACCTGGCTGTGCGACATGGCGGCGCGCGATCCGCGCGTCGTCGGCATCACGCCCGCGATGCGCGAAGGCTCGGGCCTGGTCGAATACTCGAAGAAATTCCCGCAGCGTTATTTCGACGTGGCCATCGCCGAGCAACACGCGGTCACGTTCGCGGCCGGCCTCGCGTGCGAAGGGCTCAGGCCCGTGGTGGCTATCTACTCCACCTTCCTGCAGCGCGCCTACGACCAGCTCATCCACGACGTGGCGCTGCAGAACCTGCCGGTGGTGTTCGCGCTGGACCGCGCCGGGCTGGTCGGGGGCGACGGCGCCACCCACCAGGGCTCCTACGACTATTCGTTCCTGCGCTGCATTCCGAATCTCACCGTCATGGCGCCCGCCGACGAGAACGAATGCCGCCAGATGCTGTTCACCGCGACCACGCTCGCGGGCCCGTCGGCGGTGCGTTACCCGCGCGGCCAGGGTCCTGGCGTGGCGCCGGTCGAGGAGATGACGGCGCTGCCCGTCGGCAAGGCCGAGCTGCGTCGCGAAGGACACAGCGGGCTCCTGCTGTTGGCCTTCGGTTCGCTGGTCAAATCCGCCGAGATCATCGCCGAGCGGCTCGACGCGACCGTGGTCAACATGCGCTTCGTGAAGCCGCTCGACGAGGAACTGGTATTGAGACTCGCCGCGCGCCACAGCGCGCTGGTGACCATCGAGGAAAACGCCGTGGCCGGCGGTGCCGGTTCCGCGGTGATCGAACTGCTCGCCGCCTGTGCGCATGCGCTGCCGACGCTCACGCTCGGCATCCCCGATCGATTCATCGAGCACGGCTCGCGCGAAGATTGCCTCACGCACGCCGAACTCGACCTGCCCAGCCTCGAGTCCGCGGTGCGTCGCTTCTGGGAACAGATCCCGGCATCGAAGCGCGCCGCCGCCGGGACATAACTCCGCAAACAGCGGCCCGGAAGCCCGGATTCACCCGCCGTAGCCCCAAGGAGGGGTTGATCGGCGCGCGAAAGCCCGCAAACTGTGACCCCTATGAAAACTGCCGCTGCCCCCCAGGCCCGCGTCGTCAGCGTCGAAGACGTGCAGAGCCGCGCCGACACCCGCCAGATTCCCATCAACCAGGTCGGCATCAAGGACATCAATCACCCGGTGCGCGTCAAGGACCGCTCCGAGGGCGAGCAACACACGGTCGCCAACTTCAACATGTACGTGAACCTGCCTCACAACTTCAAAGGCACGCACATGTCGCGATTCGTGGAGATCCTGCACCGCGAACGCGAGATCTCGGTGGAGTCCTTCGGCAGCCTGCTCGCCGAGATGACCGAGCGGCTCGAGGCCGACGCCGGCCACATCGAGATGTCGTTCCCGTACTTCGTGATGAAGAAGGCGCCGGTATCGGGCGTCGAGAGTTACATGGACTACCACGCGACGCTCACCGGCAAGCGCGTGAACGGCGTGACCGAGATGTGGGTCAAGGTCGTGGTGCCCGTGACCAGCCTGTGCCCCTGTTCGAAGAAGATCTCCGAGCGCGGCGCGCACAACCAGCGCTCGCACGTGACCATCGAGGCCAAGCTGCGCGAGCACATGTGGATCGAGGAACTCATCGAGATCGCCGAGAGCGAAGCGTCGTGCGAGCTGTACGGCATCCTCAAGCGCCCTGACGAGAAGTACGTGACCGAGCGCGCCTACGACAATCCGAAATTCGTCGAGGACATGGTGCGTGACGTGGCCGTGCGCCTGAACGACGAGCCGCGCGTGGCGGCCTACGTGGTGGAGTCCGAGAACTTCGAATCCATCCACAACCACTCCGCCTACGCGCTGATCGAGCGCGACAAGGACCAGGCAGACACGCAGCGCGCCTGATCGCGCCTGATCGCGCCCGGGCGAGTCCCGCGCGCCGCGGCATTGCGACGCCCGTCACAATTTGCGCCTCGTGCGGATGCCCCTCCGGGCAGCACGAGAAATACGTCCGTCCCTCTCCTTTCACAACGGAGTCGAATCCCCTTTTCGCGCGGCGAAGGAATGGCCGCGGGATCGGGGACCGAGGGTGACGCGTCGAATCGAAACCACGGGCATGCGCTCGCTGCGGGCCGCGCTGATCGCGCTGGCCCTGGCCGCGGCTGCGCCCGCATCCCCCTCCACGTTGTCGATCACCCTGCAGAAGCGCGATGGAAAACCGCTGTCGGGCGCGGTGGTCAGCGCGGAGCCGGAGGGAACGCCCGTGTCCGCTCCCGCGGTGCGGGCCATCATGGACCAGGTGAACCTCGCCTTCGTGCCGGACGTGCTGGTGATCCCGGTGCACTCCACGGTGCAGTTCCCCAACAGCGACGCCGTGAGTCACCAGGTCTACTCGTTTTCCAGCGCGCGCCAGTTCCAGCTGCCGCTGTATCGCGGCAAGCCCTATCCACCCGTGCAGTTCGATCAGCCCGGCGTCATCACGCTCGGCTGCAACATCCACGACAACATGCTGGGCTACATCGTGGTGACCGTCGCGCCCTACTTCGGTCGCTCCGATCAGCGCGGCGAGTTCAGCGTGCCGGATCTTCCGGCCGGGCGTTATCGCGTACGCGTCTGGCATCCGCTTCTCAATGAAGGAACCGCGCTCGAACGCAGCGTCGAGGTCGGGGAGGCGGGCGAGACCGTCGAGATCCGGCTGACTAAATCGCTGCGCCCCGCTCCGCTCACCGATCGTCCGCACTCGTGGGGCTACTGAGGCGCGGCTGCACACCGAAATCCGCGCCGCTGGCTTGCGCGGCGTCATGCCTGCTGCTGTTCGCCGCGCGGGCACGGGCCGGAAATCTCGAACTGAGCCTGGACCTGCGCGCGGTCGCCTCCGACGGCGAGACCTCCTTCCTCGACAACGGCCTCGGAAAATTCCGGTTCGACGAGGATCACCAGGGACTGCGGCTCGGCCGCCTGCGCGCCGCCTGGAACCAGCCGCTGGGTGAAGTGTTCACGGCGCACGTCGAAGCCTCCGCGTGGGATGACGACGACAAGAACCTCGTCGATCTCACCGAGGCCTATCTCGAATATCGGCCCTACCCCAGGGCCGGATGGCGCCCGCGCGTGCGGCTCGGCGCCTTCTATCCGCCGATGTCGCTCGAGAACCGCGCGCGCGGCTGGGAGACCCCCTACACCCTGACGCCGTCGGCCATCAGCTCCTGGGTGGGCGAAGAACTGCGCACCATCGGGCTCGAAGGCCAGGTCGAGTGGTTAGGCACGCGCCTCGGCCACGACTTCGACCTGCAGCTCACGGCGGCGGTGTTCGGCTGGAACGATCCGGCCGGCACCATGCTCGCCGACCACGGCTTCGCGCTGCACGACCGGCAGACCACCTTGTTTGGCCGCGTCGGCTCCCCGCAGCCCGACCCCGGGCTGCCCAAGAAGGAGTTGTTTCACGAGATCGACGATCGCGCCGGCTATTACGTCGGCGCCGAGTTTCGTTACCTCGATCGCGCCATCCTCGACGTCCTGCACTACGACAATCGCGGCGATCCCACCGTCCCGGCGCCCGAAATACGCGACATGGCGTGGAAGACGCATTTCGATTCCGCCGCGCTGCGCATCGAAACCGCGAACGACTGGACCTTCCTGCTGCAGGCCCTCGATGGCGACACCGCCATCGATCCGTGGATGATGCTGACCTGGAAGTTCGACTCGCAGTCCGCGATGGTGGCGCGCCGCTGGCGCCATCACATGCTCGCGGCGCGTTACGATGCATTCGCGATCGAGTTCGAGGGCGATCCCGCCTTGCCGGGCAGCGAGGATGGACATGCATGGACGCTGGCGTACACCTACGAACACGGCGAACGCTGGCGCTTCGCGCTCGAATGGGTGCGCGTCGAAAGCGACGTGCCGGCGCGCGTGGTGGACTTCGGCGAGCCCGCCCTCGCGACCGAGTCGAAGCTCGAGTTCTCGGCGCGTTATTTCCTGGATTTCGATTTCCGGCAGTGACCCGCGGCCGGCGCACGCGCCATGCGCGTCGCCGCGTATCGACATACGGCATGTTCAAGCGTATACAGCGGGCGCCTTGCCGCCAATTTCGCGACAACAATGAATCCCATCCGCAGACTGCTCGCTCTCACCGTCGCCGCGTCGCTGGCGCTGCCCGCCGTCGCGCAGGAACAGAAGCAGGCCGCGTTGCTGGTCTACGCCGCCTCCTCGTTGACCGACGTGGTCGGCGAATTGACGGAGTCGTGGACCCGGACTTCCGGTGTTCCCGTGAAGCTGTCGTTCGCGGCGAGTTCGGTGCTGGCGCGACAGGTCGAAGCGCGCAGCGGGACTGACGTGTTCATCTCCGCGGACCAGCAGTGGATGGACTACCTGCAGGCGCGCGATCTGGTCCAGAAGCCGACGCGTCTCAACCTGGCCGGCAACCGGCTGGTGCTGATCGCGTCGGCGGACAGCACGGTCGAACTGAGGATCGCGCCGGGGTTTCCCCTCGCCGGCGCCCTGGGTCGTGGCCGGCTTTCCACGGGCGATCCGGATGTCGTGCCCGTGGGGCGTTATGCACGCTCGGCCCTGCTTTCCCTGGGCGTCTGGGACACGATCCAGGACCGGCTGGTGCGGGCTGACAACGTGCGCAGCGCCATGATGTACGTGGCGCGCGGCGAGGCGCCGCTCGGAATCGTCTACGCCACCGACGCGCTGGCCGATCGCATGGTGCGCATCGTCGACACCTTCCCGGCCGACACCCATGCGCCCATCACCTACCCGGCTGCGGCGATGCAAGGTGCACGCGGAGAGGCCATTGCATATCTCAATTACCTCGCGGGGCCGGAGGCGCGTGATACTTGGCGCCGGTTTGGATTCATGGAGCTCAAGCAGTGACCCCTTCCGTCTCCCTGCGCGTCGCCGTCGCCGCGACGCTCGCATTTGCGACCTCTTCCGCCTTCGCCGACGACGAGGCATTGAAGGCGCAGGTTGAAACCCTGCGCGCGGCCATTGCCGAACAGAAGGCCGCGCTCGAAGCTCAATCCAGGCTGCTCGAAGCCCAGCAGGCGCAGCTCGAGGCGCTGACCAAACAACTCGACTCATCGAAGGCTGCCGCACCGGAAAGCCCGAAGGTCGCGTTCACCAACAACCGGCCCACGATCAACTCCGCCGACGGGCGCTCCTCGTTTGCAGTGCGCACGATCGTACAAGTCGACGGCGCGTCCTATGGTCAGTCCCCCGCGGGCCCGCTCACCGAGGACTTCCGCCGCGGATCCGTCGGGGCGCCGCCAAACCGCGAGACGACGGGGGCACGCGACCTCAGCGACGGGTTCCTGGTGCGCCGTGCGCGGTTCGGCTTCGACGGCACGGTCGGGCGTGATTTCACCTACCGCCTGTTGATGGATCTCGGAGGTTCTGGCACCGAGGGCCCGACGCGCATCAACGACGCCTGGATCGCATACAGCGGCATCGCGCCGTTCACGTTCCAGTTCGGTGCATTCGCGCCATCCGCCAACATGGATGACGCCACGTCGGCCGACGACTTGCCATTCATCGAGCGCGCCAGCGCCTCGGAGCTCTCGCGCGCGCTCGCCGCTGCGGATGGCCGGATGGGTCTCGCGGTCAAGGCAAACGGCAAGCGCTGGATGAGTTCGCTTGCCTTCACCACGCGCACGGCTAACGACGCCGAAGTGTTCGACGTGCAGTCGGCCATCGTGGCGCGCGCCGGATTCCTCGCGGCCACCAGTGACACCTACAACTTTCACCTGGGGGCGTCGGGCACTTACGTGATTTCGCCCGCCGACCAGGGCCAGGAGGCTTCTCCGCGCCATCCGCTGCGCTTCCGCGACCGCCCGGAGATCCGCGTCGACGGTACGCGGCTGATTGACACGGGCAATATCGATGCTGACCACGCAAGCGCGCTGGGAATCGAGATCGCTGGCAATTGGAAGAACTTCTACCTGCAGGGCGAACACTACTGGTTCGACGTGGAACGCCGGGCTTCGAGCACGCTTGCCGACCCGGACTTCAAGGGCTACTACTTTCAAGGCAGCTGGATCCTCACCGGCGAGAGTCGGCGATATAGCCCGGTGACCGGCTCTTTCCAGAACCCGCGACCCAAGGTGCAGTTCGCGGGCAATGGCGGCTACGGCGCCTGGGAGCTTGCCGCGCGCTACAGCCGCATGAACCTGAACTTCGAAGAGGGACTTGAAGGCACAGCGGCCTCGGCTGACAGCGTGCGTGGCGGCGACCAGGAGGTCTGGACACTGGGCGTCAACTGGTTTCCGAACCCGAACGTGAAGGTGATGTTGAACTACCTGCTGATCGACGTGGATCGGCTGAATCCAGCGGGCCCTGGGAACACGCAGCCGTTTGGCGCGTCGCCCAACACGCCGCCAATTGGCGTGCAGATCGGCCAGGACCTGGACGTGTTCGCGCTGCGAACGCAATTCAGTTTCTAGGAGATTCGCGCAGATCGCGAAAATGCGAATCGCGGGCGGCCGTCAAAGCCGACGAAGGGAAGCTTCTATTCGACGGAGGGTTCGTTGCCCTGCAGACGCGACACCAGCGCCCGCAGGAACACGCGGTTGAAACGCAGCTGGCAGGCGGCCGACACCTGTTCGAGCAGCGTGGAACTCACGCGCAGCACGGCCACCGGCGTTTCCGCGCGGATGGTCGCGGTCCGGCGCGCGCCGCGCACGTAGCTGGTCTCGCCGAAGCAGTCGCCGGATTCCATGGAACCCAGCGTCTTGCCGTGGCGTTCCACGACGCACTTGCCGGCGACGAGGATGTAGAAGCGGTCGTCCATCTCGCCTTCCTTGACGATCTCCTCGCCCGCCGGGTACTCGCTCATGGTGCTGGCGCGCAGCACCTCCCAGATCTCGGCGTGCGAGAACTCGTGGAAGAAGCGCAGGCGGCGCAACACGTCGAACTGCGCCTGCTGGTCGACACGCGCGTTCTGCTCTCGCAGGCGCTGGTGCACGCGCGTCAGGTCGGCCGCGAAATCCGCGCCCGACTTCTGGCGCTTGTCCGGCGATTTCATCAGCGCGGTGACGACGATCTCCTCGAGCTCCTCGGGGATGTCCTTGCGCTGCGTGTGGATCGGCGGCGGCGTGGCGTAGACGATCTGGTGCAGCAGCTTGACCAGGTTGCCGGCGCGGAACGGCCGTATACCGGTCAGCAGCTCGTACATCACGGCGCCGAGTGAATACAGATCGGAGTGATGCGTGAGCTCGAGGCTCTGCACCTGCTCGGGCGACATGTACGACGGCGAACCGGCGATGCCCTCGATGCGCGAAATCTCCGAATCGGCGATCAGCGCGATGCCGAAGTCGATGATGCGCACGTCGGAATCCTGCGTGAGCATGATGTTCGACGGCTTGATGTCGCGATGGATCACGCCGCGCGTATGGGCGTAGTGCAGCGCCTTGGCGCACTTGAACATGATCTCGACCACGTCGTCGATGCGCAGCAGGTTGTCCGGCCGGCAATAGGAAGACAGGGTGCGCGCGCCGTGCACGTGCTCGGTGACGATGTAGCAGCGGCCGTTCTCTTCGCCGGCGTCGTAGATCGGCAGGATGTGCGGATGCTGCAGCATGCCGACCATGTGCGCTTCCGACAGGAACATCTTGCGGGCGATCTTGGCGCGCTCGTCGCTCTGATCCGGGTCCATGTTGTAGACCTTGATCGCGACGTCGCGGCCGTAATACGGATCGTGGGATAGATAGACGGTGCCGGTCGAGCCGCGACCGACCTCGTTGATGATTACATATTTACCGATGCGATCCGGAGCGCGGTTCTCCAGGATCTTTTGCGCCTGAACATCGGGGCCCGTCTTGGTGGCTTGCAGCGACATGTGCGGATCGGCGTAAGCAAAGTGCCGGCGCGAGATCTTCCCCGTACCAGCACAGTCCCATGTAAACGTGCCGGCAGAATAAGGCCGCACCCCCGGGACCGGTGTGACCCGGGTCTAGCTTCACTGGTGGCGAAGCAACGTCCTACGCATGGACTCAGCGGGCGAAGTGATCGAATCCGGCGCCCGAGAACTGCATCACACCGCCCCGCGTGAAAACCCTGACGCCGTTTCCCGACACCAGGCTGCCGATGCGCGTCACCGGTCCCAATCCCAGCGCCATGGCATGCGTCATCGCGCCAAGGCGCGCGAGCGGCACGGTGAACAGTAGTTCGTAGTCCTCGCCGCCCGTGAGCGCGTATTCGCGCGCCAGCTCGCGCCCCACGGCGCTCACCAGCGCGTCCGACACCGGCAGGGCCGCCGCGTCGATCTGCGCGCCGCAGCCGCTCGCCAGGCACAGCTTCTCCAGGTCGCCGCCCAGCCCATCCGACACGTCGATGCAGGCACTGGCGAGTCCTCGCAGCCCCACGCCCACCTCGCAGCGCGGCGTGGGGAACAGGAAGCGGTCGCGCAGGATCTGCGCGGACATGGCATCGGCCACGTGCAGCCGATTCTGCTCGAGCGCGAGGCCCGCCGCCGAATCGCCCGGCGACCCGGTGACGTAAACCGCGTCCCCCGGCTGGCCACCCTTGCGTTCCAGGGCCACGCCGATGGGCACGAACCCGAGGACGGTCACGGTCACGGACAGTGGACCGCGCGTCGTGTCACCGCCGACCAGCGCGACTCCGTGGCGCCGGCACAGGTCGCCCGCCGCACGCGAGAACTGTTCGAGCCACTCCTCGTCGGACTCGGGCAGAGTCAATGCGAGCAGCGCCCAGGTGGGTTCCGCGCCCATGGCCGCGATGTCGGAGAAATTCACGGCGAAGGCGCGATGGCCGATCGAGGCCGCGGGCGACCCCTTCGGGAAATGCACGTCCTCGACCAGCGAGTCGGTGACCGCGACCAGCTCGCGTGCCGCGGGCGGCATGAGCACCGCCCCGTCGTCGCCCACGCCGATGCGCACGTCGGCGCGCGCGGCTCCGAGCTGCGCGAAGTATCGGCCGATGAGCTCGAATTCACCCTGGGCCACCGGCCCTCCGGCTGGCTAACTAATGCTCGAGGGGACGCAGCTGCTTCGCGGCGGCGTCGAGCACCGCGTTCACGAACTTGTGGCTGTCGGTGGCGCCGAAGCGCTTGGCGAGGCCCACGGCTTCGTTGATGACCACGCGGTACGGCACGTCCGGCGCCGAACGCAGCTCGTGCGCGCCCACCCACAGCACCGCGCGCTCCACCGGGTCGAGCTCCCTGGGCTTGCGGTCCATCCATCCGGCCAGCGCGCTGTCCAGCGACTCGCTGTTGCCGCAGATGTCGGTCACCAGCTGGTTGAAGTAGCCGCGATCCGCCTTGCGCATGTCCTCTTCCGCGGCGAATTCGTTGACCACGTCCTGCCAGGGCGAGGCGTTGATCTGCCAGCGATACAGCGCCTGCATGGCGAGCTTTCGCGCCACGGCGCGACGCGCCGAGGCCGGGTTGATGCCGCCGCGCGCCATTACCGCCGGCTCCCCGGGCGCCGCCCCTTTTTCTTCGAGGCCGATTTCGCGCGCTTCGCGGTGCGCGGCTTCGCCTGCGCCGGCGCCCTGTTCGACGGGTCGAACGGCGCCAGTAGTTCGATCATCTCCAGCGCGGCCTCCATGGACTCGCCGCCCTTGTTCATGCGCGTCAAGGACGCGCGTTCCTCGGCCTGCGCCTGGGTCTCCACGGTCAATACGCCGAAGATCACCGGCACGCCGCTGGCCAGGCCCGCGTCCATCACGCCGCGCGCGCACTCGCCGGCCACGTATTCGAAATGCGGCGTGTCGCCGCGGATCACGCAACCCAGCGCGATGACCGCGTGGTATTCGCCGCACGCGGCGAACTTGAGCGCGGCCAGGGGCAGCTCGAAGGCGCCGGGCGCGCGCTCCACCACCAGTTCCGCGGCCATGCCGCCGTGCGCCGACCAGGCGCGCGTCGCGCCCTCGATGAGCTGGTCGACGATGGGGGCATTGAAGCGCGCCGCGACGATGGCGACGCGCCAGGGGCTGGCGTCGAAATTGCGATCGCTGGTGTTGGAGCCGGTCATGGGCGCGGGAGTATACAGACCGTCACGGCCATCTAATCGGCCACGTACCCGGTGATCTCCAATCCGAATGCGGCGATGCCCTGCAATTGTTTGGGGGTCGACAACACCTGCATGCGGGTCACGCCGAGATCCTTGAGGATCTGCGCGCCGATGCCGTAGGTGCGCAGC
>Ga0315910_10005009_pt1 | contig 10934 bp, 25 predicted proteins | sample EdamamesoilMG_FD_204470 | JGI IMG/M metagenome (GOLD analysis project Ga0315910, IMG submission 204470) | Garden soil microbial communities collected in Santa Monica, California, United States - Edamame soil | ecosystem: Environmental > Terrestrial > Soil > Garden | place: USA: California...
GGTTGCAGCAGTGGATCGCCAACAGTTCGCCAAACTGATCGCCGTCGCGTGCGCGGCGTACACGACCGAACTCGCGGAAGAGACGGTTGAGATTTACTGGCAGTCGCTGCAAACGACGAGCTACGACGACGCATCGCGCCAGCTGAAACGGCACATCGAGCGCGAGAAGTTCTTCCCGCGCATTTCCGATCTGCGCAAGCCGGCCGAAGGCCAGCGCTATCTCGGCGTGCCGATCGATCCGTCGAGGCTACTGCCTGGACCGAAGGCGAACCCGAAGATCGCCGACGAAGTGCTCGCGCGGATTCGCGGACGGCTCAAGCGCGTGCCGACCGAGTCGGCCGACATGCCACGACCACGAGCGGCCGAACCGAGCCGCGCGACAGGAGGGTGTACCTGTGAACTCGAAAACGACGACGCCGAACTCTGCGACTACTGCAAGCAGTGGAGCCGCACCTACGGCTGAGCCCGAGCTGTGCGCGCTCTGCGATAAACCGCTACCGCGCAACGGCCGCTGCAAGTGCCTCGAGCCGGATTGGACGAAGGGCTGCGAGGTCTGCGGCGAGTCGCCGATCGTGCCGGCGACCGGGCTGTGCGGGCCGTGCAACTTCGGCGACGCCGACACGGTGGGGGGCAACTGGTAATGGACAAGAATTACCCGTTCGACCTCTATCACGGCCACGCACCGCACGTCGACACGAACACGTCGCGAGCTGCCGCACGGAGCATCGAGCCGAAGGTCGGCGACATCGCCCAGAAAGTGCTCACGTTCGTCAAAGCGTGCGGCCCAGATGGCGCCACGTGCGACGAGGTTGAGGACGCGCTCGAGCTGCGCCACCAAACAGCGTCCGCGCGTGTGCGCGAACTCGTGCAGCTCGGCAAGCTCTTCGACTCCGGCCGCGAACGCAAGACGCGCTCCGGCCGGCGCGCGACCGTATGGGTCGCCAAGAGACCGGCGTGATGCTCGGCCCCGCACTACAAGCCGCACTGCTCAAGCTCGATGAGCTGGGCGAAGCCGAATCGTGGATGAAGTTCGCGATGGTCGGACGCTACAACGCGATGCGTCACTTGCGACGCCGCAAGCTGATCGAGGACTTGAACGAGCCGGCCCGCAAGGCCTTCTACGCGCGCCGCGACTACGAGGCCAGCCAGTCGCCCAATTTCCCGTGCCGTTGGGTGCTCACCGAGCAAGGCCGGCGCGAGGTCAACGCCATCAAGATCGAGAGAGGCCTCTGATCTATGACGATCCCTGCCATACCGACTACCTACAAGGGCGTCAACTTCCGCTCGAAGAGTGAAGCGGTTTTCGCGCGGGCAATGGACATCATCAAAATCCCACGCTGGGAGTACCAGCCGAAGGAGCACACGCTCGGCGGCTGGTACGTTCCTGATTTCCTGGTGCAGCTTCGCCCGCAATTTCCAGAGTTTCTTGTCGAGTACAAACCGGCAGAACCGGCTGACCATTACGTGCGCGATCTGCTCAAGGCGCACGCCGACTATCCCTTGCCGCTCGCGATTATTTGGGCTTCCCCATACGAGCGCGGCAGGGGGGTCGGGATGATGCAGATTGCCCGCATGGACAACGAGCGCTGGAAGTGGGAGTCGGCCGCGATGTGGTTTGGGCTGGCGAATCGCGTGTTCGGCGCGATGAAAGAAGCGTCCGCATATCGCTTCGACCTCAAGGAACCGGGAGGCCCGGCGTGAGCCTTCCTTACGAGAAAGCGACCGCCGGCGACCAAGCGCTCGTGCAGCTGCAACGCGCGCTGTCGGCGTTCGGCTGTCAGAGCTTCGGGACGATGATCGATGACGAGCACCAAGAGGTCATCGTTGCGTTTCGCTGGCGCAGTCGCGATGTGCAGCTCAAGGCGAGCTGGAAAGGCTACGCAGCGGCGTGGTCGAAGCACCATCCGTGGAGTTCGTCTCGAGCCAGGAGCAAGGCCGACTACGACCGCAAGGCGCTCGCACAGGCCCGCACGTCCGTTTGCTCTGCGCTGCGCGATTGGGCGAAGGGCCAGATCGTCGCGGTCGAGTGCGGAATCATGAGTTTCGAGGCGGCGTTCATGCCGCACATGCTCTTGCCGACCGGCGAGCGTGTAGTCGATCGCGTCGAGAAGTTGCAGCTGCTCGAGCCGCCGGCCGAGAGCAATGTTGTTTCACTGCCAAGGAGCTAGTCATGAGAAAAGTCCTCACCGTGATTGCCGACATGAGCGAAAAGGATTGGACCGCGCTGACCTCGATGGTCGCGACAAAGACGACTTCGTTCCACCTGGACGACGTTAAGGAGGAAGCGCAGGCCACTCCGCAAGAGCAAAAGAAGCGCCATCACTCGCCCCACCAAATTCGGTTCGGCAGAGACGACATCATGCAGATGAACCCGAACAAGAAAGATCGCAGCTTGCTCACGAAGGCGCAGGTCAAGGTGCTCGACATTCTGATCGAGCGCTTCGGCGGCAAGCCGTTCCGCAAGGGCGACGCCTCGAATTACGCGACGAGTAGGCATGGCAACGGAGCGTCGCCGTGCATTACTGCACTCTGCCGGCAGGGCTTTATCGTCGCCGCCCAGCAAACCGAGTTGCCGCTCAAGGTCATCGGCTGAGCAACGTGAATCCGTCGCCCCCGCTGCGCAAGACATGCAAGCACACGGTGCTGCGCTACCGGCCAGGAGGCGCGTCCACGATCGCACAGTGCTCGCGGCGCGCCGAGCGCCAAGGATTCTGCTGGCAACATTACCCTATGCGCATAAAAGCGAATCGCGAATCGCGAATCAGAAAGCACGGTTGGTGCCCGACGTGCGGGCAGAGGTTGCCGACATGAGACGTTACGACCACGACGACAACATGGTGATGTTCCCGTACACCGAGCCGCGTCGACGGCGCGCGCGCCGGCTGCGCCGCATCCTCTCGCGGCGCGTGCAGGGCTGGCTGATCGTGGCGACGTTCGCGCTGCTCGTGGCGATCGGCGTCTCGTACTGGATCGTGGCTGCGCGTGCGTGAGCGAGGACGAGCTGCAACGCACGGTGGTCGAGTACATCGCGCTCGCCTACCCGCAGCTATGGGCGGTCACGTTTCACTCGCCGTCCGGTCTCGCGGCGCGCAGCCGCACGCAAGTCAAAAGATTCCTCGGCCTCGGCTTCAAGGCCGGCGTGCCCGATCTGCTGATGCTCTCGATGCGTCGCTGCCAGGACGAGCCTGCCCGCTTTTGGGGCGGCTTCGCGCTCGAGCTGAAGGCCGGCCGCAACAAGCCCACAGAACGGCAGTTCGCTTTTTTGGAAGCGCTACAAGCCAACGGCTATTGCGCCGCCTGGACCGCCGACCTCGACGCCGCGCTGTCCATGATCGCCGCGTATGCAGCGCTGCCAGCGGCCTACGACAGCGCTAGAGTGCCGGCGGATGCGGTGCAAACGCTTCGGCGGTTCTCGTACCGCTCGGCGCTCACGGGAAGTGTATAGGTCCATGGACCTATATGACGCTCATGAATGTCCATGAAATTTGTTGTATACACTTGGCATAATTTTATGGTATCAAATTATCAGACCGAGAAACGAATGACCCCGCGCCCTGGATTACCTCAGCTGCCGGCTGGATTGAAAAGCCGGCCGGTCGATCATCGCGGTTATCCTGTGCCGTGGTTCGTGACGCTCAAGGACGAGAGGGGGAACCATGAATTTCGCGTGCTTGATCCTGCGCGCTACCGCGAGGCCATTCGGCGCAACGTGTGCTGGATATGCGGCCTTGCGCTGCCGAAGCGCGTGGCGTTCGCGGTCGGGCCGATGTGCGGTGTCAATCGCGTGAGCGCGGAGCCGCCGCAGCACGTCGAGTGCGCGGTGTTCGCCGCGAAGGCCTGTCCGTTCATGCTGTTGCCGAAGGCGAAGCGGCGCGATCACGGCATCCCTGAGAAGGCGTCGATGCACGAAGCCGGCCTCGCGCGCAATCCGGGCGTCATGCTGATCTGGGTCACGGAGAAGTGGAACGTCATCCCCGACGCCGGCCACCCGCTGATCCGCATGGGTCGGCCGCTCGGCCTCACGTTCTGGGCGGAAGGCCGCGCCGCGACGCGCGCCGAGATTGACGAGTCGATGCGCACGGGCTGCCCAACGCTGCGGGCCATGGCCGAGAGCGAAGGGGCCTTGCCGGAGTACGAGCGGCTGCTCGCGATCTTCAACCGATTACTGCCGGCAGCGTGAGTGATGGAACGCAACCGGGCGGCGAAGCAAATCTTTGCTGAAAATTTGCGATGGGCACTCAAGCAAGCGGGCATGACACAGACCGAGCTGGGGAAGCGTACCGGCCTCTCGCGGGATGCAATCTCGAGCTACGCCAATCAGCGCACGCTGCCGTCGACGGAGTCGCGGAAGAAGATGGCCCGCGCGCTCAAGATCGGGCTCGAGGACTTGCTGCCAGCGAACGCGGCGACCGAAAGGGCGAACTCTCTGACCATCACGGCAGAGGGCGGCACGGGCGCGCGGCTCGAGGCGCGCGTTCACAACGTGCCCATGGACGTGCTGACGAAGGTCGTGGAGCTGCTGCGCCCGTTTGTCGGCTTGGACCCGTGACGCACCTGAACCTCTGGACCGTCTACATCAAGCCGCTCGACTATCCGGGCAAGGTCGTCGTGCGACGCTGGCAACTCGATCGCGCTACCGACGACGTGCATACGTTCGACTACGTCAACGAAGCTCGCCGGTGGATTCAGGACAACACGCCGGCGTCGTGGAAGCTGCCGCGCGATCCTGGCGACGATCCCTGCATCCTCGAGACGTGGATATGAGCGAGGACGTTAAGGCGCTGCTCTGGGCGATGCGCGACGAAGGCGACACCGTCGAGTGCGCGCGCTGCGGCAAGCAAGTCCCGTTCGAGGAAGCGGAGCCCGAAGAGGGCGGCGAGTGGGAGTGCCGACCCTGCAACATTCGTTGCAACGAACAGGAGCGAAAGGCACGTGGCTAATCCAATCCGCCCGGAAGTGGCGAGCGAAATGAAGCACGTCGGCAAGGCGATTGCGCAGCAGCTGCCGGAAGGTTTCGGCTTCGCGCTGTTCGTGTTCGACTTCAACGCCAAGGGCCACATCAGCTACATGAGCAACGCGGCGCGGCCCGACATGCTGCGCGCGCTGAAAGAGTTCATCGCGAACGCCGAAGCTGACGCGAAGCGGGAGGCGAATTGACTACGACGTTAGAGCTGGACGAGCACAGCCCGAAGCGCCCGCGCTACCTCGGCGACGGCGTCTACGTGCAGCGCGAGCACGGCATGATCTTGTTGATGACGCACGACGGCGTGCAGGCGACGAATGTGGTCTATCTCGAGCCGGAAGTGTGGGCGGCGCTCGAAGATTGGGTTGCAGAGTGGCGGCGCGACGGCGGCTGGCCGGGCGCGTAGAGGCACAGGGATGATTAAGGCGAAGCTCTCTAACGGCGCTCTAGTGCTCGGCATCGAAGAGCGCAACGTCGAGCACTTGAAGGCGGGGCATCCGCTGCACTTGCTTGCCGAAGAGGTTGGCGGGTTCGCCGGCGTGACGCAGCTCCTAATCGTCTACGGCGAAACGCTCAAGAAGGTCTATGACGAGCTGAACGACGCCTGCGGCGGACAGCTCCCGCCGTTTGTCGAACCGCAAAGGCGTAGCGACTCATGACCGCCGGCCACACAATCGAGTTGACGCCGCTCGAGGAAGAGTGCTTCGACCACTACACCGAAGTCCGCGCCAACGGCCGCGTGTGGTTCAAGGTCAACCATCAGTTCTTCGAGCTGGCCGCTGAGCCCGAAGATGAGAACCACGCTTGGTGGTTCCGCGCGATGCTCGCGAAGGCAGTGGCTGCGCTCATCAAAGAGCAGAAAGGGGAAATCGGTGAGTGATTGCCCGCACTGCGGCGAGCCGGTGCTCAAGGGCGAGCGGACGCGGCGCTACGCCAACGACGATCGCAACTATCACCTTGAATGCTTCGCGCGGCCGATCATTGGCTCGGTTGCGCACATCGAGCGGCGCTGCGGGTGCTTCGTGGAAGGCTCGCACGAAGGCGACGATCCGACCCTAACGAAACGGGAGGCGGCGCGCGCAGCATTCCGCGCCTATCGAGGATGGTGAAGCGCCCGCCCTACGTCGATCACTTGTACGTGCTGGACGAGAACAACGAGCCAAGGCCAGCGAAGAGCCTGGACGAGTGGGCGGAGTTCTTCGCCGATCGCCGGCGGCAAGTGGCGTTCAACGAGATTGGCGACATGGTCGTCTCGACGGTGTTCCTCGGCATCGCGCCGAACCCGTTTAGCCCACGCCCGATCCTCTTCGAGTCGATGGCCTTCGACGCACACGGCCACGGCCTGCGCACGCTGCGCGCGGCGACGCGCAAGGTCGCGCTCGAGCACCATCACACGCTGCTCGAAGAGTGCAGGAAGAAGCTGCAATGATCGGCGCTGGCAAGTACGACGCGCTTTGCACCGCAGTTCGCGACCAGACGCAAGCGACGGAGGGCGTCATCGTGCTCGTGTTCGGCGGCGAGCAAGGCGACGGCTTCTCGATGCAAGCCACGCTCGAGCTAACGATGAACCTGCCGACGATCCTTAGAGACCTCGCAAACAAAATAGAAAAAGACGCAGAGAGGCTCAAGCAATGAACCACATGACCGCTGACGCCTGGCGCTACGCCACGCAGCACTTGCTCGAAGGGCACGAAGTGACCTTCAAGCCGGTAGGCCGCTCGATCTGGATTCGCCCGCTGATGGGCGGTCCCGGCGAAGTGCGCAAAGTGTTTCATCCCTACTGCGTGACGTGCGGCGATGAAGCCCCGCCGATCAGCTTGGGCCATCCGATTTATGACGACGAGCTGACGAGCTGGCCTGGCCTCGTGAGCTGCCCGCACGATCCCAAGGAGACGTTCGGGCCGATCGGCATGTATCACTGTCCTGACTGCGGCGCGATGGTGCTCGCAGGTTATCCGCATCCCGACGACGAGAGCGTGCGCGAGCAAGGGCTCGAGCCGTTCAGCCCTTCAACAAGCCCCGCAAGGAGATCGGAGTAAATGGCAAGCAACGATTGCATCATGAATTGCGGCAACCCTGTGTTTTATCCATCGCACGGCGTCTGCAAGAACTGCTACTCAAGCATCCGCATCTGGCAGAAGAAGAAAACGCCCGAAGAGCGTGCGGCGCGCATCGTCAATCTGAATCTCTACCGTCAACGCATCAACGCGGTGGAGACAGCGAAGGTGGTCATAGGTGATGCGCACTACATGAAGCGAGGTAAGAGGAAGCGATATGCAGGACGACAAGCCAAACGGGGCAGGTACTCAACAGGTCACGTTGCGGATATTCATTGATTGCGACACGGTCGCCCAGGTCGGCGCGATCATGAGCACGTGCGAGCAAATCGGCGTCGTGCCGAAGCTGGTGCCGCATACGCTGCGCGGGGTTGTAGCCGCCGGCAAGCGACGCTCGCGCTTCGGGTTGCTTGCAGTCGGCGACACGACTCGCGCCGGCGTCAAGTACGTGAAGCACTACAAGCGCGTGCAGGAGCTACTCAAGCAGAGCGAGACCGGCTCGATGCAGCGCATCGACCTTGTCTCGGCGCTCGCGAAGTCGTTTCGCCTCGAGAACAAGATGGCGGGCTACATCGTGAAGGGCTTCATCGATAACGGCGCATTGAAGGACGCCTGACATGAGCAGCAACGGTAACGGCAATCACATTCCGGGCTCGATGGCTTCGCTCGCGCCGGCAAAGCCGAAGCGCAAGTGGACTCGGCGACCGAGGGAAGGCGGTCCTATCACGATCGAGAAGGGCATTCCGCTCCCGCCGCCGACGCATGTCTCGAAGTACCCGTGGTCGCAGATGCAGCCGGGCGATTCGTTCTTCGTGCCAAACGGTCCCAAGTCGCTGTTCGGTACGTGCTCGAAGCGCACGAAGGACGGGCCGCACAAGTACACGGCTCGATACGTCCAAGTGCGCGGCGTCAAAGGGGTGCGCGTATGGCGGACGGAATGATGCCTTCGATGGCGGACCTAGCGAAGCTCATCGCGCCGACGCGCAGGAAGCGCAAGGCGCCGTCGCACAAGCGCAAGACCACACGCAAGGAGCCGCCGCAATGATGTCCCTCGAGGCGCGCCTAGCTGCCGCAAAAGACCTCGGCGCCGAGAGCACTGAGTTCTACAAAGCGCTCGGGTACAAATACCCGGTGGAGTTCAGGGGCCAAGTGTGCGGCCTCATGCGCTTCATCTTCACGTGGTCCATCGTCGTCGGCATCGATGCGGTCGGTTACTCGCACCGCTACTGCTACGACACGGAAGCGAGCGCGCTGCGTGCCTTCATCGAGTGGGTGCTGAGTGGGAGCGATGAGCCTGCGGGCTACATCGTGCGGAAGGGGCTCGGGCCGGATCATCGGCCTGAGCCCCGTTCCCCTAAATAACCTCCGGGCCGACCGTGAGCGTTTCGATCGTGTTGCCTGGCGTCGCCAGCACCAAAATCTGCGCGCCGCCCGCGATCGCTTCCGTCGTGATGAAGTTCATCGGCGCGAACGCCTGACGCAGCAGCGCCGACGCGGCGGCGAGCGACGTGCCGGCCGGGATCACGGCTTCCTCGGTCTCGTGAGGCTTGCCGGTGACAACCAGGTTGATTTCGAGCACCTGTTCGGTTGGCGCAGTCGGCCCGCCTTCCATTGCGACGGTCGCCGAGCGCCCATCGGCTGCGATGGCGACGTTCACGATGATCGGCGTTGGCGGCTGCGGCACGGGCGGCGCGTTGTGCAGCGCTTGCAGCAGCGCTTGTCCGCCGTCCGCCGGCGCGCCCTTCGTGACGATCAAGCCGCTCGGGCCTGGCTGAAACTCGCCGCCCAGGCTCGGCGCGGCGTAGGCCGTGTCGCCCGGATAGGTGTTCGGTACGGCCGCGTCGTTGGCGAAGCCGCCGGGCGCGGGCGCGCCGTAGGCCGTGTCGCCGGCGATGAACGGCGGGGATTCTAGGTCTCGCATGTCAGTCTCCTTTTCAATCTTCCAACAGTTCACGTTGCTCGCGGCGCAGCTCGGCCATGTCGTCGTCACCGTCGTCGGTCGCGGGCGATGTACCAGTGACCTCGCCCAAGAATCCGCCGGCTGCATCGACCCACTGCCGCGAAGTCAGCTTGGTGCCAAAGATAAAGCCGATCGGACCCGTCAAGTTGGCGCGGCTCAGAAGGAACGGCAGCGCCGTCGACGCGCCGAGCCGGTACATCGCTTCCCAGCCGTCGCGGACTTCCTTGGTGCTGCGCCCCTCCCGCTCGTCAGGATCGAGCCCGCCAAGTTCGTTCGAGCGTGACACGCCGGCGCGAATGTCATCGAGGTTCGAGGACCAGAAGCCGAGCAGCGCGCCGACCAGCGTCTGCGAAATGCTTGCGTCGTACTTGAACGACGAGACCATCTGATACACCGGATCGAACGCGCCGAAGTAGCCGGCACGGCTCGCGCCGTTGCGCAAGAACAGCGGAATGTCATCCATCCAGCTGTTAAAGCGCTCGAGCGCGCGGTCGTCGTCCCAATCGTCCCAGAGGTCGCGGGCGAGCTGCATGAGGGCCTGCGCGATGAGTAGGTTCATGAGCGGCGGCGCCATCGCGAGCGCCACCATCGCGGCATCCGCTGCGCTCGCGTCATGGAACTCGTTCTTGATGATCTTGGCCGAGCGAATCAGCACGTTGCGCTGAAACGCATAGTTGAACCCCATGATGGCAAACACCATGCGGCCAAGCGGATTCTGCACGAGCATCGGGCGATCGACCGACCTCGGATTCTGGATCACCTGATCGACCAGCCGATTGATCGCGGCGGCGTACATCGTCTTGTAGGGGTCGTTGTTGTCGTGCGCCGCGTACTCCTTCGCCGTCATGCCGCCTTCGAGCCCGTGCATGTACGACACGAAGTCTGTGAGCTGATCCTCGGGGATGCCCAGCTCGAGCAGCTCCTTGCGGGCGCGCGTAAGCGCCTTGTTGTCCTTCGGGTCGGCGAAGGTTTGCACAAGCTTGCGGATGAAGATGCCGCCCATGCGCGCGACGCCGACCCGGCTTGCTCGCGTGTACGCCGTCACGCCGAAGGCCTGGTACGAAGTCCGCGCCATACCCTGAACGCGCTTCGACATCAGGTCCGACACCATGAAGCGGTTATGCACGAGCTGATCGTGAGCAGAGTCTGTGATCGTGCCCATGAGCTGCGCTAGCTCGGCCATTTCGCTCGCGTCCTTCGTCTTGAACGCCTGTGCCCAGGTGTGCCCAATCGCTCGCCATGCGTCGAGGACGTTGCGCGTGCGCGTGGCGAGCACCATCGGCTCGGCGATTGCGTTGAAGATCGTGCGCGGCAGCATCCCGACGACACCGAGCGTGTAGACGCCGTTGAACAAGGACCGAAAGGCCGGCGGCTCCGACGCGACGTAAGTGCCTACGCCGGTCTTGATCGCCTCATCGACCAGTTGCAGCGCGTCGATGCCGACCTTGTCGCGCAGGCCTTCGGCAATCAGCTCGTCGCGCGCCTCGAAGAGCAATTCGTTATTCGGGCCGAACCGCCGCGCGTAGGCCACGCGACGCGCGCTCTGCGCCACGTAGCCCTCGAGCAGCTCGATCGGGTTTTGAACGTAGAAGTCCTTGAGAATCTCGTCGGCCTCGGGCGGTAGCCGCCGGCCGCGCGTATAGCGGTGCGGCGGCGTCGATCGCTGTGCCTCGAAGAACTCGTTGACCGACATGCCGTAGAGCCACGCTTCGGCTTGAGCCTCGGCCTGCGCGCCGCTGCGAATGTCGGCCTCGAGATTGGCGAGCCGAACACGCAGCCCGTTGAGCGTCGCTTGCTCGCGCTGCTTCGCGAGCTTCGTAAAGTCGTCGGTCTCCTTCATCTTCTCGACTTCGGCGCCCTGGTCCTTGATTTGCCGCTCGAGGTCTTTCGCCTCGTTGCGCATTTCGGCGGTGTAAGCGTCCTTCGCCGCCTGCAAGAAGCCCTTGCGATTCTC
>Ga0315910_10005010_pt1 | contig 10934 bp, 2 predicted proteins | sample EdamamesoilMG_FD_204470 | JGI IMG/M metagenome (GOLD analysis project Ga0315910, IMG submission 204470) | Garden soil microbial communities collected in Santa Monica, California, United States - Edamame soil | ecosystem: Environmental > Terrestrial > Soil > Garden | place: USA: California...
CAGCAGTATAAGTTCAGATGCTGTTACCTCATTGATCGATGATAAACAGGGAAATGTCTGGATGATTCATTCGTCCGGAATGCTGGAGTATGTATCGGTCAACAAGGCTGCTGCTAAGGTTATTTATCGATCTGACTACCTGGTGAAGCAGAATAAAAATGCAAGTGCACAATATCAGTTAATGGCGGATAAAGACGGTGACCTTTGGCTGTTCTCCATTAATGGCAATCAGGGTGCTTATTACTTTGATGTGAAAGCGCGAACCTTTAAACACCTTCATCGGGAATCGTTAGATACGCGACTATACGTGGATATCGTAAGGGGTATTGTGCAAGACAATCAGGGACTGATCTGGATTGGTACGGACCATGGCGGAATTAACGTGATCGATAAAAAAGATTTTTCAGTACGTTATATTTTTCACCGGGAAGAAGATGAGAAGAGCCTGGCACAAAACAGCATCAACGCATTGTATAAAGATGATCAGGGAATTATCTGGGTCGCTACTTTCAAAAAAGGGGTAAGCTATTATCACGAGAATATTATCCGCTTTCCCTTGTATAAGCATTATCTCATGGATAACACCAGCTTGCCCTATGAGGATGTGAATCGTTTTGTGGAAGATAACCTGGGCAACTTATGGATCGGTACCAATGGTGGAGGGTTAATTTATTACAACCGGAAAACGGAAACGTTTAAACAATACCGGAATAACCCGCGCGATCCGCAAAGCCTGAGCAGTGATGTGATTGTGAGCCTGTGTATCGATCACGAAAATAAACTCTGGATCGGCACTTATTATGGTGGCTTGAATTCTTTTGATGGAAAAAAATTTACACGGTACAACCACGATCCGGCAAATCCGGAAAGTTTAAGTGATGTTAACGTCTGGGAAATTTTTGAAGACTCTCAAAATCGTTTGTGGATCGGCACACTGGGCGGAGGATTGGACCTCTTTGATCGCAGAACAAAGGGTTTCTCCCATTATCGCCCGGGGGAATTGAATTCAATTCAATCGCGCTACATCTCGGCTATAACGGAAGACAAGGAAGGCAACATCTGGATAGGAACCGACTGGGGGATTGATGTATTAAAACGTGAGACGGGTAGGTTCATTCATTATGAAAACATAAAAAACAATACGGCTAGTCTCAGTAATAATAGTGTACTGGATATCCGTGAAGATTCAAAAGGAAACATCTGGGTGGGTACACACGGAGGGTTAAACCTGTTTGATAAAGAAAGTAAATCTTTTCAAAGTTTTACGGAAACTGATGGCCTTCCGCACAATTCAATACTTACCATTCTGGAAGATAGTAAAGGCTCCATTTGGATGGGTACACCGAATGGACTTTCCAACCTCAGCCTAATGCCGAAAGACACGGGTGAGACTGAAGCTAAATTCAAAAACTATGATGAGGCGGATGGCTTGCAGGGGAAACAATACAATGAAAATTCAGCTTATCGTACCAGCCGGGGTGAATTGATTTTTGGAGGAGCCAATGGCTTTAACATTTTTAAGCCCGAGCAACTGGGCATGAACAAAAACAAGCCTCAGGTGATCCTTTCCGATTTTCAGCTCTTTAATAAAAGTATCAGGCCCGATGAAGATCTGGATGGAAACGTGCTGCTCACAAAATCCATCAACGAAGCACCGCCACTTATCCTCAAAGCCAATAAAAATGTTTTCTCGATTGAATTCGCTGCACTGAATTTCTTTCACCCGGAAAAAAACGAGTATAAGTACAGGTTGGAAGGCTTCAATTCTGACTGGCTTTTTGCAGACAGTAAGTCCCGGAAGGTAACGTTTACAAATCTTGATCCGGGAGACTATGTGTTTCGTGTAATTGCCGCCAATAATGATGGCGTGTGGAATAACGAGGGCGCTCAAATCAGGATTACGGTTCTGCCCCCGTTCTGGAAAACGAAAACCGCATTTGTTCTTTATGTACTGGCCGTAATCACCGGATTATTGATAACACGCAAGCTGATTCAGCAACGCGAGCAGATGAAGTTCGCTATTCAGCAGGAACGCCAGGAAGCATTGCGAATGCACGAACTCGATATGATGAAGATAAAGTTCTTCACCAACGTAAGCCACGAGTTCAGAACCCCCCTCACATTAATTCTCGCTCCGCTGGAGAGATTGCTGAAACAGTCTACGGATGCAGCACACAAAGTGCAATATGAAATGATTCAACGCAATGCAAAACGGTTGCTGAATTTAGTCAATCAGCTTCTGGACTTTCGCAAAATGGAAGTTCAGGAAATCCGTTTTCATCCTTCCGAAGGAGATATCGTAAAGTTTATAAGGGAAGTAGTCTATTCGTTTTCGGATCTGTCGGAGAAAAAAGATGTTAAGTTGGATTTTCATTCTTCCGTAAGCGCACTGGAAACCATTTTTGACCAGGATAAGCTTGAGAAAATTTTATTTAATCTGTTGTCCAATGCCTTTAAGTTCACTCCCGAGCATGGGCATATCACGGTCGAGCTGCAGCTGAATGAATCCAGTTCAGGTAATAAATTGCAAATAAGGGTTAGTGATACGGGTATCGGTATCGCGGAAGACAAACTGGAACGCATTTTTGAGCGGTTCTTTCAAAATGAGTTGCCAAAAAGTATGGTAAACCAGGGCAGTGGCATCGGGCTATCCATTACGCGCGAATTTGTTAAAATTCATGGCGGTTCCATCACGGTAGTGAGTGAAGTGGAAAAAGGAAGTTGTTTTACGGTCTTACTGCCGGTAGATGAGATCACACGTCACGAAGCCAGCGTTGCCGCTGAAAATGTAATTACTCCGGAAACTTCCCTTGATGAAGATACGCTGCTCACAGACGAAGTTGTAAAAAGTCTCAAACCGCTGATTTTGCTGGTTGAAGACAACGAGGACTTTCGCTTTTACCTGAAAGACAATCTCAAGTTTGCCTACGACATTATCGAAGCAAAGGATGGCCTGGAAGGCTGGAAGAAATCCCTGAGTCATTTTCCCGATCTCATCGTCAGCGATGTGATGATGCCGGAAATGAATGGTATCGAGTTTTGCCGTAAAATCAAATCGGATGCACGCGTATCACACATACCGGTTATTTTATTGACGGCACGAACCAGCGAAGAGCAACGGTTGGAAGGGTTTGAAACCGGAGCCGATGATTACATTAATAAGCCGTTTAATTTTGAGATCCTCGAGTCACGAATTCGCAACCTAATCGCACAACGTGAAAAACTGCAAAAGACGCTTTCTAAAGCTTCCGGTGTAAAGGCAAGTGAGTTGAACATTACTTCTTTGGACGAAAAATTAATTCAGAAGGCTATTAAGTATGTTGAGGAGAATGTTTCGAATGCCGATTTTTCAGTGGAAGACCTCAGTCGTGAATTAGGAATTAGTCGCGCGCACTTCTACAAGAAAATTCTGGCGCTTACCGCGAAGTCTCCGCTTGAATTCATTCGCGCCATTCGCTTGCAACAAGCTGCGCAACTTTTAGAGAAAAGCCAGTTAACAGTTGCAGAAGTAGCCTACAAGGTGGGCTTTAATAACCCCAAGTACTTTGCTAAGTACTTCAAAGAAACGTATCACGTCTTGCCCTCAGCGTATGCCGCGGGAAAGCGAAGAGTATTGTAATTTTTTTTTCAGCTGAATGAAATTTATACCCTCCTAAAATCATTTTTATAACCTTCAACTTTTTGTGGTGATTTTATATTTGGCTTTCTTCAGGCCATGTCGACACAAAGAAGCAGACGAATCAAACGCATCACGTTGTTTTTAGAAATTGTTATTTACGTTTCCATTGCCATTTCGTTTGCGTGGATTATGATTCATTGAGTTTCAGCGTTTTCCTGAGTTCGCATTCACTTTTTCGCGAATACCATCTCCGCATCAGCATTCTTTATTTATGTGTTTTAAGTACTTCTATTGGTTGCTATTCAGCCTTACGGTTTTTGAATTTAAATCTTCATAAAAGCCTGCTTTTAGAATCGCTCGCCCGTCCGGACGCAATCCGGTAATGGAATCCAAATCGATTTTATACACCTCGAAAAGACATTTTGATACCCTGTAAAGACGTCTAAGCCACCACGACAAGACGATTTAATACCCTTCCGGAGGAGATCGTGGCCCTACCTTTATCGCAACCGATTGCGAAAATTCTCTTTCGCAAACCGGCAACATGAACGAACGAAACGTGATGAAAAAAGTAGGACTAGCAAAGATTATTCTATTCGCAGGGCTGATCATATCATGCTCTAAACCCGGCAGCTATGAAAAGCTTTCCGATGGTATCGTAGTACGACTCGCTAATGGCGCGCAGGCTAAGGCAATAAAGCTGCAAGTCATTTCAGACGAAATCATCCGTGTAGTGGCTTCACCCACGGACACATTTTCAAATGCACTGAGTCTGGTGGTGTTGCCCGATTTAACAATGTCAGCCAACTGGAAGGTGGAAGAAGCTACTGACGAAGTGTCGATCGTTACGCCTGAACTTAAGGCACGCGTATCCCTTACTACGGGAGAAGTAACATTCCTTGATCCTTCCGGGAAAATTATTCTCCAGGAGCAAAAGAACAGCGGCCGGAATTTTACAGCAGTCACTGTTGATGGTCACCCCAGTTATCAGATAAAACAGGTTTTTGAATCGCCCGAAGACGAAGCCTTTTACGGTTTAGGCGCACATCAGAATGGCCAGATGAATTACAAAAGCCAGGATGTTGAACTGGTGCAGCACAACATTGTCGATGTAATTCCCTTCCTGTATTCAACAAAAAATTACGGTATTCTTTGGGATAACTATTCCATCAGCAAGTTTGGTGATCCTCGCGATTACCAATCGTTAAGCTCACTGAAACTATTTGACCGCAGTGGTAAACCAGGCGGACTTACCGCAGACTACTATGTTGGTGAAAATATCACCACCACAAAAACCGAGAATACTATTGAATATGAATTTCTGGAAACACCGCAGGTGGAATCTTTTCCGAAAGACGTTTCGCGTCACGGAAAAGTAATTTGGGAAGGTGCATTCACGTCCGATGTCGAGGGCGTTCATAAATTTCTGACTTACTCATCAGGCTATTTGAAAATCTGGGTAGATGGAAAGCTGGTGCTGGACAAATGGCGCCAGAACTGGAACCCCTGGACGAATAAGTTCAACGTTGTCGTTAAAAATGGCGAGAAAGTAAACATCAAAATGGAATGGATCCCATGCGATGCCGGATACTTTTCCATTAAACACCTTGACCCTTATCCTGCCGAAGATCAGAACCGCTTAACACTTTCTTCCGAGCTGGGTGACGCAATCGACTACTACTTTATTAAAGGTGACAATGCCGATGATGTTATTCGCGGCTATCGCCACCTCACCGGCAAGGCACCCATCGCTCCGAAGTGGGCAATGGGTTTCTGGCAAAGCCGTGAACGCTATCGCAACCAGCAGGAGATGGTTGATGTAGTGAAGGAATACCGGAAACGGCAGATACCGATCGACAACATCGTGCTCGACTGGCAATACTGGGAAGATCCAAAATGGGGATCGCATGAATTCGACACGAAACGTTTCCCAGATCCTAAAGCGATGATCAATGACCTTCACAGGAATTTGCATACGCACCTGATGATTTCAGTGTGGCCCAAGTTCAACAAAGGCACGCGCAATTACGATGAAATGAATGAACAGGGTTTTCTGTTTACGCGAAACGTAGAGAAAAAACGCAAAGACTGGGTCGGTGTGGGATATGAATCTACATTCTACGATCCCTTTAACGAAGGTGCAGGAAAATTATTCTGGAAACAGATCGATCAGAATTTGAATTCACTGGGTGTTGATGGCTGGTGGTTAGACGCAACCGAGCCCGACATTCATTCCAACCTATCGATTGAAGAGCGCAAGGTGAACATGAGCCCTACAGCGCTCGGTCCTGGTGCAAAATATTTTAACGCCTATTCCCTGATGAACGCGAAAGGTGTATACGAAGGGCAACGTTCAACAAGTCCTGAAAAGCGGGTGTTCATTCTTACACGTTCGGCATTTGCCGGTCAACAACGTTACGGTGCGACTACCTGGAGTGGTGACATCGTTTCACGCTGGAGCGATTTCAAAGATCAGATTGCAGCAGGCGTTAATTTTTCCTTGTCGGGTATTCCTTACTGGACCATGGACATTGGTGGATTTTCTGTCGAGAAAAGATATGAGCATGCACAAGGCGAAGATATCGTTGAATGGCAAGAGCTGAATACCCGTTGGTTTCAATTTGGCGCTTTCTGCCCGGTGTTCCGCTCGCACGGACAGTATCCATTCCGGGAGATATACAACATCGCGAAAGAAGGAAGCGAAGCGTATGTGAGTATGGTCTACTATGACAAGCTGCGGTATCGCCTGATGCCTTACATCTATTCTCTGGCGGGTAAAAGTTATTGGGATGACTACACTATTATGCGTGGATTGGTAATGGATTTTAACACCGATCCTAAAGTTCAGAACATTGCCGATCAATACATGTTCGGACCATCACTGCTGATCAACCCCGTGCATGAGTTCAAGGCACGAAGCCGTGATATTTATCTTCCTGCAAACACGGGTTGGTATGACCTCTATACCGGAAAGTACATAGACGGTGGACAGACTATTCATGCCGAAGCTCCACTTGACCGTATGCCGGTATATGTAAAGGAAGGTTCCATTATTCCGGCCGGCCCTGAAATTCAATACGCATCCGAGAAACAAGCTGATCCGCTCACGCTGTATGTCTACACCGGTAAGGACGCGTCTTTCATGTTGTATGAGGATGAAGGAGAGAACTACAACTATGAAAAAAATAAATACACCACAATCAACGTGGTGTATACCGAAGCAACAAAAACATTAACCCTTGGGAATCGCACCGGAGAATTTCAGGGAATGAAGACCGGGCGTAAGTTTCATATAGTTTGGGTACGTAAAGATCATCCTGTAGGGCTCGGCCTCACCGCCAGCCCTCAACAGGTGGTCGATTACTCCGGAAAGGAAATAAGCCTGTCGATGAACTGAAAAAAAGTACTGGAGCCAAATGCTCCGCAGATAAACACAAACAACTCTAAACCCAAAATAAATCTATGACGAAGAAAATTTACAGAAGCTTATGGTTCGCTTCGGTATGTTTCTTTCTGTTGACTTCCACGACTGTCTTCGCACAGCGGCAGGTGGTAACAGGAAAAATATCCGATGGAACCGGTGCACCTTTACCGGGCGTTAACCTCATTCTGAAGGGGACCACTTCCGGTACAACTTCAGATATGAACGGTGCCTACTCCCTGGAAGCCGCTCCTGACGACATTATTGTAGTATCTTTTATCGGGTACGCTTCGCAGGAAATCGCAGTCGGCAATCAAACTTCACTCAATGTAACCTTGCTGGAAGATGTCTCTACACTGGATGAGATTGTAGTGGTTGGTTACGGTGAACAGAAGAAGAAACTCATTACCGGTGCGAATGTTCAGGTTGATGGAGAAGATATCCAAAAACAGAATTACCTGAGCCCACTCCAGGCTTTGCAAGGACAAGCTCCGGGCGTGAACATCACATCCTCATCGGGTCAACCGGGTTCGGATATGAAAGTAACGATTCGTGGTTTAGGAACGATCGGCAATGCCGGCCCCTTGTACGTTATCGATGGTGTTCCCGGTGGTGACATCTCCATCTTAAATCCAAATGATATTAAATCGATTGACATCCTGAAAGATGCCGCTTCAGCCGCTATCTATGGATCACAGGCAGCGAATGGTGTGATCATGGTCACGACCCGATCCGGAGCGAAAGGAAAAGGACAGGTAACGTTTGATATGTACACCGGCATTCAGAACGCAAGCCGTAAAGTTGACATGTTGAATGCCGAGGAGTACAAAATTATCATGAATGAACAGGCATTGAACTCAGGATCTGCGCCTATCAATTTTGACGGCATGACCGGACTGGCAGACACCGACTGGATGGATTACATGTTTAAGGACGATGCAAAAATCAGCAATTATGCACTTGGCCTTACCGGTGGCTCAGAGAATTCGACTTACGCCATCTCCCTCAACTACATCAACCAGGAAGGTATTGTTGGCGGTGAAGATGTTTCCAACTATGAGCGCTATGGATTCAGGGCAAATTCTGAACACAAAATGTATAACAATGTATTGCGCTTCGGGCAGCACCTGAACTTTAACTACATCAAGAACAATGGTGTCAATGTAGGTAATCAGTACAACAACACACTCCGCGGAGCATTCGCGACCTCTCCGCTTGCCCCGGTGTACAGCGATAACAATCTTTTTGACAGTCCTTTCAACGACACTCAAAATTCAGATTGGTACAATGGCGATGGCAATCCCTACGGTTTGATGATGACCAATACCAACAACCTGAATGATGGCCAGAAATTGTGGGCCGATATGTATGCAGAACTGGAACCGGTTAAGAACCTGCGCTTCAGGTCTACAGTTGGTTTCAATTACTACGCAAGCGAATACCGGCAGTTTACTCCGTTATATCAGTTCTCGGTTTACTCATTCAATACCGATCATACCACGACAAGCCAGAATATGAGTAAAGGATATACGCTCACATTCATTAACACGGCAACATATGACTTCACACTGGCAACTGATCATACGTTTACAGCGATGATCGGTATGGAGTCCATTCAATATCAGGGAACGAACCTACGGGGTGCTAACTGGAACCTGTTGTCGCAGTTCAATGATTTTTCACACGCTTACCTGAGCAACACAACGGGGCAGGCACACCTTGACGAAGATGGCAATGTTGTAGAGACGCGAACTGTGGGTGGCGGACCTGAAATTCAAAGCCGGAGAGCTTCTTATTTCGGCCGCTTGTCATACAATTACAAAGAAAAATTCCTCCTGAATGCTACACTGCGTCAGGATGGATCTTCCAAATTTGCTGAAGGTCATCGCTGGGGTTTCTTCCCCTCAGTATCTGCGGGATGGGTACTTACACAAGAAAACTTTTTGCGTAATGCAGGTATTTCAGCGTGGCTGGATTTTTTCAAGGTACGCGCAAGCTGGGGTCAAGTCGGTAACCAGGACGTTGGCGACTTCAGGTTCGCTGGCCCGATCAATACCTCAACCAATGTGAACAGCAATAACATTGCAGCCTACTATACATTTGGAACGAGCGGTTTGAATGTGCCGGGTGCTTACCCAACACGTTTATCCAACCCCAATGTTAAATGGGAAACATCGGAACAAATCAATATCGGTTTTGACGCCAGGCTGTTGGCCAATCGCCTGGATATAGCTTTTGACTACTATCGTAAAACAACCATTGACTGGTTGCTGGAAGCGCCAATCCTGGCTACAGCAGGAGCACTGCCTCCGCTGATCAACGGTGGTGATGTACACAATAACGGTATCGAACTCGCTTTGAGCTATGGCTCCAAAGTAGGCGACTTGAATTATCGTATTGGTGTTAATGGTGCGTACAATGAAAACTACGTGAACGCAATTCCGACCGAGGATGGAATTATTCACGGCCCGATCAACCAGCTGTATGACAATTCAGAGGAGTTTGCCCGCGTTAAGGAAGGCCATCAGATCGGTTACTTCTGGGGCTATCAGACAGCCGGAATTTTTCAAAGTGAAGAAGAAATTGTTGCCTGGCAGGAAGCCGGTAATGGTGTTCTTCAAACCGATGTTAAGCCAGGCGATGTTAAATATGTTGACCGCACAAAAGACGGAATCATTGACAGCCAGGACAAAACCGATTTAGGCAGTGGTATACCTAACGTTACTTTGGGATTCAATATCAACCTTGCATATAAAGGTTTTGATTTCAGTTTAAATGCCTTTGGAGCAATGGGTGGTGAAATTGTTCAGTCGTATCGAAATCACTCGAATAAACAGGCCAACTACACATCCGCTATACTGGATCGCTGGACTGGGGAAGGAACTTCCAATCGCATGCCTCGCGTAACGGAAACCAATGTCAACTGGCAATTCTCAGACCTCTATATTCAGGATGGTGATTACCTGCGCATCAGCAACATCACGTTGGGCTATGATCTTGCGCCACTCATCAATCAAAAATTCCTCAGTCAGCTAAGGGTGTTCGTTCAGGGTCAAAACCTCTTTACGTTCACCAGGTACGATGGAACAGATCCGGAAATCGGATTCGGTCCGGAGACAGCCCAGAATCAAACCCGCAATTCAAGCTGGATATCTGGTGTTGACTTAGGTTATTATCCAAGACCTAAAACTGTACTGGTAGGTGTTAACCTCAAGTTCTAACCATTAACGAAGACAAGCTCATGAAATACAAATATATAATCGCATTAGGTCTGGGTATGATGCTCTCTTCTTGTGGAGACAGTTTCCTCGATGTAGAGCCACAGACTGAGGTGTTGGACAATAGCTTTTATAAAACCGTGGAAGATGCCGAGATGGCATTGATCGGTTGCTATGACGGCTATCAGCGCACATCATCAAATGGTAACTTATCATTCTACGTGGTGTCTGAAGTTTTATCCGACAACACGTTTGGAGGAACCGGAAATACCGATGGAAGAGGCTATCAGGTATTAGACCGTTTTGATAAATCAGAATCACCTTCCGACAACAATATGTTCAACGGAACGTGGTCAGACTATTACGCAGGAATTGCGCGATGCAATACGTTGCTTACAAAACTCGATGGGATAGTCTTTGAATCAGAAACAGAAACACGTAACCGCATCGAAGGGGAGGCGCGTTTTCTGCGTGCCCTCATGTACTTCGACCTCGTTCGCCTCTTTGAAAGAGTGCCATTGCTGACAGCGCCTTCAGCAGATAATATTCCGCAGTCGGAGGCAGCCGATACCTACAAAGTGATCGTTGACGATCTGAAATTCGCAGCAGCAAATATTCCGGCTAATGCTTATCCCAAAGCCAGTGCCGCACAGAACGATGGACGTGTTACGCAATA
>Ga0315910_10005011_pt1 | contig 10933 bp, 8 predicted proteins | sample EdamamesoilMG_FD_204470 | JGI IMG/M metagenome (GOLD analysis project Ga0315910, IMG submission 204470) | Garden soil microbial communities collected in Santa Monica, California, United States - Edamame soil | ecosystem: Environmental > Terrestrial > Soil > Garden | place: USA: California...
CGGCGCTTCAGCCGGAGCAGCGCGGCACGGGCGACGCGGCGCGCTGCGGTCAAGCCGCCATTCCCAGCTGGAACGGCTGGATCGTGATCGTGTACGGCGACAGCGTGCTGATCAGCGCGCGCGCCATCTCCGCGCTGCTCGAGTGCGGGCACGCGAGCTCGGCGCCGCTGGCGTTGCTCACGGCCACCTTGCCGGACGCGACCGGTTACGGGCGTATCGTGCGCAACGACTCCGGGCAGGTGGTGCGCGTGCAAGAAGAGCGCGACTGCAGCCCGAGCGAGCGCGCGATCCGCGAGTTCAACCCCGGCGTCTACGCCGTGCGCGCAGGCTTTCTGCGCGAGGCGGTGGAGCAACTGAAACCCTCCAACGCGCAGGGTGAGCTGTACCTGACGGATCTGGTCGCGATCGCGGCCGCACACGACGGCGCCGCGGCGCTCACGTGGGACGCCGCCGAGCTGCACGGCATCAACGATCGGCACGAGCTGGTGCAGCGCGAGCGCGATCTAGCCGGGCGCATCGCGGTGGAGCACATGCGCAATGGCGTCACGATCCGCGACCCCGAGCGCGCGCGCATCGAGCCTTCGGTGCGCATCGAGCAAGACGCGGTGATCGAGTGCGGCGTCGAGCTGCGCGGGGCCACGTCGATCGGCCGCGGCGCGCACATCGACGTGGGCTGCGTGCTGACCGATGTGGAAGTGCAAGACGGCGCCGAGGTGCTGCCGTACACCGTCGCGACCGAGAGCGTGATCGGGCCGGCGACGCGAGTCGGGCCGTTTTCGCATCTGCGGCCGGGCACGCAGCTCGACCGCGAGGTGCACCTGGGCGCGTTCGTCGAGACCAAGAAGACGCGCATGGGCGAGGGCAGCAAGGCCAATCACCTGGCGTATCTCGGCGACGGCGTGATCGGCCGCGGCGTGAACGTCGGCGCAGGCACGATCTTTTGCAACTACGACGGCGTGAACAAGCACGTGACGGTGCTCGAAGACGGCGCTTTCATCGGCAGCGACAGCCAACTCGTCGCGCCGGTCAGCGTGGGCAAGGGCGCGTACGTCGCGAGCGGCACGACGGTCACGAGCGACGTGCCCGCGGATGCGCTGGCGATCGGGCGCGCGCGCCAGGTCAATAAGCCCGAGCTGGCGCCGAAGCTACGCGAGCGGTTCTCGGCCGAAAAGCAGCGGCGCTCTGCGAAGTGAGCTGCGCGGCGTCGTCCGAGCCGCGGCGTGAGAGCGCGCGCCACGAAAAATCGGGATAGGCGCGAATGCGCGGGTCGTCTGCGCGCGCGGCTTTCGCGAGGCGCGCGCTGTCTATGCCGCCATCAGCTGCGCACGTGGTGACATACTCACCCCGCGCGGCAGGGTGCGCGCGCGTCGGGGATCTCGGCGGTCGTGCGTCGCCGTCCTAACGCCGCTGCGTGGCTGAACATCTACGCGCCGCGCGGCCCGGATCGGCTGCGAGGTGAGTCAGCAGACCGATGCCAATTCTTCCGCCGCTTGTAGCGACGGGGTCGCTGCCTTTGGCGGCGCTGCTCGTCGGCTTTAGGTTGTTGGGCGCACGTGAACTGCAGCACACCCGAGTGAAGGCACCCCGCGCCAATGTTGGCATGCGCGCAGCGGAGCAGGGCCCAGTCTACGCCGCGCATATCTGTTCCGGGCGGCCTAACAGCCGACCGCGCGCTCACAAACACACGGATCGCGCGCGAATCGCAGGCCCTTCCAGGGACGCGTGATAGCTCGAAGCCCCCCGCCCGACAGCCGCTACTGGCGGCGAACACGTCGGACTTCGTACGTAACTGACCAGCTTTCGGTGCAGCCCTCGGACTATCGCAGCTCGCGGTATAACGAAGCAAATTCTCGGTTGATACGTCGATTATAGGACAGGCATGGCGCGTGCTTGTAAACACCGGAACGTACGCGCGCCCGCGCATTCTGCGTAAGCACGCGTTGTGAATTGTTCACAGTGTATCTGCCCGCTGTTGCTCTGCAGCTACACCACGCGCGTGACCAAGGCGAACGAGACACCCATGCAAACACATGTTCAGATTTCGAATGCAGATCCACGCCAGCCCGTGCAACCGGCGTATCCGCACCGAATCGGCATCCTCAATGACTATGTGCGGGTCCCCTTCGCGAACGGGTCGTCTTTTGCATCGCAGTTTCTGTTTCGCGAGTTCACGGCGCGCGGGCACGAGGTCTCAGTCATCGGACCGTCCGACCCCACAGCCGACCGATCGGACCTGCCGGCCGATTGCGTGACGCTCGCGTCCGGCCCGCTGCGTAACCATCCGGGCGTGCGTGTGGCGCTGCCCACGCCTTCGCGCCTGCGCGAAGTCGAGGCGCGTCAGCTCGACCTGGTCCTCGGCCAATCGGGCAACGAGCTGATCGATCTGGGTGTATGGCTGCGGGCGAAGCATGGCGTGCCGTTTCTGGCCGTGAACACCATGCACTTGCCCAGCTACTACAACGTGATCTTGCCCGATCGGCTGAACGCAAGTTCCGCCGTGAAGCACGTGTTCGAAGATCGCGTCATCCCTTGGCTCGAGCGGCACTCGGCTCGCGTCTACAACCAAGGTGATGGTCTGATCGTGCTGTCGCAGGGCCTCGAGCGCTACTGGCGCGAACGCGGCGTGCGCGTTCCCATCCACGTCATTCCGCGCGCCATCGATCCGAACCTGTTCGACGCTCCCGCGGTCTGTGATCCGTTCGATCGGCGGGCCAAGCCCGGCCAGCGCCTCCTGTGCGTGTGCCGCCACTCGCGCGAGAAGAGCCTGAAGCGACTGATCGAAATTTTCGCACGTTACATCGCCCCGAACGCGGTGGACGCCACGCTCACGCTGGTCGGCGACGGGCCGGATCACGACAGCTTCAAGGCGGATGCCCGCCGGTTGGGCGTCGAGGATCGCGTGTTCTTCCCGGGCGAAATCTCGCTGCAGCGCGTGGTCGACTTCTACCGTCACGCCGACGTGTTCGTGTACGCGTCGCGCTCCGAGACCTACGGGCAGGTGGTCAGCGAAGCGCTGTACTGCGGCCTGCCGGTCGTGGCGTTCCACGACGGCATGGGCGTCTCGGATCAGGTCACCTCGGGCAGCGACGGCGTGCTGGTCGCGAACGGCCCGAACGAGGGCCACGCCGACTGGCGCTTCGGCGGCGAGGTCGTGGGGCTCCTGCACCACGCCGGCATGCGCAACACCATGGCAGCCCAGGCGCGCAAAAATGCGCGGATGCGCTGCGACCCCGAGCGCTGCATCGCGCGCTACTACGCCGCCTTCAAGCACGCGCGCCAGCACTGCGCGCGCACTTGGGGCAAGGGCCTCGGTCCTTCGAGCCTGGCTCCGCTCGTCCGCTGGACGTCGATCAACGCCACGCTGATCGGCCTCGGGCTCATCCGCCCGCCCACCACGGTCAACCGCTACGGCCGCAAGCAGCCGAATTGGAGCCCGCGCGCGGGTTCCGAGGCGGAAGCCACGCTGGACGTCCGCCCGTAGGAGCCTGCTCTGGACGCCGTCCTACCGCTGATCGGGCGTGACGTACCGCGTTTCGAGCTGCTGTATCGATCGCTGCGGCGGCATGTCACGGGGCTCGATCGCATCCTGGTGGTCGTGCCCCAACCCGAGCTGTCCGAGCTGCAGCAGCAGCTGCGGGCGATGCCGGGTGGGCCCGAGCTCCAGGTGCTGTCGGAGCTCGCGCTCGTGCCCGAGCTGGCGTTGTTCACGCGCTTGTCGGGCTGGTACCGGCAGCAGCTCATCAAGCTCGAGGCCGCGCGGCGCGTGCAGAGCGCCTTCTACCTCACGCTCGACGCCGACGTCGTGGCCACGCGTCCGGTGGATCTCGAAGCGCTGTGCGCGCGCGGAACGGCGCCGTGTGGCGTAGTGCGCGAAGACCTGCACCCGCGCTGGTATCGCGGCGCCGAAGCATTGATCGGCGCGCGACTGCCGCGGCAGGGCATCTCTCACACCGTGACGCCGACCATCCTGCACCGCGAAGCGGCCGAGGCGCTGATCGCGCACCTGGAGCGGCGTTGGGCCGAGCGGCGCTTCAGCCCCGGCCTACGCGGGATCAAGCAACGTGCGGGGCGCAGCTACGCGTGGCTGTCGCGGCGCAGCGATCTGCAGGGCTGGCGGGTGCTGTTGTGCTGCTCGCGCCCCTGGTCCGAGTACTCGCTGTACTACTCGTTCCTCGAGTGGTCCGGCAGCTTCGAGCGCTACCACCACGAGACCGCCGAGGCGCTGTACACCGCCGAGCGCTCGGTCTGGCATCCGCAGGACCTGGCGCGCTGGAACCCGAAGTGGCTCGAAGCCGAGGGGCCGCCCTTCGTGGTGCTGCAGTCCACGGCCGGCATCCCGCTCGAACAGCTGCGCGCGTGGGTCGAGCCGTTCGTGTGAGCGCGTGTGCGGTCGGCCAGGTGCTCGCGGGCGCACCAAGCTGGTCGTAGCGCTCCGATGGCGTGGGGCCCGGCGCTTTGCTACTCCTGGGACCGATGTCACGCCCTGATAGCGCCACGAGTCCACAGGTCCAAGCCGCCCCGTCCGGCGCAGACGAGCTCGAGCGGCTCACCCGCGAGCTCAGCCGCGACCTGGGCCGCTGCGCCACAGACTTCGACATGCTGGCGCCCGGCGACCGCGTGATGGTCTGCCTCAGCGGCGGAAAAGATAGCTACACGCTGCTCTATCTGCTCGAACGCCTGCGCAAGCGCGCGCCGTTCGAGTTCTCGATCCTCGGCGTGCACCTCGATCAAGGTCAGCCCGGCTACGACGGCGCGCCGCTCGAGCGCTACCTCGCGGAGCGCGGCTACGACCATCGCATCATCCGCGAAGACACGTTCAGCATCGTCAAAGAGAACGTCGCCGAGGGTAAGACCTATTGTTCGCTGTGTTCGCGCCTGCGCCGCGGCATTCTCTACAACGTCGCGCAGGAGCTCGGCTGCAACAAGCTCGCGCTCGGCCATCACCGCGACGACGCCATCGAGACCTTGCTCATGAACATGATGTTCACGGGTTCGATGCGCTCGATGCCGCCCAAGCTGATCTCGGACGACGGGCGCAACGTCGTGATCAGGCCGCTGCTCTACGCCGCGGAGTCGAGCATCGCGCGCTTCGCCGAGCTGCAGGGCTTTCCGATCTTGCCTTGCAACCTGTGCGGCTCGCAGGAGCACCTGATGCGCAAGCAAGTGAAGCAGTGGCTGTCGGAGCTGGAAGCGCACGCGCCGCGCGCGAAGCAGAGCATGCTCGCGGCGATGATGAACGTGCGCCCCTCGCAGCTGCTCGACCGCGGCTTGTGGCAAGCCTTGGGGCTCGCGGTCGCGAGCGAAGGCGAGAGCGCGCCGAGCGCGCCGCTGAGCGGGAAGAACCGCTTGCCGCTGTTGTGAACGCGGCCGCTGCGGGCGGCGACTTTTTTCGTACATGGCACAAGCAGCTGTTGTTAGGAGCGAGTGATCTGACCATGCAGAGCATCCTCGCGGGCGAGTATTCGGCCTGGGATTGTTTGAACGACTTTTACAGGCTCGAGTCGCAGGAGAGCTTCAGCGGGCGCTACGTCATCCTGAAACTCAAAGGTCAATACGACTTAGAGCTGCTCGCGAGCCTGTATTTGCGCTTACCCGGCATGCAATCCGCGGAGCCGAATCTGTCAGGCGGCGGCGGTTCGAGCATCTGCGCGTATCGGGCCGGCGCGATGATCGAGTACGTCGTGGACCGCGCGGGCGGCGACTGCCCTGCGGGTTGTACGACGCACGACGCACGCGCGTTTGTCAGTACAGCTCCCGGCGTCGTCCAAGCCACGGGCATGTGGAACAGCGAGAGCGGCGAGCCCCGGCCCGACTGGTTCACGCGCGCGTGCCGTCGCTGACTGAACTGACTTGTTTGCGAGCGTAGGCTGGTCAGTGCCACACGGTCGCCAAGCGTTCGCGGAAGCTCGCGCTGCGCTCGGCGGGCGGCATGAGCCTCGAGCCGGGGCCGATGCGCAGCGAGTGCCCGCGCCACACCACGCTGCGGGATATCAGCGCCATCGACCAGGCGCCGAGCAGCAGCGCATCTTTGGCAGGTAGAAAAGCCAGCGCCGAGAGCGTAGGCCAGCTCCCGCTCGAGCGGCGGGCGAGCAGCGCGTCTGCTCCGACGCGCGCGCACAGTCCCAGCAGACACAAGTACTTCCAGTGTGCGATCTCGCTGAGCAGCATCGGCGCCATGATGAAGGGCGTGGCGTAGAACAGCGGCTCGGCCATGAAGGCGCCGAGCGCACAGGTGCGACGCAGCTGCGCCCAGCGCAGGTGCCGCGACAGAAAACGCCGCAAGCTCAGGCGGCGATTGTAGGTGGTGGCGATCGGGTGCTTCGACAACACCACGCGATAACCCGCGGCGTGGTAGCGCTGCCCTAGCAAGTAATCTTCAGCCAGCACGCCGCGCAGCGACTCGAAGCCGCCCAGCGCGGTGAGCTGCCGCTTGCGCATGAGCATGGACTTGCCCACGACGCAGGGCTTATCCGCGAGGTCTGCGATGCAGACGCCGGCGCATACGAACGTGTTCAAGTGCAGGTCCTCGCATTGAGCGCCCAGGCTCTGACCACCGGAGCCGACGATCATGCTGGACACGAGCCCGACGTTCGGGTCCGCCATCTCTCTGGCGATGAAGCTCAAGTAGTCGGGGTGCACGCGCACGTTCGAGTCCGAGATCAACCAGTGCTCGTAGCGCGCGACCGCAGCCATGTGCTGCAGACTGATGACCTTGGGATTGGCGTGCGGATCGTCTTCGCCGTGGACGACCACCCGCAGCGGCGCGTGCGGATGCGCAGCTCGCAAGCGCTCGACCAGTTCGAGCACCGGGTCGCGCGGATCGGCCACGCCCAGCACCAGCTCGAACTCCGGGTAGCGCTGCGCTACGAACGACAGCAGGTTCTCGTACAGGCCCTCGTCGATGCCGCACAGCGGTTTGAGCACCGAGAGCGCAGGCTGATAACGCTTGGGCCGCGCCGCATGCGCACGCCGCTTCACGGTCAGCGCCCAGTGCGACATGACACCCGTCCCGAGAGAAACAAGAAACAGTACACCGAGCACCCAGTCGAGCGCCTCGAACGAAGTACTCATCAACTACCATCCTGGAGCTTCGTGGTGACTCCCGCGTCGCGCACGAGTGAGCACTGTGTAACATTCGCTTGTGCGATGTGTCACCTCAACAAACATAGGCACGACACTGCTCGTGGGCAGCTCGCTCACGCCGGACTTGGCGTGAGCGCAAAGCGTGGTGGCGGCGGTAACGTTGCCGCCGATAGCTGCGGCGTCAGCGCCAAGTCGTGCAATTCGTGCAGAGTTCCGTCCTCGGCCTTGTAGAAGCGCAGGCTCAAGCCGGTGCCGTGCTGGTCGCGGACCGAGGCCGTGGAAAACACCTGCGCACTCGACCGACCTGACAAACGTTTTGTCGTATGCCGGTGCACATGTCCGTGCAGTACGTGCACGCGCGTGCGCTCGAGCAGCAGATCGCGCATCGCGAGTGCATTTTCGACGCCGTCGAACCACTCGTGAGCGAACAGCCGGTGATGGCTGGGGGGATGATGCTGGGCCACCACGACCGCTCGCTCTCGGCTGATCGAGTCGCTCGCGATGCGGCGCACCCGGGCCAGGTCTTCGTGGCGTACCTCGCCGCGCGAGCGCGTGAACCACTGCGCTTCGAGCATCGTCGACACCGGCACGATCACCGCGCCCGGCAGCACGCTCCGCGCGTTCGGCGCGCTGGTTTCGCGGAACGCGTGCAGCGGCCCCTGCAAGGCGCGCTCGAAGGCTCTGCCGTCTACATACCCGTCGTGGTTGCCGGGCACTAACGTGACACAATCGGCGGGGACGCCGCTCAGGTACAGCGCCTCGGCCAACACCTCGAACTGTGCGTCGACGCCGTCTTCCGTGAGATCGCCCGTGATCAAGATGTGATCTGCGCCCGCCCGCCGCGCCTGTTGCAGCGTGCAGACTGCGCGTTCCAAGCGCGCCTCAGCGTCGAGGGCCGCGCCTACGCTGAGGAATTGAAGTCGTCGCAATGACAATCCGCGCCGCTTGTGATGGTCGTGCTCGAGCAGGTGCAGATCGGAAAGGTGCGCGAGGATACTCATGCTCGAATAGTTCGCTTAGGGATAGGGCGAATAAGTTTCCGGGCCTTGACTTTCGCGTGAAATCCAGAACGGCGGCGTCGGCGCGCTTTGGCTGCGCGCGGTTAACGTTTTCGCCACGGCCTGTTCACGTGGAGTTTGTGGAGCCGTAGCTGACCACATTACGATGGCGCGCCATGGCGAAACGGAGCTGGTGGTCGTCCCGTGCTTCTGATCTATCTGAAGCCCACAAGGCTCGCTTGCAACTGACTCGCTCGATCGCGCCTTACGTGTGGTGTTGCTTAGCGTGGTTGCTCGCTTCTTCGGCGGGTGCGCAAGACGTGCAGCGCTTCCACCCGGCGCTCAGCGACTCGGGTTTCTTGGGCATGGACGGAACCCGGCCGCCCAGCTCGTGGCGTGGCTCGGTGCATCTGTTCTCGGACCTCTCTTTCCACCCGGTCGAGCTCAAGACGGCAGGCGGCCAAGTCGTCCCCGTCGAGAGGCGCTTGATGCTGCATCTGGGCGGCGAGATCGGCCTGGGCGGGCGCGCGTCGTTGGCGCTGCGGGTGCCGTTGATCGCGTACCAAGACAGCGAGTTCCGCACCCCGGATGCGCAAGTCTTCACGTGGACCGACCCACAAATCTGGGCGCGTTACCGCCTCATCGGCGCAAACATGGATGATGACTCCGAGCCGCACGACGGCCCGGGGCTCACGCTGCAAGCTGGCGTGACGCTCCCGCTGGGCAAGAAGGGGCGAGTGGTCGCCGACGATTCACCGGCGGCGGCGCCACCGGTCCCAGCGGTGGCTGGGTATCCCTTTGCGAGCGACGGCCGCCCGCGCATCGATGTACAGGTGCTCGGGGACTTTCAGCTGCTCGGTGCGGGTGCCGCCGTCAGCCTCGGCTATCGGCACCATTTCTGGAGAGAGTCCGGGATCGCGGCCTCGGCCACGCGTGTGAGCGACGAGTTTACGTTCGGAGCTGCGGTGAAGGTGCCCATCCCGCCCCTGCCGATCTTGGCTACCGTGATCGAGCTGCGCGGCGTGACCGGCTTCGAGACCGCAGCCAGCACCGCGCTGGAGCTCGACCTGGGCGCGCGGCTGCAGCTGGGCGCGTTTTGCCTGGTGCTGGGCGGCGGGTTTGGGCTCACCAGCGGGGTCGGCGCGCCGGACGGTCGCGTGTTCTTGGGCGCGTATTTCACGCCGCCCCGAACCGATTCCGATCGTGACGGCGTGGACGACAGCGACGATGCCTGCCCATATCTCGCCGAGGACCGCGATGGCTTTCAAGACGAGGACGGCTGTCCGGACCCAGACAACGACGGAGATTTGGTGCCGGACCTCGACGACAAATGTCCGAGCCAAGCCGCGGAAGAAGGCCACGACGAAGATGAAGACGGTTGCACGGATGCGATTCAATCAGCGCCGGCAGGAGCAGGCGAGGAACAAGCGGAGCCCGCGGGAGCAGGCGCGGGCAGGGCGGCGAGCGAGCGCTCGTCCGGGCTGGCTCGCGGGCGCGCTCGCGCTGTGGGCGTGTACGCCGCAAGGTGATCCGAGCATCGGCAAAGGCTTTCAGGACGACTTCGAGCGCAACGAGATCGGCGAGAACTGGACGAGCACCGGGGGCCCGTACCGCATCAGCGGCGGCAGGCTCAAGGTCGAGGGGGCGCGCAATAAGCCCCTGTGGCTACGGCGCACGTTGCCGCACGACGTGGTGATCGAGTTCGACGCTCAAAGCGGCAGCGCCGACGGCGACATCAAAGTGGAGGTGTTCGGCGATGGTGTGTCCAAAGCCGAGACCACCAGCTACACGGCGACCAGCTACGTGGTCATCTTCGGCGGCTGGCACAACACGATGAACGTCATCGCGCGCCTCGACGAGCACGCCGCGGACCGGGTCGTAGGACCTGCGCTCAAGGTCGAGCCGGGACGCACCTACCACATGAAAATAGAGCGCCGCGGCGCTACCATCAGGGCTTGGGCAGACGACCAGCTCATCGGGTCGCTGACCGACCCCCACCCGCTCTCGGGTGTGGGGCACGACCACTTCGCTTTCAACAACTGGTCGGCTCCGCTCACGTTCGACAACCTCCGCATCCGGCCGTTGTAGACAGATCACGATGGACGCAAAGCAGTTCGATGCAGCGCTGAGCGACGCCGAGACACGACTGCGTCGCCTGAAGACGCTGTACGAGCAGTGGTTCATGGGTATCGAGAAGGTCGAGCCCTCGCTCCGGCGTAAGGAACTGGAAGACCTGTTGGCACGTCTGCGCAAGGAGCCGGTGAACAACACCGCCCAGCGCTTCCGACTGCAGCAGCTGGTGCAGCGCCACATCGCCTTCTCCACGCATTGGCGCCGCATCGGGCGCCAGATCGAAGAGGGCACGTACCAGCGCGACGTGATGCGTGCGCAGCGGCGTGCGCAGAAGCCCGTGGGTCGGCAGACCGAGGTCGAGGCCGAGGTCTCGTACGAGGTCGATCTCGACTTGGACATCGAGGTGGAGGTCGACGGGGCGTACGCGGAGTTCGAGGCCACCGCCGAGGGCCATGCCGCCGAGCCGGCCGCTGCGGCGCAGCCGATGGCGGCCGCGGCCAAACCCGGCGCGATGGCTGCGAGAGCGGCCGCGCCTGCCGCGGCGACGGCGCCAAGTGCGAAGGCCGCCGTCGTGCGATCGCCGTCGGACTCTGGGCCGCGCCCGCTGGGCGAGACAGCCGGCGCGCCGACGCGGCGATCGATCTCTCCCTTTTCGCTACCTGCGGCAGCCAACGCCGCGGCTCGGAACTCACGCGTGCCGCCGGCGCGGGACGCGGGACAAGCCGCTGCTGCGGAGCAGCCTCGCGCGGCGACGAATGGCGCGGCTGCGGCTCCTGCTC
>Ga0315910_10005012_pt1 | contig 10932 bp, 10 predicted proteins | sample EdamamesoilMG_FD_204470 | JGI IMG/M metagenome (GOLD analysis project Ga0315910, IMG submission 204470) | Garden soil microbial communities collected in Santa Monica, California, United States - Edamame soil | ecosystem: Environmental > Terrestrial > Soil > Garden | place: USA: California...
AAGGGAGCGCGGGAATTTGAGTTTATTTACTGCAAGCTACACTTAGGATAAAAATATGAATGGGTAGAAAAACGATCACCCCTCTCCGAAGGGAGCGCGGGAATTTGAGTTTATTTACTGCAAGCTACACTTAGGATAAAAATATGAATGGGTAGAAAAACGATCGCCCCTCTCCGAAGGGAGAGGGGTAAGGGGGTGAGGGAAAAGAAACTTCCTGCTGTGAACTGCGAACTAAAAAAGGTTCAGCCTGCTCATCAAATTGTCCTTATAGGACTTACCAATAGGAATACGGCTGCCATCAACGATACAGGCGTTTTCCTCGAGGGCTGTAATCTTGTCCAATTGCACGATATACGAACGGTGTACGCGGGCAAAATTCAATTGCGGCAGGCGCGTCTCAATGTCTTTCATGGAGCTGTGCAGGATATATTGCTCTTTGGAGGCTGTCTTGATGATGACGTAGTTGTCAAGCGCTTCCACCCAGAGGATGTCCTGGAAGTTCACTTTTACAAAGCGCGAATCTTTCTTCACGAAGAAGCTGTTGTTCGCGTAGATATTCTCTAAGAAGTTAAAGAGGTTCTTATCCGTACTGCTCTCCGCAATGGCATCGGCACGTCCCGGGGATGTCATAACGAAGGCGCAACCACTGATCTTATTGTTTGCCGACAGGATGGGATAGGTATTCAGGTTTACTTTGTGATCGTTCGCCCCGTTGGATATGGTTACTTCTTCGGAAAGGTCTTTTTTGGAGTCTCCGACAATCGTATGAACCAGCGATTTGAAATGCTGGCGGGTGTCGGGTTCACTGTTCTTCATGGCCTGGGCAATATCCTTACCCAGCGCTTCCTGCTTGAGGACGCCGGTAATGGATTCGGCCATACGGTTCATGAAGATGATCTTTTCATTCGCATCGGTAATGATGACGGCTACATCCAGGCTTTCCAGCGCCGAGGCAAAGCGGTTGCCTTTATTCTGTACTTCCAGGTCCTTCGTGTATTTGTAATACGCAATCTCTACAGCGGTGCGGATATCGGCTTCTTCAAAAGGCTTGATGATATAGGCATAGGGCTCCGTCTGCTTGGCACGGTCGAGGGTCGCTTTATCGGAAAAGGCAGTCAGGTAAATAAAAGGAATATGATAATGCTGGTGTATCTGCTCTGCAACCTGGATGCCATCCATTTCACTGCTCTTCAAATTGATGTCGAGCATGATGAGGTCGGGATTCAGCTTCTCAATGGCATCGAGTGCTTTTTTCCCCTGCGCAAACGGCTCGAACGCTTCGTAGCCAAGCTTTTTCAGAATTCGTTGTATGTCTTTGGCGACGATCAGCTCGTCCTCCACGATCATAATCTTTAACTGACTCATAACCTGTTCTTCCTTTGGTTCTTTATGTGACATGGGTCTACGGAATTATTAAATGTTGAGTTATGGGATTTCAGATTAAATCACTGCTTTTTCTTGCAGAATCTTAGGATAAGTAAACTCGATTTCAAAGCGGGTGCCGTTTTTCGAATTGGTCACATTCAACTTTCCATCCAGCTGGTTGGTGAGGGCCTGTACCAGCTGCATCCCCAGCGATTCCGCATTGTCCACACTAAAACCTTCCGGCAGACCGATGCCCGTATCGCGTACGATCATTTTGATCCGCTGGTCGGCCAGTCTCCTGAATTCAATCACAATTTCCCCGCTTTTTTCTCCGGGGAATGCGTATTTATAGCTATTACTTACAATTTCATTGAGCAATAATCCGCAGGGCATGGCCGTATCCATGTCGAAGGCAATGCCCGGATCGGACTCAATTTTCACCTGGATACGATCCGAGCCGTTCCCGTATGACTGGTATAAAAAGCGGCAGAGCTTCTCCGTGTAGTCCTCGAAATTAATTTCCGTGACTTCTTCAGCCTGGTAAAATTTCTCATGCACGAGGGCCATGGAACGCACACGGTTTTGTCCGTCTGTCACAGCTTTTAATGTTTGTTCATCCTTGATATAATCGGACTGCAGGTTAAGCAGGCTGATGATGATCTGCAAGTTATTTTTGACCCGATGATGGATTTCTTTTAGCAGGACTTCCTTTTCATGCAGGGAAGAAGTGATTTTCTCCTGCAGGAGGCGGCTTACCGTGATGTCTGTATCGACGACCACTAATTTCTTCAATCCGCCTTCTTCATCGTACACCGGGGTGAGCGTGGACGACAGCCAAGTATCTTTTCCGGAAGGAGTCTTAACCTGAGATTCGAAGCGCATGGATTTTTTTCCAGCAATCGCTTCCGTGATCGCAGATTCCACATTGTTGTAGATGCCGATTTCCGTAATGCTCCTGCCCATCATGCCTGCTGCGGCTTCGCCGGAGATCCCGGTAAGGCGGGTAAACGCTTCATTAGTCCATTCAATTTTTCCCATGGCATCCGTAATCACTACGGCATTGTCGGCGCGGCTGGCCACCAGGGAGAGTTTTTCAAGTTCCTGGTTTTTCTCTGTCAGCTGCTGCGTCTTTACTTCCACGCGCTCTTCCAGGAGGCGGCGGATACGCCTGAATGTACCGGAACGCAACCTGAAATAAATAGACATGGTGCCCACAAACATGGCAAAGGCCAGGATAACCAGCCAGATATCACGCCAGAAAGCAGTCACTAAAAGTTCAGAAAGAAGGGTCATCAGGCGCCTGCTAAAAGATAAACTGTGAATTTACGCACTCCCTGATTTACTTGTATGTGCAAGTATCAATAATTTCAGCGGTATTAATGTTTTGCGCGGGTACGGCCGTAAAAATAATAAATGAGTACGCCCACAGCCATCCATGCAATCAGCCGGATCCAGGTGTCGCCGGGCAGGGAGGCCATCATGCCGAAACAGGTGAGTATACCTAAAATGGGGACTAGCGGCACCAATGGAGTCTTGAACGGACGAGGCAGCTCCGGATGTGTCTTTCTTAAAACAAGGATACCCACACAAACCAGCACGAAGGCAAACAGTGTTCCGATACTCGTCATTTCACCCACGACACGTGCCGGAACGAAGGCGGCAAAGAGGCTTACAAACAAACAGAATAAGGCACTTGATTTCCAGGGTGTGCGGAACTTCGAATGCACTTCGGAGAATACCTTCGGTAAAAATCCATCCTGCGACATGGAGAAAAATACACGCGATTGTCCGAGCAGCATCACCATGATAACAGAGGAGTACCCCCCAAGAATGGCCAGTATTACCAGCTTTTGCAGGAAGGCATAAGGCGTATGGGCTATGGCCACAGCGACAGGCGCAATTCCGTCCTGTCCCTGGAACTCCGTGTAATGCGCCAGGCCTGTCATCACATGCGCGAATAAAATATAGAGGACGGTACAGATTCCCAGCGATAACAGGATGCCAATGGGCATATCCCTTTTCGGGTTCTTCGCCTCCTGTGCTGCCGTTGATACGGCATCAAAGCCAATGTAAGCAAAGAAGATTATGGCAGCAGCCCGGAAGACGCCGCTCCAGCCGTAATGACCAAAGGTGCCGGTATTTTCAGGGATGTATGGAACGTAATTATCCGTGTTGATATACGCCCAACCCAGCAAGATAAATACAAGTACGACGGAGACCTTTATGGCAACAATAAAATTGTTGAAGAATGCCGACTCCTTGGTTCCACGTATCAGGAGCAACGATACCAGTACGACAATCAAAACCGCGGGCAGGTTGATGATGCCCGTTACAACAGAACCATCCGCCAGGGTAATCGAATCCCAGGGCGACATGGTGAGGGCATCGGGCAGGTGCACATTAAAGAGTTCAAAAAATTTCTTCAGGTAACGCGACCAGCTGATGGAAACAGTAGCGGCCCCTACGGCATATTCCAGTACAAGGTCCCAGCCAATTACCCAGGCTATGAAGCGGCCCATGGTAGCATATGAATAGGTATAAGCGCTGCCCGCTACGGGAATCATCGATGCAAATTCGGCATAGCATAAGCCTGCAAAAGCACAACCAATGGCGGCGATGACAAAGGAGATCGTCACGGCCGGACCGGCATTATTCGCCGCTGCCAGGCCCGTAATTGAAAATAAACCGGCGCCGATAATGGCGCCTATGCCCAACGACGTCAGGTTGTATGCCCCGAGCGTCCGTTTCAAACTATGTTCCGATTCCTCCGACTGCGAAATAATGGACGACATCGGCTTTTTTGTAAAATGCTGATTGGGCATTGGGGTAGTTGGTTTTGTTCGATGCAATGTAATTACAATATTGAAACGAACAAAGAGGGGTTAGGGATTACACCACAGAGACACAAAAGCACAGAGAAGAATGATGTCTATCAAGGGAGTTAACATCATGGCGGATTTTCCGGATTATACGAAGTCCATGGAGCGATGCCGCAATACCACCCCTTCGGGGTTTAGATTTTATTTGTTTCGCATTTCTATAATAATGTCACCCCTAAAGGGGTTATAGAGCCGTTGCACCTGTGAAACACAAAAGCACAGAGAAGAATGATGTCTATCAAGGGAGATACCATCATGGTGGATATTCCGGACTATAGGAACTCTCTTGAGTGATACTGCAATATCACCCCTTCGGGGTTTAGATTTTATTTGTTTCACATTTCTATAATAATGTCACCCCTAAAGGGGTTCTGAATTTGATGCATTTATCATATTGCTTGCGTGACATTTCTTACTTTTATTTGTTTACCCCAAAGGGGTGGCATTAACATAGAAATTTTCCCTCTTTGCATTTTAACCCCATAAGACGTGACATGTACAATGGTCCGGAACCCCGAAGGGGTGAAATTATTATAGAATGACCCGCACAATGGGCTACAACCCCGAAGGGGTGATATTGCACTATTGCATATGCCAAGGTCAACATCACTTCTGGAATTATTTGTCATGATATAAATATTCTTTTTGATACCTTTGATTTTTCTGTTTATGTATTACACCTGGCGCTTTTCATTATGGCTGGAACCTTTTCTCAAATTTATATTCATCTTGTATTTTCTGTGAAGGGCAGACAATGCCTAATTGAAAATCACTGGAAAGAGCAGCTATACAAATACATGGCCGGCATCATTACGAACAAGAATCAAAAATCAATTATTGTGAATAAAATGCCTGACCATATCCATGCCTTGGTTGGCTTACGAACGGATATGTCTGTTGCAGACCTTGTGCGTGATCTGAAAAACAATTCTTCAAATTTTATTAATGCCCGGAAATTTATTCGTGGCAGATTTTCATGGCAGCATGGTTATGGTGCCTTCTCTTATGGCCAGTCCCAAATTGACACTGTATATAATTATATTCTGAACCAGGAAAAACACCATGCAAAACGGTCTTTCAAAGAAGAGTATCTTGAACTTCTGCAAAAGTTCCAAATAGAATATAATGAGAAGTATGTGTTTGAATAGGGAGCTATGGAACCATGCTTGAATACACCTTGTCAAAAGAAAAACCCCTCACTGGATGACAGGAGGGGTTTAAAAGGTTTTGGCCGGATTATCTCTTCCCTTCCTTCTCAATCTGCTCAATAATACCACTGATATCTTTTTTCTCCGTAGCATCATCTGTAATTTCCAGCTTCTTGCGGAGATTGGCGAGGGCATTGGCCTTGTCATGCATCTCGCGGTAGTAGTAGGATGCGAGGTAGCTGTATGCTTCTTTCAGGCCTTCCACATACTTCTTGATGTTCGCCGAATCCGCCAGGGCCAGTTCAATGTACTTCTCATACATGGGCTTTGCCAGTCCGGCTTCGCTTGAGCTGTCGATGCGGGTTTTGTTTTTGGCATTCCATAAAAAGCCTGAGGGCCATTTGGGCTGGATGTCGGTGAGCTTGTTGAAGACGGTGTCGGCTTCCTGGAATTTTCCGCCGAAGAAATAGCTTTGTCCGAGCTTAAAATAATCCAGTGATTTCACGTCTCTTCCCGCATTCACTTTTTCACGGAATGCTACGGCTGCGTCGTCGTATTTTTTAACCTTGATAAAAGAGTTTCCGATTTCAACCAGCAGGTCCAGCCTGGTCTTATCCATTTCGTATGCCTTACGAAGGGCTATCACGCCTAAGGAATCACGGTTGGCGCATACCATGAGTTTGCCGTAATATTCATAGTCGTTGATGATGCGCTTGCTTTCCGGGAGAATTTTAAAAAGTTTCTCGACGGCCTCGATGCCCTTTACGCATTCTTTCGTTTCGTAGTAACAGTAGGAAGAAACACGCAGCAGCGTCACGTTGTTGGAATCGCAATTTTGTTTCAGGCTGGAAATCTCTGTGATGGCACCGGCATAATCCTTACTCAGGTAAAGGAAGGATGCATAGCGGATGCGGGCGGCGCAGTTGTTGCGCGACAGCTCCAGGTATTTGCGGTACTCTTCCTTTGCCTTTTCCAGCTTGCCCAGCTTGATATAGGATTCGCCGAGCTCGCGGTGTGCGGGGGCGAAGTTGCCGTCGATCTGTATGGCGCGCATAAAATCTTCAGCGGCGCCTTCGAAGTTCGTGGAGCGCTTATACAATTTTCCTTTCGCTACGATGGCTCGAACGGATGTCTTGTCAAGCTCCAGGGCGCGGTTGTAATATTCGGCGGCGGCCGAACCGTTGTTACGTTCGGAACTGATATCGCCGTACAAAATCTGTATCTCAGGATTCTTAGGATCCAGGGGATATGCTTTGTCGAGAATTTGCGTGGCCTTGTCCAGGTTCTTGGTTTTGTAATGAACAAAGGCATCGGCAGCTTCAATCATCGCTTGAGCATTTTTGGGTCCTGCTTTTGCCAGTGCGGCCTCAATCATTTTGGTGCCCGTCTCGGCGCCGCCGTTTCCATTGTCCAGTTCAATCTTTGCCAAACCGATCTCATTAAGCACATTGGCGGGCTCAGCCTTCAGTCCCAGGTTAAAAATAACCTTGGCAGAATCCGGGTTGTCTGCCAAAAGATAGTTCTCCCCGAAGAAGTAGAAATAGGTGCCATTGGAAGGCATGCCCATCACCAGGTTCTGAAATTGTACCGTAGCCATATCAAATTGCTCGTTTTCCGTAAGCCGGATGGCGTCTTTCAGGGTCTGTGCGCTAAGCTTGGCACAGCCTGCCAGGGTGGCTACTAAAAACAAGAAATACTTCATTTTTTTCATGGAAAGTAGATTATTTAAACTGAATTATCCTCACCGGCATGGTGGCAGGGAGCATACCCATTAGTTTCAGGAGGCGCTGGCCCTGGTCACCGGCAATGAAGGATGCAAAGCCTGTGCCAAGTCCGTTACGGCCCTCACGGTTAATGATATATACATCGCGAATTAACGGATATTGCTTCAAATATACGTAAGCCTGGTAGGGTTTGAAATAGTTGCCGGCATCTTTCGACGTGTCCGGCGGTGAAATAGCTACGACCTTCACTTTTTGCAGGAATTCATTGACACCGGGATCGTCCCTGTCGCTGATCCAGTTTACACTGATCACGCCCAGGGCATTTTTATTCTGGCTCACATAATCCATCACAGCGGCATTCGAGTTGGTGGCATAGGTGTTTTTCGGAAACGGCGCCGAACCCAGGAATTTTTCCTGGAGGAAACGGGTGTTGGAAGAGCCGTTGCGGTCAAAGACAATGCGAATGGAATCTTCCATGCCGCCATCCACTTGTTTCCAGGTTGAAATTTTTCCGGAGATAATGCCGGCCAGCTTTTCATAGGTGAGGACAGTGTCGATGTTTTCATTATTCACGACGAGCGCTACGGCATCGATGGCAATCTTCACCGTACGCGGGATGAGGTGGCGCGCATCAAACGCTTCTTTTTCCTTCGCGTTGAGTTCGCGCGAAACGACGGCAAAGCGGATGGAGTCATTGTTCATGAGCTCGTTGAAGACCTGTGCTTCCGGGAGATATTTCACCTGGACTTTGGCGTATTTGTAAAGGCCCATGAAGGTGTCAGTCTCTACCTGCATGATGGGCTGGTAAGATTCGTCGCAGGCCACGGAGATTTCGCCGGACGAAGGGGTGTCTGTAAAGGTCGGCTTGCCGTGATTTCCACAAGACGTGACGAATACGCCGGCAACCACACAGGCGCCCATCAGCATTTTGCTGAATGCTATCCAGGGTTGGTTAAGGAAGCTATTGTTGTCCGGCTTGCTTTTCATTCTTCCTGGTTTTTAGAAGCCTGTACCCGCGATACCCGACATAGAGCAACAAAGTTACTGCGAGAATAATCCGGTTGTTCTGCGGAAGGTCTGCAGGCCATTGCAAAAATAAAATGACAGCCGCCAGCGACAGGTAAATCACCAGCATACATAAGGTAAAGTAAAAGGATACCGATGACGCCAAAGGTTTGCGTTCAATCATAGCCGTACGAATCGGGTAGTGCTATTTCAGCGTGAAAATGATTGGCAGGTTATACTGAACCTGTACAGCGCGGCCGTTTTGTTTGCCGGGTTTCCAGTCAGGCATGGATCGGACCACGCGCAAAGCTTCTTCTTCCAGTCCGCCACCCAATCCACCGCGAAGAATTTTGGAATCTTTAATCTTGCCATCCTTATCAACGACAAAGGTGACATAGATGCGTCCCTGGATGCCGTTTTCTTTGGCAATCATCGGGTACTTGATGTTTTTCTGAAGGTATTCCATCAGCTTCTGGTCGCCGCCAGGGAATCCGGGCATTTCTTCCACGAAGGTGAAGACCTTGCCTTCGTCGGCATCCACTTCAGGCGGCAGATCCACAACTTCCTTGTCGCCTTCCTGCGTCACCGTGCTGATGGCAATGTCTTTCATTTCTTCCTGCGTCGGAGGTGGTTCATCGGGAACTTCTTCGTCCTTCACCACTTTCGGAGGCGTGAACTTGATGGTCTGCTGAACAGGAGGAGGAGGGATGACAGGAGGCGGGGGCGGCGCAGTCTTGTCGATGGGAGGAGGTTCGGCCAATGTGATTTCTTCACTCATCACATTTTTCTTGCCCAGTTCCATGCCGGAAATAAGCCGAACGATGACGGGAATTCCTACAGCAAGAACAACGACCGTAAGCGCGAATATAAGCGCCATCACCACACGCTTGTTGTAGTACCGGCGAATGTCGTAAGCGCCATACTCCTTGTTACGGTTGGCGAAAACCAGGTCGTTACGGACCGGGTTTACAGGATCATCCCAACTTTGCATGAATGTGGCCATTCCTCTTACTGATTTGTATTCTTAATTAACTCCTGTTCACTGGGTGTCACATCTACGATGGCGAAACGGCCTATGGCGCAGACTGACATTTCATCGAGAATATCTACCAGGTTTTTGTAACGTGCTTTATCGTCGGACTTAATCAATACGATCAATCCTTTCTTATCTGCCTTGGTGCGGGCAATGCGGGCCTTCAGCGTATCCTGCGGCCAGCTCTCTTTTTCGGCCTGCTTTCTCAACTCTACCACCTGGTCGTAAATCCGCTGGTTCTTTTCGAGGAGAACTTTGTGAATGCTGTTTGGAGATGCCAGTGAAAAAGTGGCACTGTTGGTTTGCGGAGGCATCGCAGGATCGTCAACGCCCATGTACCAGATGATCCTGTCTTTTTCGGTCAGCAATACGGAGAGCGTCTGGGAGGCCGCTACTTTTTGCTGCTCTTCTTCCTTCGCATCTTTCACCGGCATGTTAATTTCCATGGTCTTCGGCCGGCTGAAGGTTGTGGTAAGCATGAAAAAGGTCAGCAGCAGGAATGCCAGGTCCACCATCGGCGTCATGTCGATGTGGGTGGAAGTCTTTTTCGCACGGACTTTCTTGTGCTTCTTTCCGCTTCCTTGTTCCTGTTGTTGTACCTCAGCCATTATCTACGAATACGAATCTTTACGAATGTACGAATGGTTACTTTTTACCTGCTACTGCTACTGGTTCGCCTTCGGCTTCCAGGGATGTGATCAGGTTGAACTTGTTGATTTTATTGTCTTGCAGAATGGCAATTACGCGTTTGATGGTCGGGTAGTCGGCATCCTGGTCGCCTTTGATGGCAATACGGTATTTCGGATTGGCATGGCGGCCGAAATTGATCCAGTCGCTCAACTGGTTATTCAATGAATCGATCGGAATACCTTCATCGTGAATCTTTTTCCTTTCTTCCGGCTTCAATGGCAGCCAGTTCTTTAGTTCCTGGATGCTCATTCCGAAAGTAGTCAATACTGAAAACCGTTTAATATCTTCGGGCGTAAACTGTACGCTGTATCGCTCGCCCATTTTACGAATGGCCTGCTCGCGGTTAGCCTTTCCGTCCATGTCAAAGAATACGCGGCCATCTTTATCAACCGTCATGGTCATGATATCGATCGTAGGCAGCTTGATTTCAGAAATGGATGAGGGCGTGTCCACAATCACAGGCTCGTCGGGCCTGAATTTCGTGGTAAGCATAAAGAATGTTACCAGCAGAAATGCCAGGTCCACCATGGGCGTCATGTCCAGGGATGGGCTTTTCTTCGGCAAATTGACTTTAGGCATTTTATTTAAAGAGTACGTTTAGGCTATTTTCCACAAAATGAACGAACATTTTTTCCAAATCCTCCGTCTTCTAAAGGAAGACCACCCTCTCTACAATTCGTAAATTCGTAGATTCGTAAAGATTCGTATTCGTAGATCACATCTCTTTGTAACGAGAAGCGAAAGTCTGAACTACGCTGTAGCCGGCTTCATCGATACCATAGGTAATAGCGTCGATTTTGCTTGTAAAATAGTTGTACATGATGATGGCAATAGCGGAAGTTCCGATACCCAAGGCTGTATTAATCAGGGCTTCGGAGAACCCTGTGGAAAGCGCTACGGCATCCGGAGCGCCTGCAGTGGCCAGGGCGTCGAAGGCCCGGATCATCCCGATTACCGTTCCCAGCAGACCTAACAGAGTGGCGATGGAGGCAATGGTAGAGATAATTACCTGGTTTTTTGTCATCATCGGTAGTTCCAACGTGGTAGCTTCTTCGAGCTCTTTCTGTATAGCGAGGATTTTACGCTCT
>Ga0315910_10005013_pt1 | contig 10930 bp, 8 predicted proteins | sample EdamamesoilMG_FD_204470 | JGI IMG/M metagenome (GOLD analysis project Ga0315910, IMG submission 204470) | Garden soil microbial communities collected in Santa Monica, California, United States - Edamame soil | ecosystem: Environmental > Terrestrial > Soil > Garden | place: USA: California...
GCCGGCCCAGAGCCTGCACCCGCTTCCCGTCGGCAAGAGCTCCGACCTGCGCGTGGGCCAGAAGGCCTTCGCCATCGGGTATCCGTTCGGGCTGGAGCAGACCCTGACGACGGGCGTGATCAGCGGCCTGAACCGGCACATCCTCTCGCAGTCGAAGCTGGGCATCCACGGCGTGATCCAGACCGACGCCGCCATCAACCCGGGCAACTCGGGCGGACCCCTGCTCGACAGCGCCGCGCGCCTGATCGGCATCAACACGGCCATCGCCACGCCCACGGGCGCGAACAGCGGCGTCGGCTTCGCCGTGCCGGTCGACACGGTGAACCGCATCGTGCCGCGCATCCTGCGCGAGGGCATGGTCGAGCGCGCGGGGCTCGGCATCACGCCCGGCGACGACTACCTGGCGCGCGACGCCGGGCTCGACGGCGCGGTCGTGCGCGCGGTGGACCCCGGCAGCCCGGCCGGCCGGGCGGGCCTCGAGGCCGCCGTGGTCACGGACGAGCGCGGGGTCGAGCTCCGGGACGTGATCGTGGGCATCGACGAGCAGCCCATCCGCGGGTCGGAGGACCTCTACCAGGCCCTCGAGCCCTACCGGGCCGGCGACGAGGTCGTCGTGCGCGTCAGCCGCGTCGGCCGGGGAGGCCGCCGGGTCGAGGAGGTGCCCGTCCGGCTGGCCGCGCTCGGCCGACGCTGACGAGCTCTTCACCACTTCCGTCCATCAGAAGGGTTGAGGTATCCGGACCGGGTCCTAGGGAGCGTTTCCCCCCCATGCCGGAAACCCAAATCGAGCTCGTCGAGCGCCTGCGCAAGGCGGGCCTCTCCCGTTACGAGTCGCTGGTCTACCTGGGCCTGGTCCAGGATCGCAACGCGCGCGTGGTCGAGATCGCGCGCCGCACGGGGGTGCCCCAGCCCAAGGTCTACCAGGCCCTCGACTCCCTGGTGGAGAAGGGCTTCTGCGCGGTGGGGGCCGACGCCGTCAACCGCTACCGCCCGATCGAGCCGCACCAGGCGTTCGAGACCCGCACCGCCAAGCTCGAGGACGAGCGCAAGGCCGTGCAGGCCCTGGCCAAGGAGCTGGGCGACATCTATCGCTCCGGCGCCGAGGAGGCGCGCTGGGCGCCGCCGATCGAGATCGTGAAGGGCGTGGCCCAGATCCGGACCATCCTGGTCGACAACATCAAGCTCGCGCGCCACGAGCTGCGCTACTTCGGCCAGGCGCCGCAGATCCCCGCGCGCGACGTGGCCCAGACCATGTGGGACCGCGCCCAGGCCGGCGTGAACGTGCGCATGGTGTTCGAGGACGGGTACTTCGAGCGCGCCGACGAGCGCGGCGAAGAGGACGAGCTGCTGCGCAAGATGCGCGGCGAGAAGCGCTGGGCGGAGAAGCTGCCCTCGAAGATGATCGTCGTCGATCAGGCCTGCGCCCTGCTCTCGGTGGCCAAGCCCGGCTCCGAGGGCTTCCTCGTGCTCGCCCTGCGCCAGGAAGGCCTGGTGGCGCACTGCCTGGCCTCCTTCGAGCACGTCTGGGAACGGGCCAAGGCCCGCTGAGGCCGAGCCCTCCCCGCCGGTCCTAGGGCCGCGCGCGGTCGTTCCCTACGATGGCAGCCGCATGTCCGCAGAGACGCCCGCTGAACCCCAGGAACGGGTCGAGGACGAGCCCGCGGCCCCGGAGGCCACGCCGGCCGAGGTGGCCCCCCCGGTCGTCCTGCGCGGCGCAACGGTCGCCCCGGGCATGGTCCTCGGGCGCGTGCACCGCCAGGACCACGACCTCTCGCACGAGCGCGCCGAGCGCGTGCCGCTGGACGAGATCGAGAGCGAGCTCAACCGCTTCCGCAAGGCGCTGGACGGCTCGCGCCTGCAGCTCCAGGACCTGCGCGGGCGCCTGACCGGCCGCGTGCGCGAGGAGGACGCGCGCATCCTCGACACGCACCTCGCCTACCTGCGCGACTCGGCCTTCATCGCCGACGTCGAGAACCTGATCCTGAACGAGCAGATGCGCCTGGAGGGCGCGATCGCCAAGGTGGTGGGGGACTTCGACCGCATCTTCCGCCTGGTGCAGAACGAGACCCTGCGCCAGAGCGCGGTCGACCTGCGCGACGTGGGCATCCGCGTGCTGCGCAACCTCGAGCGCGCCACGGGCGGCGAGCCGACGGCGCCGCCGCCGCGCGATTACATCCTCGTGGCGCGCGAGCTCTCGATCGTCGACATGTTCAACCTGGCGAACGAGAACGTGAAGGGCATCGCCACCCAGGCGGGCGGGCTGACGAGCCACGCGGCCATCTTCGCGCGCTCGATGCGCATCCCCACGCTGACCGGCATCGAGAAGCTGCTCGACGAGGTGCGCGAGGGCGACTTCGTGATCCTCGACGCGACCGAGGGGCTGCTGCGCGTCAATCCGGACGAGGTCGTGCGCGCACAGTACGCGCAGGCGGCCGAGAAGGGCGCGCCGGCCGTGTCGGTGCAGGACAGCGAGGCGCCCGAGTGGGCGCGCAAGCCGGCGCACACGCGCGACGGCGAGGCGCTCGTGCTCGAGTCCTCGTGCGGCAACCTGCCCGAGGTCGAGCAGGGCGCCGCGCTCGGGCTCACGGCCGTGGGCCTGTACCGCACCGAGCTCCTGTTCCTGACCGACGCGCTGGCGCCCTCGCGCGACGCGCTGGCGCAGCACTACGCGGCCGTGGTCGGGGCGGCGCGCGGCGCGCGCGTGACCTTCCGCCTGCTCAACGTCGACTCGAGCCTGGGCATCCGCTACCTGCACACCGCCAAGGAGAAGAACCCCAGCCTCGGGCGCGTGGGCGTGCGCGCGCTCCTGGCGCAGCCGCACCTCCTGCGCCGGCAGCTGCAGGCCATCCTGGTGGGCGGCTACGGAGCCGACGTGCGCATCGCCGTACCCTTCGTGCTCGACTGCTCCGACCTGCGGCGCGTGCGCGAGGTCCTGTTCGAGGAGCGCCTCGAGCTGCGCCGCGCGGGCGAGCGCTTCAAGGAGTCCGTGCCGGTCGGCGTCGTGCTCGAGACGCCGGCGGCGCTGCTCGGCATCCGCGACCTGGCGGCCGAGGCCGACTTCCTGGTGCTCAACCTGGACTCGATGCAGCAGCACCTGCTGGCCACCGACCGCGAGGATCCCGAGCTCGCCAAGCTGTTCGAGACGCTCCATCCCTACGTCCTGCGCGCGCTGGCCAAGGTGTGCGAGGTGGCGGCCGGGCAGGGGCGCGAGCTGACCGTGTTCGGCTCGAGCGCGCAGAGCCCGGGCAACCTGGCACGCCTGATCGGCTGCGGCCTGCGACGCTTCGCGCTGGCGCCCATCGCGCTGCAGGAGTTCCTGTCCGCGCTGGGCGACATCGACGCCAAGGCGGCCGCGCGCGCCGCGCGCGCCAGCGCGCGCAGCACGAGCCTGTCGGAGACGCGCTTCCGGTCCATGAGCGAGTTCCGTCATGGATACGCTCGGCCCTGACGGCCGAGCTCCCGTTCAGCCGAGGGCGCGCACCTCGGCCCGGCCCTGCACGGGCTCGAGCACGCGGCTCGCGCCGAAGCCCGTCGCGGCGCGGAGCTCCTCGGCCATGGCGCGCGCCACGGGCTCGAGCGTCCCGCGCTCGCCCAGCGCCACCAGGCCCGAGCCGGCCCCGCTGAGGGTGACCATCCAGGCGCCGGCCGCGCGTGCGGCGGCGAAGGCGCGCTCCGCGCCCGGGAGCAGCGGCAGGCGGTAGCGCACGTGCAGGCGGTCCTCGCCGCCGAGCTCGATCAGCTCGCGCTCGCCCGTGCGCAGGCCCTCGAGCAGGAGCGCCAGGCGGCGCGGATTCTCGGCCGCGTCGGCGAAGGGCACAGTGGCCGGCAGCGCCGCGCGCGCGCGCGGCGTCTCGAGCGGCTCGCGCGGCCAGGCCACGGCGAAGCCGACGCGCGGCGCGAGCGGCGGCGTGAGCACGCGCCAGCCTGCCCGCGAATCGCGGGCGCACAGGGTCAGCCCGCCCGTGGACGCGGCGGCGACGTTGTCGGGATGGCCCTCGAGCTCGATGCCGAGGCGCAGGAGCTCGCCGTCGTCGACGTCGAGCGCGCCTGCCGCGCGCGCGAGCCCGAGGCCCGCGACGATCGCGGCGCCGCTCGAGCCGAGCCCGCGTCCGACGGGGATCTCGGAGCGCACGTCGAAGCGGAAGTGTCCGCCGAAGGGCCGCGCGGCGCGCAGGCGCTCGAAGGCACGCAGCACGAGGTCGCGCTCGGGCTCGGCCGGGAGCTCGCGCTCGCCCTCGCCCGTGCGCGCGAGCGCGTGACACGCGCCGTCGATGGGCGTGGCTCGCACCTCGAGCCACAGGCCGAGGGCGAGCCCCAGGAGGTCGAAGCCCGGCCCGAGGTTGGAGGTCGAGGCCGGGACGCGCACGCTCCAGCCGCGGGCGCCCGGGGGAGTCGGGGAGGGGGGCATCGGGGGCCAGTGTACGGAGGCCGGGGGAGTGGGCCTGGACCACCGGGTGGGAGCCGCCTGGGACCCGGGGGGGCCCAGAAATGGTGCTTGAGCCTACCCCCCACACTAGATACGGTGGCTCGGGGCACCGAAGTCGGCCTCCCCTGAGCTCGCGGCACCGGCCGCGGCCCCGGGAGCCGCGCCCCGCTGTCCCCATCCCAGCACCAGGCCAATCCGCAACTTAGGAGATAGCAAATGGACGAGGAGCGCGAGCGCTTCTTCTCGAGACTGGCCACGATCCCCGGGCTCCGGACCATGCCCTCCATCGGAGCCTGGATCCTCGTCGAGGTGGACAACCCCGCGGAAGTCGCTCGCAAGGTGAACCGCAGGCTGGCTCCGGGCACCGTCAGCGTCCCTCGGAACGTGCCCGGCGCCGTCCGGCTGCCCGTGCGCGACCCGAAGGCCAACGAGGAGCTGTTCCAGACCGTGCGCGACTTGCTCTACAAGAAGGCCCGCACGCGCTACTTCCAGGAGCTGCGCCAGGTGTCCCTGGCCGCCAAGTAGCTCGACCATTCGACGGCGAGACGCCCGCGTTGCGCGAGTCACCCTCGGAGCGCGGGCGCCTTCGTACTCGGGAACGGAGAGAGAATCGGACATGGCCCGCCGCCCCCGCTTCACGGCCCGCACGGCCGACAAGCACACGCTCTATCAGCTGGCCGTACAGTCGCCGGCCGAGGATGTGCGCTTCCTCGCGCGCGTCTACGAGCGCGTGCGCGGCCGCAAGCCGCGCCACCTGCGCGAGGACTTCTGCGGCACGGCGCTCTTGTGCGCGGCCTGGGTGCGGCGCGGGGCCGACCACAGCGCCGAGGGCTTCGACATCTCGCGCCCCACGCTGGACTGGGGCGTGCGCCACAACCTCTCGTCCCTGGGCGCGGCTGCCGAGCGCGTGCACCTGCACGCCGAGGACGTGCGCCGCCCGAGCCGCGTGCGGCCCGACGTGCGCTGCGCGCAGAACTTCTCCTACTTCGTCTTCAAGCGCCGGCCCGAGCTCCTGGAGTACTTCAGGAGCGCGCGCCGCGACCTCGCACGCGGCGGCGTGTTCGTGCTCGACATCTACGGCGGGCCCGACGCGATGGAGGAGGAGGAGGACGTGCGCAAGGTCGAGGGCGAGGGCTTCACCTACGTGTGGGAGCAGAAGCGCTACGTGCCGGCCACCGGCGACTACGAGGCGCACATCCACTTCCGCTTCCCCGACGGCAGCGAGATGCGGCGCGCCTTCAGCTACGACTGGCGGCTGTGGACGCTGCCGGAGGTGAAGGACGTCCTGGTCGAGGCCGGCTTCGAGCGCGTGGACAGCTACTGGGAGGGCACGGACGCGGACGGCGAGAGCGGCAACGGCGTCTTCCGCCGCTCGGAGACGGGCGAGAACTGCCCGGCCTGGATCACCTACCTCGTGGCCTACGCGTAACGCGCCCAGTCGGGCGTCTCGCCGCGCGCGAGGCGCACGGCGTTCTCGGGCAGGCACTCGCCGTACTTCTGGGCCGCGCCCGTGTTGAACACGACCACGCGCTCGTCGCGCGCGATCGTGCCGGCGCGCACCAGGCGCTCGAGCACGGAGAGGCACGCGGCCGTCTCCGGGCACAGGCCGATGCCCTCGAGCGCGCTCGCGCGGCGCATCCACGGCAGGAGCTCGCCCTCGGGTGCGGCCTCGGCCGAGCCGTGCGAGCGCCGCACGGCGTCGAGGATCAGGAAGTCGGCCACGGCGCGCGGCACGCGCAGCCCGCTCGCGACCGTGTGCGCGTCGGGGAAGGGCGCGGCGAAGCGCTGGCCCTGCTCGAAGGCGCGCACGATGGGCGCGCAGCCGTCGGACTGGCAGGCGTAGAAGCGCGGGCGCGCCGCGGACGCGAGCCAGCCGAGCTCGGAGATCTCGTCGAAGGCCTTGTCCATCCCGACCAGCCCCGTGCCGCCGCCCGTCGGATAGAGGATGACGTCGGGCAGCGTCCAGCCCAGCTGCTCGGAGAGCTCGAGCCCCATGGTCTTCTTGCCCTCGAGGCGATACGGCTCCTTGAGCGTCGAGAGATCGAACCAGCCCATGGGCTCGGTGCCGGCCTGCACCAGCGCCGCACAGTCTGTGATCAGGCCCTCGACCAGGAACACGCGCGCGCCGAAGAGCCCGGCCTCGCCGCGGTTCACGGCCGGCGTGTCGGCCGGCATGAACACGAAGGCCTCGAGCCCCGCGCGCGCGGCGTAGGCCGCCAGCGCGCCGCCCGCGTTGCCGGCCGTGGGGATGGCCACGCGCCGCACGCCGAGCTCCTTGGCGCGGCTCACCGCCAGGCACAGGCCGCGCGCCTTGAACGAGCCCGTGGGCAGGTGCGACTCGTCCTTGATCCAGAGCTGCTCGAGCCCGAGCTCGCGCCCGAGGCGCGGGCAGGGGAGGAGCGGCGTCGTGCCCTCGCCCAGCGAGACCGCGTTCTCGTCGCGCTCGACGGGCAGGAGCTCGCGGTAGCGCCACAGGTCGGCCGGGCGCGCGGCCAGGGCCGCGCGCGGCAGCGCGCGCCGCACGGCCGCGAGGTCGTAGCGCACGAGCAGCGGCCGGCCCTCGTGCGTGGTCGCGAGCCTGCGGTGGTCGAGGCGCGTGCCGTCGATCGAGGCCTCGAGGTGCGTGACGAAGGACGCCATGCGCCAGAGGCTAGCGGGCGTGCGCCCTTCCGTCGCGTTCAGCGCTGCTTGGCGAGCCAGGAGAGGAAGCGGCCCTCGAGCGTGTCGCCCGCGAACAGGGCCGCCGAATCGCCGGCCGAGAGCGGCTGCCCGTAGACCGTCTGGAAGACCTGGGCCAGCGGCGTCTCACCGCGCTGGGCCAGCGCCTTCAGGAGCTCGCCGAAGCGCTTGGTCGACTCGCTCTCCTTGCCCGCGCCGGCGCTGCGCAGCCAGCTCACGAAGCCGACGCCGTAGCAGCGCACGAGCTCGAGGTAGTCGGGCCAGGCCTTGGCGCTGGGCGGCGTGCCGCCCGGGCCGAGGAAGGGCGCCCGCACGGTCTCGGCCGCCGCGCCGCGGTCGTCCTGGAGCTCGAAGCTCGCCAGCTTCTCGGCCTTGCTCGAGCCCTTCTTGCCGCTGCGCTTCTGCACCTCGGACAGGATGCCCACGAAGTGGTCCTTGCCCTTCGAGCCGCGCCAGCGGTTCTCGGCGCTCGTGGCCGGCAGCGTGCCGCCGTTGGGGTTGCCGCCCGGGACGAACTCGGAGCGGCCCTGCGAGCTGCGCGCCCGCACGTCGCCGTCGATGCGCGTGTCGAGCTCGCCGTAGAGGTCGATGACCAGCGCGTTGGCGAGGGCCGAGGCGAGCGCCGGATCGAGGTCGGCGTAGGTGCGCGCGAGCACGGCCCGGCCCGCGATCTGGGCCACGAGCTCCTTCAGCGCCTTGGGATTGCGCTCGGCCACGCCGACGCCCTTGCGCCAGTCGCCCGGACCCGCGCTGTACTGCAGCGCGACCAGGCGCGTGCCATCGGCGTCGTACTCGAGCCAGGTCGTGACGCCCTCGTTCCAGGCCGAGGGGCGCAGCACGGGGTCGAGCCAGGCCGTGAGGCAGGTGAACTCCACGAACTCGGAGCGCTGCGGGAAGAGCACCAGGCGGACGGGGTCGAGCGCCTGCGTCAGCCCGAGGTCGGCACCCGAGAGCAGGCGCTGGTTGAAGGCGGAGAGCGAGGTGCGCGCGCCCGGGGTCAGGCGCTCGGCCAGGTCGGTTCCGCCGAGCTCGGCTCCGGCGAAGGTCTTGGCCTTCCACACGCCCAGGCCCGCGCCCACGGCTTCGGCCTCGGCTCCGCTCGCGCCGGAGAGCCAGGCGAGCCAGCGGCCCTGCGCGGCGGCGAGCGCCTGCAGCGCGCCGGCCACGTCCTCGACGCTCTCGCCGGAGGACAGCGGTTCCCCGGGAACGTACACCTCGAACAGGCCGACCTGCAGGTGCGCGAAGGAGCGCGCGAGGATGCCCGCCTTGCCGAGGGCGTGCGACTCGGGCTCGGTGATCTTGTGGCGCTCGAGCCAGCGCAGCCCCAGCTGGTCGAAAACGAGGTCGTCTTGCTCGCCCGCGGCGGCGCCGGCCGAGGCCGGGACCAGCGCGAGGATTCCTGCCGTGAATCCGCGCATGAGAGCTCCTGTGCGGCCTCCTCGGGCCGTGGTGCGAAGTCGCTCGCCGCAGGCTCGCCCCCGGTCTGCCTCCGGGGAGATCGCGCCGGCGTCCTGCCTTGGACGTCAAGCCGCGTTCCTCATCGACGACAGCTCGGGAAATAAGGAGCGATTACGAATCCCATGCGCGCCATCGCGCCGGGAGGTTCACTCGACGTAGCCGAGCTCGCGCAGGTGCTGCAGGGTCGCGGCGTCGAGGTCGCCGGTCTCGAGCGCGCGCGCCGGGAAGCGTTGCGCGAAGCCGTCGAAGGCCTGGCGCAGAGCCTGGGGCACCGGTCCGGGCAGCGGGTGCGTCTCGCCCGGGTCGCGGGCCACGTCGTAGCGCAGCTCGCCGCCCGGGCCGGCGAGGAGCTTCTCGTCCCCGAGGCGCAGGGCGGTCAGCGCGAGCCCGTGCTCGCGCTCCTCGGCGAAGGCCTCGGCCGGGTAGGACGCCTCGCCGCGCAGGGCGGGGAGCAGGGACACGCCGGAGAGGCCGGCGGGCACCGGGATCCCGGCGAGCTCGAGCACGGTCGGCAGGACGTCGAGCGTGCGCACCGGCGCGTCGACGCGGGTTCCCGGAGGAAGGCGACCGGGCGCGCGCAGGATCAGCGGCACGTGCAGCAGGTCATCGTGCAGGCGCCCGCCGTGGTGCACGCGCCCGAGCGCGGCGTCGAATCCCTCGCCGTGGTCGGCGGTGACGATCCACAGCGCGTCCTCGCCCACGGCCGCGCCCAGGGAGCGCACGAGCTCCGGGACGAGCGCCTCGACCGCGCGCACGCGCCCCTGGTAGAGCGCGTGGAAGTGGTCCAGGTCGGCCTGCGACGCGCCGAGGAGCTCGCTCGGGTGCACGGACATGCGCCCGGCGAAGGCGGCCGACGGCGGCGCGCGCGCCTCGAGCACGGCGTCGTCGCTGTCCGGGTCGTACAGGTAGTAGTCGTGCACCTGGTAGGTGTGCAGGAACAGGAACTGTGGCGCACCGCGGTGCGCCTCGGCGAAGGGCAGCGCGTGCTCGAGCACGCCCGCGAGGCCGCGGTACTCGTCCACCAGGCGCACGAGGAAGCGCAGGGGCAGGTAGCGGTTCTTCGCCAGGCGCCACACGAGCGGCGTGTGCAGCCGGAACGGCGCGAAGCGGCGCTCGGCGCTGGAATCGAAGACCTCGAAGCCCTGGTCGAGGCGGTGCGCGCGGCCGACGAAGGCGCCGCCCGTGAAGGCGCCCGTGGCGTAGCCCTGGGCGCGCAGCAGCTCGGCCAGCGTGGTCACGTCCTCCGGGAGCGGCGTCGCGGCCGAGAGCGCGCCGTGCTGGGACGGGTAGAGCGCGGTGAGCAGCGAGGCGGTGGAGGGCAGTGTCCAGGGCGCGGGCGCGAGCGCCGTGCGGAAGGAGACGCCGCCGCGCGCGAGCTCGGCCAGCGCTCCGTCGGGCGCCGGCGCATCGGCGCGCAGGGTGTCGATCACGAGCAGGACGATGCTCGGGCGCGCGCTGCCGGCCATCGTAGATGTCGGGGAAGGCGCGGGCGCCGGCCGCGCGCGCTCGCGCTCCGCCCACGCGACCGGCGCCGCGAGCAGGAGGATCGAGAGCGCGGCGGCGAGGCGCGGGCCGCGCGACGCGCGCGCGGCCGAGCGCTCGAGGAGCAGCACGGCGAGCGGCGCCGCCCCGAGGGCCGCGCGCCCCCAGCTCCCCAGCCCGAGCAGCGCTCCCGCGAGGGACGCCGCCGGCACGGCCGCGACCGCGAGCCAGATCCAGGCGGCGCGCGCCGCGGAGGGCGGGCGGCCGCTCGCGGTCGGCAGGGCCGCGAGCGCGAGCCCGAGGACGAGCAGGGCCGGCCCGTCCGCGAGCGCACTGGGCCCGCCGCTCTTCGAGGCCAGGGACAGCCCCTCGAGCGCGATCCCCGCCGCGACCACCAGGCCCGAGGCGAGCCCCGCGCGACCGGAGACGCGCCCGACCAGCCCCCCTCCGGCCCCCACGGCCAGCCCGAGCCCGAGACTCGCCAGCCCGAGCGCGAAGGGCGTCCGCAGCACCCCGCTCGCGATCCAGTCGGCGAGCCCCAGGAAGAGCCCCGCCGCCAGCCCCTCCGCCAGGGATCGATCCGTCGTCCTCTCGGGCGTCCTCTCGGGCACGGGTCGAGCCTACGTGAGGCACGGAAGGGAGTCGAACGCCCTGGGCCGACCCAGGCCTTTCGCCAAAGGGGATGGGAATGGGGGAACCGGAGGGCGATGGGCATGGATAGAATTGCGACTGTCGGTTCATAAGCATCGAAAAAATCGCGATAGGCACCCACCCATGAAGCTCCTCGCTCTCGCTGCCCTCGCGCTCGCCGCCGGGCTCGTCCCGCTGGCCCTGGAAGACAAGGCCGCGCCCGGGACCAAGATCCCGGCCTTCCAGGCCCAGGCG
>Ga0315910_10005016_pt1 | contig 10928 bp, 12 predicted proteins | sample EdamamesoilMG_FD_204470 | JGI IMG/M metagenome (GOLD analysis project Ga0315910, IMG submission 204470) | Garden soil microbial communities collected in Santa Monica, California, United States - Edamame soil | ecosystem: Environmental > Terrestrial > Soil > Garden | place: USA: California...
GGCCCGGGCGGCGGCTAGTGCCTGGCCAAGCCGACGGCCGGCATCTCGATGGCCGACATCATCGCGGCGGTGGACGAGCCGATCGATGCCACGCAGTGCGGCGGCAAGGAGAACTGCCTCGACGACCGGCGCTGCGTCACGCACGACCTGTGGGCGACGCTGAACGAAAAGATGAACGACTACCTGAGTTCGGTATCGCTCGCCGACGTGGTCGCGCACCAGCAGGGCAAGGCTGTGCAGGTGATCAAGGATTTCCGCGGCCGCGACGCGCAGGCAAGCAGCGAGCGCCCGCCCGAGAAGGTCGCGGCCTGATGACGTCGTCCCGGAAACTGCCGATTTACCTCGATTACTCGGCGACCACGCCGGTCGACCCGCGCGTGGCTCAGAAGATGATTCCGTACCTGACCGAGCACTTCGGCAATCCGGCGAGCCGCTCGCATGGCTTCGGCTGGAAATCCGAGGAGGCGGTCGAGGATGCGCGCGAGCAGGTGGCCGCGCTGGTGCGCTGCGAGGCGAAGGACCTGGTCTGGACTTCGGGCGCGACCGAATCGATCAACCTCGCGCTCAAGGGCGCCGCGGAGTTCTACAAGACCAAGGGCAAGCACCTGGTCACGGTGAAGACCGAGCACAAGGCGACGCTGGACAGCATGCGCGAGCTCGAGCGGCGTGGTTTCGAGGTGACGTACCTGGAGGTCGGCCCCGACGGATTGCTCGACCTGAAGCAACTCGAGGCCGCGATCCGCAAGGACACCATCCTGGTCTCGGTGATGTACGTGAACAACGAAATCGGCGTGATCCAGGACATCCCGGCGATCGGCGAACTGTGCCGCGCCCGGGGCGTGCTGTTCCACGTCGACGCGGCGCAGGCCACCGGCAAGTGCGACATCGACCTGCAGGCGTTGAAGGTGGACCTGATGTCCTTCTCGGCGCACAAGACCTACGGCCCCAAGGGCATCGGTGCGCTCTACGTGCGGCGCAAGCCGCGCGTGCGGCTGGAAGCGCAGATGCACGGCGGCGGCCACGAGCGCGGTTTCCGCTCCGGCACGCTCGCTACCCACCAGATCGTCGGCATGGGCGAGGCCTACCGGCTGGCGAAGCTGGAAATGGCCGCCGAGAACGAGCGCATCCGGGCGATGCGCGACAGGCTGTACGCCGGCATGAACCAGATGGAAGAGGTGTTCCTGAACGGGCACCTGGAGCGGCGCGTACCGCACAACCTGAATGTCAGTTTCAATTTCGTTGAAGGCGAGTCGCTGATCATGGCGGTCAAGGACATCGCGGTGTCTTCGGGCTCGGCCTGTACCTCCGCCTCGCTCGAACCGTCTTACGTGTTGCGCGCACTGGGCAGATCGGATGAATTGGCCCACAGCTCGATACGGTTCACGCTCGGGCGCTTCACCACGCAGGAAGAGGTCGATTTCACGGTCGACCACCTGAAAACGAAGGTCGCGAAGCTGCGGGATCTCTCGCCGCTTTGGGAAATGCACAAGGAAGGCATCGATCTGAGCACGGTGCAGTGGGCCGCGCATTGAGGCGGCGATAAGGAGGCAGTCATGGCATACAGCGACAAAGTCATCGATCATTACGAGAATCCGCGCAACGTCGGCTCGTTCGACAAGGGCGACGATTCGGTCGGCACCGGCATGGTCGGCGCGCCGGCCTGCGGCGACGTGATGAAGCTGCAGATCAAGGTCGGCAAGGACGGCATCATCGAGGACGCACGCTTCAAGACCTACGGTTGCGGCTCCGCGATCGCCTCGTCGTCGCTGGTCACCGAGTGGGTCAAGGGCAAGAAGCTGGATGAAGCCGCCAGCATCAAGAATACGCAGATCGCCGAGGAGCTATCGCTGCCGCCGGTGAAGATCCACTGTTCGATCCTGGCCGAGGACGCCATCAAGGCCGCGGTCGAGGACTACAAGAAAAAGCACATGCACGAGACCGTCAAGGAAAAGGCGGCATAGCAATCATGGCCGTTACGCTCACCGAGAAGGCCGCGACGCACGTCCAGAGCTACCTCGCCAAGCGGGGCAGGGGCGTGGCGCTGCGCCTGGGCGTGCGCACCACCGGCTGTTCGGGCATGGCCTACAAGCTCGAGTATGCCGACGCCGTGAATCCCGAGGACCTGCAGTTCGAGAGCCATGGCGTGAAGGTCGTGATCGATCCGAAGAGCCTGCCCTACCTGGACGGTACCCAGCTCGACTTTGCGCGAGAGGGTTTGAACGAAGGCTTCAAGTTCAACAACCCCAATGTCAAAGACGAGTGCGGTTGCGGCGAAAGCTTTAACGTCTAACCACTTCGAGCTGTTCGGACTCGCCCCGGCATTCGCGCTGGATGTCGCGCGCCTCGAGTCGGCCTACCGCGATATCCAGTCGAAAGTGCATCCCGACCGTTTCGCGCAGGCCGGCGACGCCGAGCGCCGCGCCTCCATGCAGATGACGACCCGGGTCAACGAGGCCTACCGCACGCTCAAGAGTCCGGTGCAGAGGGCGAAGTACATTCTCGAGATGAACGGCATCGACGTGGGTTTCGAGACGAATACGGCGATGCCGCGCGAATTTCTCACGCAGCAGATGGAGATCCGCGAGAGGCTGGAAGAGGCGGGAAGTACTTCCGATTTGGATTTAATTTCTCGTGCTCTTGCCGTTGAAAGGCTTGAAATCGAAAAGCAGATACAGGAAAAAATCGACGGCAGGCATGACTTCGCCGCGGCCAGTGATCTGGTCAGAAAGCTGATGTTCCTGGAACGTTTCGGCGAAGATATCGCTGCTGCCTACGAAGCGCTGGAAGGCTGATGGCGCTGTTCCAGATTTCCGAGCCGGGCCAGTCCCCCGAGCCGCACCAGCAGCGGCTGGCGGTCGGCATCGACCTGGGCACCACCAATTCACTGGTCGCCACGGTGCGAAGTGGCGTCGCCACCGTGCTGCCGGACGCGCAGGGCAGAGCGTTGCTGCCGTCGATCGTGCGCTACCTGCCTGAAGGCAAGGTCGAGGTCGGTTACGCCGCGCAGGCGCAGCAGGCGGAGGATCCGAAAAACGCCATCGTCTCGGTGAAACGCTACATGGGGCGCGGTTTGAAGGATGTGGCCCACGCGGAAAATGCGCCCTACGACTTCGTTGATGCGCCTGGCATGGTGCAGCTGAGGACCATCGCCGGCGTGAAGAGCCCGGTCGAGGTGTCTGCGGAAATCCTCAAGGTGCTGCGCGCAAGGGGCGAGAAGTCGCTGAACGGCGGCCTCACCGGCGCCGTGATCACGGTGCCGGCGTATTTCGACGACGCCCAGCGCCAGGCCACCAAGGATGCGGCGAAGCTCGCGGGCCTCAACGTGCTGCGGCTGCTGAACGAGCCGACGGCGGCGGCGATCGCCTACGGCCTGGACAATGGCGCCGAGGGCACCTACGCCGTATTCGACCTGGGCGGCGGCACTTTCGATATTTCGATTCTGAAGCTCTCCAAGGGCGTGTTCGAGGTCATCGCCACCAACGGCGACGCTGCGCTCGGCGGCGACGACTGGGACCAGCGCGTGTACTGCTGGATCCTCGAGGAGGCGAAGCTCGCCCCGCTCGCGCCGCGCGACATGCGGCTGCTGCTGGTGAAGGCGCGCGAGGCGAAGGAATACCTGACCGGACACGCGGAGGCGCGCATTAGCGCGCGATTGTCCACCGGCGAATTCGTCGACGTCACGCTGGACACCGAGACATTCTCGCGCATTACCGAGCACTTGGTGCACAAGACGCTCGCGCCCGCGCGCAAGGCGCTGCGCGACGCGGGTCTTTCCGCGGAGGACGTCAAGGGCGTGGTCATGGTGGGCGGCGCCACGCGCATGCCGCAGATCCAGCGCGCGGCAGCCGAGTTTTTCCGCCGCGATCCGCTCAACAATCTCGATCCGGACAAGGTCGTGGCGCTGGGCGCGGCGATGCAGGCGGACGTGCTCGCCGGCAACAAGGCGCAGGGCGACGACTGGCTGCTGCTCGACGTCATCCCGCTGTCGCTCGGCATCGAAACCATGGGCGGCCTCGCAGAGCGCATCGTGCCGCGCAACACCACCATTCCCTGCGCCAAGGCGCAGGAGTTCACCACCTTCAAGGACGGCCAGACCGGCATGAGCTTTCACGTGGTCCAGGGCGAGCGCGAACTCGTCGCCGACTGCCGCTCGCTCGCGCGCTTCGAGTTGAAGGGCATCCCGCCGATGGTGGCGGGGGCGGGCCGGGTGCGCGTGATGTTCCAGGTCGACGCCGACGGCCTGCTGTCGGTGTCGGCGCAGGAAAAGACCACCGGCGCGCAGGCGTCGGTCACCGTGAAGCCCTCCTACGGCCTGGGCGACGCCGACATCGAGCGCATGCTGCGCGACTCCTTCGAGCACGCGAAGGACGACATGCGCGCGCGGGCCCTGCATGAGCACCGGGTGGACGCGCAGCGGCTAATGGATGCGACCAATGCGGCGCTGAAGGAGGATGGGAAGTTGCTTTCGCCTCAGGAATTTTCCGAGATAGAGGAAAAAAGGAACAATCTTCAACAAACCCTCAAAGCCTCCGACCCGCGCGCGATCAAGCTGGCGAGCGACGCGCTCAACCGCGCGACCGAGGAGTTCGCGGCGCGGCGCATGAACGCCAGCGTGCGCAGCGCACTGACCGGCAAACGCCTTGCGAGCTTCGATGCCTAAGCTCACGGTCCTGCCGCACGCCATGCTTTGCCCCGGCGGCGCCACCATCGAGGCGCCCCCGGGCGAAACCCTGTGCAACCTGCTGCTTGCGCACGGCATCGAAATCGAGCATGCCTGCGAAAAATCCTGCGCCTGCACCACCTGCCACGTGCTGGTACGGACAGGTTACGATTCGCTCGTGCCCGCCGAGGAGAAGGAGGAGGACATGCTGGACAAGGCGTGGGGACTGGAACCCGCATCCCGCCTGTCCTGCCAGGCGCGCCTGGCGCAAGCGGACCTGGTGATCGAGATACCCAAGTACACCATCAACTACGAGCGCGAAGGCGGCGCAAAGAAGTAGGAGTCTCGCTCATGAAATGGACCGATTCCCGCGAGATAGCGATCGCGCTGATCGAAGCGCATCCCGGCCAGGATCCGGCGCGGGTAAATTTTGTAGACCTGCGCGCCTGGGTGCTGGCATTGCCCGGGTTCGACGACGATCCGAAGCGCAGCGGCGAAAAGATCCTCGAGGCCATCCAGATGGCCTGGATCGAGGAAGCGGAGTAGGCCGCGGGACCTAGGACGACGGCACGCCTTCGTCGGTCGCCAGCGCGGCCTCCGAAAACACCACGTCGCGCAGCAGGCGCGTCAGGAAATAGCTCTTGCCCGCACCGCCCGGTCCGGCGACGCCGGCACGGTCCAGCTTGAAGCTGCGCGCCAGCGCGACCAGCACGCGGTCGATCGGATTGCCTTCCTGCGTGCCGCTGCTGTAATACGCGCCGCGCAGCCACAAAGGTTTCTGGTTGACCTGGGTGCCGAAGGCGAGCGCAAGAAATTCGCCGACGAGGGCGCCCATCGCGTGGAACTGCTGGGGAAAGCGGTAGATCGAGGCGCGGCGCTGCAAGTCGTGTTCCTCGTGCAGGCGGGCGAGCATTTCCGCGCCGAGGCGGTCCTCGAGCACGCCGAAATCCCTCGTGTAGGGTGCGGCGATCAGCGCCGGGTCGATGTCCATCGGGAATGTGGTGCCCCAGACCTGTGCCCGCCCGTTGGCGTCCAGGTCGCCGAAGAAATCGGTGAAGCCGGCCAGCATGTCGGCCTTGGTCACCAGCACGTAGACCGGAAAGCGGCACTCGAGCGCGGCGACCATTTCGGCAAGCCGCATGCGGACGTGGGCCGCGTATTTGGCGCGCTCCGTCTTGGTCCAGAGCAGCAGGTCCATCACGCTCACCGTGACCAGCGCGCCGTTGAGCGGTGGATGCGGGCGGAACTGCTTCAGCAGTCCGAGAAAGCCGAGCCATGCCGCCGCGTCGGCCTTGCGGTCGCTTTCCTGCGTGGTGTAGCGGCCCGCCGTGTCGAGCAGGACCGCCTCGTCGGTGAACCACCAGTCGCAGTTGCGCGTGCCGCCTACACCGCTTACCGATGGCGAAGCGTCGGTGCCGGCGTACAGCGGCAGGCGCAACCCGGAATTGAGCAGTGCAGTGGTCTTGCCCGAGCCCGGGGCGCCGATGATCACGTACCAGGGCAGTTCCTCGACTTCACGCCCCTTGCCGTCGGGCGAAGCGAAGCGCGCGCCATCGAGGTCTTCGGCCGCCTGCTTGAAACGCGCGCGTATGGTCTCCAGTTCCTGCCCGACGCGTTCGTTGGTCGAGGCGTCGGATCCGGAGGCCTGCGCGGCAAGCTGGTCGAGGATGGTCGTCATGGCTTGAGCACGATCGCAACGCGGCGGTTCCTCGCGCGCCCAGCTTCGGTGTCGTTCGGCGCGATCGGTTCGGCATCGCCGCGGCCCTCCGTGGCAAGGCGCTTCGGGTCCGCCAGCGACTTCGCCATAACCAGCGCTGCTATGCGCGCGCGCTCGGCCGAAAGCTCGGCATTGGTACCGTTGCGCGGCGGCGTGGCATCCGCGTAGCCGATGACGAGGATGGCGCCCGGCAGCCGGTCGAGCGCGACAGCGACCTGCTGCAGCTGTGCTTTCGCCTGGTCCGAAGGCAGCGTGCGGCCTGGTGTGAACTGCCGATCGTCGCGCAACGCGAGCGTGATGCTGCCTGCGCCCTGGCTTATCGTCACGGGCAATCCGCCCAGCACCGCGGCCAGGGAGACCGTCCCGGACGGCACCGCGACGACGACGGCCGTGCCGGAGGTCGGCGCGCCTTTCATTTTGCCGGCCGGTTCCATTGCACTGGCGATCACGTCGCGGGCCTCATCATCCTGCAGCCGGCTGACCAGCATGAAGAGCACCAGCGAGGCGCCGACGATACCGGCGACGGCGCTCCAGATGGCGCGCCGTGGCCAGCGCGATAGCGCATACCGGCTCGGCGCAGCCGCGGGCGCGGCCCTGACTGCGGCAGCGGCCGCCGCGCGCGCGGCGTTGGCGCGCTCGACGGTCTTCAGGGCCGCATCGACCGCGGCCTGCGCAACTGGCGTGCGCCATTGGTCTGAAAGCGCTTCGGGGCGCGGTCGCCGGCGCGCGACGAGTGCGTACAGGCGGTCCTTGACCTGCTGGAGCGATTGCCCCCCGGCGTCGGTGGCGCGGTAGCGGCCCTCGAAGCCGAGCGCGAGGCAGATGTAGAAGAATTCGAGCAAATCGGCGTTCCTCTCGGGTTGCGCCGAGATCCGGTCGAGTTGCGCGAAGAAGCCTTCCGCGCCGCCGGATTCGCCGCGTACGGAATGCAGCAGACCGCGCTCGCGCCAATGCTGGCCCCAGGGCGTCGCCGCCGCAGACTCGTCGAGCAGCGCGCACAGGGCATATATCGCGGCTTGGAGCGTGTCGTCGGAAATTTCGCCGCTGAACGCACTGAGTTCGAAGCTCTCGATCTGGTCGCGCAGGCTCGCCAGCAGCGCAGCGGGATCGGGGTGGCGCAGCGTGCGGCGGATCTGCGGAACGGCGACGAGGATGGGGTTCGCCATCGCCACCAGCGGGTTCACGCCGCCAAGCGAGGACAGGTTCGCCTGGAGGGTCTCTGGCGTGGATTTCGGCGCAAACGGATTCGCGTGCGTCGCGCCGCGGAGCGCGCGTTGGCGCAGCGTCGCCTCCGGATCGAAGGCCGGGCGCTGGTCGGTGGAATCGGGATCGAAAACCGCGATCCGCTCGGTCGCCTCCGGATCGGAATTGAGGAGCGGGCCGCTGATGGTCGAATCCGGGTCCGGAGCGATCGGCTGGGTCACGGTCGCCTCCGCATCGGCAAGCCCCAGAGGCTGCGCGACGGTCGCCTCTGGATCGAAGGCCTGCTTGCCGTCCTCAGCCATGGCGCCTCGCCGTTCCCCCTGAGGCCGATATTCTAGGGACGGAACAGGCCGGCCGCGAAGCGGATTTTATTTTGCGCAGCCTTCATTCGTTCGCTGGGCGGCGGCGTCGCGCCCCAGAGGTCGCTGTGGCCCGGCGGATACACCCATTGCGCGGGCTGCCTGGCCCGATGGCCGTCGTCGACCTGCTCGATTTCGGCCGTGTACTCGATGACAAAATCATCCGGACCGACGAAATAGGCGAATACGTTGTTGCCGGGCCCGTGCCGACCCGGGCCCCATTCGATGGGGTGGCCCGCGTCGCGCATGCGGCCGGTGCCACGCATCACGGAATCGATGCTGTCCATCTCGAACGCGATGTGGTGCAGCGTCGCCGATTCGCCCGGGTGGAAGGCCAGGCTGTGGTGATCGGCAGTGCAGCGCAGGAAGGTCAGCAGCGAACGGTCGCTGACTTCGAAGCCCAGCGCCGTTACCCAGAAAGCGGCAGCTTCTTCCTGTCTTGGCGTGTTCAGAACGACGTGCGTGATTTTCAGCGGCCGGTCGGGCTGGGACGCTGCATCGGAATGGCGCGCGTCTTCGGCTATCACGCGCGCGATGCGCCCCTGCGGATCGGCGAACGCGAAGCCGTAGCCGCCGCCTGGCTCGGCCAAGGGCCCCGGCGCATCGAATTGCGGCGCGCTCGCGGCTTTCACGCGCGCGTGCAGGAGGTCGACCGCCGCGCGATCGGCGGCCGCGAAGTTGATGGACAGCAGGCACGGCTGCGCACGCGGATGCAACGCGAGGATATGGTGATAGGGCCCGCTGCCGCGCAGGTAGACCGAACCGTTGCGTTCGGCAGCGACCTCAAGGTTCCAGACCCCGGTATAGAAGCGCGCGTGGGCCGCAACGTCGGGAACGCCGAGGTCGACGCCGCGCAGTCCGCTGACTTTCGCCGCCGGCTTCGCCGCCGCCTCAGTCATCGAGGCCGCTCATGCCTTTTCGGTGGCCAAGCAGGCGCGCGCCGGCGATGCGAAAGAGCACCGCGCCCGGCCACGCCAGCCGGCCGTCGGGCTTGCGGCTGAACAGGATGCCGTCGGTGCGGGCAAGGACCTGCCTGCGCGCTTTCGGCCCGCGCGCATCGGTCGGGTCGATGATTTCGCACACCGGCATGCCCTTGCGTACGCGCGCGCCCGCCGGCAGATGGTAGGTGAGCATTCCGGTGCGCGGCGCATAACCCACATCCATTCCGCCGATGGGCGTTGCGGGCGCCTTCAACCGCGGCAGCGCCCCAGCGCGCCCCGCAAGCACCCCGCGCCGCACGAGGAAGCGGCGCAGATTGCGCGCGTCCGGCGCCCCCAGGGCGTGCCGGACATCGTGCTGGCCGCGGTACTCGATCGTCGCCGAAAGGCAGGCCTGCGGGATGCGCGCCGCCGCAAAGCGCTGGGCGAGGCGCGCCCACAGCGCACCGTTGACACCCGAGAAAGTGAGCGCCTCGGGGAAGGGTTCGTTGTACAGCGTGGCCGCGGCGCCGATGTCGGCAGCAAGCGCCTGCGCGGGTCCGGGCCAGTCTTGGCGGGATATGAAAAGGTGCAGCGCGGCTTGCATGTCGCAATGCAGGTCAAGGACGATGTCGGCGTCCACCGACAGCTTCATCACCTCCACCCGCAGCGCCTGCAGCTCGTTTACCGGACGCAGCGCGCGCAACGCGGCGAGCGCGGACGCGCGGATGAGCGCTACGTTGCGGGCCGCATCGCGTCCGAGTTGTGCGCCGGCACGCTCGGCGACCGCGGCGGAAAGATCGGGCCAGTTGCGGTTGAAATTCTCGCGGCCGAGGAAATCGTAGCGCCCCAGGTGGTTGTTGCCGGCAAGTTGCGACAGGCCGATGGGATTGACGGCCGGCACGACGATGATTTCGCCCCGGATGGCGCCGCGGCGGTCGGCCTCGGCCAGCATCGGCATCAGGTGGTGCAGCGCCATGACGCCAGGCAGCTCGTTGGCATGGATCGCCGCCTGCAGGTAGGCCTTGGGCCGTGCGCCCGCCTTGCCGAAGCGGTGCCAGGTGATGCTACGCCCGGTTCCCGGGGTCATGGCCGGAAGCGCAATACGGTTCTTCGAATGGGACATGGCAACCTTGTGGACGAGATTCCGACTAATATTATCGCCGTCACACACCGGTCGCATTTTCTGGAGGGAAATCCGATGGACGAACGACAGCTGCGGGATTGGGTCGAAGACCTTAAGACTGGGCGCCTGTCCCGGCGCCGGTTTCTGCGCATGGCGGCAGGCGTCAGCATCACGGCCCCAATGGCCGCCCAGTTGCTCGCTCTCTCTGGCGTGGCGATGGCCCAGACACCGTCTGCCTACAAGCCGACACGCCGCGGCGGCGGCGGGCCGCTGAAAGTCCTGTGGTGGCAGGGCGCCACGCTGCTCAACCCGCATTTCGCGGTGGGCACCAAGGACCAGGAAGCCTCGCGCATCTTCTACGAGCCCCTCGCGGGCTGGGACGCAGAGGGCAACCTCGTGCCGATGCTGGCGGCCGAGGTGCCCAGCGTGCAGAACGGAGGTCTCTCGCGCGACGGCCGCTCGGTCACCTGGAAGCTCAAGCGCGACGTGCAATGGCACGATGGAAGGCCGTTCACCGCGGACGACGTGCTGTTCAACTGGGAATACGCCGCGGACCCCGCCACTGGCGCCACCACGAGCGGCAGCTACAAGGACATCAAGGTCGAGAAGGTCGACAGCCACACGGTGCGCGTCCTGTTTCCCAAGCCCACGCCCTACTGGGCCGACCCGTTCGTCGGCACAGTGGGCATGATCATCCCGAAGCACCTGTTCGACGGCTTCCGGGGCGCCAAATCGCGCGAGGCGCCGACCAACCTCAAGCCCGTGGGCACGGGCGCCTACAAATTCACGGATTTCAAGCCCGGCGACATGGTGCGCGGGCAGATCAACACGGCCTACCACCTGCCGAACCGGCCGTATTTCGACTCGATCGAATTCAAGGGCGGCGGCGATGCCGTATCCGCCGCCCGCGCCGTGCTGCAGACGGGCGAATACGACTATGCCTGGA
>Ga0315910_10005017_pt1 | contig 10927 bp, 8 predicted proteins | sample EdamamesoilMG_FD_204470 | JGI IMG/M metagenome (GOLD analysis project Ga0315910, IMG submission 204470) | Garden soil microbial communities collected in Santa Monica, California, United States - Edamame soil | ecosystem: Environmental > Terrestrial > Soil > Garden | place: USA: California...
GCAGCTCAGCAGCGCTGAAGTCCGTCAGGCGGCGCTTGTCCTCAAGACTAAGCACGCATCTGAAGCGGAGCGCGAAGCCGCCTGGGCGCAGGCCGTAGAACTCTTCAGTTCGTCGGTCAAACGGCTACAAGCTCTCGCCGTGGTAGCGCCCAGCGCCGAGCGTCACTCCCTGCTCGGCGCCACGTATCGACGAAAAGCGGAGCTCGACATTGAGCGGGCTGACTCTCTGCAATTGGCTGTCGAGCAATACGAAACGGCCGCGAAAATGCAGGCGCACGACGTCTATTATCCCATCACCGTGGGGGAAGGGCTCAAGCTATGCCTGGCCGGGGTACGGGTCGATCTGCAGCGGCTCGAGCTGGCGAGGGAAAGTGCGCGAGGGGCCAAGCCGGACGACGCTTGGGCCCAAATTGCTCTGGTCGATATCGAACGCATCCGGCGCGCGGCGCAGCTCTTCCCCGATGGGGAGATGGAGGTCCTCGAGCCGAGCGAACCAGAGCTGAATGCCATCAGCGACCTCACCAAGGCCTACTGGGAGGTGCTCCAACCCGTGCCACGCCGTGATCGCGATTCGGTGCTCGGGGACATCGAGCGCATGAGCAAGCTGTGCCGTTCTGCGCGGCTCAGCAGCTGGTTAGTCAAATTGGCGGACGAACTGCGGGCGGCGCTCAATGGTTGAGCAGTGCGCCCAACTAGAACGACGTGATCCTCATTTCATGTCCTTCAGGTCAATAGGCGCGCTGCGCGGTGCTGGATAAGGCGCGCCGCGCGGAGCTGGTGCGACGGGCTGGGGCGCGGGTGCCCGAGGGGCGAGGGGCTTCTGCTCGAGCTGCTGGGTCTCGGCGCTGGCCGCGCGCAGTTGCTTGACCTTGGTCTGCACATCGAGGGCATTGGTGTCCGGGCGAATGCGCAACGCAGCCTTCGATGCTTCCTCTGCACGTGAAAGTTGCGTCTTCCACGTTTCGCTCCCTGCTTCCAAGTTGGTCGCCAGGCGCAGATAGATCAACGCGCGATTGCTGTACGCCGGGGCGTAGGTATTGTCGCGAGCCAGCGCCTCATCGAGCCAACCCAGCGCGGGTTGCAAGCTCCCCTTGGCGATCTCCAACACAGCCAAAGAGTTGTAGGGCGGGGCATAGCTGGGGTCGGCTGCCTTTGAGTCCATGTAGAGTTTGCGAGCGCCCTCGTGATCGCCTTGCAAGTAGGTCGTATATCCTTGCTCCCAGAGCTTCATCGCCTGAGAGCGTGCGCTGCCCTCGCTGCTGGGCGTCTTCTTCCAGCTCTCCAGCTGGGCGGCCCAAAACTCCTGCTCGGCCCTGAGTCCAGGCAGCAAGATCTGCGTTTGCTCGCGCAAGTCGCCCATGGCGCGGGCCACCATCACCTTGAGCGACGCTTGCGTCTTACGACAGATTTCGCCCTCGCAGTTGGGGATACCTTTCTCCTCGCTCATGGTGCTGAGCGCCCGCTGTAGATCGGCCTCGCGCGACTCAATTGCACTTTTTAGATTCTGAAACTCATCGAGCGCAGTTTGGCATTGAGTCTTGGTTTCATCCGTTGGATTTTTGGCCATCGCGCGCGCCGGGAAGCTGAATTGCTCCAGCGAATCCAGGGCTGTCGAGGCTTGTTCGACCTGGCCGAGCAGCTCCGCGAGGAAGCGATACAGGTCTTGGTCCTTGTTCAGGCGAAAGGACAAGTAGGCCCCCTGCTCTGCTATGAGCTTGAGATTCAGCTCCTTGTCCTGGACTTGCTTGACCAGAGTTTGATTGTCCGACGCGCTCCGATACAGCGCAAACCCCACGCCCAGTACAACTGCTAGGGCAGTTAGGCTCAGCATGAACCAAACGAAGCCTTGGTTGACTGTGCGCGCGTACTGAGTCTTGGCCTCCGTGCTTCTGACCTCCGACTCATGTGCGAGCACACGTCGCGTGAGGTCCTCGTTGCCGGCCGCGCTATCGTCCCAAGGTCCGGGGGTTTTGACGAGGAGCTCGGCAAAATCGAGATAGCTGCGCGCTGTTGAAAACCGGTCCGTTCCTTTGCGCAACGTCGCGATCGGTTCTCCATACGAAAGCTCGGGGTCGTGCTTGATGAGCACTTTGTTGAAGTACGTTTCGAGGGCGAGTTTCGTGCGCTCGTCACGCCCTGCGCCCGTGGCGCTGGCCTTTTTGGTCAGGCGAGGAGGTTGGTATGCATTGACGAAGAACTCTTCAAACGAGGTTTGAAACCCCGGGATTTCGCGGGCGTCGTCACCCCGGCGCCACAGCTCGCGCAGATCGTCGAGCGAGGCGTCGACGCGGGAGGTCAACGGAAAGACCCCAAGAGCCCGCAGGTCATCGGACTTCATGCGGTAGGCAAGTGCCGCGCGCCCCACCTCAATGGCGCCGCGGATGCTCTGTTGATTGGGAGTGAACACGAGCACCAGCTTGTCGGGAAGCAACGTCGTGCAGATGTCCTTGATGTCGGTGTGCCCCGTGCGCGAGTCCACGAGCACGAATGAGTAGTCACGCGCCAGTCGCTCAGCGAGCGCGGTGATGAGCGTGGGCGCCAGGTTGAACAGCTCTTCCCAATCAAAGCGATTGACCCGTGACGCGTAATGAGCATCGAACAAGCCCGCTTGCATCAACGAGAGCTGTCCGATGCTCGTGGGGGTGATGAACTGCGACAGGTCAACGGTGTCGACCAGCTGCTCGACGAAGTCTTCGGTTTCCTCGTCGCTGGTCGGCTTTTTGGTTGAGATTTCCTGGCGGAGGAACTCAAATAAGTCGATCAATCCCTTGCGTTTGGCGCTGTCAGGCGGCAGGTGCTCCCGAAAGTAGCGGTGCAGCCCGGGTGCCTCCAAATCCCAGTCGATCATCAACACGGGGCGAGGGATGTCGACAATCCGCTGGTTGGCAAGCAGGCAGGCCACGTTGGCCAGCGCCATGGTGCGGCCCGTTCCGCCCTTGTAGGAGTAGAAGGTGATGATTTGGCCTGCGCAATGGTCAGCCGATGCGGCCGTCGCACCAGATGCGTCCTTCGGTGATGCCACGTCAGGCCCTCTCACGATTGGGGAACAGGGTTGTGCGTGGGGTCACCGTTGCGGCGGCCAGCGTGCACTTCTCATCATCTGGACACCACTTGTGCCCTGCACGCTCCAAGTCCTCCATTTGTTTGTAAACCTTGTAGATGTGTTTGGCGATGTCCTGGATGGTCTTGTACTGCTGCTCATCCTTGACCACATCTGGGTTGCGCAAGGAAAACGCGCGAAAGTCGCCCCATAACTTGGACCGCAATTCAGCGGGGAGATCGTCTTCTTCGCCCCTGAGCATGATGGGGATGACGAGGGATTGACGCAAATTGGTGGATTTGAGCTGCGCCAAACGTTCCTTCTCGATACGCAGCGCCGTTGCTAGTTCGCGCATGCACCATTCTCTGGACGAATACTTGGGGACGAACAGCACGACCACGCACACGCTCTGGCAGATGGCCTGGGCCAGGGTGCTCTCCAGATCTTGACCAGGGACGTCGAGCATTTCTTTGTCGATCCATAGTTCGTCGAAGAACGCCTCGAGCTCGTCGCGCAGAGCATTGGTGACTGCTTCCTTGAAGCTCTGCAGAAGCTGCCCGTTCCCGTGCACGTAGCTCACGAAGCACGCATATCGAATGGCCATGATGATGCATCATGCCAGGTTTTCAGCTACGCCACTATCGCAATTCTACCCATGCGCTTCTGATCTACCCATGCGCTCCTGGGTGCTCGACGGGCGCTGCGGTGCTCAACCGGCTTGTCAGGGTGCGGCCAATCAAAAGCCTATTCGCTCACCAGTTCGTAGGTTTCCTCGAACTTCGCTGCTTCGTTGTAGTAGATTTCGCCGTCGGGGTTCTGAATGATCCAGGCTCCGGGCTGTGCCGTCGAGCGCATCTCCTCGCGGCCGTCTACTTTCGTCACGATGTCGGTGGGGGTATCCACCCGCGCAGCGCGAACACACGCGTCCTTGATGTAATGATGTGGCTGCTCGGTCACCGGGCGATGCGTCTTGAAGAATACCCGGAGGTCGACGCCGTATTCTTCACCGTCGCCGTAGACCACCATGTGAGGATCATCGAAGTGTTGGTCACCCCACGCCAAGTGGTAGTCCGCAGGTGCCCAGCGCAAGAGCGCCCGCTTGGGCATGCCCGGTTTGGCTCGAAACAGCGCCGAGTTCGACTCGTCCAGCCGGGTGACTGTGGGCTTGTCCATGCTGGTGTAGTGGGCCGGAAAGTCAGTCTGCGCAAGCGGGGCACAACTCCGCTTGCCTACGCCGGTCAAGCGGGCCATACGCGTCTGCACCGTGCACCGACGAGCGAGGGCCCAGCGTGAATCCTGAATGGCTGGTGGCCTACGCGCTCTTGGGGTCTGTGGTGGGATTCTTAGCGGGACTCTTGGGCGTAGGTGGGGGCGCGGTCATGGTGCCCGTTCTCACCTCGCTCTTCGCGGCGCAGGGGTTCCATCGCGAACATTTGGTCCACATGGCTCTCGGGACGGCCATGGCCACCATTGTCGTCACGTCCATCTCGAGCTTGCGTGCCCATCATGCCCACGGTGCCGTGCGTTGGGACATTGTGAGGGGCATTGCGCCGGGTATCTTGATCGGCACCTTTGGCGGCACCTTTCTCAGTTCGCGGGTGCCCAGCGTGCCACTGGCCCTGTTCTTTGTGCTGTTCACGGCGCTGGTCGCCTACCGGATGCTCCGGGCCGCGCGTCCCCACCCGACGCAGGCGCTGCCTGGTGCGCTCGGTCTCGCTCTTGTGGGCGTGGGGATCGGTTTCGTGTCGGCGCTGGTGGCCATCGGCGGCGGTTCGCTCTCCGTTCCGTTCATGACGCGCTGCAACGTTCCCATCCAGATCGCGGTCGGCACCTCAGCCGCCATCGGCTTTCCCATCGCGCTCGCCGGCGCGATGGGTTACCTATTCAACGGCTGGGGGATCACGGGCCTTCCCGAGCACAGTTTGGGGTTCGTGTACTGGCCGGCCCTGGTCAGCATCAGTGCGGTCTCCGTGCTCACGGCGCCGCTGGGGGCGCGCCTCGCCCATCGCATGCCGGTGGCGGCCCTCAAGCGAGTGTTTGCGGGGCTGTTGCTACTGCTCTCGGCAAAGATGTTGCACACGTTGCTCTAGGCCTTGGATGCTTGTGGTCCCTCGCTCACGCCGAACCACCGAGCGTCGTCCCGCAAGCTAGCTCGAGCTTGTGCGCCGCCCCTGGTTCTGTTCCGCGATCGGAGCTTCATCGAATGTCTCCGAGCCGTTGGGTTCCAGGTGGGGGACGCGGTTTTTGGTGAGCCGCATTTTGGACAGCTCTGCGTACATGCGTTGCCGCGCGCGGTTTTGATTGCCGAGTGGCCGATGCTCTTCCAAGCAATGCCAAGGCGTAAAGCGCAAGTTCTTGGCAAAATCCAACTGCCGAGGTGAATTGAACTCCTGCTGGTGAATGCGCACCGTGGCCACCGGCACGAAGGGAGAGAGCGCTTGCGGCCAGCGCACGGCGGCGTTCTCGATGGGCATCTTGAAGGGGTCGGTTTGGAGTTGCACCAACATCTCGAACTCCACCGGTGTGCGACGGAGCGTGTCCGTCATCGCATTGCGCAGGTAGTGATCCGGAGGACGGCCCGGCAAGTTGGGGATCTTCGTTCTTGCGCTGCTCTTGGGTCGGAAGGAAAACACCATCGCGTTGCGCAAGCCCAGGCGATAGGGCGTGCAGCTGTAGTACTGGCATTCCAGCGGGCTCGTTTGCGTTTCGTTCCACAGACTCTGCATCAAGAAGTCTAAAATGTGGGGGTGTCGCGGATTGAAGAAGTAATAGAGCGGGGTTCGCCTGCGCAGTTGAGTTTGCAGCTGAGCGTTGGCGATCACATGCGGCGTGACGAAGGTCGGCGTGCAAACGCTCAAGAAATCTTGCGTGTATTTCTCGTCGGGGGCTACCTTTTTTCCAGCCACATCCATCACCTTCACGCTCATGCTCATGAAGCCCACGTCTTCGATATCGGGCGGGCTGTCGGGACCTGGGCCGGAAAACCGCACCCAAGCGGGATAGGTCCGCGCCTTTTGGAAGAGGCCCTGGCGGTACGGCAGGCGCGCGTCGTCGTGGACGATGAAATCCGCACGCACCAGACCGTGGGTCTTGGTGTTGCCCACCCGTTCGAACTCACCGTCGCGGTACTTTTGGGCCATGTATGCGCCCATGTCCCGGATGATTCCATCGAGCGCTTCCTTTTCACCAGGAAGTTCACGCTCCTCCGCCAAGCGCAGTCCTTCGTCTTTGCGCTGCAGATTGATCAACTTCTGCAGCAGTGCCGCTGTTGGTTCACGGAATATCGCATTCATCGTTGGGCGCCAAAATGGCTCGGTCCGGCGCTCGATGTGCATGAGACTGACCAGATAAGTGTGGATGAACTCACTGAGCGGCATTGAAACCTCGTTTTGGTTGGACACGATGTTGGGCGGCTTGTCTGCTCGCGTGTGCGTGGGCCGCCGCTTCGATGACGTCGGACATAGCGTTCCACAACGTGAAGAACTCCTCATCGCCGAAGGCACTTCCGCTGTGCAGAAGTCCCGCGTTGAGGGACATCGCCACTTCGTCTCCATCAGCGTTGGTCGTCCACACACGTCGATTGTAATGGCCAATCACGTCATAGTGATCACCGATCACGATGCCTGCCAGCTCGTCATCTAGCTGTGGGTTGAACAACTGGCGCGCGCTGTTGACGACCCCATCGTTGTGCCACGCCTCGAACTGGCGCGGCAAGCAAGCGGCATTGTTGCGGATGATGGGCACTTGGTTCGCATCAATCGCGCGCCTGAGCCGCTCGACGGACGCTTGGACGCGAGCTCCCTCGTCGGTCGAGCCCGTCGTGAAACCACTGGCGCGTAAGCTGACGTCGCGAAAGAGCGCGTCTGGGTAGCCTGAGCCAGCCACTCCTGGCTCGGGGCAATGAGCGACGGTGACGAAGCTGCGCCGCAGGACGTCCGCGCGAAAATGTCCTGGCCCCGGGGTGCGGTTCGGTTGCAGGTCGGCGATCAACGCGCCACCCTTGACGACGTTGCGCAGATAGCGGAGCGAGTCGAGCTTTCCTACGACCAGCCCAGTGACAAAATCCGGCGCTGAAGGGTCGTGGCTGGAAGCGCTCATCACACTGAGTCCAAATCGAGCAACGGCGGGCAGTGTCTTGAGCGAGCGGGTGCGCAAGAATTCCGCGAGCGGATCGCGGGCGATGCACGCGCCTTGATGGGGGCTCGCCAACGTAATCACCGACTGTATCGAGTTCAGTAGTGCTGGTGCGCGTCGCTCGAGATCTTGCCAGTTCTTTCCGGAAAGCGGCGTATCGCTGGTCAAAAGCGTTGCGTCGACACCACCGGTGCTGTGGCCGATCAGGTGGATGGCTGGCGTACGATGCGGTGAAACTGCGGCGGCGCGCGCCGCCATGGTGCGCACCAAGTGCCGTTGGCGATCAGCCAAAGAATCGAGGGGTGCAACCGGGAGGGGCACAACCCGAATGGCCGTGCCCAAGCGGCTCTCTAAGCCGGCGCGCAAAGCCGCGCTCGCGCGGTCCGCGAAGTAGCTAAACCCTGCAAATGTCTCGAACCCGAGCAGACCGGGGATCAAAAAAACGATGTGCGTTGGCTCATCGCCGTTCTGCCCTAGAGCGCCTGCCTGAGTAGTACTGCCTGCCTTCGCTTCCGCCACGCTGCCCTCCGCATTCGCAAACCGAGCGAAGAATGTTCCACGGCAATATCGGCGCGTCTAGGGCCATGTTGTCCGACCCCCCCCCGCTCGTTCGTGACAGTTCTGCGTCGGCTCCCTGTCGTCACCTCAGCATGATGATGCGATCCGGTCCTTCGACCTACAGTGCGATCCGTCGCGAGTGCTGCGTGGTCAGGCGGCCATCCGACCTACCTTGCTCGCAGCAAGGCGCTCGCGTCGTGCACCGATGTTCACTGAACTGTCGCGCGATCATGCACTGATCTTCACACTGAACGGCCCTGCGTTGCGCGCGGACTCGGGCTCGGAGTGCGGGTTTGCGTCGACGTCATCCACGCCAAGCTGACATTGCTTTGAAACAAACTGCCTCAAAAGGAGGGCCGCGCTCGGTGTTTCCGACTGAATACCGCGCTTCCAACCTGAACACTGCGTTTCCGAGATGACTCCACAGACTGACCGGTCACTTGTCAGACTCTATGCTTCATCAGACTCGGCGGTTGCTTCTCAGTCTGGGCGGTCAGTTGTCGGAACACTTGCTTCATCAGACGCAACGTTACTTCTCAGTCTGGGCGGTCAGTTGTCGGACTCTCCCTTCATCAGACTCGGCGGTTGCTCCTCAGTCTCAGCACTCACTCGTCGGACTTGGCGCGTACTTGTCCGAGTCAGCCGCGCACTTGCGTCACGCCAGGTGGACAAACGTTTTTACGATGGACGTTCAGTGTTAATTTCGTTAGCATGCCGATAAACTACAGAGCAGGTGGGGCAAGGTAGAAAGGTGGTAGGGGAATGGGTAGTAGCTTTATTCTCAGCGGGCGGAGTCGCGCGCTCGAGGCATTCAATCGAGCCGTGCCGTGGTATCGACTGCCAAAGTGGCTTGCTTTGGCTAATTTGTCGCAGATCAGAAAGACGCTCCGCGAAGAAAACTTGCATGATACCAATCGCCTAGACACAGACGACAACTACGAGCCCGAGTGGGACACGGCGTCGGCCGTCGATCAAAGTGTGCTGCAGGCCCGTACAGCGGACGGCACGTACAACGATCTTGAAGGGCCCAGGATGGGCGCCAAGGGCATGCGTTTTGGCCGCAACATCCCGCTCGCGCAGGTCAAAGCGGCCAATCCCAGCGAACTGCTCACCCCCAATCCCCGCACGATCAGCGAGACGTTATTGGCGCGGCGGGAGTTTGTGCCCGCCACCTCGCTCAATGTCTTGGCCTGCGCGTGGATCCAATTCATGACGCGGGATTGGTTCAGCCATGGCCAAAATGATCCCGAGGCGCCTTATGAGATCGGGCTGCGCGAGGGGGACTCGTGGCCCACCAAGCCGATGCGTGTGCAGCGCACCCGCAAGGACGTTTCACGCTGCCCCATGTCCAATGGGCCACCCACCTTCACCAACGACGTGACGCATTGGTGGGACGCCTCCCAGGTGTATGGCAGCGATGCCGCTACACAGGCCAAATTACGCACGTATCAGGGGGGAAAGCTCAAGCTCAGTTTGGATCAACGGCTCCTCACCGATGACGAAAGCGGCGCCGAACTCACCGGGTTCATCACAGACACCAACTGGGCTCCGCTCACGCTGCTCCACACCATATTTGCCCGTGAGCACAATTCGATCTGTGACGCTCTTTCGCTCGCCTATCCCACCTGGAAGGATGAAGAGCTATTTGCTCGCGCACGGCTGGTCAACGCCGCCTTGTTGGCCAAGATCCATACCGTGGAGTGGACTCCAGCTTTGTTGTCCAACCCCACGACGACCACGGCCATGTACGCTAACTGGTGGGGTGTGCTCGGCAAAGAAGCACGCGACGGCCTCGGTCGCGTCATCGATGACGAGGTCTTCAGCGGGATCCCTGGTGGCAGCAAGAATCACTTTGGTGTGCCGTACGCCATCACTGAGGAGTTCGTGGCTGTGTATCGATTGCACTCACTCGTGCCGGACAGCTACAAGTTCTGGAACTTACAGGACCACGAGGTCATCACGAGCGTCGAGCTTCCCGCGCTCTTGGGCCTAACGGGAACGAAGTTGCTGGATGAAGTGGGCGTCGAGAACGCCTTGTACTCCTTTGGCATTTCCAACCCCGGCGCGCTCCGCTTGCACAACTATCCCAATCACCTGCGTAAGCTCGAGCGGCACGACAACGAATTGGTTGATCTCGCTACCATCGACTTACTGCGGGATCGTGAGCGTGGCGTGCCCCGCTACAACGACTTTCGGGAGCTGTTGCACCTGCCCCGTGCCAAGTCGTTCGCAGCGTTGACCGACAATCCACAGTGGGCCAAGGAGCTGCAAAGCGTCTACAAGGACGTCGATCAAGTGGACCTCCTCACCGGTACCTTGGTTGAGCCCCTACCGCCCGGCATGGCGTTCGGCGATACGCAGTTTCGCATCTTCGTCCTGATGGCTTCACGCCGCTTGAACTCGGATCGCTTCTTCACGTCTGACTTCAATGACGAAGTGTACTCGAAAGTCGGGATGAGTTGGGTCCGCGACAACACGATGACCAGCGTGATCCTTCGGCATTATCCCGCACTTTCAGCGGCGCTCAACCACGTCTCCAATCCCTTTGCTCCCTGGAATTCGGTGAATCTATGACGACTGCCCTCGACACTCGCACTCCGGAACAAACTGGCAAGCGCAAAACGGACCCGTTTCGCCCGATCACCGCGCCTCGTCCCCGAGCGCTCACGGTCAGTGATTTGTCGGCGATGACTCCCGATCAAGCCGATCAGGTGTTTCGGCAAGGTGAGATTGCGCAATTGCCCGATGGGCAGGCCGAAGGCGTGGCGTTGTTTCGCCCTGGTTCTGCCCTGCAACCCAAGCTTGCGGCAGTTGTGCGCAGCTTGTTTTGGCAGGGTAAATTATTTGACGCCCGTACGAAAACGCTGAAGAACATCATCTTGCCGATCCAGATCCCTGCAATCAGCGCGGATGTGTACAAGGAGCCAAGCTGGTTCGACAATCAACCCTGCATCGTCCTCGACTACTCCAAGCGCTCGATCCTCGCGCGTTACATTCGCGATGAGATAAGGCGCGTGGGTCCCGGCCTGTATCTTGGGCTCGTCTATTGGGGTCACACACGGCTCATGTACTTCACACTGCAATTTCCAGTCTGAGTCGCATGCCACACCAAGAAGCCCTGAGTGTCGTTGCGACGTTGGAGCCGTCGCGCAGAGCGGCGTTGGAGCAAACTTTGACGGGGATGCGCGCTGACCC
>Ga0315910_10005018_pt1 | contig 10926 bp, 12 predicted proteins | sample EdamamesoilMG_FD_204470 | JGI IMG/M metagenome (GOLD analysis project Ga0315910, IMG submission 204470) | Garden soil microbial communities collected in Santa Monica, California, United States - Edamame soil | ecosystem: Environmental > Terrestrial > Soil > Garden | place: USA: California...
TGTACAACATGTCGAGCAGTTCGGGGTTCTGCGCGTTGTTCACGAGCGAGAGCCCGGAGGTGTTCACACCCGGGATCTGGTCGTCGTTGTCGTTCGACCAGCCGATCATGTTCTGCGCCATGCCCCGCTGCAGCGACAGGCACACCGTCGTCTTCGCGAGCTGATTCGCGCGCCCCAGCCCCGGCAGCAGAATGCCGATCAGGAGCGCGATGATCGAGATCACCACGAGCAGCTCGATGAGCGTGAACCCCGGCGCCTTCTTCGTCTGTGTCCGATGCATGCTGTCTACTCCTGCAACCTTGGACTTGCCGTCCGCCTCCGTGCGTGCCTTACTCGATCACCCGGAACGTCTGCGGATCCACCTTCAACCCCTCGCGATCGCCGAACGACTGCGTGAAAATGGGCTGGAAGTGCGGCGGGATCACCCAGCCCCCGCCCTCCACCCGCTCCACCGGCAGCATCACTCGCTCGCCGTCCTCCGCCAGCCCCGGAAGGCGCTTGGTCCGCTCCGAGCCGATGTCCAGCTTTACGATCTCGCCAGTCCGAACATCCACGAACCGCGCCGCGTCCGGAAGATCCGGACCACCGCCGGAGCGGAACATGATCAGACCGATCACCAGAGCGATCGGAGCGAGCGCGATCAGGCCGTACTTCAGGTATTTCATGGCGTGGGCGAGTCAACGACCCCGGAGGCGGGCGGGCGACGTTTCGGAGCCGATAGCCGCGGCGGCGATTCCAAACGAAGGTCCATCCTTCAGAAACGCGGTCCGGGGGTTTACAGAGTACCGGGAGTTCGGGTGGGTCACGTCCGCGGCAGGGCCGCCGCGAACAAGCTGTCAATTGAGGATCCCAGAATAGCCGCGTCCCCTCGGTCGGACAGCTTTCCCCGCTTGAAGAATCAGCCAAGAGGCGGGAAACCCCTCATCGCGCCCACCCCGGCCACGTGCCCGCTCGCCCACGCCCACTGGAAATTGAACCCGCCCACCCGCCCGTCCACATCGCAAACCTCGCCGCACACATGCAGCCCCGGGCACACCTTCGATTCCATCGTTCCCAAGTCCAGCTCCGACAATGGAATACCGCCCGCCGTCGCCTCCGCGTAGGTGTACCCACGATCCCCCGAAACCGGCACGACCAGCTCTGTCACCGCCGCCACCATCGCCGCGCGGCGCTCCTTCGACAGGTTGGAAATCCGCTCCCCCAGCCCGATCCCCGCGTGCCCCAGCAGCGCCTTCGCCAGTCGCTCCGGCAGGCGCTCCCTCAGGGGCCTCATCGCCCCCGCTGCGGGCTGAGCCAGCAGCGACTGATCGAACGACTGAGGCGTCTCCCCCGGCAGCCAGTTCACAATCAGCCTCGTCCCTTGGTCCTCTGCCTTGGACGCCGTCCACCAGCGACTGACGTCCAGCGCCGCCGGCCCCGACAGCCCGAAGTGCGTGCACAGCAAGGCGTTGCTGAACGACGCCACCCGCTTGCCGGTTCCGGAGCGCACCTCCACCGTCGCCGGAGCCGCGACGCCCGATAACTCCATCAGGAAGTGCCCCTGCGGTAGGACCAGCGGCGCCAGCGCCGGGAAAACCCGCTCCGTGATCGAGTGCCCCAGCCCCGTCGCAATCCCGTACCCCGCGCCGTCCGAGCCGGTCTTGGGCAGCGCCTTTCCGCCCGTCGCCAGAATCACCCGCCTCGCGCGAATCTCCCGCACATCAGTCCCCCCCGGCGCCTGCTCGCGCACCACGAACCCATCGCCCTCTCGCTCCACGCTCCCGACGCGCCACGGGAATCGGATCTCCACCCCCGCATCGCGCGACGCCGTCAGCAGCGCCGCGAGGACATCCCGTGCGCGGTCCGTCGTCGGGAACAACTTCCCCGTCTCCTCCTGCTTGAGGTGCACGTCGAGTTCCTCGAAGAACTCGACTGTCCTCCGCACCGGGAAGCGCCGCAGGACTTTTCCGATCATGGGGCGTGAAGTCCCCGCGTACGCCCGCTCGTCCACCTCGAAGTGCGTCACGTTGCACCGCCCGCCGCCGGCCACGAGGATCTTCGCCCCCAGCGAGCGTGCGCCGTCGAGCGCCACGATCTTGGCGCCGGGGGTTCCGGTCGTGCTGCGCCCGGCCCAGATGCCGGCCATCAGCCCCGCCGCGCCCACGCCCACGATGACAACGTCGGCTTGTTCCACAGGAACTCAATCTACGCCGACAACACCGTTGAGGCCTCGATCAGCGCCGCCGCCCTCTCCGCGCGCGCCGCCAGCGACGCCCCGTCCGCATCGCAGATCGTCACGTGCCCGATTTTTCGCCCCGGCCGATGCTCCTTCCCATAGAGATGCAGTCGCAGCCGCCGATCCTCCAGCAGCGCTCCGAGCGGGGGAGTGGACCCCACCAGGTTCAGCATCACGCTCGGCGCCCGCGCCGCCGTCGAACCCAGCGGCATTCCCAGGACCGCCCGCAGGTGGTTCTCGAACTGGCTCGTCTCCGCGCCCTCGATCGTCCAGTGCCCCGAGTTGTGCACGCGGCACGCCATCTCGTTCACCACCAGCCGACCCCCGACCTCGAACAGCTCGATCACCAACACGCCCACATACCCCAGCGCATCCATCGCCGCGCCCGCGATCGCCTCCGCCTCGCGCTGCAGCGAGGCCGTCAGCCCCGGCGCCGGCGCGATCGAGCGGAACAGAATCCCCGCGCGGTGCTCGTTCTGCACCAGCGGATAGAACGCCGTTTCGCCCGTGCGCGAACGCACCGCGATGATCGACAGCTCCCGTTCGAACGGCACGAAGCTCTCGAGAATCAGCGGCTGCGAGCCCAGCGACCGGCGCGCCGCGCCCGCCGAGCGCGGGTCGCGCAGCAGCGCCTGTCCCTTGCCGTCGTAGCCCATCCGCCTCGTCTTGAGGATGCTCGGCGTCCCCATCCGCGCTAGCGCGCCCGCGAGATCAGGGTCGGAATCGATCGGCGCAAACTCCGGTGTCCCCGCTCCCAACTCGCGGAAGAACTGCTTCTCCAGCACACGGTCCTGCGCGATCTCCAGCGCCTTCGACGGCGGGAACACGTGCCCGTGCCGCTCCAAGTAAGACGCTGTCGCCGCGGGCACGTTCTCGAACTCGTACGTCGTCGCCGCGGCGCCCGAGATCAGCCTCGCCAGCGCCCCCGGCTCGTTATACGAGGCGACGATCTGCTCGCCCACGTGCGACGCGGGTGAATCCGGAACGGGGTCCAGAAACCGGCAGCGCAGCCCCAGCGGCGCGCCGGCGATCGCCAGCATGCGCCCGAGCTGCCCCGCGCCCAGGATCGCGACGATCATGCGCCGCCCGGCGCCGGTTTGCGAGGATCGGGATCGTCCAGCACGCGCGCTGTCTGCTTGGCGCGATGCTCCTTGAGTTTCTTGCCGATCTTCGCGTGCTCCGGGGCCAGGATCGCGGCCGCGTGCAACGCCGCGTTGACTGCGCCCGCCCTCCCGATCGCGAACGTCGCCACCGGCACGCCCGCGGGCATCTGCACGATCGACAGCAGCGAGTCCATCCCCTTGAGCGACTTGCTCTCGACCGGCACGCCCAGCACCGGGAGCGTCGTCTTCGACGCCGCCATCCCCGGCAGGTGCGCCGCCCCGCCCGCCCCTGCGATGATCACGCGCAGACCCCGCTCCTCAGCGCCCGAGGCATACTCAAACAAAAGGTCCGGCGTCCGGTGCGCCGACACCACCCGCACCTCGTGCGCCACCCCCAGCGACGCCAGCGTCTCCGACGCATGAGACATCGTGTCCCAGTCCGAACGCGATCCCATGATCACGCCGACGAGGGGTTCTGCGGTCGCGGCGCCGGCGGCGCTCCGTCTGGCCATGCGGGGTTCTCCGTGTGAGCGCCTTAGCGTATCGCGGGCGGACCCCGCGCGAAGCCGGTAGACTGCTCCGCACGCCGGACCTCCCCCCCGGCCACGCGATCGATGCTGCAATCCACGCTACTGATCCTGGGGCTCGCGGCCCTCGCGCCATGGGTGCATCGGCTGGTCGGCCGCTGGAGCGGCTGGCTGTTCGGAGCCGCCGGCGCGGGCCTGTTCGCGTACTTCGCGTCGAAGTTCTCCCACGTCTCCTCCGGCGGCTCCATCGAGCAGAGCTGGACCTGGATCGACACCCTCGGCGCCGCCGTCTCCTTCCGGCTCGATGGCCTCAGTCTCATCTTCGCCCTCCTCGTCACCGGGGTGGGCGCCCTCATCCTTATCTACGCCGGCGCCTACCTGAAGGACCATCCGCGCCTCGGCGGGTTCTACACGTCCCTTCTTCTCTTCAAGGCGTCCATGCTCGGCCTCGTCCTGGCCGACAACGTCGTCACGCTATTTGTCTTCTGGGAGCTGACCAGCGTCTCGTCGTTCCTGCTGATCGGCTTCGAACGCCAGCGCGAATCCGCCCGCCGCGCCGCGATGCAGGCCTTGCTCGTCACGGGCCTGGGCGGAATGGCGCTGCTCGGCGGCCTCGTGATGCTCGCGCAGGCCGCGGGCTCCTGGGAGCTGCGCGAGATCATCGCCTCCGGCGACGCCATCCGCGCTCACCCGCTCTACCTGCCCGCGTTTATCCTGATCGTCCTCGGCGCGTTCACCAAGTCCGCCCAGTTCCCCTTCCACTTCTGGCTCCCCAACGCGATGGAGGCCCCGACCCCCGTCAGCGCCTACCTGCACTCCTCCACCATGGTGAAGGCCGGCGTCTATCTCCTCGCCCGGCTCCACCCCGCCATCGGTTCGACCGACCTCTGGACTTGGACCCTCACCTGCTTTGGCGCCGCCACCTTCGTCATCGGCGCGCTCCTCGCCACGCGCGAGACGCAGATGAAGCGCATCCTCGCCTACACCACCGTCTCCGGCCTCGGCTCCCTCGTGATGATGCTCGGCGTCGGCTCCGCAGCCGCCATGACCGCCATGGCCGTCTTTCTCGTCACCCACGCGATGTACAAGGGAGCGCTCTTCCTCATCGCCGGCGCCGTCGATCATGAGTCCGGCGAAAAATACGTCGACCGCCTCGGCGGCCTCCGCGGCAGGATGCCCCTCACCGCCGCCTGCTCCATCGCCGCCGCGCTCTCGATGGCCGGTGTGCCGCCCACCCTCGGCTTCCTCGCTAAAGAGGCCTCCCTCGAAGGCGTCACGCACGATCATCTCGGCTGGTGGGTCCTCGCGCTCGCGGCGCTGGGCTCCATGCTCACCGTCGCCGCCGCCGGCATCGTCGGTTTCGGCCCCTTCGTCGGACGCGAACGCGAAACCCCGCGCACCGGCCACGACCCCGGCCCCGCGATGATCCTCGGCCCCGCGCTCCTCGCGGCGTTCGGCCTCCTTGCCGCGCTCGCGCCGGCGATCCTCCTCGATCCCCTCGTCTCCACCATCGCCTCCGCCGCCTACGGCGCACCGATCGACGTCCACCTGCACCTGTGGCACGGGCTCACTCTCGCGCTCGGCATCAGCGCCGCGGCGCTCGTCGTCGGCTTCCTCATCGCGCTGCAGGCGCCCCGATGGCGCCGCGCCCTGGCGCCGCTCACCCCCGTCGCTCGATTCGGACCCGAGAACGCCTACGGCGCCGGCCTGGGCGCGCTCAACGTCCTCGCCGCCTCGCTCACCGGCGTGATGCAGAACGGCCGCCTCCGCCGCTACACCATCGTCGTCTTTGTGTTCACCGGTCTGCTCGTCGGCGGGTCGCTCATCGAACTCGGCGCCCTCAGCGGCATCCGCGGCCTCGGCCAGATCCACGCCTTCGACGCCGTCATCTGCGCCGCCATCGTCGTCGGCGCCATCGCCTCCACCCGCGCCAAAGGCCGACTCGGCGCCGTCGCCTCCCTCGGCATCGTCGGCTACGGCGTCACGGTGATCTATGTCATCTACGGCGCCCCCGATCTCGCGCTGACGCAGGTCTCCGTCGAGACCCTCACCGTCATCCTCTTCGTCCTCGTCCTCTACCACCTGCCCCGGTTCGCGATCTACACCGGGCGCGCCGCGCGCATCCGCGACCTCGTCATCGCTTGCACCTTCGGCGCCATCATGACGCTGCTCACGCTCGTCGCCGCCGACGTGCAGCTCGCCCCGACGATCTCTGACTGGTTCGTCCGCAACAGCGCCCCGCTCGGCAATGGACGAAACATCGTCAACGTCATCCTTGTGGACTTCCGCGCCCTCGACACCATGGGCGAGATCACCGTGCTCTCCGTCGCCGCGATCGGCGTCTTTGCGCTCCTGAAGCTCAAGCCCGCATCAGCCGAGAGCAAGGCCGGGAACGGAGGTGACGAGTCATGAACTCCATCATCCTCCGCACCACCGTCCGCCTCATGCTCCCGCTCCTGCTCCTCTTCTCGATCCTCCTCCTCCTGCTCGGCCACAACGCGCCCGGGGGCGGATTCGCCGGCGGGCTCCTCGCCGCCGCGGCGTACGCCCTCTACAGCATGGCCCACACCGCCGCCGAAGCCCGCCGCCTCCTCCGCGTCCGCCCGGGCGTGCTCATCGGCATCGGCCTCAGCATCGCGCTCATCAGCGGCCTGATCGGCGTCGCCCAAGGCGGCGAACTGTTCACCAGCGTGTGGCGCGTGTCGAACATCCCGATGATCGGCGAGGCCAAGCTCGGCACGCCGATGCTCTTCGACGTCGGCGTCTACTTCACCGTCATCGGCGTTGCCCTCACCATGATCTTCGCCCTGAGGGAGGAGTAGCCGCCATGACGACCCTCCTCGCCATCGTCGTGGGAGTCATCTACGCCGCCGCCATCTACCTGATGCTGCGCCGCAACATCGTCAAGCTCATCATCGGCCTCGCGCTCTTCGGCCACGCCTCCAACCTGCTCATCTTCACCGCCGGCGGCCTCACACGCGGTAAGGCGCCCATCGTCGCCGAGGGCATGAAAGTCCCGCCCAACGCCGTCGCCGACCCGCTCCCCCACGCGCTGATCCTCACCGCCATCGTCATCGGTTTCGGTGTCCTCGCCTTTGCCCTTGTGCTCGTCCACCGCACCTACCAGATGGCTGGTCAGGACGACACCGACCGGATGCGGAGCGCCGAGGCATGAACAACCTCCCCGCGCTGCCCATCCTCATCCCCCTCGCCACCGCCATCCTCTGTCTCGCCGCGACGCGCGCGCCGGCGCTCCAGCGTGTGCTCAGCCTCGCCGGCGCCGTCGCGCTGGTCGCCGCCACGACAGCGCTGATGCTCCGAGTCCTCGACGAAGGCGTCCTGAGCATCCAAGCCGGCGCGTGGCCTGCGCCCTGGGGCATCACTCTCGCCGCCGACACCTTCGGCGCCGCGCTCACGCTCGTCTCGGCTGTCGTGTTCCTGGCCTGCGTGATGGCCTCGAACGCCGGCGTTGACCGCCGCCGCCAGGCCTATGGCTTCCACCCGCTCATCCACACTCTCATGATGGGCGTCGGCGGCGCCTTCGTCACCGGCGACCTCTTCAACCTCTACGTCTGGTTCGAGGTCATGCTGATGTCCTCCTTCGTGCTCGTCGCCCTCGGCGGCGAGCGAGCGCAGCTCGAAGGCGCCATCAAGTACGTCACTCTCAATCTCATCTCCTCCGGCATGTTCCTCGCCGGGGCGGGGCTCCTCTACGGCGAGGTCGGCACCCTCAACATGGCCGACCTCAGCGTCAAACTCGCCGATCCCTCCGGCGCCGGGACCGTCGCGCCCGCCGCCGGGCTCTTCCTCGTCGCCTTTGGCCTGAAAGCCGGCGTCTTTCCCCTCTTTTTCTGGCTTCCGGCGTCCTACCACACACCGCCCGCCGTCGTGTCCGCGCTCTTCGGCGGCCTGCTCACCAAGGTCGGCGTCTTCGCCCTCGCCCGCGCCTTCCTGCTGATCTTCCCCGACGAGGTCGGCTACCGCGTCGAGATCCTCGGCGCCATCGCCGCCGTCACCATGATCGTCGGGCTCCTCGGCGCCATTGCGCAGACCAACATCCGGCGCATGCTCTCCTTCGCCCTCGTCGGCCACATCGGCTACATGGTCATGGGCGTCTCCGTCGGCGGCGAGACCGCCATCGCCGGCATGGCCTTCTACGCCGCGCAGCACATGCTCGTCATGACCGGACTCTTCCTCTGCGCCGGCCTCATCGCGCTGGATCGGGGCTCCGAGGACATCCGCGAACTCGGCGGCCTCTGGCGCGAACGCCCCGCCCTTGCGATGGTTTTTCTCTTCCTGATCGCGGCGCTCGCCGGCGTCCCGCCTACGCCCGGCTTCCTCGGCAAACTCGCCCTGATCCAAGGCGCCGTCGAACACCAGCGCTGGGCGCTCCTCGTCTCGATCCTGACCGCCAGCGTGATGACGCTCTACGTCGTCTTCCGGCTCTGGCTCGAAGTCTTCGCCCGCCCCCGCTCCGAACAGGACCAGGCCGAGGCCGAACCCGACACCCTCCCACGCCCGCTCCCCCGGTCGATGTGGTGGGCCGCCTGCGCCTCCGCGGCGCTCGTCGCCGCGCTCGCCGCCGGCTCCGCGTGGACCTTCCCAGTCGCGGCCCGCATCGGCGCCGAACTCATCGCCCCTGATGCCCCCGGCGGCTACGTCGACGCAGTCCTCGGAGGCGCCCGATGATCGCCTTCGTCTGGAACATCTTCCTCGCCCTCGCCTGGGCCGCCGCCACCGAGCGCTTCACGCCCTCCAACCTCATCATCGGCTTCGTGATCGGCTATGGCCTCCTCGCCATCATGCCCCCGCTCCCCGGCGCCGGCGCCTACTACCTGCAGATGCGCGAGATGTTCGACTTCGCCCGCTTCTTCGCGAAGGAAGTCATCGTCTCCAATCTGCGTGTCGCTTATTTCGTCGTAGCGCCCCTGTCGAAACTCAACGCCGGCGTCATCGCCGTGCCCCTCGAGGACATGACCGACGCCGAGCTGACCATCCTCGCCAACATGATCACCCTCACGCCCGGCACGCTCAGTCTCGACATCTCCGACGACCGGCGCACCCTCTACATCCACACCATGTACATCGGCGAGCCGGAGCAGTTCCGGCGCACCATCCGCGAGGAATACGCCCGGCGCGTGATCGAGGTGATGCGATGATCCCCCAGACCGCCGCGCTCGTGGACACCGTCGCCGAGGTCGCCCTCCTGGTCGTCGCTGTCGCCATGGCTTGCAGCGTCGTCCGGCTTGTCCGAGGCCCGACGCTCCCCGACCGCGTCGTCGCGCTCGATCTCCTGGGCGTCCTCAGCGCCGGCGCCATCGCGCTCTACTCCATCCGCACCGACGAATCGAACTTCATCCCCGTCGCCATCGTCATGGCCCTGGTCATGTTCGTCGGCACCGTCGCCTTCGCTCTCTACCTTGAGCGGAGGGCCCGACCATGAAATCGGTCTTCAACGACCTCGCCACCATCCTGCTCATCGTGATCGGCGCGCTTTTCTCCCTGCTCGCCGGTGTCGGCGTCCTTCGCATGCCCGACGTCTTCACGCGCATGCACGCCTCCAGCAAAGCCGGCACCGCCGGCGCCGCGTGCATGTTCATCGCCGTCGCCTTCCACTTCGCCAATCTCGGCGAAGTCACCCGCTCCATCCTCGTCGTCCTCTTCCTCTTCCTCACCGCCCCCGTCGCCGCCCACCTGATCGGGCGTGCCTCCTACTTCGTCGGCACCAAGATGTGGGACGGAGCCGTCCGCGACGATCTTCAAGGCCGATACGACCACGCCACCCACACCCTGAAAGGCGAGCCCGAAGACGAAAAGCACGTCTGAACCGCCGCCCCAACGCCCCGGCCGCCTACACTGGGCCCCCCTGGGGCAACCTCGCCGCGAACTCGCGGCGCCGGGGGCCCGGAACGGGTACAACCACACGATGCCGCGACCCGCGCCGGAGCGCGACAGCGGCGGTTCTTTGCAGGAGCGATCCGGATGGCGACGGTCCAGTGCACCGAGTGCGGCGCCGACATCGAGGCCGCGGACAACGTGATCAACGGCGAAATCCTCCCCTGCCCCGACTGCGGCGCGGAGATGGAAGTCACCTCGACCAAACCGCTCAAGGTCGAACTGGCCCCCGAAGTCCGCGAGGACTGGGGCGAGTAAACCGCTCGCGCCCTCAAGCCCCTCCACGTTCCGAAAGGCGGACGTCCATGAAAGTTGCGATGCTCTACGCGCGCGTGCGCGTCGAAGAAAAACTTCTCTTCGAGGAACTCCAGAAGCGCGCCGTCACATGCGACATGATCGACGTCCGCGATGTCTCCTTCGACCTCCACGACATGTCCCGCTGGGCGCAGTACGACGTCGTCATCGAACGCTGCATCAGCCACTCGCAGGCCGAGGCGGCGCTCAGCATCCTCGACATGTTCGGCGTCAAGTGCGTCAACACCTACAAGGCCGCCCACATCTGCGGCAGCAAGCTCAACACCACCCTCGAGCTCATCCGCCACGGCGTCCCCAGCCCCAACGTCCGCGTCGCCTCCACCCCGGAGTCGGCCCTCAAGACGATGGAGGAGATGGGGCGCGTCCGTCCCGATGGCCGCTTCGAGCAGCCCGTCGTCCTCAAGCCCGCCGTGGGCTCCTGGGGCCGACTGCTGGCCAAGGTCAACGACCGCGACGCCGCCGAAGCCATATTGGAGCACAAGGACACCCTCGGCTCCTACCACCACTCCATCTTCTACATCCAGGAATACATCAACAAGAAGGCCGGGCGCGACATCCGCACCTTCGTCGTTGGCGATGAAACCATCGCAGCCATCTCGCGCACCAGCCAGCACTGGATCACCAACACCGCGCGGGGCGGAACCGCCGAAGCCGTCAAGGTCACCCCCGAGATCGACCGTATCTCCGTCGCCGCCGCCAAGGCCTGCGGCGGGGGCGTCCTCGCCATCGACCTCCTCGAACGCCAAGACGGCGAGATCCTCGTCAACGAAGTCAACTACACGATGGAGTTCAAGAACAGCATCACGCCCACCGGCGTCAACATCCCCGGAAAGGTCGTCGACTTCGCCCTCGGCGTCGCCTCCGGACAGAT
>Ga0315910_10005019_pt1 | contig 10926 bp, 13 predicted proteins | sample EdamamesoilMG_FD_204470 | JGI IMG/M metagenome (GOLD analysis project Ga0315910, IMG submission 204470) | Garden soil microbial communities collected in Santa Monica, California, United States - Edamame soil | ecosystem: Environmental > Terrestrial > Soil > Garden | place: USA: California...
AAATTAATGTTTTAATATTTTTTTTTTTTTTGGGTTTGGTTTTTTGTTATTTACCAATGTTTGCAAAAAAAAAAAAACACCAACCCAAAATCATTAATCGCAAATCAAAACCTGAGGTCCTTCCTTCACGTTTCAACCCTTAACAAAACCGCCATGATCCTATTCCTACTGTTTCTGCTTATTTGTATGATTTTCCAACTGGTATTGTAATCTATACGCATTGAGCCCGGACATCGCTATCCTGTTCAAGTTGGTCGCGTAAATAGCCCCGGGCTAATGAGGTGTTGAGTAAACCAGAAAAGAAGTTTTTACCTTTAAAGTATGAGAACCCTATTTATTCTCATCCTGCTGGCTTGTTCATTCCTTACAAATGCCCAGAAACAAGGCATTAGAGGTCAGGTATTCTGGCTTAGCGGAAACCAAATGCCTGGCCCGGGTAAGACGCTTTCGCCTCAGCACGGGGTTATTCGCGAAATCCATATTTACAATGCAGCCAATCTTAGCGATAATCCCACTCAAAATGGATTCTTCAACAGCGTTGCGACTGTGTTGGTAGCAAAAGTTATCAGCGAAAGCGATGGCTCCTTTAAAGTACGGCTGGAACCCGGCAGGTACTCTGTTTTTGTAAAAGAAAAAGATGCCCTTTTTGCCAACCTGTTCGATGGCCAAGGCTGTATCAATTGCATTATCGTTAAGCCGAAAAAATTCTCATGGCTCACCATCACGGTCGATTACGAAGCCGCTTTTTAGGCTTCAATGCTTAATGTTGGCCGTCCGGTAAGCCAGATCAAGCGCTTTGGAAAATTTTCCAAGCCATGCAACCCCTCCTGCCGTATAAGCATCTTAGCTTTGAATCTACTAAATGGAGTTAAAAATCTACCGGACTAAAGAAGATGATTTGATTAAAGGATGCCTGCAGCGCGATAGTAGCGCGCAGAAGCGCCTTTATGAAAGCTATTCGTCAAAGATGTACGGCATCTGCTACCGGTACGTAAAAGATTCGATGGACGCTGAAGACATTCTGGTAACAGCGTTCGTAAAAATATTCGACAAGATCGGACAATTTAAAAATGAAGGAAGCTTCGAGGGATGGATCAGAAGGATTGTGGTGAATGAAGCCCTTACCCACCTGCGCAGAAACCGCTCCATGTACCTGGAAACAGAACTGGAACAGGCTGATCGCGAACCCAACTATCAAAACCTGAGTGATCATCTCGAAGCGGAAGACCTGCTGAATATGATTGAGGAATTGCCAGCCGGTTATCGCATAGTCTTTAATATGTATGCCATTGATGGATACTCGCACAAAGAAATTGCCGACCACCTGGACATCAGCGAGAATACATCGAAATCACAATTGAGCAGAGCACGTGTGCACCTGCAAAAACTACTATTAGAACGGGAAACAATTGGAACTCAAAAAATCAGTAACGATGAATCAGCAACCTGACAAACTCTTTCGCGAAAAGCTGGAAGGTTATCATCGCCAGGCGCCAGAACTTGCATGGGATAAAATTGACGCTGGCATTCAAAAAAAATCTAATAAGGGTTTATACTGGAAGATCGCTGCATCGTTGCTGGTAGTAGCGGTAGCATCCTATACGTTATGGCCTTCTGCTAACACTAATAATCACGTTGCGGAATCAACAGAGATCATAACCCCTTCAAAAACATTCAGCACCAAGAAAGTAGAAGAAGCAATACCCGCTAAGCAAGAAAACGTATCACCTGCACCATCTCCAGTAGCCAAAGTGGAAATCAAATCACTTCCGGTCACGCATAAAAAAGTTGAGCCAGTCAAAACAGAGAAACATCAGCACGAGGAAGTGGTTCAGGAAAAAATTATTTCAGAAGCGATTGCACCTGCTTCAGAAGATAATACCATCGCCATGGCCGAAGTGGAAACCTTGGCCGAACAATCAGCCAATGCATCGGTTGTAACCACACCCGCATCACAACAAACCGTTACGTTAGTAGTAAGTGCAAAAGAAGCTGATGAGTATTTAGATAAAAAAGGATTAGCCCAAGCAACCTCCAAAGAAAAGAAGTCATCTACGTTGAAAAAGCTGTTAAAGAAAGCCGATGATCTGGCCAATGATCAGGATCCTTTCGGTGAACTGAGACAGAAGAAAAATGAAATTCTGGCGCTGAATTTCAAAAGTGAAAAACAACGTGAACAAAACAAGTGAGGTATTTTAAATCATGAAAAAAACATTTCTAACCATACTAACAATGGCCGTGTTGCTCGCCACAACAAATGCACAATCAAAGGGAGACACGATAATTGTAGAACTTGCCAAGACAAGTCGTGTGGTCTTTACCATCAACGACCGCAGCGATCTTGAAATTCTGAAGCATTATGATTTCAATGATCTTTTCAAAGACCTGATTGCCAAGTTGGAGAACGACACAACGGCAATTTCGAAAATTGATTCAACTGAAGTAGTTGCTGAATCAACAGAAGAAGTGTGGAATCATAGCCGTGATGACGAAGATGACAACGATGATGAAGATGACAAATGGGACTATCGCTATAACGGCAGAACCACCCAGTCGTTCAACTTTGACTTCGGCACAAACAACTTCCTTTCCGATGGAAAATTTCCCGACAACAGTGACGAGATTTATGCGGTAAGACCGTGGGGCTCGTGGTACGTTGGGTTATCATCCATTCAACGAACACGGGTCGCTAAAAAATTCTTCCTCGAGTGGGGTCTTGGATTGAACTGGTACAATTTCAAATTTCAGGACGACAATGTACTTATTCAAAAAGACGATGCCGGTACCGCGTTTGTTCCTGACACACGCGAAGTGGATTTCAAAAAAAGTAAACTCACGGTGTCGTATGTAAACGCTTCGCTTATACCGGTAGTGGACTTCAGCGACTACTCGCGCAAATCGCGTGTGTGGGATGATCATGGAAACTCGTTCCGCATCGGCCTTGGCCCGTACATTGGTTACCGGGTGTGGAGCTACTCCAAGCAAGTCTATGAAGAAGATGGTGAGAAGCAAAAGGATAAAAACTCCGACAACTTTTACCTTAACAACTTTCGGTACGGTGCACGCCTGCAACTGGGCTATCGATCCACCGATCTTTTCTTCAACTACGACATGAACGAACTGTTTGTAGAAGGTAAAGGGCCGAGCCTGAACGCGTTTAGCTTCGGCATTATTTTCTAAGAATTCCCCTTCAATACAAAGGCCTGTTGGTTAACCGACAGGCCTTTTGCGCTTTATTACGAACAGTTGTTAACGATATCATTTGTCTTATTTTCTGAAACATTCTTTCACCGGTTAAAATTGAATACTACATTTAAGCGTAATAAATCCGTAACTTTGGAATATGAGTGAAGCGATTAGCAACTTATCGAGGAAAGAACAAGTAATCAGAAAGGCTGCCGAGTTGTTTAAAGACAAAGGTTATGCCGCTGCTTCCATGCGCGACCTTGCCCAACTGCTGGGCATTGAAGCCGCCAGTTTGTATTCACACATAAAATCCAAAGAGGAAATTCTCCGCAGCTTGTGTTTCGATATGGCTGCTGAATTTCGTAAATCACTCGAAGAAGTTGAGAAACAACATGTATCGGCCAGCGAAAAACTTCGGCTCGGAATTATCGGCCACGTTCAGGTAATGGCCAAAGACCTGACCGCCTCGGCAGTATTCATGAATGAGCACCGGCACCTGAGCGAGCCCTACCTGCGCGATTTTTTATTGCTTCGAATAAACTACATCAACCGATTCAAAACGATTTTGGAAGATGGTGTTCGCACCGGAGAGTTCAAAGGAAACATCGACAAGAAGCTTGCGGTAATGACCTTGTTCTCATCCCTCAACTGGATGCCGATGTGGTACGATCCAGACTCCGCCATAGACCCGGCTCAGTTGGGCGACCAGTTAGCAGACATGCTGGTAAACGGGTTGAAAAAGTCCTGATAGAGCACAGCTAACAATCGTTTGGTTCAAACGTTATAAAGTTGTAAATCGCTTATACTAAAACGATTTGCAACTTTTCTGTTTTAAGAGGTTGCCTTTTCTGAAATCAATCCAGAACCATCATGTACGGAGGCGGCAATACATTTGAAGGTATCAAAACCGATAGCCTGGCACAAGAAGACCCGGTGATGCTGGCCGCATTTGAAGCGCGTATCGATCGTGGAGAAAAAATTGAACCTACCGATTGGATGCCACAGCTTTATCGCAAGCAACTGATCCGCATGATCGAGCAACATGCCCACAGCGAAATTATTGGCGCACTTCCGGAAGGAACCTGGATAACCCGTGCCCCAGGCTTCAAGCGAAAACTCGCCCTGATGGCCAAAGTGCAGGATGAAGTAGGCCACGCACAATTACTTTACAGCGCGGCTGAAACACTGGGCAAAACACGCGAAGAGATGATTCACGATCTCATTACCGGCAAATCCAAGTACTCCAACATTTTCAACTATCCGGCTTTTACGTGGGCCGATTCCTGTTTCATTTCATGGCTTGTCGATGCCGGTGCCATTGTTAATCAACTCGCCAATGCCAAAGGTAGCTACGGTCCGTATTGCCGCGCGTTGGAAAGAATTTGTGCCGAAGAATCCTTTCACCTGAAGTATGGTCATCATTGCGTGATTTACCTCGCAGCGGGCTCTGCTATCCAACGAAAAATGTTTCAGGAAGCGATCAATCGCTGGTGGCCCCCGATGATGCACTTCTTTGGACCAGCCGATAAAATTTCGGCACACACGCAAGTGCTCATGAAATGGAAAGTAAAAATGGCAACGAACGATGATATGCGAAATCAATTCCTCGACATGTACGTTCCAAAAATCTGGGAACTGGGCTTTACTATTCCCGATGCAGCCTTAAAGAAAAATACCGAAACCGGCCGATGGGATTACACCGAACCTGATTGGGAAGAGTTCAAGCGCGTCATTAACGGTGATGGCCCCTGCAACAAAGAACGCCTCGAAGTACGAAGAATAGCAGAAGAACGCGGGCGATGGGTGCGTGAGGCTCTCAAGACTCCAAAGAACACCTATGTTCCTCCGCTGGCATAAAATGTTCAATGTTCAATGTTCAATGTTCAATGTTCAATGTTCAATGTTCAATGTTCAATTGTTAATCTTTCACCAGCAAATTTTCAAAATCTCCAAATCATCAAACCTTCTATCAAACCTTCTATGAAGTCACTTGATCCACGTGTTAATCGGTTACCCGAAGTTGGACAGAAAGGGATGATCAATCCCAAAGCTCCGCTGGATCAGTTTGGTACGTTCGAAGTATTTGTGCAACCCAAAGAAGGTAAACCCTTTCAGCATGAAGGTATCGTGCATGCTCCAAACCTGGAAATGGCGTATGTGTTGGCCAAGGAAACCTTTACACGAAGATTCACCTGCACATCCCTGTATGTTGCTGATACCCGGTCGGTTTATGTTTCACCCATGACGGAAGGTGATCAAAGCGTTTTTGAACTACTTCCCGATTCCAACAATCCAAACGGTGAACAAATTTCGTTTGAGCTTTATCAACTGGCAAAGCGCGGTAAACAACACATTCATATTACTACTACACTGGCAACTTCAGCAGCGGATGCTATGAGCAAGGCAAAACAAACGGCAGATAAAACGAAAGTGATCTATAATCTCTGGGCAATCCCCACAAACGCGATTCGCTTTACGACAGCGGAAGAAAAAGATTTATGGGTAACACTGCCTGAAAAAAAATTCCGTGATGCTGGCGATTACAAAGGCGGAGATAAACTGAAAGAATTTTTAGAACGAGTAAAATGATACTGGATAAAATAAATCCTTACGCTCCGCACGCTGTTGTAGTACTTGGTATTGGGCTCTATTGGCTTAAAGCACCTTATGGGGCAATACTGGCTTACGCTGGATTTCTTTTTGCCGGAGCATATTACCTGGCAACGGAAATCAGAAAGCCTGGTAGCCGCAACAAAGTCCTCAGAACAATATTACTCGTGCTTCCTGCTACTATCCTTGTATTGGCCATACAAGCCTTAACAACAGGCACCAACACTTCATTGGCGATACTAGTCGTTCTGATCATGAACTCGATGATCAAGGGAAAACTAGATCAACAAACTCTTACAAAGAATCATGAATGAGCAAGCCCTAAAAGAACTGCTGTATAAAATGGCCGATGATCTCCTCATCATCGGTCACCGTAATTCAGAGTGGACTGGCTTCGGTCCGTTATTGGAAGAAGACATTGCATTCTCTTCGATGGCGCAAGACAAAATCGGGCAGAGCTACGCGCTCTTTCAAATGCTGGAAAAGATTGGAGAACACCCCCCCGATACAGTCGCTTTTATGCGGAACGCCAACCAATTCCATAATTGCATTTTGGTGGAACTCCCCAATGGCGAGTATGACTTCAGTTTGATCCGTCATTTTTTGTTCGATACAGCTGAAGCCCTCCGCTTTGAAATGCTCAGTAATTCTTCGTTTGAACCACTGGCCGAACTGGCCAGAAAAATCCGTGGCGAGTTAAGGTATCATACCCTTCATGCCAACACCTGGGTTAAACAACTCGGCACTGCCACTGAAGAGAGCATCGCGCGCCTGCAACACTCGCTCGAATACGCCCTACCATACGCACTCGGAATTTTTGAAGAATCGCCTTTTGAAAAAGAACTGATCGCAGCCGGAATATTTGAAGGCGAAGAACAGCTAAAACAAAAATGGAAGATGAAGGTGGAAGAAATCATCACCAAAACGAAACTTACCTTACCCGATTGGAGTTCAAGTAAGCCCATAGTGGGAGGAAGAGCCGGAAACCACAGCGAACATCTACAGTCGCTACTGAATGAGATGTCGGAAGTATTTCGGATTGACCCCAATACGGAATGGTAACTTCAATATCTGCGTTGATCCGCGAGATCTGCGGAAACAAGATTTTATCCTGCAGATGGGCACCGGTCATAAATAATAGTAAATAAGATGAACGAAGTAGTAACCGAACTCCACCAACTGGTGGACAGCTTCACGTTAAAGTTTAACATGTACACAGAAGAAGAATTTTCAGCCAAACCAAATCCCAAAAAATGGAGCAAAAAAGAAGTGCTCGGGCATTTGATTGATTCGGCTCTTAACAACCATCGAAGATTTGTGTGCGGGCAGTACGAGTTAAAGACTCCACACATTGTTTATGATCAGGATTTCTGGGTAGCCGCCAACGACTATCAACACACTAAAAAAGAAGATGTCATTCAACTATGGGCATTGATGAACAAGCAAATTTGCAACACGCTTGCCACCATGCCCACCGAGAACTATTCTAAGGAATGCAACACATCCAAAGGTGCCGAGCAACTCCATTCGCTGGAGTGGCTGGCCGCTGATTATGTAAAGCATTTGAAACATCACGTCAACCAGATTATACCGGGCTCGTTCAACATTGTTTATTCATAGTATTCATACAAGCCATGCCCTATACAACCACCGATATTTATAACTGGCTCCAGGAAGTGAAAGATCCGGAGATACCGGTTTTATCGCTGGTTGATTTAGGCGTGATTAATTCGGTTGTCATCAAGGTTGAAGCGGTACAAATTGAGATGACCCCTACTTTTGTAGGTTGCCCGGCACTCGATATGATGAAGTTGGAGATTGTTGAGGTACTGAAAAAAAATGGCATAGCCGATGTGGAAATAACCGTGAGCTTCCGCGAACCCTGGTCGTCTGATAAGATTTCAGAAAAGGGGAAAGCAGCCCTGAAAAATTTCGGTCTGGCACCACCACCCGCACGACAATTATTTGTTGACCTAGAAGTGCTGGACCATGCCGTTTGCCCGCGTTGCAATGGCATTAATACGGAATTGAAGAATCCATTCGGCCCCACATTATGCCGGTCGATTTACTACTGCAACCATTGCCACGAAGCGTTCGAACAATTTAAGCCCTTGTAATTGGACTTGGTCAATACTTCGCAGCCACCATATCAAAGCCTCTTACTCCCGATGAAACCAGGGTCAGCTAGTGAAGCTGTCATCAAAAAGTCAGGAATTAGACAAAAACATACTTACCTTACAAATGACTTCAATACCCACGAACATTTCATTTCTTTGCATCGTATTTGGATATGTAGAGCCCATCGAAATATCATGAGAACATTGCTTTTTGGTGTAGCCTTTTCGGCTTTAGGAATTGTATTAATGAATTGTGGCGAAAAGCCAGCGGCACAGCAGGAAACAACCACCTTTACCAGGTTGGATTCGCTTACCGATTGCTACCTGGGCTTGCAGGACAGCATGCTGCGGGCCTGGAATATCATGATCAACGATGATAACCAGAAAATAAAGGCCATGCACAACCTGCTGCATGAACTGATGGTATCAAACCCCGATAAACAGGAACAACTAACCGCATTTGAAGATCGGCTGAATCAACTTGTGCGCCTTCGGTACACACAAAAAACAATGGCCAATGCCGATGTAGTAGAAGAGTACGACTTTGCTTCTAATTCGCTGGTGACGGAGTTGCTTAGCCTGGCAGAATCACAGACCGAGTTTGCTTACAATACCACCCTGCAAAAACTGGCAGACGAAATTCGTTCAGCCGATCAGCGCATCAACAATTACCGCGCGGATTACGATGCCATTACAGCCTCTTACAACCGCTTTGTCGATAAGAACAAAGACTCAATGAAGGATATCGATCATACGCTGAAGGCCGAAAAGAAACCGCTCTTTCAGATGGTTTCTGATGAAGAGTAATTGGCTTCATACCATGCCGAGTCTTCTGTGAAATAATACTACTTCACAAACTTCACCTCCACCCTTCGATTAATACCCCGGGCTTCTTCGGTGGTTTCAGTAATCAATGGTTTGTCCTTGCCATACCCTGCAGACGTAATTCTGTCGCGCGGTATGCCCTGCGAGGTTAGGTAGGCAGCAACTGTCTTTGCCCTATTTTGCGATAACGTGAGATTGTAGCGCACACTGCCTACATCATCCGTATGGCCGGCAAGTTGTACATTCACCGAAGGATTTTGGCGGAGCCACATCACCAGCTTATCCAGTTCAGGCGAAGAAGATGGGTGCAGCTTGTAACTATTGAATTCAAACTGAATATTCTTGAGAACATAGGTAGTATTCAATTCTGTTTTAGAAGCGATAAACTCCGGAATAAAATCTTCGATTACTTTCTGATTGCTGAAACGCGGTGTTACACTCACCTGATCGATATAGTAGTAAGAACCCATCGCCAGCATCTCTTGCTGTGTAGGCATGAACTTAATTCTGTAAAAACGGGTGGAGGCATCATCAAAAAAATTTCCAATCAGCAGAAACTGCTCTCCACCTTTCGCGCGATACTCCATCCTGCCAACTTCCCAGTGGCCAGTTTCCATGGTAAGCGCGGAATCCTGGATGATGGAAAACGTAGGCTCTATCGGCAATACTTTATCCTGCCTGGCTTTTACCGGCTCAGTAGAAAGATGCAAACCGATTCGATCAACAGCATACTTTGAGTACGATGACAATCGATAGTGAAGCTGAATGATGTAGAGCGTGTCTTTAACCAACGAATCGGTGAGCTGACACTGCAGGTACTCCCGGTAATCCCGGCCGGTAGTCATCCAAACATAGATGCCAGCATAGCCTTGTCCTTCCTGCGCATTGGATACTCCCGCCCAGTTGTGCGGAACATCAGCATCGCCCGTGCTGCATTTATTAAAGTAATCGGGAGTACCCAGGCTGGCGGAACTCCAGTGATTTACACGAAATTCAGATGAATGCTGGGAGTAGTTGCCGGGACATTTTGTATAGTCTTCGAAGCCGGGATTAGGAACGAGGTTCTGAGCAATGGCGCGCGATCCAACAGCACAAACAAATAAACAACAAAGTATATGTGTTTTTGTCGAAATCAAATTCTTAAACACTACTTATAATACGTTACCTCCACCCGAAACCGTGGATCAATTGCTCCTAACCTGTCGTAGGCAGATTTTGAAATTTTTATAATCAGTTTATCCGTAAGCGCTGTGTCCGGAAGTTTGCCCATTACACGAACAAATACTTCGCGGTTATTCATTTCATTTTTTACTTTCAGTATAGTACCCACCGGTGCGGTGCGGTGTAACGCCAAATACTTTCGGTTGCCTTCGGTGCCTTCAATCAGTTCGGCTATTCCCGTTTGTAATACTTCATCGTTGTTAGCGCTTTCCGTAATCCGAATGGTTTGTGGCTGTGTATCAATTTTAGGTGTTGTTACAGGAGGCGTAGTATTCGTTGATGTTGTTGGCTGCTGCTCCACCGGAGGTGGTGTTGCTTTCACTGTTGACACCACGGCTGTTTCCTGTGTTGGTTTAGCGGCACTTGTTGGTGCCACCACCGTAAGCACTTGTCCTATTTTTAGTTCATTTCCATCAATACTGTTCCACTCCTTCAATTGCTGAGCGGTGATACCATACTGGCGTGTGATCGAATACATCGTTTCCTTCGCAGCAACGGTGTGTGTTCCATTGCTTGATGTAGGAGGTTGTACAGTAGCTGATTCTGAAACCGTATTGCGTCTCTTAATGGTCAATTCCTGCCCGATAGAAAGTGAATTATCAGGAAGGTTATTCCACTGCTTGATGTCATCCACCGAAACATTGTACGCCTTGGAAATCGAGAACATGGTTTCCTTCGCAGCCACTACGTGAATAATGCCACCTGCCGTACGAACATTGGCGGGAATGCGCCTCGGCACATACGGCACCTTTAATATTTGTCCGATCTCCAGTCCGGCATCGGCTGTGGGGTTGTATTGAAGAATGGCATCCACTGTAGTACCATAGCGTTTGGAAAGCGCGTATAAAGTTTCCTTCTCGCCAACCTTATGGATAACGAACGTTTTTCCATTGACGGTTTCAATACCAATAGAATCCACTTGAGCTTGCGGCTGAAAAAATGAAGCACCCGCGATAATTAAAATTCC
>Ga0315910_10005020_pt1 | contig 10925 bp, 10 predicted proteins | sample EdamamesoilMG_FD_204470 | JGI IMG/M metagenome (GOLD analysis project Ga0315910, IMG submission 204470) | Garden soil microbial communities collected in Santa Monica, California, United States - Edamame soil | ecosystem: Environmental > Terrestrial > Soil > Garden | place: USA: California...
TGGCGTCCGCCTTCTTCATCTGCGACTTGAAGCTGCCCCCGCCGGCATGCAGCACCACCGCGTGACCGGCGCTGCGCAGCGCATCGGCGAGCGCGAATGCATGTTCGGCCGCGCCCGTGCCCTGGTGCAGCAGATAGGCGTCGGGCCGCGGCGCGAGCGGCGTCCTGCCGGATGCCTTCATCAGCGCCACCAGCCGCTCGCAACCCATCGCGAATCCAACGCCGGGTGTGGGCTTGCCGCCCAGCTGCGCGAACAGGCCGTCGTAGCGCCCGCCGCCGCATACCGTGCCCTGCGCGCCCAGCGCGTCGGTTATCCACTCGAACACGGTGCGGTTGTAGTAGTCCAGGCCGCGCACCAGGCGCGGGTTGACCGCGAATTCGATGCCGGCGCCGGCGAGAAGTTTCTTCAGTCCATCGAAGTGCGCGAGCGAGGCCTCGCCGAGATAGTTCATCAGCGGCGGCGCTTTCGCGGCGACTTCCTGCACCATCGGGTTCTTCGAATCCAGCACGCGCAATGGATTGGTCTGCAGGCGGCGCTTCGCGTCGGCGTCCAGCTTGCCTTCATGCGCCAGCAGGTGCGCGACCAGGTCGGCGCGGTGCCGCGCGCGCTCTTCGGCCGAGCCGATGGTGTTCAATTCCAGGCGCAGGCCGGACAGGCCCAGCTCGGGCCACAGCCGGGCGCACATCACGATCAGTTCGGCGTCCACGTCAGGCCCGGCATAGCCGAAGGCCTCTGCACCGTACTGATAGAACTCGCGGTAGCGGCCCTTCTGCGGACGCTCGTGGCGATACATCGGTCCGCCATACCAGAGGCGCTTCGGGCCGTCGTAAACCAGGCTGTGCTCGATCGCCGCGCGCACGCAGGAGGCCGTGCCTTCCGGGCGCAGCGTGAGCTCTTCGTTGTTCAGCTCGTCGCGCCAGGAATACATCTCCTTCTCGACGATGTCGGTGGCTTCGCCGATGGCGCGGCGAAACAGCGCCGTCTGCTCGACCAGCGGCATACGGATCGCGCGGTAGCCCCAGCGCTCCAGGCAGGCCTCGACGATGCCGCTGAAGCCGCGCCAAAGCGCCATCTCCTCCGGCAGCACGTCGTTCATGCCGCGGGTCGCCTGCAGCTGAGAACTCATTTCACGGCCTTGATAGCGACGGCCTGCGGCCCGGACAGGACGGCCTGCGGCCGTGAGGGCCGGCGGCGTTGCGCGCCGGGCGAAAAATTGTCCTGCACGTAGCGTTCGACGATCGCCTGGAACTCCTCGGCGATGCGCGCGCCCTTCAGCGTCACCGTTTTCTCGCCGTCCACGTACACCGGCGCCACCGGGCTCTCGTTGGTGCCCGGCAGGCTGATGCCGACATCGGCATGCTTGGACTCGCCCGGTCCGTTCACCACGCAGCCCATCACCGCGACCTTCATGTCCTCGACGCCCGGGTAGCGCTGCTTCCAGGCCGGCATCTGATCGCGCAGGTAGGTCTGGATACGTTGCGCAAGTTCCTGGAAATAGGTGCTGGTGGTCCGGCCGCAACCCGGGCAGGCGGCGACCAGCGGCGTGAAACTGCGCAGGCCCATGGTCTGCAGCAATTCCTGGGCGACGACGACTTCCCTCGTGCGGTCGCCGTTCGGCTCCGGCGTGAGCGAGACCCGGATGGTGTCGCCGATGCCTTCCTGCAGCAGCACTGCCATCGCTGCCGACGAGGCCACGATGCCCTTGGAGCCCATGCCGGCCTCGGTCAAGCCCAGGTGCAGCGCGTATTCGCAGCGGCGCGCGAGTTCGCGGTAGACGAGGATCAAGTCCTGCACGCCGCTCAGCTTGCAGGAAATCACGATGCGCTCGGCGGGCAGGCCGAGCTTTCGCGCCTGCGCGGCCGATTCCAGCCCCGAAACGATCATCGCCTCGCGCATCACCTCATCGGCGGACAGCGGCACGGCGCTCGCGCCGTCCTTCGCCCCCCGCCGGCCGTTCTCATCCATCATCCGCGCCAACAGCTCCGGGTCCAGGCTGCCCCAGTTCACGCCGATGCGCACCGGCTTGCCGTACTGGATGGCGGCCTCGATCATGGTTGCGAACTGGTCGTCGCGCTTGGCGCCCTTGCCGACATTGCCCGGGTTGATGCGGTACTTGGCGAGCGCGCGGGCGCAATCCGGATGCTGGCTCAGCAGCTTGTGGCCGTTGAAATGGAAATCCCCGATCAGTGGCACGTCGCAGCCCATCGCGTCGAGCCGCTCGCGGATGTGCGGCACCTGCGCCGCCGCTTCAGGCGTGTTTACCGTGATGCGCACGAGCTCCGAGCCCGCGCGCCACAGGTCGTAGACCTGCTGCGCGGTCGCGGGCGCGTCCTCGGTGTCCGTATTGGTCATGGATTGCACGACCACCGGCGCGCCGTTGCCGATCGCGATCTCGCCGACCCTCACCCCGATGGAGACGCGCCGCGCCATTGCCATCACTCGAGCGTGAAGCGTGCCACCTCGACCTTGACGTGCGGCGCCAGGTCGACCGGCCGTTCGTCGTACGAGAGCCGCACGTGCTGCGCATTGCCCACGATGACCTCGAACGGCGGCCGGCCCTCGACCGCCTGCTCGGTGCCGGCCGGATTGAGCTGCGAGATCAGCGTCTTGCCCCCGCCATCCTTGATCTCAACCCAGGATTCGCGCTCGAATTTCAATCGGATGCGCCGCTTGCCGTCGGCCGCGCGCCGTGGTGCGGACACGGCGGCCTGGGTTGGCGCGGCCTCGGCAGGTGCCGCCGTGCTGGGAGGCGCAATCGGCGTCAGCGACGCAAGCGGCTGCCCGGCCTGTGGGGGCGCAGTTTCCGTCGCGGTCGCAGGGGCCGAAAGCGGCAGCGGCGAGGGCGAGAGCGGCACTTGTGCGGCGGCTACGAAGTTCATGCGTGCCGCGTCCGTGCGTTCGCTCTGCCACTGGAACAGCACAATCCCGATCACGCCCAGCACGGCCAGCGAAAGACCGGCATACACCCGGTTGCTGCGCCTGGCGCTGTCGGTGATCGGAATCGGGCGGCGCGCGGCGACAACCGCCTGCGCATTGTCGGGAGCCGCGACGCGCCCGGCGACCTGCTGCACCAGGGGCTCGGCGTCGAGTTTGAGCAGCCGCGCGTAGGCGCGCACCATGCCACGCGAGAACGTGCCGGGGGGCAACTGCTCGAAGCGCTCCTGCTCCAGCGCCTCGATCTGCCGCGGCGCGAACTTGAGCTGCAGTGCCACGTCGCCGATCGTCAGTCCGCGTGCCGCGCGCGCCCGTGCCAGCACCGCGCCGACGCCGTCAGCCCCGACGCCGGCGTCGGGGCCGGCGTCGATCTGCTCAGTCATACTCGCCGCGCTGCAGCAGCTGGTACTCGCGCGAGTTCACGAAGCGGCGCCGCAGCTGGTTCGCATAACCCGCCTCCGCCGCGCGCTCGCCCAGTTTCCGCTCGACGCGCAGCGCAAGCCACAGCGACTCCGCGTTCGGGTTGACGAGCTTGTTGAACTGCAGGACAAGCTTGCGTGCCTCTTCGAGTCTGCCCTGACGGTAACGGATCTGCGCCACGCTGAGCAGCGCCGTCGGATCGTCGGGATCCAGCTTGAGCGCGCGCTGGAAAAAATCCTCGGCCTCCTTCACCTTGCCCTTGTTCATCATGCACAGTCCGGCAGCCGAATACGAGCGCCAGGGTTGCGAGTAGAGAGGATTGCTCACCGCCTGCATGAAATACTTGATGGACTCTTCCTCGCGGCCGGTACGGCACAGGAAACCGCCGAAATTGTGGTTGACGTCGGGATCGTTGGGCGCAAGGCTCACCGCGCGCTCGAAGTTGCTCTGCGCCAGCCTGTTTTCCTTCAGATCCGCATACACCAGCCCGAGCATGCTGTAGGCGAGCGCGTAGTTCGGATCTGCCGTGGTCGCCGTGCGCAGGTGTTCCAGCGCCGCCGCCATGTTGCCGCGCTCGTAATAGGCCGCGCCGAGCTCGGCGTGAATCTTGGCGCGATTGCGTGGTTCGGTCGCCTCGCCTCGCGTGCTGCCCGAATCCGCGATCGGCTCGTTGACGGTCGTCGACGTGGTCTGGCAGCCGGCGAGCGCGGCTGCAGCCAGTAGCGCGGCAAGCACGCAACGAAACGCCCGGCTCATGGACGGGCCTCCACGATCGGCATGCTGCGCGCACGGCGCGTGCGGTCGGCAACCTCGCCGGCCAGCTGGCCGCAGGCCGCGTCGATCCCGTCGCCGCGCGTCTTGCGCGTGGTGACGGTCAGTTCCGCGCGCTGCAGGATCTCGGCAAAGCGCCGGATGCGCTCCGCCCCGGAGCGCTTGAAACCCGAATTCGGGAACGGGTTGAACGGGATCAGGTTGAATTTGCAGCGCACCTGCGCCGCAATCCCGAGCAGCGCCTTCGCGTGCGCGTCGGAATCGTTGACGCCCTCGAGCATCACGTACTCCATGGTGATGAAATCGCGCGGCGCGCGCTCCAGGTAGCGGTTGCAGGCCATCATCAGCTCGCGGATCGGATATTTGCGGTTGATCGGCACCAGCCGGTCGCGCAGAACGTCGTCCGGCGCGTGCAGCGATACGGCGAGAGCCACCGGGCATTCCGCGGCCAGGCGGTCCATGCCCGGCACCACGCCGGAGGTGGAAACCGTAACGCGCCGGCGCGAAAGGCCGTAGCCGTTCTCGTCGATCATCAGGCGCGCGGCCGGAATCACCGCGTCCAGGTTCAGCATCGGCTCGCCCATGCCCATGAACACCACGTTGCTGACCTCGCGATTGCCCGCGCCCACGCCGCCGGGCTGCCCGTGCACGCCGAGCGCCCGGTTCGCGATCCACAACTGGCCGATGATCTCGGCGGCAGTCAGGTTGCGGTTGAAGCCCTGCTTGCCCGTCGAGCAGAATTCGCAGTCGAGCGTGCAGCCGGCCTGGCTGGATACGCAAAGCGTACCGCGGCCGTCCTCGGGAATGAACACGGCTTCGATGGCGTTGGCGCCATCGACCTTGATCAGCCATTTGCGCGTGCCGTCCGCCGCGGTGCCGTCACCCACCACCAGCGGCGGCTCGATTGCCGCCGCATCGCCCAGCTTCGCGCGCAGCTCCTTCGCGATGTCGGTCATCGCGGAGAAATCCGCCGCGCCGCGCCGGTGGATCCACTTCAGGACCTGGCGCGCGCGAAACGGCTTCTCGCCGAGACCGGCGAAGAACTGTTCCATGCCCTGCGCATCGAGGCCGAGCAGGTTGGTGGACGGGTTTTCCTTCATGGCGCTAGCGCGGAAACACCTCGTAACCGGGGAAAAAGTACGCGATCTCGGTGCGCGCGGTGTCCGGCGCATCGGATCCGTGCACCGCGTTGGCGTCGATCGATGCGGCAAAATCCGCGCGGATGGTGCCCTTGGCCGCTTTTTGGGGATCGGTGGCGCCCATCAGCTCGCGATTCCTGAGGATCGCGTTCTCGCCCTGCAGGACCTGCACCAGCACCGGGCCGGAAATCATGAAATCGACCAGGTCCCTGAAGAACGGGCGCTCGCGGTGGACCGCGTAAAAACCCTCGGCCTGCGCGCGCGACAAGTGCATCATGCGCGCGGCGATGATCTTCAGGCCGGCGGCCTCGAAGCGGGCGAGAATCTGCCCGATCACGTTTTTTGCCACCGCATCCGGCTTGAGGATGGAGAAGGTGCGTTCTACTGCCATGCCGTGGTCCCCGATGAAGCTGTCGAATAATCGGAAAGTATAGCATGATTAGCCTCACTTTCGCGTAAAAACAAGGGCTTGGGTAGTGGGTGGTTATGAATTTAAGCCGCCATTTTGAGTTGTTTTTCGGTCAGTCCAGCAATCTCTTCCATGCTCCAAACATGGTCAGTTAAACCCGCTTGCATGGCCGGAGTAACGCGCAGCGTTTGGTGAACGCGCCCGAAGTTGTAGAACATGAAGTGCAGGGCTACGGCGTGGCCCAGGTTCTCGACCTTTTTGCTAAACGCATTGGTCAGCCGCGTGAAGCGGCGCATGCTCATACGCATGGTCAGGTTCTGCCGCTCAACGAACGACGTGCTGATCTTGTCCTTAGAAGGCTTGCCGATAACCTTGCTCTTCCGCGTTCCGCAGCACTCGCCAGGGCTATAGCGCCCTACTCCGCCCTTGGGGTTGGTATAGAGCTTGGTCAGCATGCCGTAATCAATGTCCTTGCCGAAGGCCATTGGAACGGCGGTCAGGTAAGCGCGTAGGCCGTCCGTGGTCAGTTGAACGCGGGTAGCAAGGCGCTTTGCAAGGTCCTCAATGAAACGCCGCGCCGCGTGTTCGTCTCGGCTATCAACGTTGTAGGCAATCATCAACTTGGTATCCGCATCAATCGCGGTCCAAGTCCACACGTCGCCAACCCCAAACACGCCCTTCATGTCCTCGGGGATGTTCTTTTCCTTCGCGTAGCAGAACGACCAGATTTCGTCGCACTGAACGCGCTTGGTTTCGATCATGAAAACGCGCTGATCGTGGAACCGCTTGCAAGCCGCGCCAACATCGGCCAGCAGCTTGAGAACCGCACCCTTGTCGCGGCCAGTCATGCGGCAGGTGGCGCGGATGCTGTTGCCCTCAACCAAGCAGGTGAGGATTTGGGCGCGTTCTTGGGTGCTTAGGCGGTTCATGGGAGGAATTATGCTTGACCGCTCAAGCATTGTCAACCCCTAGAAAGCAAAAAGCCCGCTTCTGCGGGCTTTTTTCTCTAAAAGCTTCGCTGATCGCTAATCCTTGTCTTCCTCATCATCTGACAACACCTCTTGCTGAGCCTTGAGAATCTTCATCAGCTTACCAATCTCTTTTGGACCGATCTCGCCGCTAACCATTAGGCGATAGTTGGTGTCGCGGGACAACTGGCCGCGCAACCATTCTTTTTCGTTCGGCCCTAGCGCTTGTTTAAGCGCAGCGGTCTCCAAAGGCAACGTCGGGGGCGCTGCCTGGATTTGCGGCTTAGCCTCTCCCTTCTCTTGTAACAACACCTCTGCCATCGGTATCCCCGTTTCGCTGCCTTCAACAAACACCCATTGAGCGCCCTCATGCTCCTGGACGGCGCGTACCCGCATAGGCTGGGGGAGCTTTAATACCCCGCTGGACTCCCATTGCACCAGATCGCCAACCTCTGCCACTTTCTTGGGCTCTGGCTCAGCCTTAGCAGGAGGCATAATAACAGGATTGTTTAGCTGAGCAAAGCGCAAATTAGCCCGAAGATTGGTGATAAAGGTCGGAACCGCGTTCTTATTGAAGTCCTTTTCCCGCAAAAGGTACGAACCGATAGCGTGGTCTGTAGGAGGCAGACCGTCGGGGAAATTAGCGAATATTTCTGAGTAGATCTTAGGGGCCAACGCTGCCTCTGCCACTGCGCGCAGCCACTTCGGACTTCCCTCCTGTTCCGTGACGATGTCGAGCCCACGATGGCTTAGCTTCAACTTGCGAGTCTCGCCCCATCCAGTGCTATCCAGGAGCCCATACTGGCGAAGAGCGGCGATGCTTGACCGTAGACCACTGCTCTTCTCAGAGAAGTTCCAAGCCTTCCCCACGGTGCCAATATCGACCCCCGCCTTCTGCACGTCGTCCCAAAGCTTATGGGCAAGCATTACTGCTTCTTGGAGAGGGATATAGGGGTAGTTGACGCTGCGAATATTGAGCGACAAACCCGCGCTGTTTTCTTCTGCCATGGCCATCTTCCTTTTCGGTAGAAGGCTGATTCTAGACCTAGCCTCGGGCCGGGTCAAGGCGGCATGTTCTTTTGGACAGTACCATTTAAGCCAATTCGTCCTTGCGAATGACCAGACATGTGCTACACTGAAGATGTGGATAGGGCGAAAGCAGCACGGCGCCCTATCTAAAACGGCGAAGCCCCCAGCAGTGCAAATGCTGAGGGCTTCGATTCCCAAACCGCTCCGGTTGTGACGCCGGGGACCAAAGGGCGCTATGGAATGCGCTCATGGAGGGCTCGGATATGGCCAAGACCCATATGACCAGGAGGGCCTAGTGCCACTGTCCTTGGGGCACCTATGCCCCTTGGACACCTGCATTATAGGTACGTTTCGCCTTCCCTGCCCACTACTTAGACTTCTTGCCCCACCTAGCCGTAGCCGCCTTCTTGGCGATCTTGGCGCGCTTGGACGGGCTCAGGGCCTCTGCCCTCGCCTTACCGCCTCTGAGACCTCCACGGCGGCCCATAGCTGCCATTACGCGGCGTATCTCGTCTTGGGCTGGCGGCGGCAATTCCGTTTGCCCGGTCACCGCCTCAAGGATGCTGGCGGCAATCTGGTTTACGTCCTTCTTCGGCTTGCTTGAGCGCTTGGGCATCACGGAATGATACCCTCGGTATCACCCTGTGGATAAATTTGTAACCGTCAAAACCGCCCACTACCAGGGCTTGCGCACATGTATCAGACTCTGAAACTGCAAATTAAGGGCGCCGTAGCGCTCGTCACGCTGGATCGTCCCGAAGCGCGCAACGCGATGTCGGCCAAGCTGATGCGCGAGATGATCGCCTGCGCCGGGCGCGTCGCCGCGCTGCGTGCCGTCGACGTCGCGATCGTGCGCGGCAGCGGCAGGTGGTTCTCGGCGGGCGCCGATCTGAATGATGCGAGCCGCTGGGGCAATGCCGCGCGGCCGCTGGACGAACAACGCGAAATCGCGGCGCTCGGCTACCGCATGGCGCGCGCCTGGGAGGAAGTGCCGCAGATCACGATTGGCGCCATCGAAGGCTATGCAATCGGCGGAGGTCTCGCGCTCGCGCTCGCGTTCGACTGGCGCGTGATCGCCAGCGACGCATTCGTGTCGCTGCCCGAAATCGCGCTGGGCATCCCGCTGACCTGGGGCACGCTGCCGCGGCTGGTGAATCTCGTGGGCCCTGCGCGCGCCAAGCGCCTGGCGATCCTGTGCGAGCGGATCCCGGCCCCTGATGCGCTCGCGCTGGGCCTCGTCGACTACACGGCGGCACCCGGCAAGGCGCTCAAGACCGCGCAGGACCTGGCCAAAAAAGTGCTGGCGTTGCCGCGCAATTCGGTGCGCATGACCAAGGAATCGGTGAACGCCTACGCCGGAATCGGCGCCCATGCCGCCAGCCATATGGCGCACGACCAGGTGCAGCTCGCTGCCGCGAGCAGCGAAGCGAAGGCCGCGCGCGCAGCGTTCGCAGCTAGGAGGAGGAAGGACGCCAGTCCGGCAGGATCGCGGACTCGCCACCAGCGCTGAGGAACTTGGCGTCGACGCCGAGTCCCGGCGCCCAGACAAGATCCCCGCCGCAGAAAAGCAGCGGCAGCCGTTCGCGCTCCCAGGGCGGCACGCCGGCTTCCTGGAACAGGTTCTTCAGCGTCCGGCTCGGACGCAGTGCGTCGGTACGAAGGCGTTCCCCGCCCGATCGCAAGCGGATCTGAAAAGAGTGTTTTTTCAATAAAGCACTTTTAATTCCCAGGCCCCGTACGCGTCTGAATCTCAGTTCGCCGCCGAGAGCGGGCAGCGCAAGACGCGGCTCTCCGTTCCAGGCCCGCGGCTTGAATGGAGAATCGTCCCTTGCCTTCATGGGAAAAATCTTCTCTCTGTAACGGCGAAAAACGACCCCGTCATGCGCGATCTTCGCGCTGTTCGAACCAAGCTGCTTCAGCATCTCAACGAGCTTGGCTTCGCTGGGCGCGCGCAGGCCCTGCCCTTTCAGGTAGGCGCGCAGCATCGTCTGCGCATCCAACTCCGCGCCCGCGAAGTGCCGCGCGGCGCGCGCCAGGTTCTCGCGCCAGCGCGGGAATTTCGTTTCCAGCAGCGGCCCGACGCGCCGTCGGATGAAATTCCGTGTCAACGACTCGTCGGCATTGGATTCGTCCTCGATCCAGCCGAGGCGATGCCTGGCGGCGTAGGCGCGGATCGTGCTGCGCGGCACTTCGAGCAGCGGCCGCAGCAGCAGTTTGCGGCCAAGCCGGCCTTGCACCGGCATGCCGCTCGCGCCGGCGAGACCCGTGCCGCGCAGCAGGTTGAAGAGTACGGTTTCGGCTTGATCGTCGAGGTGGTGGGCAAGCGCGATCGCTTCCGCGCGCACGCTAGAGAAGGCTGTGCGGCGCGCTGCACGCGCCGCCGCCTCGAGACCGCTCTCCTGCCGTTTGACTTTCACCCTGATCGCCTTGAAGGGAATCCTAAGATCAAGGCAGAAAGCCGAGCAAAGGCGCTGCCAGTCGTCCGCGTTGGGGCTAAGGCCGTGGTTGACGTGGACCGCGGACAATCGGTATCCGATCTGCGGTGCGAGGCCGTGCATGACGTGCAGCAGGACCACGGAATCCAGCCCGCCGGAAAGCCCCACCGCCACGCGCTTTCCCCGCATGGACGCGAGGACCCTGGCGCTATCGCTCGGCAGTTTCCTTGAAGCGGCCATAGGCCATCAGGCGTTCGAGCCGTTCTTCGACCAGTTCCTTGGGCTTTTTTTCCTGCAGCTGCCCGAGCGCCTCGGCAAGCGCTTTTTTGAGCGTGGCCGCGGTGGCCTGGGGATCGCGGTGCGCGCCACCGAGCGGTTCGGCGATGATCTTGTCGATGAGGCCGAGCGTCTTAAGGCGATTGGCGGTGATGCCGAGGGTCTCGGCCGCCTCGGGCGCCTTGTCGGCGCTTTTCCAGAGGATCGATGCGCAACCTTCCGGCGAAATTACCGAGTAGGTCGCGTACTGCATCATCAGCGTCACGTCTCCCACCGCGATCGCCAGCGCACCGCCCGAGCCGCCTTCGCCGATGACCGTGACGATGATCGGCGTCTTCAATCCCGCCATCGCATACAGGTTGCGACCGATGGCCTCGGACTGGTTGCGCTCCTCGGCGTCCACGCCCGGGTAGGCGCCGGGCGTGTCGACGAAGGTGAACACCGGTAGCGCGAATTTCTCGGCCAGATGCATCAGCCGCAGCGCCTTGCGGTAGCCCTCGGGGCGCGGCATGCCGAAATTGCGCAGGATCTTTTCCTTGGTGTC
>Ga0315910_10005022_pt1 | contig 10923 bp, 8 predicted proteins | sample EdamamesoilMG_FD_204470 | JGI IMG/M metagenome (GOLD analysis project Ga0315910, IMG submission 204470) | Garden soil microbial communities collected in Santa Monica, California, United States - Edamame soil | ecosystem: Environmental > Terrestrial > Soil > Garden | place: USA: California...
TCCGTATCATCCGGCGCCGGAAAATCATGGAGCTTGCTGAACAGGCTGGGTTTGCCATGGACTTCGCTGGCCGCGCGCAGCAGCAGGTACGCGAGCGCCGGGTGCAGGTCCTGCTTCACCACCAGGTTCGCGCTGGTCGCCAGCATCTGGATATCCCGGTCCGGAATGTCCCGTTGCAGGTCGAACACGCCGCGCGGCAACAGGATCCGTGTCAGGAAGTAGTGCTGGCGTACATAGGCTTCCGCGCGATCCAGGCTCATGAGCCGGATGCCGGGCGCCCGAATCAACTCCTGGATGATTGCCGATTTCGCATCGGCCACGAAGAAGGCGGCATCCACGCTGCCGCGCGCCAGCATCTGCGCAGCCGTGTTTCCCCCGACATTGAGCAGCGTGGTGGGTTTTTCAGCCAGGCCATTGCCCTCCAGCATCGCGTGCGAAAGGGCGGCGGTGCCGCTGCCGGGATCGCCGATGGCAATGCGCCTGCCGCGCAGGGCCGGCAGCGTCCCGATCTCCTGGCGGCCGCGATAGAAGATCCAGACGGGTTCGAGATACATCGCCCCCAGCGATTGCAGGTCCCCCGCGTTGTCGCGACCCGTCACGCCACCCTGGATGAATGCGACGTCCACGCCGTCCCCGGGATCGGACAGGCGGCGCAGGTTTTCCACCGCGCCCCCGGAACTCCACAGGTTGAGCGTCACGCCTTCGCGTTCGAGGATATCCCGGTATTTCAGCGCGTGCGCGTGGTAGGTGCCGTCCACCGCCCCGGTGGACATCACGATTTCCTTGGGGGGCGCCGGACGCATCAGCAGCAGCGTAAGCGCGAATGCGCCGCCGATGAGCAGGGCGGACGGCAAGCCGATCAGCAGGAGGTCGCGATCGAACCGGAATTTGCGCGCGGGCATGGAGACAGGTTAGAGGGAAAAGGTAAAAGGTAAAAGCATTTCCGTCCCCGGTCCGGGCGCCGGGCTCCCGACCCTTCCTCCCTTACCTTTTCTCTTTTGCCAGGCCTTTCGCCCGCTGCCTGGCCAGCATCGCCTCCGTATTGGGCACGTAGAGCAGGTGGGCGATCTTGCGCACGAAATGGTCTTCGTACGGATCGAGCTCGTCATCGGCGAAGGCGACATGCCACAGGTGCTCCACCAGCGCCGTGCGCTGCTCCAGGCCAAGCAGGCGCTTGATCACCCCGACCGGCCCGAAGTAGGACGTATAGCGGTGGCTGCCCGCATGCGCGATGACGTTGTCCGCTGCGGCGGAATCCAGGTCGAACAGCGCCTGCAGCGCCGACCGCATGGCGTCGTGTTCCCCGGCGTGTTCCTTCATGTCGGCCCGCATCATCTCGTGCAGCAGGCCCGCGACCGCCAGCTCGAGCTGGCGGCGTTCCGGCTCGCCACCGCCCGCCGGCCCGTCAGACAGGCCGGCAAGCAGGCCCTTCAGTCTTCCCAGCATGCGTTGCGCGCGCCCCTTAGCCCAGGACCTTCATGCCGCGCTGTATGGCCGGACGCGCGGCGAGGGCGGCGCCCCAGCGCTGCAGGTGCGCGAACCCCCCGGCCTGGTCGATGAGCGCCTTGCGCGCTGCGAAATTCGGATAGAGCATGAGCTCGGCGATCGAAAATTCGTCGGCGAAATATTCGTGGGCCGCCAGGTGCGCATCGCAGACGGCAAAGAAATCCAGCAGGCGGCGCTTGAAGTAGTCGGTATTGCCGGTGATTTTTTCCGGCACGCTGTTCTCGATCCGGAACAGCGCGCCGCTGGTCGCCGCCACGTCCGTCGCGCCCTGCATGAACCACTGCCAGGCGTGGGCCTTGCGCACGGGATCGGACGGGATGAATTTCCCCGATTTCTCGGCGGCGTAGACGATGATCGCGCCGGATTGCGTGACGGTGACGGGCTTGCCGCCCGGGCCCTGCTGGTCGACGATCGCCGGGATCAGGCCGGCCGGATTGATGCTCAGGTATTCCGGCTTGCGATGCTCGCCCTTGGCGAGGTCGAGCTTGTGCACGCGGTAGGCAAGCCCGGCTTCCTCGAAGGCGACGGAGGCGCGGAAGCCGTTGGCGGTTCCGGAGATATACAGGTCGATCATGTGGGCATCCTCACTGTTGATTGTTGTTCTGAACGCAGTTTAACGCGTTCCTCAAAGCCGCATCGCCTGCAGCGCCGCGCCGGCGAGGGCGCAGCCCACGATGACCGGAATGACGCCGGCCTTGAAGCGGATCATGGCGATGGCGGCCGCCGCCGCAATGGTCACCGCCGGCCACTCGGGCGCGCTGCCGGCACCCTGCGGCCAGAACACGTGCAGGGCGAAAAACAGTCCCAGGTTCACGATGACGCCGACGACCGCCGCGGTGATCGCCGTCAGCGCCGCCGTCACGCGCGGCTGTGTGCGCGTGGCTTCGATCAACGGCGCGCCCGCGAAGATGAAAATGAAGGAGGGCAGGAAGGTGAACCAGGTCGCCACCAGCGCGCCGGCGATCCCGGAAAGCGGCAGCGACTCCAGAACGCCATGGGTCCAGGCCCCCACGAAGCCCACGAAGGCGACCACCATGATGAGCGGGCCCGGCGTGGTTTCCCCGAGGGCCAGGCCATCGAGCATCTGCGCGGTGGTCAGCCACTGGAAATGGCCGACGGCGGCGTCGACGACATAGGGCAGCACCGCGTAAGCGCCACCGAAAGTGACCAGCGCGGCCTTGGTGAAAAACCAGCCCATGGCGGGCAGTGTGCCGTGCATGCCTTGCAGGGCGGCAAGCAGGGCCAGCGAGGCGGCCCAGAGCAGGAGCCCCAGTCCGCACGTGAACGCAATCGCCACGGGACGAATCCGCTGGCGAAAGGGCGACAGGGCTTCGTCGATGAGCGGTGGCGCGCCTGCATGGCTGGAGCCGTGCCGCGGCGCGGACTCGAAAGCGGAAGGGCGCAGGCGAGCGCCCAGGATGCCCAGCACGGCAGCCCCGGCAATGATGGCGGGAAAGGGGAGGGAAAATACATAGATCGCCACGAATGCGGCTGCGGCGATGGCAATCAGCCAGGCATTGCGCAAGGTCCGGGTGCCGATGCGCCAGGCGGCGGCAAGCACGATGGCCGTGACGGCCGGCTTGATGCCGTAGAGGATTCCGGCCACGGCGGGCGTCGATCCCCAAACCATGTAGATCCATGACAGCGCGATCAGGATGACAAGCGAGGGCAGGACGAAAAGCAGGCCTGCGGCAAGTCCGCCGCGAACGCCATGCATCAGCCAGCCGATGTAAGTCGCCAGCTGTTGCGCCTCGGGACCGGGCAGCAGCATGCAGTAGTTGAGGGCGTGCAGGAAGCGGGGCTCGGAAATCCAGCGCCGGCGCTCCACCAGCTCCTGGTGCATCAGGGCGATCTGCCCCGCGGGTCCGCCGAAGCTGATGAATCCGAGCTTCAGCCAGTAGAGCAGCGCATGCCGGAACGATACGCCGGCGGCGGGTGGGGGGACGATCGCGGTGGGCGCTGACATGGGCGGACGGGGCCAGGGGCTGCTTCCGGGGCATCGGGTTAAGATGCGCCATCCTTACCATTTTTTTACTACAGGCACATGGCCATCGTGATCCGACTCGCCGCCCTGATGCTCCTTGCCGCCCTGGCGCCGCGGCTCGGCGCCGCCCCGCCGGAAAAAGCGGATGTCGTCATCGCCGTGGGCGGCAAGGCGTCGTTGTATTACCTGCCGCTGACGATCGCCGAGCGGCAAGGCTATTTCAAGGCCGAAGGCCTGAACGTGGAGATCGTCGACTTTGCCGGCGGGGCCAAGGCGTTGCAGGCCATGATGGGCGGCAGCGCCGATGTCGTGTGCGGCGGATTCGACCACGTGGTGCTGATGCGCGCGAAGGGCCAGAAGCTCAAGGCGTTTACGTTGATGGTTGCAACGCCCGCCCTGTCGCTCGGCATCGCCACGCGGCTCGCCGACAAGTACCGCACGCCGAAGGATCTCAAGGGCATGAAAATCGGCGTGTCCGCGCCCGGATCGAGCACGCACGTGTTCGTCAACCACCTCCTGGCATCCGCCGGGCTCGGCCCGGACGATGTATCGATCATCGGCGTGGGCACCGGGCCGGGGGCGGTGGCGGCAATGCAATCGGGACAGCTCGACGCAATCTCCAACATCGAGCCGACGATGACGCTGCTGCAGGACAGCGGCGCCGTGCGCATCATGGTGGAGACCGTCAGTCCGAAAGGCGCCACGGCCGTGTTCGGCACGCCCCTGCCCGCGGGGTCGCTCTACGCCCGCGAAGAATTCGTGAAATCCCATCCCGCGACGGCGCAGGCGCTGGCGAGCGGCATGGTGCGCGCCCTCAAATGGCTGCAGAAGGCGAGCGACGACGATGTCGCCGCCGCGGTGCCGCCGGAATACCTGGCGGGCGATCGCAAGCTCTACCTCGCGGGCCTGCGCAAGATGCGCGAAAGCTATTCGAAGGACGGCCTGTACTCGTCCCAGGCCGTTGCCGCCCAGCTGAAGGTGCTCGCGGCGTTCGAGCCTGCGGTGCGGGAATCGAAAGACCTCGAGCCGGCTGCGCTCTACACGAACGAGTTCGTGAACGCGATGCCAGGGAAATAGCGGCGTCGAAAGCGCCGTGACCCAAATGAAAAGCCGGTGCAGCGGCATCCCGCTGCACCGGCATGAGTGCAAAGCAGCATGGCTGCGCGGGGAGAAGGCAGCCGATTGCGGCAGGCGTCCGCGTGATCGCGCTTACTTCCCGGTATACGTAATCGCCCAGACCACGCCGGACTTCGGCGTGACGTAGTAGGGCGCAGGCATGGTGAAGTCCACATAGACCTCGCCGTAATCCACCACGTACATCGTCTTGCCGTCGCTGCTGAACACCACGTCGTTGGTGCGCTCGAGTCCGCCGCGGTTCTCGGGCTTCTGGTAGGCGTTCGGCCCCATCTCCATGTTGCGCGCAAACGTGCTCCATTTCACGCCGGCAGGATTGAGGAAGTCGATCTGCACGATGGCCGGCCAGGTCGGCACCAGGCTTTCCGGGCCGGTGCCGGTCATGCCGTAAACCGCCGTGAACAGCGTCTCCTTCGAGGCGCCGAAGGCGGCGGGGCTCCATGCGATGCCGTCCATCGGGCTGTTCGTGTCCCATTCCATCACCGGGTTGATGTAGCCGTTCGGATTCGGGTTGGAGGCGATCGCCGGGATGCCGCGAACGCCATTGCCGTGGCCCGGGAACCGGTAGGGAGGCAGCTTCGGCAGCAAAGGCTCGTCGCCGATATAAAGCTGCGGAAAGGGCCGCTCGACCTTCGATCCCGTCCACGTCTGCAAGCTGGAGCGCTTGTTGGTGACGAAGCCGAATCCGTCCTTGTCCGGGAAGCCGGCGTCCTGGCCTTTCTCCGTGACGAGGAACAGCTTCTCGGGACTGTTGGCGATGCGGCGATTGCCGAGGTCGTTGGCGCCATTGTCCGTGACGGCGAGCGTGCCCTCGAAGCGCGTGCCCTTCGGCCCGAATGCCACGCCAGCCTGGTTGCGAAAACCCATCGCATACACTTCCATCTTGCCGTGCGGGTAGAGGCCGTCGGCGCCCTTGTCGCTCATCTTGACGCGCATGATCGAACCGCCGCAGGGCACGCTGGCCTTGATGACCTGGCCCTTTTTCGCGGGCACGCCCACTGGCAGCAGGGCGCCGGTCACGCGGCCATCCGAGGACTTGATGTTCAGTCCGGTATGCACCATGTCCCGGCACACCGGGTCGTGCGGGGTCGGAGGGAAGCCATCCGGGTGCGCGATCCAGAACGGGTCCTTGGGCACGTCGACCCAGCCATGGTTGTCCGGGTCCGCAAACCCCGTGTTGCTGGGGAATCCGAGCGCGAAGTAGAGAAAGCCATCCTTGCAGGTGATGCCGCCGTTGCGGTGGTCGCCGATGAACAGGTCCTTGACGATCAGCCTGGGTTCGCCGTTCACACCGTCGATCTCCCAGATCTTCTCGCCGTGCTCCGGGACATAGATTTTCTTGTTGTCCGCGCAATAGCCGATCTCGTTGAGGAGGGTGGCGAACGTGCCCTTGCCGATTTCCTTGATCAGCTGGCCGTTCTTGTGGAACACCTTGATGTGGGCCGGTTCGGTGCCCTGCATGAACATCGGCCCGGAAATGGCGACCCAGACGTTGCCCTCTCCGTCCACGGTGGCGGAGGAGGGCGTGTCGAGCCCGGCTGCAAAGACGCCAACCTTGTAGTCCTTTGGCACGACGATCTTGGCGGGATCGGGCTTGATGGCGACGCGCGGCGCCCAGCCCCCTGACTTGCCGGTGCCTTGCTGCGGCTCCGTGTCGGCCCAGGCAATCGCGGCAACGAAAGGCGCGACGATCGAGATGGCGGCCAGTGACTTGAAGAATCTCATTGTTTCCTGCTCCTGGTGATGGGGCGGCGAGCCGACCGGCACTTTCGGACGGGCTGTTCCAGCTTGCTGGGACCACGGAGTCAAGGGAATAAATCCCGGCCCTCTTAATGCAACGCAACATCGGCGCAGGGACCGCCTTCGTGCCTTGAGCACCCTGACGACTAGTGATACGGTGGCGCTTTTGAGACGGGGCCACGCGGCTGCGGGGCCCAGGAAACGGATTCAAAGGAAACGAATGAAGCGTGCAACATCCGCCTGTACTGCATCCCTGTTGATGGTTTTGATGATGTCGCTGGCGCCGGCGGCCGCCGCGCAGGGCGACGCGGCGAAGGGCAAGGAAATCTTCGACATCATGTGCACCGGTTGCCATGGCACTTACGGCAACGGCCAGGAAGGCACGAAGAGCGGCTTCGTGCCCCGCATCGGCACGCTCGCCGACAAGGAATACATGGCATCGGTGCCGGATGACTACATCGCCCTGATCATCAAGAAGGGCGGCGCGTACATGGGCAAGATCGCGGCCATGCCGGCGTGGGAGCACAAGTTCAACGAGGAGCAGATCAGCGACCTCGTCGCGCACATCCGCACGTTCACGAGCAAGCACCACGAACAATAAATAATTGGGGGGCGGCTTCGCCACCCTGCAGGGCTTCAAGAGTCAGTTGGGGTAAGGCAGTTGCAGCGACGGTTCAAATAACAGGAACGTCAACGGAGGAGGAAAAAATGAGAATACTAAGACTTGCAACAGTAGTCGCACTGGCAGCCGCATGGCTGTCGGCGCCGGCCATGGCGCAGGACCGCGCCAAGGCGGAGCCGGGCGGTCCCGCCGGCAAGTGGTCCACCCGCACGCCCGTGAAGCCCGACCCGAGCAAGATCAAGGTGCCGAAGGGCTACAAGGTCAGCGTGTTCGCGGCGGGCCTCGACACCATCACGTCCATCACGGTCGACAAGGAAGACAACGTCTGGGTTGCCATTTCCGGCAACACCTTCGGCTTCCCGCCGCAAGGCATCGACAAGCCGCACGTCAAGATCTTCAACAAGGCTGGCAAGCTGATCAAGGACAACGTCGGCCTGGGCATCTTCAAGTCGTTCGCCCTGAATGAAATCGGCTATTGCCCGGAAAACAACCGCACGTACGTGGGCGACTACAGCTACGGCATCTGGGAAATCGACGGCGTCAACGGCACCCCGAAGCTGATCATGAACGAAGTGCCGATCGGCGACCACGCACTCGGCGGCATCACCTGCCGCGACGGCTGGCTGTATTACGCCGTGGGCGCGCCCTCCAACTCCGGGTTCTCCGATCCCAACATCCACGGCTGGACGGATGCGATCGACCCGTACTGGGAAAAGCGCACCACCGACGGCATGCCGCCGCTGCCGCGCGATCCGCCCTGCCGCGACATCGTGCTGACGGGCCTGAACATCCGCGACACGGAAGGCAATCTGACGGGCGCGTACCTGCCCAAGGGCACTGCGTCCAAGCCCGGCCAGGTCATCAAGGCACAGAAGCCCTGCGGCGGCGCAATTCACCGCGCCAAGCTGAAGGCGGACAGCAGCTACAAGACCGACGACTGGGAAGTCTACGCCATGGGCCTGCGCAATTCGTCCGGCGTGGCCTTCGGTCCCAAGGGCTCGCGCTTCGAGAAAGCGCTGGCGGTTTCGGACAACGGCCACAACGACAAGGGTAACCGCCGCGTCGCCAACGCCGCCGAACGCCTGTTCGTCTTTACCGAAAAGGGCCAGGACGCCGGCTTCCCGGACAAGGATGGCGACAACTTCGTCAACATCAAGCGCTCCGGTCCCGACGTTTACCGTGGCAACAAGTACGATCCGACGCGGCCGAATCCCCAGTTGAACATCGGGGACAAGCCCTTCGTGCCGACCCTGCCGCCGTACCGGTTCATCGACCACTCCATCGGTGTGCGCGGCACGCCGCTGATCGTGGCCAACCCGAACCCGAACGGTTACGTGAACCCGGTGCTGGAATGGGACACGAACAACCCCATGGACGGGCTGGCATGGTCGAACGCCGGTTTCGAAGGCAAGCCGGGCGACGTGCTCTACACCGCGGTGTTCGGCATCATCGACAACGGCCCGGAAAGCCTGCGTCCGATGTGGCCGGCCGTCGTGCGCGTCGAGTTCCTGAACCCGACGGGCGTGAAGTGGTCGATCTTCGCCGAGAACATCGATCCGGGCCCCAATGCCTACCAGAAGCCGGAAAATCGCGGCGGCATGGAGCGCAGCAACGACGTCGAGTTCAGCACGGACGGCAAGACGATGTACGTCGGTGACTACGGCGAACTCTATGTGAACTACCAGATGGAATCGCCGTTCTACACCACGCCGAAGTCCGCCGTGGTCTGGGCGATCACCAAGGAATAAGGCAGTCCCGCTTCACCCGGTCCGGCGGCCCGCAAGGGTCGCCGGATTTTTTTTGCGCGGCCTCTTCGCGATTCGCGCAGGCGCGCTAACGGGCCGTTCCGGGGTTCTCCCGGAGCGCGTCGAGGACGGGGTCTTCCGTCAAGGCCGATTCGTTGACCGTGATCGTCGCGGCGAACGTGCCGTCCCCCAGGTCCCGCAAGTCGTAGAGCACGATGCGCTTGTGCTGGTGCACGAAGCTGGACATCAGGGCGTTGAGTCGGTCGCGCACCGCAATCGCCACGGCGTCCCGGCCCTGCGGGGAAGGAATGCCATCGGGCCGCACGCGGCGAACCGGTTCTTCCAGCGCGTTGCGCGGTTCCACCCAGAAGCGGCAACCGTCCGCGGAATTGCAGCCGCGAAACTGCGCCGGCACCGGACCGGGCGATGCGGCAGGGAGGCTCGCAGGCAGGAGCAGAAATCCGGCTACGGTTGCGCAAAGCAGGCTTGAATATTTGCGGAAACGGACCATTTGCGGGGTTATAGCAGGTTTCATTTCCCTGATGCGAACGCGGAAATCGAACGCGTTTCGGGTCCGCAAGCGCGGCTATGCGCGGGCGGTTTCCGGCGATTAGAATGGTTCGTCATCGCGGAATCGCGCGCACGCTGCGCGGGTCGCGACCCCACGCAAGTTAACTCCCTGATATGCCAGACTCTTCCAAACCCGTGCAGGATCGCGGCGCGATTGCCATTCGCGGCGCGCGCCAGAACAACCTCAAGAACCTCGACCTCGACCTGCCGCTGAACGAGCTGCTGGTGGTGACCGGGGTCTCCGGCTCAGGCAAATCGTCCCTGGTTTTCGATACGTTGTACGCCGAAGGCCAGCGTCGTTACGTGGAGACATTCTCTCCGTACGCGCGGCAATTCCTCGACCGCATGGACAAGCCGCAGGTGGAACGCATCGACGGCATCCCCCCTGCAATCGCGATCGACCAGACCAACCCGGTCCGCACCTCGCGGTCGACGGTCGGCACCATGACCGAACTCGCCGACCACCTGAAGCTGCTGTTCGCGCGGGCCTCGCAGCTTTATTGCCGCGGATGTTCGCGCCCGGTGATTCGCGACAACCCGGATTCGATCTACGATGACATGCGCCTGCGCGCGCAGGCCGCCGGCGACCCGCGGCTGATCCTGACGTTCCCGGTCGAGATCCCGAAGAATTTCAGCGAGGCTGAAATCCTGAAGCTGCTGGAGGCGCAGGGATACACGCGCATCCATGCGAAGACGAAGTCGCGCCTGGAAGTCGTGCAGGATCGCCTGCGCTTCGGCAACGCGGAACGGGCACGGGTGATCGAGGCGCTGGAAGCCGCGCTTCGCGTGGGCCAGGGCAACGTCGCAATCTACCCGCTCGAAGAGAAAGAGGCCGCAGGAGAAGACTCGCCCGTCACTCGTCACCCGTCACCCGTCACCGCAAAGCCGTGGAAATATTCCACGGCTTTGCATTGTCCCGACTGCGACATCCACTACCGCGAGCCCTCGCAAAGCACGTTTTCGTTCAACTCGCCGGTCGGCGCCTGCGAGACCTGCCGCGGTTTCGGGCGCGTCATCGGCGTCGACTACGGCCTGGTGATCCCGGACGAGTCGAAGACGCTGGCCGGCGGCGCGATCAAGCCGTGGCAGACGCAAAGCTTCAAGGAGTGCCAGGACGACCTCGACAAGTACGCGAAAAAACGCGGCATCCCGCTCGACAAGCCCTGGCGCAGCCTCAGCGCCGCGCAAAAAAGCTGGGTCATCGACGGCGAGCCCGAATGGGTGAGCTGGAAAAAATCCTGGCCCGGCGTCTGGTACGGCGTGAAGCGCTACTTCGACTGGCTGGAAACCAAGGCCTACAAGATGCATATTCGCGTGCTGCTTTCGCGCTACCGCGCGTACACGCCGTGCGAAACCTGCGAAGGCAGCCGGCTCAAGCCGGACGCGCTGCTCTGGCGCGTGGGCAACAAGGCCGACGCCGATGCGGTGCTCGAGCCGAAGCTGCGTTACCGTCCGAAAGACGTGAAATGGTCGGAAGCACAGCTGCACGGCGTGCCCGGCCTGTCGATCCACGACCTGATGCAGTTGCCGGTGGACCGTTGCGCGAAGTTCTTCGCCTCCGTGCATCTTCCAACTACGGCGCTGGACGAGGCCACCGACCTGCTGCTGGGCGAGACGCGCAC
>Ga0315910_10005023_pt1 | contig 10922 bp, 3 predicted proteins | sample EdamamesoilMG_FD_204470 | JGI IMG/M metagenome (GOLD analysis project Ga0315910, IMG submission 204470) | Garden soil microbial communities collected in Santa Monica, California, United States - Edamame soil | ecosystem: Environmental > Terrestrial > Soil > Garden | place: USA: California...
AGTGACCGTAAAAGACGAAAATAGCATTACAGCCCAACTGGTAACACGTATTGAATCGCTGGAGGACGTGGTCGTGGTGGGATATGGAACACAAAGAAAAAAAGACCTGACCGGGTCCGTCAGCAGCGTAAATATTAATGAAACCAGGAAGTATACAACCAATGATATTTCGCAGCTTTTGCAGGGGCGGGCCTCGGGAGTTGCGGTAAATAGCGATGGTCAGCCCGGCGCTTCACCCAGTGTACGCATTCGGGGATTCAGCACTTTTGGTGGTTTTCAACCTTATTATGTGGTGGACGGTGTTCCGGGGTCAGCCATTCGGGATTTTAGTCCCAATGATATTGAAACCATGACCGTGTTAAAAGATGCTGCGGCTGCAGCTATCTATGGGGCTGCCGCTGCCAATGGTGTAATTATTATTACTACCAAACAGGGCAGAAAAAATACTCCAATGAAAGTAGCCTATAATGGTTATTACGGAGTTGATGAAGTTTGGCAGATACAGGATGTCACCGATCGTGTTCAATACCAAATGTTGAACAATGAATCACGAACCAACGCGAACAAACCGCTTTTTCCTGCCAATGATCCTTCCAATCCGGGATTTGTAGATGATATAGACACCGACTGGCAGGAAGAAGGGTTGAAAACAGGCAGCCGGCAAAATCATAACGTCAGCCTTTCCGGGGGTGGGGCCTATAGCACGTATAACATTTCGCTTGACTATTTTGATAATAAAGGAACTTATGAAGGCAATGGTCCTGATTATAAAAGGTACAGCGCACGAGTAAATTCTACTGCTGAAAAAGGCATTTTCAAAGTTGGACAATCATTTAATTATATCCACTCTCATGAAAATGCGCTTACATTCCGCGACGATATTTTGCTGGGTGCTATTCCTCCAATGATTGTTTCGTTGGTAACTGCGATACCCACTATGCCCGTATACGATCCGGCAAATCTGAATGGTTTTGGTGGATCCAATTCAGAATTTCATGGCGCCAATTCATTGAACGGGATTGGGATCAACAGCATCCTGGAAAATATTGTGGATGTTGACCGGACTTTTCTCAATGTATTTGGAGAATTAAAACTGTTGAAAAATAACGGGCATAATCTAAAGTTCAAAACCAGCTTGAGTTATGATAAAACGATTACAAGAGATTATATATGGCAACCTCCTTATTACCTGGGTGTTTTTTTCAGCAGGCTTACTGCACGTCTAAATGATAATTCAAGGGAGTTTGCCAATGCGTCTATTGAAAATACGCTCCACTATGAAAAGATTTTTGGTGACCATGCTGTGGAAGCGTTGGTTGGACAGGCCTACCGGTATGGGAAGCGGGTCTTTAAAGAGAGCAGGGCTGATGGATTCACCGCACCCTATTATCCTGTGATCAGCAGGGGGCAGACTGTTTCATCGAAAGGGGAAGAATTTGAAAATGCATTAAGCTCTTATTTTGGACGAGTGAATTACTCCTACAAGGACAAGTATTTACTATCTGCCTCGCTTCGCCGGGATGGTTCGTCCCGGTTCGCCCCGGCAAACAAGTTTGGTTATTTTCCAGCGGCCTCGGTGGGATGGAAAATAAGCAATGAAAATTTCTGGAATGTTTCCAAAGACATTATTTCTTCACTTAAGATACGGGGAAGTTATGGTAAGTTGGGTAACCAGGAAATCGGCGATTACCAATACCAGGGCACTATTAATACAGGTGTTGTTTACACGTTTAATGGTGTAAGATATACAGGTGGCATCCAGACCCTGGTAGCATCGCCCGATATCCAGTGGGAATCAAAAACGATCACCAATGTTGGGTTTGACGGTAGCTTCCTGGATAATAAACTTGATTTCTCAGCAGAATATTATATGGCGAAAAGTTCGGATCTCCTGATATATTTTCCTATCCCCGCGATTTCGGGATTTGAAAATTTAAGGCCTGTGGCAAATATCGGTGCGGTCAATAATTCAGGCTTTGAATTTTCTGCGGCCTATCATAAGAACAAAGGCGAATTTACTTTCGATATATCAGCCAATCTCTCTACGGTTAAGAACGAAGTGATTGCCCTCGGACCTGGTGGTGAACCCATCGACGGAGCCGGGGCAAGAAGTGTTATAGGCAATGAAATCGGCGCACATTTCGGATACCTGTATGATGGTATTTTTCAAACACAGGCACAAATTGATGCTGCTCCCAAGCAGTTTGGAGGAGTTGCGTTGGCGCCGGGTGATGTTAAGTATAAGGATATTAGTGGACCGAATGGCAAACCTGACAGCCTTGTCAATGAAGCCGACCGTACGTTCCTGGGAAGTGGCATTCCAAAATTGAACTACGGATTTAATTTTTCCGCCGCCTATAAAAAGTTCGATTTTTCTTTATTTGCATCGGGCAGCGCAGACTATTTGATCAACAGCAGGATGTACAGGGATCTTCGTCATACAGCCGGGTCTCTCAATTATAGTACGGATATGCTGAACAGGTGGACACCGACAAATACGAATACGGATGTGCCGAGATTGAATGACAATGATGGAAATAATAACGCGAACTCCAATCGGCCGGGATGGCTGCAGAATGGTACTTATTTACGGATCAATACTGTGTCTATCGGGTATTCATTCCGCGAAAATATTATCAAAGGATTAGCAAGCTCAAGGGTATATTTTACGGTTCAAAACCTGTATTCTTTTCAAAGCTACAAAGGATATAATCCAGACTTTAATACGGGCGTAGACGAAACATTTAATCCCAACAGGAACCAGGTATTAAATCCGGGTTATGATTTTGGTTCTTATCCAAAACCAAGAACCATTCTCCTGGGTGTTCAACTGACCTTCTAAACGTATAAAATTTAAAAAGAAATTCATGAAAAAAATAATATACCTGTTTGCCGGTTGCTTTTTACTTACAACTGGCTGCGATAAAAAGCTGGACCTGGAAAATCCAAACCAATTAACAACGGAAGGTTATTGGAAAACCAGGGAACAGGCCTATGGAGCTGTTACAGCAATCTATAATGCCTTGATAGTGGACGGATCTTATATGCGTTCCTTTCCCGGTCTTACCGATAGCCGGGGAGACGATTTTACCGGTGACAGTCCCTGGCTGGATCTTGAATTGACCGGCGAATTTATCATACCTACAACGTCTGATCCTGTATTCTGGATCTGGAGGGAATTCTATCTTGTCATAAACAGGGCCAACCAGGTAATAGCATTTGTTGGCCAGTATGATGAATCCGTATTACCGTCTGATGAGAAAAAAAGGATTATAGGACAAGCTTATTTCCTGAGAGGATTAGCCTATTACAACCTGGCCACTACATTTAAAATAGTTCCAATCATCACGGATCCGATAGCAACTACCGATGATTATTTTGCTGCTACTGCAACGGAAGATGAATTGTGGTCGCAAATATTTTCGGATTTGGCCCAGGCTGAAGCAGACTTGCCTGTTTCTTACGATAACGTTTCAGGGCTCGACCAGGGCCAAAAAGGCAGGGCGACAAAAGGTGCCGCTGCAGGATTGCTGGGAAAGGCTTACCTGTATAGAAAAGATTATGCAAAGGCAGGCACACAGTTTGAAAAATTCTTTACTGGTGGTCCTTTAGCCGGTGTGTATTCTTTGGTGGCTGACTACAGGGATAATTTCCGGGATGTCAATGAAAATAATAGTGAGTCTCTTTTTGAAATTCAATTCACAGAATTAGGGGGATCGGATATTAACTGGTGTTGTGACCCGGTTGGATCATGGCGACAGTGGCAGGCCATTTCCGTTACCTACGGAATGGAGGGAGCCGGATTTTCTGATTATTTGCCAACCAGGTGGCTATACAATGAATATAAGTTGGAACCTACAACCGATGGGAAAAGTGATCCAAGGTTATTGGTAACGATTGCATCCTATGAGCCGGCGGATAATTCAACACAGGCGTATGGCAGACCCTGGTTCAATCCGCAAGACAGGATCTACCCCAGGAAATACACCAATGATGGTGTAGGAAATGGTAAAACTTTTGAAGCGGCAGCTGAATCCTGGATCAACTACAGGGTATTAAGATATGCTGACATCTTACTGATGTATGCGGAAGTACTGAATGAAACAGGCAAGACAGCAGAAGCCTATCCGTATATTCAACAGGTTAGAACAAGAGCCAAACTACCCAACCTCGCCACTGTTAAACCCAACATGACACAGGTGCAAATGCGTGAACAGTTGGCACACGAAAGAGCTTTGGAATTTGCGATAGAGGGTCAGCGAATAAATGATATCATTCGCTGGGGCTGGTTGTATGATCCGGCAAAATTGGCAGAGTTGAAAGCACATGATGTGGACTTTAATACCTGGAAGGCCGGAAATGAATATTTGCCCATACCCCAGCGCGAGCTGGATCTTAATAAAAATCTTTTACCTAATCCTGCTAACTAATGATTGAATAAAAAGTTCCCGCCCGTTCGAGGACCAGGGTGGACGGGAATTTTCTTTGCTGTCTAAAAGGTGGATCTTTACCAGCTATGGTTAAATTGAAAAAGATATATTCGACGTTTTTTTTATTGTCATTTGTAGTAGCTGGTTGTAAAACAAGCAATACAGCTGATCATACATTTCATTTTGCACTACAGGATGCAAAGGAAACAAACATCCATTTTAATAATACCATCACAGAAAGCGATTCCATCAACGTATTTATCAATGAGTATATGTATAACGGTTCCGGCGTGGGCATAGGAGATTTTAATAATGATGGAATGGCAGACATTTTTTTTGGTGGCAGCATGATGAGCAGTAAATTATATCTCAATAAAGGCGATTTCAAGTTTGAGGATGTCACCCTCAGCGCCGGATTACAAACCAATCAATGGAGTACAGGAATATCAGTGATTGATATCAATAGCGACGGCTTTAAGGATATTTATGTATGTTCTTCACACTCTCCCGATCCGGGAAAGAGAAAGAATCAATTATTTATTAATGACGGCAAGCTTCATTTTACCGACCAGGCTGCGGCATATGGCCTGGCTGATACAGGCTATGCTACGCAGGCCGCTTTCTTTGATTATGACAAAGACGATGATTTGGATATGTATTTATTGAATCACCGGCTTTACAGTCACACCGCAGCCAATAATCTTCATCCAAAGGATACCAGCGGAAACTCTCCGGCACAGGACAGGCTTTACCGGAATGAGGGTATACGGCCAGGGCAATCTCAACCGGTGTTCAGGGAAGTTTCCAGCGAGGCTGGCATAAAAGAGGATGGATATGGATTAGGAGTGGTGATCACGGATGCGAATAAGGATAGCTGGCCGGATATTTATGTAGCCAATGATTACCTCGCGAATGACCTGCTGTGGCTGAATAATGGTAATGGTACTTTTTCAAATGTCATCTCAACATCGTTGAATCACCAAAGCTATAATAGCATGGGCGTGGATGCCGCCGATATTAACAATGACCTTCTTCCCGATCTGGCATCGCTGGATATGTTGCCGGAAAATAACGAACGAAAGAAGATGATGCTGAATGCAACCAGCCAGCAAAAATTCGATATGCAACAGCGGTTTGGTTACGAGCCAACTTATATGCGAAATATGCTCCACCTGAATAATGGCAACCGGCAATTGAAGAAGAAAAACGAGCCCTTTTACAGTGAGATCGGGCAGATGGCCGGTGTTTTCGAGACAGACTGGAGCTGGAGTGTTTTAATGGTTGATTTTGATAACGACGGATGGAAAGATATGCATGTGACAAATGGCCTGGCAAAGGACGTGACCAATAATGATTACGCAACGTTCAGGAATGAACAGGCCCACCTCAGTGGTTATACATTTGGCGGCGGCAACCCACTAAAGGCTGTTGACGCGAACACAATTGGGGCACTGCGTAAAGAAATTGATGAATACGGCAGTGTAAAAATGTGCGACTACTTATTCCACAACAATGGTGATCTTACCTTCAGTAATATGTCAAGGCAGGCAGGTTTTATTATCCCGGCTATTTCCTGTGGTGCTGCTTATGGTGATCTTGACAATGATGGTGATCTTGACCTTATCATAAACAATATCAACCAGGAAGCCTTTGTATGGAGAAATGAATTGAGACATTCTGTCAATGACAGCAGTCAACGTTTTTTATCGGTTCAGTTAAAAGGATCGCCTGGCAATATTGACGGGATTGGATGCAAGGTTACTTTATATCAAAAAAGTGGCCGGCAGTATGCCGAACAATTTCCTGCGAGAGGTTTTTCATCCAGTGTCGATTTCAGGCTCCATTTTGGAACAGGAAATGAAAGGACGATTGATTCACTACAAATACAATGGCCCGATGGCAAGGAGCAATGGATGAAAGATATCAAAACCAACCAATCAATAGTTGTAGAATACGGGGATGCCAAAGAAGTAATGGCGAATGATGTAGAGGATGGTTCTTCACCGTTGTTCCGGGATATCACCGGCGAGTCAGGTATTGTTTTCGCGCATAAAGAGCAGCAAAATTTTGATTTTAGCTATCATCAGCCTTTACCCCAACGGTATTCCCAGCTGGGGCCCTGTATCGCAACTGGCGATGTCAATGGAGATGGTCTGACTGATTTTTTTGTTGGTGGCGCCACCAATCAACCAGGTAAAATCTTTGTCCAGGGAACAAATGGCAACTTTATATCATCGGCTCTTGATAAGGGAGATAAAATAGGGGAGGACCTGGGTTCGGTTTTATTTGACGCTGACGGTGATAAAGATCCTGACCTGTTGATAACCGGGGGAAGCTTTGAGTTTGGAGTGGCAAAATATAATCAGCCCCGGTTATACTCCAACGACGGAAAAGGAAACTTTACTTTGGATGATGATGCTTTACCTGTTATAACGGATATTACCAAAGCGGCTTCGATAGCCGACTATGATGGAGACGGCGACACAGATATTTTTATCGGTGGAAGATTAAAGCCACAAAAGTATCCTCAATCTCCGCGGAGCTATATTTTAGAGAATAGTAACGGGAAGTTCACAGATGTCACCAAAGCCACTTGCTCTTTATTGGAATTTCCCGGGTTGATAGACGCTGCCCTGTTTACCGATTTCAATAATGACAAAAAACCCGACCTCATTATTGCCGGCGAATGGACAGCTATCCGTTTTTTCAAAAACGAGAACAATAAATTTATCGAAGTAACCGGTACAACCGGTCTTGAAAATATGAATGGGATATGGCGTTCCCTGCAGCAGGCGGATATAGATAAAGATGGAGATATGGATTATATCGCCGGCAATATGGGGGTTAATAACAAATACCGTGTGACGCCGGGCCGCCCCATGATGTTGTATGCAAAAGACCTTGACAAAAATGGATATGATGAGTTGATACCCGCCTATTATATTAAAGACAATAGTGATCAGTATAAGTTATTTCCGGCCCTCGACAGGAGTCAATTGGCCGAAGCAGTACCAGCTGTAAAGAAAAAATATTTATTGCATAAAGATTATTCCGCGGTAAACATGCATCTATTGATCGAAGATTTTGGCGCTGATGGCTGGACAATTTTAAAATGTGAAACCTTTTCAACAATATGGATCGAAAACCTTGGTCATGAAAAATTCAGGACGCATGCGTTACCGGTACAGGCTCAGTTAGCACCGGTTAATTGCATTGTAGCTGATGACGTGAATGGAGATGGGAACGTAGACCTGCTCATGGCAGGAAATGAATACCAGGTGGCCGCCAATACGGGAAGGTATGATGCTTCCTTTGGTTTGTTGCTGATAGGAAATGGTAAAGGAGAATTTGTACCGATCGATGAGAGCGAGAGCGGCATCATCATAGATGGTGATACCAAAGATTTAAAAATGATCCATACAAAAAGCAAAGGCAGTCTGTTATTAGCTGCTCCGAATGATAGTCCGTTAAAAACATTTTTGCTGAATTCATCTTTTCAAAAGTAAGATAGAGACCATGAATAATTATATAAACAGGAGTAAAGGTTCGTTGATCTTAATCGTATTTTTTTTAGTCTTAAAAGGTGCAGTTGCCCAACAGAATGTGGTATCGGTCAATGCTGCCGAAGCAAAATATGTAATTAATAAAAATATTTACGGGCACTTTGCAGAGCACCTGGGTAATTGTATTTATAATGGATTCTATGTTGGCGATACCAATAAAATAATTCCAAATACAGAAGGTGTAAGAAATGATATCGTTGATGCCCTGAAAAAATTAAAGGTAGCCAATCTTCGCTGGCCGGGGGGATGTTTTGCCGATACCTACCATTGGAAAGATGGGGTGGGGCCCAAGGCAAACCGGCCCGCTATTGTAAACAGGTGGTGGGGCGGTGTAACCGAAGATAACAGTTTTGGGACTCATGATTTTCTAAATATGTGTGAACGGATAGGCGCACAACCTTATCTCGCGGGTAATGTAGGTAGTGGTACGGTGCAGGAATTGACCGACTGGGTACAGTATGTAAACTTTGATGGTAAAGCGAGCCCCATGAGCAAATGGCGCGTGCAGAATAAACGTGAAAAACCCTGGAATGTCAGGATATGGGGCGTAGGAAATGAAGTTTGGGGTTGTGGTGGAAATATGAAGCCGGAATACTATGCAAATATCTACAAGCAGTATGCTACATTCATGACGGACTGGACTAACAGCGATAGTCTTTTTCGTGTCGCTTCGGGTGCAAACGTCGATGATTATAACTGGACGGAAGTTCTGATGAGAGATATTCCGCATAATATGCTCGAGGGAGTTGCCTTGCATCATTATTCATTTGTAAAGTGGACGGAGAAAGGTTCAGCTACTGATTTTAGTGAGCAACAATATTTCGCTACGATGAAAACGGCGCTGCGAATGGAAGAGTTGGTTACAAAACATATCGCGGTAATGGATAAATATGATGCAAAGAAAAAAATTGCATTGGTGGTGGATGAGTGGGGTGGATGGTACAATGTGGAACCAGGGACCAATCCCGGTTTCCTATACCAGCAGAATACGATTCGTGATGCGATGATAGCGGGTGTTACCCTGAATGTTTTTCATAATCATTGTGACCGGGTACGCATGGCCAACCTGGCACAGGCGGTAAATGTCTTGCAGTCCGTTATTCTCACTAATAAGGAGAAAATGATCCTGACGCCAACTTACCATGTGATGGAGATGTATAATGTGCACCAGGACGCGACGATGCTGCCGGTCAGAATAATAACCAATGATTATACCGTGGGTGATGAAAAACTGCCGGCGGTTTCCGTTTCAGCGTCGCGGGATAAAATGGGGATCACACATATTTCTTTAGTAAATATTGACGCAGCAAAATCGCAGGATATCAGTATCAATATAAGTGGCGCTAAGTATACCACGGTATCTGGGAGGATCCTTACATCCAAAAAATTACAGGATTATAATTCATTTGATGAACCGGGTAAAATTCGACCTGAAGACTTTAAGGAGGCGAAATTATCCACCAGTTCTTTACAGGTAAAGCTGCCGCCTTTTTCGGTGGTAGTATTGACGCTTAAATAAAATTCATGCTGAAAACATCATCGATAAAAAATATATTAATTGGCCTGTGTGTAACACTACTGGTCGTTTCCTGTAAAAAAGGGAGTGATGGGGGAACGACACCTCCTGTCATTCCACCTGTTGTTCCGCCTGTTTCGCCTTCCTTCGATATCAATTCAATTAATGACACCTACAGCAGTTTAGCGCCCTTTTCTAACTATTTAGAATGGGGCCCGCATAATGTGCACGATCCTGCCATTATCAGGGAGGGCGAGTATTATTATTCTTTCAGCACGGATGCAGGATATGGAATTGATGTTCGCCCCGGCCTGCAAATAAGAAAATCAAAGGACCTGGTGCAATGGTCTTTCGTCGGATGGGTTTTTAACAATTTGCCTGCACTAGGTTCTGCTTTTATTGCACAAGGCGGCGGCACTCCTTTTAATTCACTATGGGCACCGTGTATAGTGAAGGTGGGAGCTGAGTTTCGTTTGTATTATTCGTTGTCCTGCTCTTTACCAAGACTAAGTGCAATAGGATTGGCCACCGCTGCCAATCCACAGGGACCATGGACAGAAAAAGGATTGGTGGTAACCTCGGCAAATAATAGCTCGGTTCAGACAAATGCCATTGATCCATCAGTTATTGTTGCTAATAGTGGTGAGCATTGGATGGTATATGGTTCTGCCTGGGATGGGATCTATTCATTGCGTCTAAATCCCAATACCGGTCTAGTGATGGCCGATGGCGATAAAGGCAAAAGGATTGCGAATCGTGGATTCACGGGTGGTAAATATAATGGTAACATCGAAGGCGCTGATATCATTTATAATACCGCTTTAAACAAATACTATTTGTTCATTGCGTACGATTGGTTGGAATCAAAGTATAACGTGCGGGTGATGAAAGGAGATAAACCCGATGGCCCGTTTTATGATTTCAATGGAGCAGATGCTAATACCAATGTTGACCATGGCCCGATGATCATTGCACCGTATAAATTTTCGGGACACAGTGGTTGGCAGGGAGTGGCACATAGTACAACCTTTAGCGATGGAGCTGGTCAATATTTTATTGCCCACCAGGGCAGACCAGGAATTGATAAATATTACATGAATATGCACGTGCGCAAATTATTCTGGACGGCAGACGGGTGGCCCGTTGCTTCTCCAGAAAGATATGCGTGGGAAAAAGATTCACTTATTTCGCAAGCTGATTTAGCAGGGGAATGGGAACAAATTGTGTTAGGATATAACGTGGTGCCGGGTTATTCCGTCGAACAAACTTCTCCTGACTTTCAGAATGCTGTGTCATTAACTATCGCAGCCAACGGAACATTAAATGGCAGCAGTTCCAATACCTGGACCTATGCCGCCCCCTGGTTAGAACTAAAATGGGGTAATGGATTTACCGATAAAGTATTTGTTCAAA
>Ga0315910_10005025_pt1 | contig 10918 bp, 8 predicted proteins | sample EdamamesoilMG_FD_204470 | JGI IMG/M metagenome (GOLD analysis project Ga0315910, IMG submission 204470) | Garden soil microbial communities collected in Santa Monica, California, United States - Edamame soil | ecosystem: Environmental > Terrestrial > Soil > Garden | place: USA: California...
GGGTCGTCCTCGACGATCAGGACCAGCGGGCCAGGCGAGGGCGGCGGGCCGCTCACACCCGGCTCCCCTTGCTCGCCTCGAGCGGCAGCGTGATGCGGAAGAGCGCCCCACCGCCCGCGCGATTCTCGGCCGTGATGCGGCCCCGGTGCGCGCGCACGATGGCCTCGCACACGGTCAGGCCCAGGCCCGTCCCGTGCGCGCGGTGGTGGTCGGCGGCGCGGTAGAAGCGCTCGAAGACGCGCGCCTCCTCGCCCGGCGGCAGGCCCGGACCGCGGTCGGCGACCTCGATCACGGCCGCGCCCTCCTGCTGCGCGATGCGCACGGTGAGCGGGCTGCCGGGCGGAGTGTACTTGGCCGCGTTCTCCAGCAGGTTCACCAGCACCTGCTCGAGCAGCACGGGATCGACGGGGGCCACCAGCACCTCCTCGGGTCGCTCGTGCACGAGCTCCCGGCCAGCCAGGAGCACGGCCAGGCGCTCCACGGCCGAGGCGACGATCTCCTCCAGCGGATAGGGCTCCTTGCGGACCGACAGGTCGCCCGACTCGAGGCGCGTCAGGTCGACCAGGTCGCCGATCAGGCGCGTCAGGCGCCCGGCCTCCTCGCGGATCGTGGCCAGCAGCTCGGCGCGCGCCGCCTCGTCCAGGCCCGGCGCGGAGAGCGCGCTGGCGGCTCCAGCGATCGAGGCCAGGGGCGTGCGCACGTCGTGCGAGACGGCCGAGAGCAGCGCGCTGCGCGTGCGCTCGGTCTCGGCCGCGACGCGCGCGCTCGCCGCGCGCTCGACCAGGAGCGCACGCTCGAGCGCCAGCGCGGTCTGGGCCACGAAGGTCTCGGCGATCTGCCACTCGGAGGGCGTCGGCGGCTCCTCGCGCCGGCTCAGGGCGAGGCCGAAGACGCCCAGGTGCCCGGCGCTACCCACCAGCGGGATGTAGAGCGCCTTCGAGCCCGGCAGCGTGTCGGTGCCGTGCCCCGCCAGGCGCCCGTGCTGGTGGACCCAGCGCGCGACCGCCATCTCCTGCGCGTCGCCGGCGAACTCGAACTCCGCGCCGCCGCAGGGCGTCAGGTTCCCGGCGCGGTCCGAGAGCAGCACGATGGCCTCGACCCCGAGCAGCTCGCGCACGTGCCCCACGGCCACGCGCGCGATCTCGGCCACGCCGGTCTCGATCACGAACTGGCGTCCCATCGCGTACAGCGAGGCCGTGCGCCGCTCGCGCGCGCGGGCCTCCTCGGCCTGCTCGCGCAGGCGCACGGTGCGCGAGCTCACGAGCAGCGCCACCACCAGCATCACCGCGAAGGTGACCAGGTAGCCGGCCTCGGCGACGTGGAAGGTGAAGCGCGGGGGGACGAAGAAGAAGTCCAGCGCCGCCACGCTGGCCAGGGCGGCCAGCAGCGACGGTCGGCGCGGGACGCGGTTGGCGACGATCAAGAGCGCCAGCAGGTACACCATGGCCTGGTCCGCCAGCGAGAACCAGCCATGGCCGAGCCAGCACAGGCCGGTGCTCACCAGCACCGCGAGCAGGGCCCAGGCGTAGTCGCGTGGCCGCGAGCGGCGCCGCACGGAGCGGCCGCGGGCACCGTCGCCGCCCTGCTCGCCGGAGGTCACGAGCACGTCGATCGTGCCCGAGCGCGCCACGAGCTCGGACACGAGCTGCGCGGGTCGCTGCCACGGCCAGCGCGGTCGCCCCGGCTTGCCGACCAGGATCTTGGTGGCGCTGCGCTCGCGCGCCAGCGCCAGGAGCTCGTCGCTCGCGCGCGGGCCGCGCACGACGAGCGTCTCGGCCCCCAGGCGCTGCGCGAGCGCCAGGTTCTCGGCCATGCGCTCGCGCTCGTCCGCTCCGAGGCGCTCGAAGGCCGGCGTCTCGACCGAGACGGCAAGCCACGGCGCGTGCAGGCGCGCGGCCAGGCGGTAGGCGGCGCGGATCACGTCCGCGGAGCTCGGCGCGGGCCCGACGGCCACCAGCACGCGCTCGCGCGCGCGCCAGGGCTCGGCCACGCCCGCGCGCCTCTGCCACTCGAGCCCCTGCGCGTCCACCCGCTCGGCCGTGCGCCGCAGGGCGAGCTCGCGCAGCGCGAGGAGGTTGCCCTTCTTGAAGAAGCTCTCCATCGCGCGCTCGGCCTGCGCGGGCACGTAGACCTTGCCCTCCTTCAGGCGCTGGAGCAGCTCGTCGGGCGGGAGGTCGACGAGCTCGATCTCGTCCGCGCGGTCGACGAGCGAGTCGGGCACGGTCTCGCGCACGGTGACGCCGGTGATCGACGCGATCACGTCGTTGAGGCTCTCGACGTGCTGCACGTTCAGCGTCGTGTAGACGTCGATCCCGGCGCCGAGCAGCTCCTCGACGTCCTGCCAGCGGCGCGCGTGGCGTGAGCCGGCGGCGTTCGTGTGCGCGAGCTCGTCCAGCAAGACGAGCTGCGGGCCGCGCGCGAGGGCCGCGTCGAGGTCGAACTCCTGCAGCACGAGCCCGCGGTAGTCGACGCGGCGCGGCGCCAAGCGCTCGAGGCCGAGGGTGAGCGCGGCCGTCTCGCGCCGTCCGTGGGTCTCGACCCAGCCGAGCACGACGTCGACTCCCGCGGCCTTGCGCTCCTGCGCGCCCTGCAGCAGCGCGAACGTCTTGCCGACGCCCGGCGCCATGCCGAAGAAGATCTTCAGCTTGCCGCGCTTCGCACGCTCGGCCTCGTCGGCCGCGCGGGCGAGCATCTCCTCCGGAGTGGGACGGCGCTCGTCCAACGGCTGGGAGTCTACGGTAACGCTTCCACCGCCAGGTTGAGCGCGAGCACGTTCACGCGGCGCTCGCCGAGGAGGCCCAGGGAGCGGCCCTCGACGTGCGCCTCGACGAGCGCGCCGACCCGCGCGGGGTCGAGGCCGCGCGCGCGCGCGACGCGCTCCACCTGGAGGCGCGCGGCCGCCGGGCTGACATGCGGGTCGAGCCCGCTCCCCGAGCTCGTCAGGAGGTCGACGGGGAGCGGACCCTCGACGCCTGCGGCCCGCAGCGCGGCTGCGCGCTCGGCGAAGGCGACGGCGAGCGCGGGGTGCGTCGGCCCGAGGTTCGAGCCGGACGAGGGCAGCGGCACGTACGGGGTCGGCCCGGTCGCCGAGGGACGCCCGTGGAACCAGCGCTCGCCGTGCCAGTGCTGCCCGACCAGCTCGGAGCCGCGCACGACGCCGTCGACGGCGACGAGGCTGCCGTTCGCGGCGTGGGGGAAGAGCACTTGCGCGAGCGCGGTCACGGCGAGCGGGTAGGCGATCCCGGTCAACGCGGAGAGCACCAGGAGCGCCAGGAAGGAACGCGCGAGCTCACGGAGCATGGCCAGGCCTCATGCGAGGGACAGGGTGGCGAGCACGACGTCGATCGCCTTGATGCCGAGGAATGGCACGACGAGGCCGCCGAGCCCGTAGATCCACAGGTTGCGGCGCAGCACCGCGGCGGCGCCGAGCGGGCGGTAACGGATCCCGCGCAGCGCGAGCGGGACGAGCGCGACGATGATCAGCGCGTTGAAGATGACCGCCGACAGCACCGCCGACGCCGGCGTCGCGAGCCCCATCACGTTCAGCGCGCCGAGCTCGGGGTACGTGCCCACGAACGCGGCCGGCAGGATCGCGAAGTACTTCGCCACGTCGTTCGCGAGGCTGAAGGTCGCGAGCGAGCCACGCGTCATCAGCATCTGCTTCCCGATGCCGACGATCTCGATCAGCTTGGTCGGGTTCGAGTCGAGGTCGACGAGGTTGCCGGCCTCGCGGGCCGCCTGCGTGCCCGTGTTCATGGCCACGGCCACGTCGGCCTGCGCCAGCGCGGGCGCGTCGTTCGTGCCATCGCCGGCCATCGCGACCATGTGCCCTTTCGCCTGCCAGTCGCGGATCAGCGCGAGCTTCGTCTCGGGCGTCGCCTGGGCGAGGAAGTCGTCGACCCCGGCCTCGGCCGCGATCGCCGCGGCGGTCTGCGGGTTGTCGCCGGTGATCATGATCGTCTGGATGCCCATCTTGCGCAGCTCCGCGAAGCGCTCGCGGATGCCGCCCTTGACGACGTCCTTCAGACGGATCACGCCGAGCACGTGCTGGCCCTCGGCGACCACGAGCGGAGTCGCGCCCGACTCGGACATGTCGCGCACGACCTCCTGGACCTCGTGCCCGAGGGCGCCTCCCTGCCGGGCGACGAAGCTCGCCATCGCACTGGCGGAGCCCTTGCGGATCGAGCGCCCGTCCAGGTCGACGCCGCTCATCTGCGTCTGCGCCGTGAAGGGCACGAAGCGCGCGCCGAGCGCGGCCACGTTGCGCTCGCGCAGGCCGTGGCGCTCCTTGACGAGCACCGCGATGCTGCGACCCTCGGGCGTCTCGTCGGCCAGGGAGGCGAGCTGGGCCGCGTCCGCCAGCGTCTCCAGCGTCACTCCGGGCGCGGGGACGAGCTCGGTCGCCTGGCGGTTGCCGAAGGTGATCGTGCCGGTCTTGTCGAGCAGCAGCACGTCGACGTCCCCTGCGGCCTCGACCGCGCGTCCCGAGGTCGCGATCACGTTCGCGCGGATCATGCGGTCCATTCCGGCGATGCCGATCGCGGAGAGGAGCCCCCCGATCGTGGTCGGGATCAGGCACACCAGCAACGCGACGAGCACGGTGACGCTCACCACCTCGCCCTGGCCCGTCGCGGCCACGGCGAAGGCCGAGAACGGGCGCAGCGTCCCGGTCGCCAGCAGGAAGACGAGCGTGAGCGCGGCGAGCAGGATCGCGAGCGCGATCTCGTTCGGCGTCCGGCCGCGCTTCGCGCCCTCGACGAGGGCGATCATGCGGTCGAGGAAGGCGTCGCCCGGGCTCGCCGTTGCGCGCACGACGATCCAGTCGGAGAGCACGCGCGTGCCGCCCGTGACGGCGCTGCGGTCGCCGCCGCTCTCGCGCACGACCGGCGCGCTCTCGCCCGTGATCGCGCTCTCGTCGACCGTGGCGATGCCCGCGATCACCTCGCCGTCGCACGGGATCACGTCGCCGGCCTCGACCAGGACCCATTCGCCCTTCTCGAGCTCCGTCGCGTGCACGCGGTCGATCGGCGCGTCGCGCCGAGCGTCGCGCAGCCGCTTCGCGACGACGGCCTGGCGCGCGCTGCGCAGGGCCTGGGCCTGGGCCTTTCCGCGACCCTCGGCGAGGGCCTCGGCGAAGTTCGCGAAGAGCACGGTGGCCCACAGCCACAGCGCGACGGCCAGCACGAAACCGGCGGAGCCCTCGGACCATCCCGCGAGCGTGCGCAGGGCCAGCAGCGTCGTCAGGACCGCGCCGATCCACACCACGAACATCACGGGGTTCCTGACCTGCACCGCCGGATCCAGCTTGCGCAGGGAGTCCAGCAACGCGCGCCGCAGGATGGGCGCGTCGAACAGGGGGAGGGCGCGGGTCTTCTTGGTTGCGTCCATGGTTCGACCTCAGCCGATCATCTGGAGGTGCTCGACGATCGGCCCCAGCGCGAGCGCCGGGAGGAACGTGAGCGCGCCGACGAGCAGCACGGTGCCGAGGAGCAGCACCACGAAGAGCGTCGTGTGCGTGGGGAGCGTCCCCGAGCCCGCCGGGACGATCTTCTTCCTCGCGAGCGAGCCGGCGAGGGCCAGCATCACGATCATCGGCACGAAGCGCGCGACGAGCATCGCGAGGCCGAGCGCCGCGTTGTAGAAGGGCGTGTTCGCCGAGAGGCCGGCGAAGGCGCTGCCGTTGTTGTTGCCGGCCGAGGAGAAGGCGTAGAGGATCTCGCCGAAGCCGTGGGCCCCGGGGTTCAGGACGCCCACGCGTCCCGCCGGCAGCGCGGCCGCCACGGCCGCGCCGAGGAGCGTGGCGATGCACGGCGCGAGGATCGCGAGCGACGCCATCTTCATCTCGTAGGCTCCGATCTTCTTCCCGAGGTACTCGGGCGTGCGTCCGACCATGAGCCCGGCCACGAACACGGCCACGATCGCGAAGGCGAGCAGGCCGCACAGCCCCGAGCCGACGCCCCCGAAGATCACCTCGCCGAGCTGCATCAGCACCATCGGCACGAGCCCGCCGAGAGGCGTGTACGAGTCGTGCATCGAGTTCACGGAGCCGTTCGAGGCCGCGGTCGTGGCCACGGCCCACAGGGTCGACTGCGCGACGCCGAAGCGCACCTCCTTGCCCTCCATGTTCCCGCCCGGCGCTTCCGCGCTCGCCTCGAGCTCCGCGCCGGCCGCCGCCAGCGCCGGGGTGCCCGACTGCTCGAGCCGGTACGTGACGGCGATGCACGGGACGAGCACCACGAGCATCGCCACGAGCAGCGCGACGCCCTGGCGCCGGTCGCGCACCATCGCGCCGAACGTGAAGCACAGCGCCGCCGGGATCAGGAGGATCGCGAGCGACTCCAGCAGGTTGGTCAGCGGATCCGGGTTCTCCAGCGGGTGCGCCGAGTTGGCGCTGTAGAAGCCGCCGCCATTCGTGCCGAGCTGCTTGATCGCGACCTGCGAGGCCGCGGGGCCGAGCGGGATCACCTGCTCCGTGACGGCCGCGCCCCCGTCGGCCGCGAGCGGATCGAGGAGCTGCACCGTGGCCGGGCCGTCGAACGTCTGCACGACGCCGCGCGAGACGAGCGCCAGGGCGAGCACGAGCGAGAGCGGCAGGAGCACCTGCACGGTCGAGCGCACGAGGTCGACCCAGAAGCTGCCGACCGTGGCGCTCGAGCGCCGCGCGAAGCCCCGTATCAGGGCCACCAGCACGGCCATGCCGGCCGCGGCGGAGACGAAGTTCTGCACGCCCAGGCCGAGCATCTGCGTGAGGTAGGAGAGCGTCGTCTCGCCCGCGTAGCCCTGCCAGTTCGTGTTCGTGGCGAAGCTGACGGCGGTGTTGAAGGACGAGTCCGCCGTCACCGCGCCGAGCTCCGCCGGGTTCGCCGGCAGGACGTGCTGGAAGCGCTGCAGCGCGTACACCGCGAGGAACCCGAGGGCGCTGAACGCGATCACGCCGCCGCCATAGGCCTTCCAGCCGCTCTCGGCGTCGGGCGCGACGCCGAGCAGCCGCAGACACCAGCGCTCGAGCCCGCCGAGGATCGGCGTCAGGAACGTGCGCTCGCCCGCGTAGACGCGCGCCATGTGCTCGCCCAGCGGCCTGGCGAGCACCACCAGGAGCACAACGTACAGAGCGATCTGCATCCAGCCCACGTCAGCACCTCACTCGAAGAGTTCCGGCCGCAAGAGGGCGGCGAACAGGTACAGGCCGAGGCCCACGCAGAGCGCGAGGGCGATCCAGTCCAGGGTCGTCACGAGTCACCTCCGGCGGTCGAGCGCGCGCTCGTCGAGCAGCGCGAGCAGCGCGACGCAGGCGAGGAAGAAGCCCAGGCCGAGCGCGAGGAAGAGGAAATCTTGCGGGGTCATCGGGGTCTCCCTGGAGCGAGCGCTCCGCGGCGAGTCGAGCCAGCGCGAATGGATACGACTCCCCCGAGCTAAGGAGCTGCTAAAAGGCCGCGCGTACGGCCGCGTGCGCACGCGCGGTATCCCGTGGGCCCACGGCGCGTCGGCGCGTTTTGGCGGAACGTGAGCGCGCGTCTCGCCTAGCTTCCGCGCGTCCCGACCGAGGACCTACGAGACCGGAGAACCCATGCAGCGCTCGTCCGCCTCCCATCGTCGCGAGCTCGATTCGCGCAGCCGCGCGGCCCTCGTCCTGTCGGCCTGCCTCGCCTGCGCCGCGTGCCACGCGCCCGTGACGACGCGGGCGCTGGTCTCGCGCGTGCCCGGCGCGCAGGACCCGGCGCCGCCGCCCGCCGCGGACGTCCCGCCGATCTCCACGGACCGGCCCGGCTTCCTCTTCGCGCCCACCGTGCTGACGCCCGGACGCCTGCAGGTCGAGACGGGGCCGACCTACTCGCTCGTGCGCAGCGGCGGCGACGACGCGCGCGCGTGGACGCTGCCGGTCGCGCTGCGTTGCGGCGCGAGCGAGACGCTCGAGCTGCGCGCCTCCCTTCCGACGTGGACCGAGACGCGCGTCGAGAGCGGCGCGAGCGCGGACCGCGACGAGGGCCTCGGCGACGCGGAGGTCGGCGCGAAGCTCGCGCTCCCGCCGCTCGCGGGCGGGCCGCTCGCTTTGCAGGGCTCGCTGCGCCTGCCGACCGGCGCGGACGACTTCACCACGGACGAGCTGGGCGCCTCGGCCTACCTGCTGCACGGCCGCGACCTCGGGGCGTCGTTCTGGTTCCAGACCCTCGCCGGGGCCACGTACCTCCCGATCGACGGCGCGGAGGACCAGACGAGCGGTGCGCTGGCGGCGCTCGTCTCGCACCCGCTCGCCGAGGGCTGGAGCGCCTTCGTCGAGGCCACCGCGCTTCCCGGCTTGAACCACGCCATGGGCCAGTCGTACCTCGGCACGGCCCTGATCTGGACGCCGCGCCACGACTTGCAGCTCGACCTCTCGGCCGACTTCGGCCTCGACGACGACTCGGCCGACGTCCTGGCGTCCTTCGGCCTCTCCTGGTTCTTCTGAACGCGACGCTGGCAGCGGAAGACGAGGTACGGGCCGCCCCCGTCTCACCCCTGGAGAGGGCGGCCCGTCCCTCGAGGAACCAGAGGTCGATCCGGAGTCCGACCTGTCTCTCTCGGGCGTTGTCCGGACTCGCCGGACGCGCGTGGCTCGAGCCATGCCCAGCACGCCGAGCGTGCCCGTGCCTTCGTCAGCCACGTACAGGTAGTCCGCTCCCCCGGCGCGGTCACGCAGGTGTGGTGCCAAGGCCGCGCCGGCTTGACTCCGCCGGCCCCACACCTAGCCTTCCGGCGATGAGCGCCACGCGGAGCGGTCCGGGTTCGAGGTGTGGTTTGGGGCGCGTGCTAGCGCTCGGCCTGCTGTGCGGCGCCTGCCGGAGCGCTGGTGCGCCGCTGCGGGTGGGCGGGCCGGCCGGCGGCGAGGAGCTCCGGGCGCTCGGCCGCGCGCCGGAGCCGCGCGCCCGCGAGGACGCGAACGGCTACGAGTGGAAGCGCCTCCAGCTCAGCCTGGGGGCCCAGCTCATCGCCGAGGTGGACACGGTCCTGCGCGTCGACTCGGAGACCCTCGGGCGCGGAGCCGAGATCGACCTGGAGGACGACTTCGACGTGGACGACAGCCTGTTCCTCGGGCGCATCGACGCCGGCTGGCGCTTCGCCAAGCGGCACGCGCTCGACTTCAGCGTCTTCCGGCTGGCGCGCGAGGGCACGCGCGTGATCGACCGCGACATCCAGATCGGCGACGTGGTCTTCCCGGTCGACGCGCGCGTCACGAGCGAGTCCGAGCAGACGATCGTCAAGCTGGCCTACCGCTACGCGTTCCTGAACCGGGAACGCTGGCACGTCGGCGCCTCGATCGGGGCGCACACCATGGACTGGAAGACGGAGTGGCGTGCCGGGTCGCTGGCCCTCGAGGAGGACTTCGACGTGCTCGTGCCCCTGCCGGTCCTGGGGCTGTTCGGCTCCTACGCCCTGACCCCGAAGCTCTACCTCGAGGCCTCCTCGGAGTTCTTCGGCCTGGAGTACGAGGAGTTCGACGGCTTCCTGAACAACACGCGCCTCGCGCTCGAGCACCGCACCTTCCGCCACGCGGGCTTCGGCATCGGCCTGGACTACTTCCTGATCGACGCCAGCGTGGAGAGCGAGAGCGGGAACCTGTCCGCCTCGGCCGAGTACGACTACCTGGGGCTGGTGGGGTACCTGCGGATCTTCTGAGGCTCCGGCCCGACTTCAGAGTCGATGATCCTGGATCGTCGGCAGGACGATCACCGGGAAGGAGCACAGCGACTGGTTGCCGGACGCGTCGGTGGCGATGCACGTCACCATGGTCGTCCCGCGTGGGAAGAAGCTCCCTGAAGGGGGGAAGCAGACCAGGGAGGGCGCCGGGTCGAGATCGTCGTGCGCCGTGACGGAGAAACTGACGATCTGGCCGGGCGGACCGCCCTTGGGCTCCACCACCCGGAGGAGCGGCGGGCAGGAGAGGGTCGGCGGAGTCGAGTCGCCCTGGAGGAACAGGATCCAGACCGCTCCATGACCGACGCCTCCGTCGTCGTCCTCGATCGCCCCCGCGACGAGGTCGTTCGCGCCGTCACCGTCCAGATCCCCGAGCCCTGCGACCGACGCCCCGAACCAGTCCCCCAGGTCGATCGTCCCATCGAAACCACCCAGCGCCTCACCGCCCTGCGTCATGCCGAGCCTGTGCTGGGACGCGACGGTCCCGCCGGGCGTCAGGAACAGGACCCACAGGGTGCCGCGAAGCTCGTCTCCCGGGAGGCCGAGCACGAGGTCCGGCGTCCCGTCCAGGTTCAGGTCCCCCGGAGCACCCACGCTGAGCCCGAACCCGTCGCCGGGGTCCAGCATCCCAGCCAGCCCCCCCAGGCCCTCGCTGATCTTCTGCTGCGAGACGACCGTGCCATCCGGGGCCAGGAAGAGGATCCAGACCGCGCCGGGCCCGACCAGGTCCGCCGGTGCACCCACCGCGAGGTCCACGACCCCATCCGCATCGACGTCTCCGACGCAGGCGACGGAGTACCCGAACTCACCCAGCGGCGGTGCGCCCTGGAAGCCGCCCTGCGTGGCACTGATCTTCTGGTGGCCGACGAGCTGCCCGCCGGCTCCCAGGAACAGGATCCACACCGCGCCTTCCCCGGTTCCGCCCGGGCCACCGTCGTCGTCGAGGTTCGCGCCGACGGCCAGGTCACCGGTGCCGTTCCCATCCAGGTCGCCGAGCGCCGCGACGGACACTCCGAACTGATCCAGGGCCGTGAGCGAGCCCGCGAAGCCGCTGGTGCCGGCGTCGATCTTCACGTGTCCCCCAACGCTGCCGTTCGGGTTCAGGAAGAGGAGCCAGATGCATCCTTCCTCGTTGTCCCCGTCCCCTGGCGCGCCGACGGCCAGATCGGGCGTGCCATCACCGTTCAGATCTCCCGGACCGGCGAGCGACCATCCGAAGAGATCGATCTCGCTCAGGGTGCCGCCG
>Ga0315910_10005026_pt1 | contig 10918 bp, 4 predicted proteins | sample EdamamesoilMG_FD_204470 | JGI IMG/M metagenome (GOLD analysis project Ga0315910, IMG submission 204470) | Garden soil microbial communities collected in Santa Monica, California, United States - Edamame soil | ecosystem: Environmental > Terrestrial > Soil > Garden | place: USA: California...
CGTCCAGCTGCGAAATCCGTCTCCGCCAGCTCTCGACCAGAACCAGCACACGCGGCTCAACCGCACGGCAATCGTGGGGTCCCTGGGTCTCGCCCTCGCGGCAGCCGCAGCGACGGCAGTGGTGCTGTGGCCCGAACCTTCCGCAGCACCTCCCGCCCTCGCCGCCCCCATCCCCAAGCCCTCGCCCGTCGAGCTCACGTTCGTGTCAGGACACGTGCGCGTCAACGGAACCCCGGGGGTCGTTGGTGCGCTCGCGCTCGAACCCAAGAGCAACGTGTCCGTGACCGAAGGGCGCGCGTGCCTCGCCATCAACGCCGAAACGGACGTGTGTCTCGGTCCCAACACCCAGGTGGTGCTCGACGAGCAGCGCGGCGAAGCGCGCACGCTGCGCCTCGTCCGCGGCCGCGTGATGGCGGTCCTCGACAAGCGCCCGGCGCGACGCAGCTTCAGCGTGGTTTCCGTCGACGTGACCGCGACTGCGCTGGGGACCGCGTTTGCCGTCGAGCAGGACACCCGAGGGGCAACGCAGGTCACCGTCCTGGAAGGTCGGGTTCAGGTGGCCCGCGCGGGCGACACCGCTCGTGTCGTGCACGCCGGCGAGCAACTGCGCTCCGCTCGCGAAGGGGCCGGCGTCCTGCACCACACGACTCGCGCCGAAAACCTGCGCCACTGGGCGCTGGTCGCGCCTCGCCAGCTGTGGCAACTGCCGGCGGTGGGCATCGTGCACGTCGCTGCGGCAGCGCAAGACAGCTCCGTCACCCTAGACGGCACCTCGCTCGGCGCCGCTCCCCTGAGCCTCGTCGTTTCGGCGGGCGAGCACGAGCTCTTGGTCGAGCAGGGCGGGCGCGACGCTCAGCGTGAACGCTTCCGGATCGCGCCCGGCCAGGAGCGCCGCTTCAGTGTCGCACCGCCCGTGCGAGCCGCGGCCCCCGAAACTGTCGCCGCCGAAACCGCCCAGCAAACAGTCCCAGACGCCTCGGAACTGCTGAAGCGCGCCCGCTCGCTCGTGGGTCAGGGTGACTGGCAGGGCGCCGTCGCGACCTACCAGCGGCTGCGCACGCTGCACCCCAAGAGCACCGAGAGTCACACCGTGCTCGTCGCGCTCGGGCAACTCCAGCTCGATCGCCTCGGACAGCCCCGGCCAGCGCTGCGGTCCTTCGAGCTATACCTGAAACAGGGGGCTGGCGGTCTCGCGCAGGAGGCACGTTTCGGCAGCCTGCGCGCCCTGCGCGCCTTGGGCGACCGTGCCGCCGAAGCCCGAGCCATCCGCGCCTACCTGCGGCAGTATCCCGGGAGCGTGGACGCCGCACCGCTCGAGCGCCGCCTGACCGAGCTGGAATGAGGCTCCACCGGCGCATCACTCCGCTGCTCGCGGCGGCGTTCTGCTTCGGCTGTGGCACGGACTCGGACACCGTGTTCCTTCCCCTGAGCGTCGAGTTCGACAGCTCGAGCTCGGAGGCGCCCGAAGGCAGCGAAGACGCCGGCATCATCGTACGACTCAACGCACCGACCGAGCTCAGCGTGAGCGTCGATTACACCGTGCGCGACGTTACCGCGAGCGGCCACGACGCCTGCAATACGCGCGACTACTCACTCGCGGCCTCGGGAAGTCTAGTCTTCGAACCCGGCAGCACCACCGCAACGCTGGAGCTGCGGCATCTCGACGACGACCTCGCCGAAATCGACGAGCAGCTCCGGATCGAACTCACGAATCCGGAGGGAGCGCGCCTCGGCAAACTCGATCACCACACGCACACCATCAGCGACGACGACCGTGAGCTCTTGGTGGACGTTCAGGCTGACTTTGGCGCCACCGGCGACGGCGAAACCGACGACACGGCCGCCTTGCAAGCCGCCATCGATCGCGCTGGCTTGAGCAGCGCGGCGGTGCTGCTGCTCCCCCCGGGCGTGTATCAAGTCACCTCGCTCGAGCTTCCGGCTGGCCTCAGTCTGTTCGGCTACGGCGCCACGCTGCGCCAAGCCCCCCGCCAGAGCGAAAACGCCAAGCTGCTCCGGCTCACGCACGCGGGCGACGACGACTCGGCGCTCACGCTGGTGCAAGGCCTGACGTTCGACGGCAACCGCGACGCCCAGGGCGAATTCACGGACTGGCAGTACCAGGAAAGCGACTTGTTTTCGCTGTCGGCCAACCCCGCGCGGTCCGGCCGAGCCCAGCTCGTCGCCGAGGACCTCAGCTTCGAGAATACCGGCGGCAACGGCCTCTTGCTCGGTCCCAACACGAAGAGCAGCGTGTGCCAGCTCGTGGGCAACGAGGTCTTCACCGATCTGCTGAAGCTCAGCGGTGGTTACTCCACGCTCGCGGCCCGAGAAATCGTCGCTGCCGGCAGCGTCGGCACCACCAGCATCGCGATCACCGGCCAAGCCCAGGGCTACGACGCAAGCCACACGGTCGACGTCACGCTCGACGACATCGCGCTCGAAAACGGGGATCTCGAAATCGACGTGCGCGACGGATCCAGCGTCAACGCACGCGGCATCACCGTCAACGAGGCCCCTTTCTACTTGCGCGCCGTGCGATCCAGCGTGCGCATCAGCGACTCTTCTCTCGTGATGGGCCCGCCCCTCTACCGCTTCAACCGCATCGTTGCGCCCTACGACGTCAGCTTCGAAAACTCCGAGCTCACCCTGCACGAAACCATCGAGCGCACCGTGAGCGAGCCCGAAAGCGACCGCACCCTCGTGCTCGTCGGCGTCACCTGGGACGACGTGGACCATGCCTTCGAGGAAGGCGAGCAAGACGTCCTCGTCGAGCGCCTCGGCAGGCAGACCCTCCGCTTCGACGATTGCAACTTCCGAGTCGGCTCGGACGTCGAACCTGGCGACACCAGCTACGTCGCCGGCAGCGTCGCCGAAACGGCAGACGCCGCTGACGAAGACGCCAATCGCATCCTCATCAACGGCGGCTCTGTCGACCCCGCGTTCGACGGGGTCTTTGCCCCCGGGGCCTGCAACTGCGAGCAGACCCCGTGAGCGCCGGCTCAGGCGACCAGGTTCCGCACTCTCTCGAGCAGCGACGTCTTGCGGCGCCGAAGCGCGAGCCCGAGCACCAGCACGAGGCCGCTCAGACCGCTCGGAGAGTCCGGCGCGGGAGCGACGCGACAACCACAACCACCGTCATCGCTGGCGTGACCATCGGCACCGCTGCCGCCCGAGGTCGAATCCGCCCCGCCGTCGACGCCGTCGACACCGCCAGCGCCACTCGAGCTGCCAGCAGTCCCAGCTGACCCGCCGGCGCCCGCAGTGCCCGCGGAGCCACCTGCCGATTCCGCGCCGGATCCGCCGTTCGCGCCACCACCCACCGTGGCGGTCGCGCCATCACTGCCGCCGCTCGCTGCGCCACCCGAGGCTGCGCCGCCGGAGGCTGCGCCACCCGAGGCCGCGCCGCCGACACCGCCGGTCCCGACGCCGCCGGTCCCGACGCCGCCGGTCCCGACGCCGCCAGTGCCTGCGCCGCCCGCGCCGAGTTCACAATCGCTGTCGTCTTGGTCCGTGGATCCGTCGCAGTCGTTGTCTGCGCCGTCGATGCAGCTGGGGGAATCACCCGGGCCTTCTTCGCCGGCACTGCCCGGATCGCAGCTTTCGCTGCCGGCGCTGCAAACGCTCGAGGCCGTGCAGGCGCCCATGCCACATGAACTGGGCACGTAGTTTTCGTCGATCTCACCGTCGCAGTCATCGTCCACGCCGTCGCAGGCCGTCTCAGGATCACCCGTTACCGCGCACTCCCACTCGCAGCCGTTCGTGGAGTCGCCGTCGAGGTCGACGTAACCCGCGTCACAGGTGGCGCCCTCGCAGCTGCCACTCACGCACGAGCCCGTAGCGTGGGCCGAAGCACAGCCGATGCCGCAACCGCCGCAGTTTTCCGAGTCGGAAGCGAAGCCTGCTTCGTCGTACTCGCAGCCGTCTGCCGCATTGCCGTTGCAGTCACTGTAGCCCGTCACGCACTGCACGACCGTGCACACGCCCCCGGAGCAGGTTGCGCTGCCGTTAGCCGCCGTGCACACGATGCCGCAGCCGCCGCAGTTGTTCACGTCGCTGTCGAAGCTCTCGGCCGCGTACTCGCAGCCGTCGCCCGGAAGGCCGTTGCAGTCACTGAACCCAGGGTCGCATGCTCCGACGGTGCAGGAGCCCGCCGAGCAGCCCGCCGTGGCTTGCGGCAAGTCGCAAGCGATACCGCAGCCACCGCAGTCGTCGGGGCTCGTCTGGATGTTCGTCTCGCAGTCCCCACTCGCGCCGCCGCAGTCGGCCTGACCGACCGGGCAGGTCGACGGCACGCAGGCACCCGCTTCGCAGACTTCGTCGGCATCGCACACGGTCGAGCAGTCGCCGCAATGCTTGCTGTCGGTGTCGAAGTTGTCGGTGTCGTACTCACAACCGTCCGCTGCCAGCCCGTTGCAATTCTCGCGTCCAGCGTCGCAGCTGTCCACGCCGCACTCGCCGCTTTGGCACTCGCCCGTGGCGTTCGCAGGCGCACAAATCGCATTGCAAGCGCCGCAGTTGGCCTCATCGCTGTCGAAGTCCGCTTCGTCGTACTCGCAGCCGTTCGCATAGCTGCCGTCACAGTCTTGGTGGGTATTGTCGCAACCGTCGATCTCACAGCTCCCCGCGTTGCACGCGGAGGTACCGTTCGCCGCGTCGCACACCGTCCCGCACTCGCCGCAACTATCGACGTCGACGTTCAGGTCCTGGAGCGGGTTGTAGTCTTCGGGACAGATATCGACGCTGTCCACCGCGCCGTCGCCGTCCTGGTCCCCATCGTAGATGGTGGTCGTAGCATTCGACTCTTCCGAAAATGGGTTGAGTCCGACGTAGTAGTCGAGCACAGCCACGTTCTCGTATTCACCATGCGCAGCGAGTGTCACCGTGACGCTCACGGTCCCGTCTTCGTCGTTGCCCAGGTTGCCGAGGTCCCACGTCACCTCTCCGCCGCTGAAGCTGCCGCCGTTGGTAGCGGAGACGAAGCTCGCGCCGGCCGGCAAAGGATCGCGCAGTACCGCGTGCAACGCGGCGGTGGGGCCCCAGTTTCCGAACTCGATCGTGTAGGTGACCTGAGAGCTGGTCGTTTGATACGGCGCGGACTTGGTGAGCTCGATCTCCGGCTGGCCTTCCTCGGTCGCGCACTGAGCTTCGAACAGCGAGTTCAGAAACAGCCGCGTTCCCTGAGTCGTGGGGTTGGCCGACATCGGAAGTTTCGTCGTGTACTCATGGCCACCGAGGTAGCTCACCTTGCCGAGCTCGAGGCACTCGTCCGGGCAGTCCAGTCGGTCCCCGCAATCGATGCTGCATTGCCCATCCAGGTACCCCGTCATCCAGAGGTCGCTGACCCCCGTGGCCGAGCCCTTGGCCTTGACCATGACGATGTCGGCATCCTTGTATGCATCCCCCTCCGGGAGCGAATAAGCGGGCTCGCTACCACCGACGGTGGTGAAGGGGCCGTCCATCTGTGCGAACGGATAGTCCGCGTGGTGAAACTCGACCAGACTCGGTTTGGCGGCGATCTCGAAGCCGTCCGGCGTCAGAAAGTGCCCGGACTCTTCGTCGTTCTCGAAGGCGTTCACCGCCTGGCACTCGGCGAAGAAGTGCGTCGGGTGCTCGAGAAACGATCGCACCTCGGCGACCACTTCGGGGTTGTCCTCGCGGTCGCCGACGCCCCAGTGCATCGACATCAGCTGGCAGTAGACGGGCGCGCCGTCGTCATCGAACAGCTTTCCGTCCGAGTGGTACTCAGTCGACGGCCCAGCGATTTCATCGGGGGTCAGCATGTCGGGGCTCGTGTCGAGCCAAGCCGTGCTCAAGGTAGAGTCCGGAATACCGGCCGCCTGCATGTACTTGCGCGCGATCTTCTGGTTCCCATCGGCCAGCATCGCGATATTCGGTGCCACGACCAAGTAGCGCGCGATCTCCGCATCGAAGCTCTGCGTAGCCAGATGAACCGTGGTGGTGTTGGCGCTCTTCCAGGCTGCGATGATCGGCAGCGCCTTTGCCGCGTCCTCTGCGCGAATCAGCCACGGCCCGCCCCGGTAGTCGTTCGCGGTGATGACCGTGCCCGAGGGGTAGTCGGTAGCGCTGGCGGTGAAGTCCGAGCCGCCGTAGTCCTTACCCGAACGAATCGCCCATTGTACGGGCACCCCGTTACGCAAAAGCTCGTACACCAAACCATAGGCCTTCAGCATGCCGAGGTCCTGATAGCTGGTGTCCATCGGAATAATCACGGCGCCGCTCGCGTACGTATCCGCAAGAGCGTTCGAACTCGCAAGCAGCACGCTGCCGAGCGTGAGGGTGGAGGCAACCTTCCTGACACTGACGCGCAGCGTCCGTCGACGAAAACCCATAACGACGCTACGTCTCGACGCGAAGTTCCCTTAACAGCTAGCGAAGTTCCCACGTCGAGACGCAGGGGCACTTGCGACTACGAGTCCGCACACGGATACTCAGCCCACATGCCCTCCCGACTCGACCACGAAATCCACGAACAGCGACTGGCCAACCAAAGCTCGCGAGCCCACGCGGCAAGCTACGAGAACCACCGCCGACACCTCACTCGAGAGCTGCTGCGCGGCGCCGCCACCGACGGGGGCGAGTCGATCTGCATTCTTGGGGCCGGAAACTGCAACGACGTCGAGCTGGGCACCCTGCTGCAAAGCTATCGCGAGCTGCACCTCGTCGACCTCGACTCTGCCGCGCTCCAGCAGGCGCATGCCCGGCTCTCCGAGAGCGAGCAGGCCCGCGTGCACTGCCACGCCCCCGTCGATCTGTCCGGCATGCTCCCCGAGCTCGAACGCTGGGGCCGCTTCCAACTCACCCCCGAAGAACTCATGGGTCACCCCGACACCGCCGCCCAAGCCCTCGCAGAGCGGCTCGGCGGCCCCTTCGACAGCGTCGCCTCGACCTGCGTCCTCACCCAAATGCAGCTCGCTGTACTGAACGCCCTCGGTGAGAGCCACCGGCTCTTCCAGGCTATCCGACACACGCTCTCGGTCACCCACCTCAGAACCCTCGCGAGCCTCACCCGCCCTGGCGGCCGCACCGTGTTCGCCTCCGATCTAGTCGCGAGCGATCACCTGGCCCTCGCCAGCGACATCACCGATGTCGATCTCAGGCGCGTGTTCGAGGAGGTCGTTCGTCAAGGCAACGCCATCTACGTTGCGCACCCCCGCGTGCTCGGCTCCATCGTGCGCGACGACCCCGTACTCAAGCGCGACCTAGCCCCCGACCCCATCCACGACGTGTGGCTCTGGCAACAAGGCCCAGCGCGCACATTTTTGGTTTACGCGCAGCACTTTGGCAGGCGGGCGTATTAGCCCCCATGCACCATCGCTGCCAGCCGCGCGGCTCCGCGCGGCCAGGCCACCGCCAACTGCACCGCGAATGCCCTAACGGGCGCCCGCTGGCCAGCTTCGTGCAGACGCTGCGCGAGTTCGAGGCAGGGGCCGAATGCGCTGAGGTAGTACTCGGGGATGTTGCTTGCCGACGCCAACAAGTGCTGAGCTGCTTGCGCGAGGTCGCCGTCGTCACACGCCGAGAGACCGAGTACGATGTAGCCAAGGTGTCGGTTGGCAGCGCCGTGGCATCCGCTTCGCGAGATCGCTTCCACTGCGTGCTGTCGCGCCTCTTGGAATTTCCCGGCCTTGAATGCCGAGTAGGCGACCAGTCCCAAAACGGAGTTTTGCTGTACTTCGTCGTCGCTGAGCGCCAGCCCTTCGGCGTAGTGCGCGTGTGCCAGCAAAAGTTGCGTTCGATCCGCCTCGCGAAGGCCGCGACGTAGATGGTAGCTACCAGCAGCCAGGTGCCAAGTTCTGTCCGGCGGCGACACTGCCAAGCCGCGCTTCCACAACAGCTCAGGGTATTCGTCGTGGCCAGCTTCAGCGAGCTTCGGGTGCTTCTCCTGCGACACCCAAGCGAGCGCGAGACAAGCGCACTCGGGTCGCAAGCGAATCAGTGCGGTGAGATGCTGAACCACCTTGTCGACGTTCGCGCCAGTACCGCAGCGATAGTAACCGAGCAACACCGCATGATGTTCAGACTGCTCGAAGTGCGTGGCGGGTGTCGCTTCGTACACGATGGCCTGCTGGGCCGACGTTTCGTGGGCGCCGCGTTCGATTGCGGATACCAGCTGCTCTTCGGTCAACATCGTGTTGCCCGCCGCGCGACCGTCCACCCTCTGCGGGTAACACACTCGACCGTCCCGAAGCTTCAGCGCAGTCTGAGCAGGTCGTGATTTCTTCATGAGCCCGGTCGATTTCTTCGCCGCTTCCACTCTCGGGACCGCCTCGAGCTCGTCCTGGTCACACGCCAAGCGCACAGGAATACCTGTCTAATTTTTTTGACAGCCGAGCGCTCCGCCGGTTCAAGGTGTCAACTCCAGTGAACACTGGTCCCGGGGCCTGCTCTAAAAAGGCCTGCCCTGTGGGGCGAAATGGTCGTTTTTGCTGCGGATCTAGTCGGCACGCTCGAGCGGCCGCCACTAAGCTCCGCGTTGATGCCCGTTCGGTTTGGGAGCTTTCAACTCGACGAAGAGCGCTTCGAGCTGAGGCGGGGCGAGACCCTGATCAACGTGCAACCGCGGGTCCTCGAAACCATCGTTTTCCTGGTCCAACGGCGGAACCGGCTCGTCACTAAGGAAGAGCTCATTGCGGGTCCCTGGAAAGGGATGAACGTGTCGGACACCGCGCTGAGCCAGGCGATCAGCCAAGCGCGGGCGGCACTCGCAGAAGATTCGAGGGCTTCCAAGTTCATCGAGACCATCCGAGGCAAAGGTTTTCGCTTTTGTGCGGAAGTCAGCGGGGATACTCAAGCGAGCGACTCGAGCCCAACGTCGCTGCGGCTCCGGCCCTTCTTTGGTCGGCGGCGGGAAACCGCGCGCTTGCACGTCGCCGCGGACGAAGCGCGCGCGGGGCACGGCAACGTCGTCTTGATCCATGGCCCTGCGGGCGTCGGGAAGACACGCCTGGCGCAGTGGTTCGCGACCCACCAGCGCGACGCGGGCTCGGAGATATGCTGGAGCGGCTGCCGCGAGGGGCAGTCCTCTCCGCCTTTCTGGCCGTGGCCGGAGGTGCTGCACCGCTACTCCGAAAACCGCGACATGGGAACGCTCGAGCGCCTGGCCCGCGGCCTCTCGCACGACTTGGTCGCCGTGGCACCCGAGCTGCGCGAAGCGCTCGGCGCGCGAGTGGCGAGCGCCGAAGACGAAAGTGGAGAGCACGCAGCGTCGGTGCTCGACGCGATCGCGGGCTTCCTACGGCGGGCGACGGCCCAAGGACCGCTCACGCTGATCCTCGAAGATCTGCACTTGGCTGACGACGCAGCCCTGCACGTGCTGGAGGTGATCGCGCGTTCGATCGCAGACACCGAGCTCGTGGTGCTCGGCACCTTCCGCCGCGCCGAGGGGGCCTCGCGTGCGGTCCTGCGCGCCGCCTGTGAGGGCGGCCTCCCGCACGTCTACGCCCTCGGGTTGAACGGGCTGACATTGGATGAAGTAAGGCAGTGGCTCGCCACGACCACGGAAGCCCCGCTACCCGAGGCCGTCGTCGACGCTCTACACTTTTCGACCGAAGGGCTGCCCCTGCTGGTGGAAGCCCTCGTCGACAGCCGACCTGACTGGGACGCAGCGGTGCTCGAAGAAAACTTCGGCAAGCGCCCGGAGCTCAGCGGCCGCGTCAAAGATGTCCTCGGGAGACGGCTCCACCAGCTCGATAAAGACACGCTTCGGCTGCTGCGAACCGCGGCCGTGTGCGGCGAGGAGTTTCCCGTCGGGGTGCTCGCAGCAGCCACGAACGAGCCACTCAACAACGTCCTCCCGCTCTTGGAGCGGGCGCACCAACAGGGCGTGCTCAAAGCCGCCTCGCGGGGTTCCATGCGCTTTGCGCACGCGTTGCACCAAGACCTCTTGTATCAGGAGCTCCCGGCGACCGAGCGCCGAAGGCAACACGCACTCGTGGCACGCGCCTTCGCAGACCAACTGACGCACCGTCCCGAAACGATCGTGCCCACGGCGCACCATTTCCTCGAAGCCCTGCCGCACGCGGATCTCAGCGAGGCAGTGTTCTACACGCAAAAGGCAGCCGAATGGGCGCGCGCCAGGCACGCCTACGCGCGTGCCGCCGAGTACTACCAGCGTGCGCTCGAAATGCTCGATGGAGGCCCCGCCGATCCACGCCAATACACCGAGCTTTTGCTCGCCCTCGGCCAAACGCAGATCGTAGCTGGCGCAGTCGACGCGGCAACGCGCACGCTCGAGGCGAGCTTCGAACTGACCCGCGCCCACGGCTACTACGACCGCTTCTGTCGCGCGCTCCTGATGTGGTTTCAGCTGCGGCGCGAGTCGGCCGCGGTGGACGCCACCTTCCACGCGCACATCGCCGAAGCGCTCGCGAACGTCACCACGAAGGACGCCACCTACGCTCAGCTTCAGGTCGCACGCGGCATGGCGATGGCGCTGCTCACGCCCGCGAGCGAGCGCACGCAATGGGTCCAAGAAGCCCTCAGGTTGACGCAGAACTGCCCCGCCGCGCGCACCCGCCTGGACGTGCTCCGCGGCGCGCTCCGCTGCTACACGCGCCTCACCGACGGCACCAGCCGGCTCGCCCTCGCCAACGAGATGATCGAGCTCGCGCAGCGCCTGCGATCGCCCGAAAACGAGCTCGAGGCCCGCCAGTGGAAGGCGCAATTCCTGCTCGAGCTCGGGCGCGGCGAAGAGTTCGCCCAGCAGGTCAGCGATTACGCCCAGCGCGCGTCGATCGTCCAAACGCCCCACGGCACCTGGACAGCGAACATGCACCGCGTGGGCCAGCTCTTTCTGTCAGGCGACTTGATCGAGAGCGAGCGACTCGCGCGCGAAGCAGCTGAAAGCGGCCAAGAGCTCATGGGCATCACCGCCTTGGTGCACCTCGTCGCCGGGCTC
>Ga0315910_10005027_pt1 | contig 10917 bp, 7 predicted proteins | sample EdamamesoilMG_FD_204470 | JGI IMG/M metagenome (GOLD analysis project Ga0315910, IMG submission 204470) | Garden soil microbial communities collected in Santa Monica, California, United States - Edamame soil | ecosystem: Environmental > Terrestrial > Soil > Garden | place: USA: California...
ACCTGGGGGCGGTGCGCTCGGTGCCCTCGTACAACGTCATGGGGCTCGCCAAGGCCAGCCTGGAAGCCAATGTGCGCTTCCTGGCCGCCGACCTCGGCCCGCAGGGCATCCGCGTCAACGGCATCTCCGCCGGTCCCATCAAGACCCTGGCAGCGGCCGGCATCCCGGGCTTCCGCAAGATGCTGGGCCATGTGGCGCAGATGGCGCCGCTGCGCCGAAACGTAACCACCGAGGACGTGGGCAAGGCCGCGACCTTCCTGTGCTCGGACATGGCCAGCGGCGTGACCGGCGAGATCCTGTACGTCGACGGCGGCTTCAGTACGGTGGGAATGAGCTTTCCGGAGCCTTCGACGGGCTGACCGCCGGGGTTTCCGCCGCGGGGCGCAGCGCGCCCTTGTCGCCGGCCAGCCGGGCGACGATCACGGTGCAGACGGAGTCGGCCAGCACGTTGACGGCCGTGCGCGCCATGTCGAGCAGCCGGTCCAGCACCAGCAGCACTCCGATGGCTTCGGCTGGCAGGCCCACTGCCGCCAGGATCACGGTGATGCCCACCAGCGACGCGGCCGGAATGCTGGCGATGCCCATGGAGGTGATCAGAGCCAGCAGCACGATGGTCACCTGCGTCACCAGCGACAGGTGCAGGCCATAGGCCTGCGCGATGAACAGCGCGGCGGCGCATTCGTACAGGGCGCTGCCCGCATGGTTGATCGAAGTACCCAGCGGCACCACGAAACCCGCGATGCGCGGCGACACATTGGCGCGCAGTTCGAGGCACCGCAGCGTCAGCGGCATGGTCGCCGAGGACGAAGCGCTCGAGAAGGCGGTCAGCAGCGCCGGGCCCATGGCCGGATACAGTGGCCATGGATTCACGCGCCCGACCAGTGCCAGCAGCAGCGGCAGCGCGGCGAAGGCATACACGACCAGGCTGACCACCACGCACAGGCCGAACAGCAGCAGCGGCTTGGCCGCATCCACGCCGGCCTCGGCGGTGACCTTCAGCGTGAGGCCCAGCACGCCCAGCGGCGCCAGCTTCATCACGAAACCGGTCATACGCATCATCACGCCGAACACGCCGTCCCAGAAGCGCGTCATGGTCTCGCGCGCTGGATCATTGAGCTGCGTGACGAAGTAGCCGAACAGCAGGCCGAACAGCAGCAGCCCGATGAGCTTGCCTTCGGCCGCCGCGGCCACGATGTTCACCGGAATCATGGCCAGCAGGATGTCGCCCAGGCTGCGTCCGGCATTGGCCTGCACGCTGGCGTCCACCGAACCTGCTTCGGCGTGCAGCGCGAGCAGGTCGCGGGCCGGCTCGCCGTCGATGATGCCGGGTGCCACCAGGTTCACCACGGTGAGCGCGATCAGCACGGCGACCAGCGTGGTGATCACATAGAAGAGCACTGAAGTCAGGCCCAGCCGCCCCAGATCTCGCGCGTTGCCGGTGATGGCCACTCCGCTGATGATCGAGGACACCACCAGGGGCACCACGAGCATCTTCAGCAAATTCAGGAAGGCCGTGCCGAGGAAACTGCCCAGCGATACCAGCGGCAGGCCCAGCAGGTGCCCGTCATCGCCGGTCAGCAGCCCCAGCCCGATGCCCGCGCCCATCGCCGCCAGTATCCAGCCCAGGCTCATGGGCTTTTCGGCGTTCACGCGGGCCTCCTGGTGCTACTGCTGGAAGGCCTGCGGATTCCTGCGGACCTTGGATTTCGACACCACCTCGGTGAGGTAGGCATCGACTTCGCGCAGGCTGTAGCGCTGCAGCTCGCGCTGCGTGCGCAGCTGCTGCAGCTGTGGATTGTCGGAGAACTCCCGCACGCGCGAGCCGCTCACCTGCAGCAGCGCCACGGCGCCGCCCTCGAGCTTGACGGTCTGCACCTGGGGCTTGCCGGCCTCGGGGCGCGGCAGCGCGAAGGCCGCGTCACGCAGCTCCACGGGCACGTCCGGGGCGCTGCGCGCCACAAAACGCGGTGCTTCCGGCTTCGTCTTGAGCGTTGCGGCCACCTTGTCGAAGTCCTCTCCGGACTTCAGCCTGGCGGCGGCGGCATCCGCGGCAGCCAGCGCCGCGGCAGACCCCTGCTCGCGCCTGAGCTCCGCGATGATGCCCTCGCGCACCTGCTCCAGCGGCTTGACGGTGGCCGGCTTGTGGTCCTGGGCCTGGAAGATGGTGATGCGGTCCTCGCCCAGCTGCACCGGGCCACCCACTCGCTTCTGCGCGATCACGCTGTCGCTGAATACCAGGCGGTTCAGCTCCGCATCCGAGCCCAGCGGCAGGCCGCCGGCACCGCGCTCGAAATGCTCGACCGTGCCACGCTGCAGACCAAATTCCCTGGTGAGCTGGTCCAGCGATGCGCCACCCTGCTCGAGCTGCGACTGCAGCTGGTCCTCACGCCGCGCGAATTCGGCCGCTCCGAGCTCCTTGCGGAGCGTGTCGGTGAGATCGGCCTTCACATCCTCGAAGCTGCGGCCCGCCGCGGCCTGGATACCGATCAGGCGGATGATGTGGTAACCGAACTCGGTCTTCACCGGATCGCTGGTCTCGCCCTGTTGCATGGCAAACAGCCGGTCGCCGAATTCCTTCACATAGGTATCGCGCGCCGCCCAGCCCAGGTCACCGCCCTGTTCGGCTGAGGCCGTGTCCTTCGAATACTGCTTCGCCAGCGCGGCGAAATCGCCGCCGGCCTTGAGCTTTTCGTAGACCTCTTTAGCCTGCGCCGCGGCCTGCGAATCGGAGGCGGCATCGTCCACGGGGATCAGGATGTGCGCGGCGTGGCGTGTCTCGGGCAGCACGTACTGCGCCTTGTCCCTGTCGTAGCGCTCGTGCAGCTTGTCGTCGGGCACCACCATGCCGGCGGTGACATCGGCCAGTGACAGCTCTGCGTAGTCCAGCTTCACCGACTCGGGCACGGTGAAGTCCTCCTGGTGGGCCTTGTACCAGGCCTCGACGGCCGCGGGCTCGATGGCGGCATTGCCCGACCAGGTCTCCGGCTGCAGCAGGGCGAAACGAAGCTCGCGCTCCTCGTCGAGCAGCGCCAGCAGCCGACGGCTGTCGGCTGGCGTCAGGAAATCCGTGGTGCCGATAATGCCCTCGAGCTGGCCGCTCAGCAGGCTCTTGCGCAGATCGGCCAGATACATCTCGGGAGTCAGGCCCGCGGACTGCAGCCGCGCCACCGCGGCCGCATAGCTGAACTTGCCGTCGACGTGGAATGCCTGCTCCTCCTGGAAAGCCTGCTTGGCGTGCTCGTCGCTCACGCGCAGGCCCATCTTGCGGGCGTGCTGTTCGGCGGCCAGTCCGAGTACGGCCGAGTCGAGCAGTTTGTTCTGGAATTCCGTGCGCTGCTCTTCACTGAGCTGTCCGCCCGCGGCCTGCAGCAGCTGCGGCAGGCGCCGCTGCCAGGTGTCGTTCATCTCGGCGGCAGAGATCTTTTCGCCGTTCACCTTGGCCGCGTAGTCGGCCTGGCTCAGCGACATGTCCACGACCCCGTACGCGCCCCAGGCCGCGAAGACCAGGATCAGTGCACCGAGAATGGAATACGCCACCCAGCGGTGGCTGCCACCCGTGCCGGAAACGCCTTTGAGTTTGTCGCCTAAGTCCTGCAGCATGTTTGGATAATCCAGGTTGGCCCGCGGTTGGGGAGTCTACCTGCGGCGATGGGCCAGGCAAGACGTTCAGCGGGTCTTGCCAGTGAATGGCGGAGCGGACGGGACTCGAACCCGCGACCCCCGGCGTGACAGGCCGGTATTCTAACCAGCTGAACTACCGCTCCGATGCATGACGGTCGGACTGGTGGGTGCTGAGGGGATCGAACCCCCGACATTCGCCTTGTAAGGGCGACGCTCTACCAGCTGAGCTAAGCACCCTGTTACGCGACGCAGCGCCGTTCCAGTCCACGCGCCGGTGCCGGTCAGGGCCCCGGCGCGAGGGCGCGTAGTCTAGAGGAACTGCCCTGCGCCCGCCACAAATTGACGCGGAACGGCGTCCCGGATTGGCTGCCGGCGTCAGTGCGCCCGCACGACCTTGGAACCGCGCCTGCCGCGGCGCACGCGCTTGGAGGGCTCGGCAACCTTCTCCGCCGCCGCCGGCTTGACCATCGGCGCCGGCTGGCGCACCAGCGCGTACTGCAGCACCTCGTCGATCCAGCGCACGGTCTTGATGTCGAGCTTGCCCTTGATGTTCTCGGGGATCTCGACCAGGTCCTTTTCGTTCTCCGCCGGGATCAGCACCTGCTTGATGCCGCCGCGATGCGCTGCCAGCAGCTTTTCCTTCAGGCCGCCGATGGGCAGCACCTCGCCGCGCAGCGTGATCTCTCCAGTCATCGCAACAGACGAACGCACCGGGATCTTGGTCAGCGCCGACACCATGGCCGTGCAGATGCCGATGCCCGCGGAAGGACCGTCCTTCGGCTGGGCACCCTCGGGCAGATGCACGTGGAAGTCCATGTTGGAGTAGAAATCCTTCTCAAGGCCCAGCACCTCGCTGCGGCTGCGCACCACGGTCATGGCGGCCTGGATGGATTCCTTCATCACATCGCCCAGCTTGCCGGTGAACAGCGGCCGTCCCTTGCCGGGCAGCACCGCCACCTCGATGGACAGCAGTTCGCCGCCCACTTCCGTCCAGGCAAGGCCGGTGACATGGCCCACGCGGTCCGACTCGCCCGCCTCGTCGTAGCGGAAGCGGCGCACGCCGAGGTACTTGTCCAGGTTCTTCGCGTTGACGCTGACCGTGCTGCCCTTCTTCTTCTCCAGCAGCAGGCCCTTCACGGCCTTGCGCGCGATCTTGGCGATCTCTCGCTCCAGGTTGCGCACGCCGGCCTCGCGCGTGTAGTAGCGCACGATGTCGAGCAGCGCCTCGTCGGTGACCTTCAGCTCGCTGTCCTTCAGGCCGTTGTTCTTGGTCTGCTTGGGCACCAGGTAGCGGCGCGCGATGTTGAGCTTCTCGTCTTCGGTGTAGCCCGGCAGACGGATCACTTCCATGCGGTCCAGCAGCGGCGCCGGGATGTTCATGCTGTTGGCGGTACAGATGAACATGACCTCTGACAGGTCGAAATCGACCTCGAGATAGTGGTCGTTGAAGGCCGAGTTCTGCTCCGGATCGAGCACTTCCAGCAGCGCCGAGGACGGATCGCCGCGGAAATCCATGGCCATCTTGTCGATCTCGTCGAGCAGGAACAGCGGATTGTGCACGCCGGTCTTGGCCATGTTCTGCACGACCTTGCCCGGCATGGAGCCGATGTAGGTGCGGCGATGGCCCCGGATCTCGGCCTCGTCACGCACGCCGCCCAGCGACATGCGCACGAACTTGCGGTTGGTGGCGCGCGCGATGCTCTGACCCAGCGAGGTCTTGCCCACGCCGGGCGGGCCCACGAGGCACAGGATGGGGCCCTTGATCTTCTCGACCCGCTGCAGCACCGCCAGGTACTCGACGATGCGCTCCTTCACCTTTTCCAGCCCGTAATGGTCCTGGTCCAGCACCTTCTGCGCGTTGGCGATGTCCTTGGAGACGCGCGTGCGCTTCTTCCAGGGCACCTTCACCAGCCAGTCGATGTAGTTGCGGACAACCGTCGCCTCGGCAGACATCGGCGACATCATCTTCAGTTTGTTCAGTTCGGCCGTGGCCTTGTCGCGCGCCTCCTTGGGCATGCCGGCGCGTGCGATCTTCTGCTCGAGATCCGTGATCTCGTTGCCGCCATCCTCCATCTCGCCAAGCTCTTTCTGGATGGCCTTCATCTGCTCGTTGAGGTAGTACTCGCGCTGCGACTTCTCCATCTGCGCCTTGACGCGGCCGCGGATGCGCTTCTCGATCTGCAGCACGTCCATCTCGCCCTCGATGGCGACCAGAACATGCTCGAGGCGCTTGCGCACGTCGAGGATCTCCAGCACCTGCTGCTTCTCGCCCAGCTTGAGGGTCATCTGCGCGGCAACTGCATCGGCCAGCCGGCCGGGCTGCTCGATGCCGGCCAGTGCCGTCAGCATCTCCGGCGGCACCTTCTTGTTCAGCTTGACGTACTGTTCGAACTGCGAGATCACCGAACGCTGCAGGACGTCCATTTCCCGCTCGTCGTACTGCTCCACGTCGCTCTGTACGCTGACTTTCGCGGTGTAGTAGTCCGCGCCGGAAAGCTCGTCGATCTGCGCGCGTTCCACGCCCTCGACCAGCACCTTCACAGTGCCGTCGGGCAGCTTCACCAGCTGCAGGATGGTGGCAACCGTGCCGACCCGGTACAGGTCCTCGGGCTTGGGATCGTCGATGTCTGGCTGCTTCTGCGCCACCACCAGGATGCGCCGCGGCTCGGCTTTCATGGCGGCATCCAGCGCCTGGATCGATTTCTCGCGTCCGACGAACAACGGACTCACCATGTGCGGATAGAGCACCACGTCGCGCAATGGCATGACGGGTATGGTGTTTTCCGGGGTGGTGGTATCGGTCACGGGAGCTCCGGGTCGGCGGCCAGCAAGGCCTTATGGGAAGTCTAACTGGAGATGGGGTCAGCAGGGACCGGAATCAAGTCTCATCGGCTGGTACTAATGCGCAGCTCTCCGCTCCGATCACGACTGCTGCGGAAGCCCGCGCGCCGACATGCGGCGCTGACAGACTCCACGGCAAATCCTTGCCGCCCAGCGCCGAGCAGCGCAGCAACCTTGCGCCCGCGCCGTCATCGAGCGAGACGTCGAAACTGTCCAGCGGCAATCCCAGGCCGCGTCCTACTGCCTTCACGTAGGCTTCCTTGCGCGTCCAGCACTGGAAAAATCCGCGGCTGCGCCGCGCGGCCGGCAATGCGGCGTAGGCAAGCTGTTCTGCAGGCGAAAAATAGCGCTGTACCAGTGCCGCTTCATCGCGCATCTCACGCCATTGCTCGATGTCCACGCCCAGCTCATGCCGCCAGGCGCAACCCAGCAGGGCCTGGTCGCCGGAATGGGAAAGGTTGAACTCCAGACCACTGCCGGCGTCGGCACCTGCCAGGCGCGGCTTGCCATGGAGACCGGCTTCGAAGTCGAGGGCTTCCGGTGCACGGTGCAGCTCGGCGCCAAGCAGGCGTCGCAGCATCCCGTGCGCGGCAATGAACCGGTTGCGGTGCTGCGGTGCGAGGAAACGTCCGGCCCGGGCGCGCTCCTCGCCGGACAGCAGTGCTAGAAGCCGGGTCAGCTCATCGTGGGAAACATCGAGCCGCCACAGCCACAGGTGGCCGCAGGGCTCGACGGGAGCCGCCTGGGCGGCGGCATTGGCCTTGGCGATCGTCCAGCGACGGACTGGCGTCAGCGGCTGATTCCCGAGGCGCGCCGCGGCTCATCGGCCGGACGCTCGCCATGCGGTTCCTCGGTCTTGTACACCACGTAAGGCGGTGCATGGCCCTGCACGACGCTCTCGTCGACCACCACCTTGCTGACATTCTTCAGCGAAGGCAGCTGGTACATCGTGTCGAGCAGGATGTTCTCGAGGATGGTGCGCAGACCGCGCGCGCCGGTCTTGCGCTCCATGGCCTTGCGGGCCACGGCAGCCAGGCCGTCTTCGCGGAACTCCAGTTCGGATCCGTCCATCTCGAACAGGCGGCGGTACTGCTTGGTCAGCGCGTTCTTCGGATCCTTGAGGATGGAGATCAGCGCCTTCTCGTCCAGTTCCTCGAGCGTCGCCACCACGGGCAGGCGGCCGACGAACTCGGGGATCAGGCCGTACTTGACCAGGTCCTCGGGCTCCACATCGTGGAACAGCGCATTGCCATGCGGACGCTCGTTCACGCTGCGCACTTCGGAGGTGAAGCCGATGCCGCCCTTCTGCGTGCGGTTCAGGATCACCTTGTCGAGGCCGGAGAACGCGCCGCCGACGATGAACAGGATGTTCGAGGTGTCGACCTGCAGGAATTCCTGCTGCGGATGCTTGCGGCCGCCCTGCGGCGGCACCGAGGCCATGGTGCCCTCGATGAGCTTCAGCAGCGCCTGCTGCACGCCCTCGCCCGACACGTCGCGGGTGATGGACGGGTTGTCGGACTTGCGCGAGATCTTGTCGATCTCGTCGATGTACACGATGCCGGTCTGCGCCTTTTCGACGTCGTAGTCGCACTTCTGCAGCAGCTTCTGGATGATGTTCTCGACGTCCTCGCCGACGTATCCCGCCTCGGTGAGCGTGGTGGCATCGGCGATGGTGAACGGCACATTCAGCAACCGGGCCAGGGTCTCGGCCAGCAGCGTCTTGCCGCTGCCCGTGGGGCCGATCAGCAGGATGTTGCTCTTGGCGATCTCGACGTCTTCACGCGACTTGATGCCGCCGCTGCCGCGGGTCTGCAGCCGCTTGTAGTGGTTGTAGACGGCGACGGCCAGGGTCTTCTTGGCGCGCTCCTGCCCGATGACGTACTCATCGAGCACGGACTTGATCTCGTGCGGCTTGGGCAGCTTCTCGCGGGCGCGATCAGCCTTGTCCTCGAGTTCCTCGCGGATGATGTCGTTGCACAGCTCAACACATTCATCGCAGACGAACACCGACGGACCGGCGATGAGCTTGCGCACCTCGTGCTGGCTCTTGCCGCAGAAGGAGCAATAAAGAAGCTTGCCGTCGTCGCTGCGCCCGCGGGTCTCGTCACTCATCCGCCTGACCTCGTTCGGAAAAAATGGTTTTCCGATTACGTTCTATATAGCACGGGAAACCAGTGCCGCGCAAAGCACCACGGCACAGCTAAAGCCTTGAAGATTCGGGGAAAAGACCAGGCCGGGGCCCCGGCGCCGAGGGGTTATTTCGGCGCGGCGGTGTCGATCTGTGCGCGAGTCGACAGAACGCGGTCGATCAGGCCGTAGCTGACGGCGTCCTCGGCCCGCATGAAATTGTCGCGGTCCGTGTCGTGCTTGATCTTTTCCACCGGCTTGCCGGTGTGCTTGGCCAGGATTTCGTTCAGCCGGTCGCGGGTGTACAGGATTTCGCGGGCGTGGATTTCCATGTCCGCGGCCTGTCCCTGCATGCCGCCCAGGGGCTGGTGGATCATGATGCGCGAATCCGGCAGGGAATAACGCTTGCCCGCGGCGCCGCCGGCCAGAAGGATGGCGCCCATGCTGGCCGCCTGCCCCACGCAGATCGTGGACACGTCAGGCTTGATGTACTGCATGGTGTCGTAGATCGCCAGGCCCGCCGTGACGTGTCCGCCGGGCGAATTGATGTACAGCGCGATGTCCTTGTCCGGGTTCTCCGATTCCAGGAACAGCAACTGGGCGACGATCACGTTCGCCATGTAGTCCTCGACCGGACCCACCGCGAACACCACGCGATCCTTCAGCAGGCGCGAATAGATGTCGTAGGCCCGCTCGCCGCGCGAGGTCTGCTCGACGACCATGGGGACCAGATTCAGCGCGCGCTCGTTCATGTCTGTTACCTAGATGCCTTGCCCGGGATCACCCGATTCTACGCCTGACGACCGAAGCCGGTCAGATCGGCGAAGCTGGCGGGGCGGTCCGTCACGCGTGCACGCGACAGAATCCAGTCCACGACCATGTCCTCGACCACGCCGGTCTCGATCTGTCGCATCGCATCCTGGTTCTGCAGGTAGGCGCGGCGCGCCTCTTCGGCATTCGGATACTGCGCGATCAGCTCCTCCAGCCGTGCGAACACGCGCTCGCGGTCGGCCTGCAGCTTCTCGCGGCGGGCCAGTTCGCCCACCAGCAGGCCCAGCGCAACGCGACGGCGCGCGGGCTCCTCGAAGGGCTCGCGCGGCGGGAGCTGGCTGGCGTCCTGGATCTGCCGGCCCATGCGCTGCAGCAGGTCGAGCTGCAACTGCTGCACCTGCTCATCGACCAGCGCGCGCGGCAGCTCGACGGGATTGTCCCGCTGCAGCGCCTCGAACACCTGCGTGCGCAGCTTCGTGCGGATGGCCTGGCCGGCCTCGCGCTCCATGCTGCGGCGTACTTCGGCGCGCAGCGCCTCGATGCCGCCGTCGCTGATGCCGAAGGCCTGGGCAAAGGCGTCATCCACCGGCGGCAGCACTTCCTCTTCCACCGACTTGGCGGTGAGGTCGAACTCGGCCTGCTTGCCGGCCAGTTCCTTCGCACCATAGTTGTCCGGGAACTTCACCGGCGCGGTCTTCGACTCGCCCTTGCTCATGCCGATGAGGGCAGCCTCGAAATCGGCGATGGCGCGGCCGGAGCCGATCACCACCTGCATGTCGGTGCCGGTACCGCCGTCGAAGGCGACGCCATCCACGCGACCAGCGAAATCCACGGTAACGCGGTCGCCGTTTTGCGCGGCGCGCTCCACTGGCGTGTAGTCCAGGCGCTGGCGGCGCATGCTCTCCACCATGGCGTCGACATCAGTCTCGCTGATGTCCACCGTGGGACGCTCCACTTCGAGGGAATCGACGGGCTTGACGGTCACCTCGGGCATGACTTCGATCAGTGCCGCGTACTTGATGTCATTGCCGGGCTCGAGCTGGATGGGCTCGATGCGGGGCTGGCTGGCCGGACGCAGGTTTTCCTTCGTCAGGGCGTCGCTGTAGCTCTGGCGGATCAGCTCATTGATGGCGTCGTCCCGCACCTGGTTGCCGAACTGCTGCTTGATGACCGGCAGCGGTACCTTGCCCTTGCGGAAGCCGCGGACATTGGCGGTCTTCGACAGGTCGCGCAGGCGGCGATCGACTTCGCCCGCCACACGGGTGTGCGGAATCTCGATCTCGATGCGGCGGCCGAGCCCGGCGGTGGTGGTTACGGTGAACTGCATGATCCGGTCCCCTCAAAAACGGTTCGTCAGTCTGGTGCGAAAGGAGAGACTCGAACTCTCACGGGTTACCCCACAGGCTTCTAAGACCTGCGCGTCTACCAGTTTCGCCACTTTCGCGCCCAAAGCGGGAAATGGTGGGCCGTGAAGGATTCGAACCTTCGACCAATTGATTAAGAGTCAACTGCTCTACCAACTGAGCTAACGGCCCATAAAAATGGGTGGGGTGGACG
>Ga0315910_10005028_pt1 | contig 10917 bp, 9 predicted proteins | sample EdamamesoilMG_FD_204470 | JGI IMG/M metagenome (GOLD analysis project Ga0315910, IMG submission 204470) | Garden soil microbial communities collected in Santa Monica, California, United States - Edamame soil | ecosystem: Environmental > Terrestrial > Soil > Garden | place: USA: California...
GTGCCGCTGTTCCTGCAGCGACGCTCAGTTTTGTACATCGATCGCGCGTCGAAAGCGTGGCATCGATCCTGACCTGCGCCGTTCGACGCGCAGCGCAAGCTCGCGAGCGAGCTCGACTCGCGTCGCCGCCTTCACTTAGCAGCCTATGCAGTCCGCCCGAATGCTCGCGCGGCCGCACGCGCTCGCGCTTTCACAGACTCACGGCGACGTTCAACCCGAGGAGAGCACGATGCCCACGATCACCACACAAGACGGAACCAGCATCTATTACAAAGACTGGGGCGCAGGACGGCCCATCGTATTCAGTCACGGCTGGCCGCTCAATGCAGACGCCTGGGACGAGCAGTTGAACTTCTTCGCGGCCCACGGCTTTCGCGCCATCGCGCACGACCGCCGTGGTCATGGTCGCTCGAGCCAGCCGTGGGGCGGCCACGAGATGAACACGTATGCCGATGATCTGGCGGCGCTGCTGACGAAGCTCGAGCTCAACGACATCGTGCTCGTAGGCCACTCGACGGGCGGCGGCGAAGTCACGCGCTACATCGGCCGCCACGGCACGAGCCGCGTGGCGAAGATCGGTCTGATCGGCGCGGTCCCGCCGCTGATGCTCAAGACCGAGAAGAACCCGATCGGTCTGCCGCTGTCAGCCTTCGACGAGATCCGCGCCGGTGTGGCCGGCGCGCGCTCACAGTTCTACAGGGATCTGTCCAAACCGTTTTACGGCCTGAATCGTCCAGGCTCCAAAGCCTCGCCGGGTCTGACGGATCAGTTCTGGCTTCAGAGCATGCAGGTCGGGCTCAAGGCGGCGCTGGACTGCATCAAGGCCTTCTCCGAGACCGATTTCACGGAGGACCTCCAGAACTTCGACAAGCCCACGTTGATCTTGCACGGCGATGACGACCAGATCGTGCCGATCGACGCCTCGGCCCGCGCGTCGGCCAAGCTGGTGAAGAACGCGACGCTCAAGATCTACCCAGGCGCTGCCCACGGCTTGAGCGCGACCCACACGGAGCAGTTCAACGCCGATCTGCTCGCGTTCATCAAAGGCTGAGCCCTACGTCCGCGAGCGGCTCCGTCCCACAGCGCATCGAGCACCGAGCCGGCTCGCGCAGCTCGGCGGGCTGCTCGACTGCGGCTGCGATCGCTTCGCGCGCCAAATACGTGGCCGAGGCGGCGCGCCGCAGTAAGCTCGCGCCGATGCCCTCAGGCCGCACGGCGCTCTGCAGCCTTCGACACGACCGAGTGCAGCGTTCGAGCGCCCTGTGCGGGATGCTCATCGCTGCGTGGCTCCTCGGCTGTACGGTCGCCCGCGCGGAAGCGATCGAAGCCGTGCCCTCGCCCGCAAGGCCGAGCCCCATGCTCGCAGCGGGGATCTGGGCGCTCACACAGCTCATACCGAGCCCGTTGCTCGTCCTGGGCGAGCATCACGTCGGCGGCGGCATGCGCTGGCAACTCACGCCGCTCTTGTACTCCTTCGGCATCGCCGAGCGGCCGCTGCGCAGCTTCTTCGTCTCACCCATCGCGCGGCACTCCGGCTCGATCGAGCTGCACGGCTCGCCGGAGTGGGCGTGCTGCGCGCCGAACGACGCGAGCAGCTGGCTCGTGCGCGCGGGCTTGCGCATGTACCTGCCCCTGATCGAACACGGCGAAGTGCTCTCGTGGTCGGTGGGCGGCTCGTACTATCACGCGCTCGGTTCGAGCGACGACGGGTTCGCCGCCGACCTCGCCATGTACACATTGTTCGGCGGCGTGGGCTTCCATATCACCGCCTCGCCGTGGCTCACGCGGCGCGTGCTGATTCTGTCCCTCAACATCAGGCACTTTTGATGCCCTACGCTCACGCGCACAGCTCGCGGCATTGGCTCGTCACCCTCGTGACACACGTTGCGTTCGCGCTCGTGCTGTCGGCCTCCGCCAGCGGTTGCGGCTTCATCGCGCGTGTGACCTGGCGCAATCTCACTGGGCCGTCCGAACGCAAGCTCGCACACAAGCTGACCGATCCCAAGCGCCCCGAAGCGCGACTCGCCGCGCTCTGGGTCGGACACGCCACGGTCCTGCTGCAGCTCGACGATCTGTTCGTGCTCACCGACCCGCTGTTTACGCGCACGCTCGGCCAAGTGTCGGAGCGCCTGGTCGAGCCCGGCATCGAGCCCGAACACCTGCCAAAGCTCGCCGCCGTGCTCATCTCACACATGCACCTCGACCACTTGTCTCTCGGCAGCTTGGACATGATCGAGTCGCGCACGAGCATCGCGCTCGTGCCGGAAGGTGTGCGCTCGAGCATGCCGCGCTATGCGTTCGAGATCCGAGAGCTCGAGCGCTGGCGCTCGTACACGGCGAGCAACGGCCTACGCATCACCGCCGTCCCGGTGCAACATGTGGGTGGGCGCTACGGCATCGACGCCGCGTTCGAGCCGCGCGCGTTCACCGGCTACGTCATCGAGTACCACGGCCTGCAGGTCTATTTTGGCGGCGACACGGCGTACGATCCGCGCGCCTTTGCCGCGACGCGCCGGCGCTTCTCGAACCTGGAGCTGGCGCTCTTGCCGATCTGCCCGAACGAACCGCGCGACTACATGCAGCACACGCACTTAGGCCCCGCCCAAGCGCTGGCCGCATTCGAGCTCCTGGGCGCGCGCACCATGCTGCCGATACACTTCGACACATTCATCAACTCAGACGACGCGCCCGGCAGCTGCGCGAACGAGCTGCGGCGTCAGATGCAGCTGCGCAAGCTCGAGCGCGAGCGCGTAGCCCTGCTGCGCATCGGTGAACAGCGCGTGCTCATGCACGCCGCCGCGCGGTAAGCGAGGTCCGTGTTCGTGCTCCCGTCCGCGCACAGACAATAGTTGTGTCATGCACACGCAGAGCGCGAGGCCCATCGAACGAGCAGATCGAGCGACACCTACATCATCTTGCTGGTGAAGCGCGCGAGTCGTCCGTGATAGCGTGTTCCGGAGCACGACGAATTGCGAGTATACGCCGTGGTAAGCAGGACGCGCGCAAGTAGTACGACCAGCGCGCGCGTAAGGGCCTTCGTGGTCGGCGCTTTCACGGACGTAGCCGTTGGCTGCACGCCTCCACTGCAGACCTCGAGTTGACACATGCCGAGCCAAGCACCTGACATGCGCAGTGATGCCACGATCACGACGTCCGTGGCCCACGACCAATCGCTGCTGTCCGTAGAAGAACGCGCCCGCATCCTCTCCGCCGCACGGCTCAAGTTCACGCTCACGGTGTTCGTGGTGGCCGTCGTCTTGGCGCTCTCCGGCATGATCTTCGCCGGCGTGACGCGCATCTTCGACTGGCTCACTCCCTCGATACGTCAGGACCTGGAGCACAAGACGCGACGCGGCGCCGTCGAGCTGGCGCAGACCGCACAACTCGGCATCGTAGTCGACGACCCGCGCATGATCGCGACCGCGGTGTCGGACTACACCAAAGACTCCGATGTGGTCGGGCTGTATGTGCTCGATGCCCGCGGCAAGAAGCTGTTCGCGCAGGGTCAGTTCAACGACTCACACCTCACGCAGCTGTTCCGCCGGGCGCGCGCACGCACACACCAGATCGACGACCTGTACGCCGCGTGGATGCCGTCGGAGATCGAGGGCGCCGAGGTCGGCCGGGTGGCAGTGTTGGTCTCTCGCGCGCGCCTGGAGGCTGGCTTCCAGCTGCGCAGCGAGATCCTGCTGGTCTCGGCCAGCGGCTGCTTGTTCGCCCTGCTCGCGTGCCTCTTGTTCGTGAACATGTACATCGGCCCGATCTTGCGGGTCACCGGCGAGGCCCTGGTGCGCTTGGAACGCACCACGGAGGCGGCGCTCGCTGCCGCCCGCCTGAAGAGTCAGTTCCTCGCCAACATGAGCCACGAGATCCGCACACCGATGAACGGCATCATCGGCGTGCTGGACCTGCTCAACCGCACGCCGCTCAACGCCAAGCAGCTGCGCTACGCACAGACGATCGAGAGCTCCGCGCGCGGTCTGCTCACGATCATCAACGACGTGCTCGACTTCTCGAAGCTCGAGGCGGGCAAGTACGAGCTGGTGATCGACGACTTCGACGTGGGTCAGCTGGTCCAAGAGGTGGCGGAGCTGCTGTCGCCCAAGGCCCACGCCAAGCAGCTCGAGCTCGTCGTACGCATCGAGCCGCAGGTGCCGCAAGCCGTGCGCGGCGACCTCGATCGCGTGAAGCAAGTGCTGATGAACCTGGTGGGCAACGCCATCAAGTTCACCGAGCAAGGTCACGTCGAGCTGCGCGTCGCCGTCGACTCGACCACGAGCGACGGTGCGAAGCTACGCTTCTCGGTCGCGGACACCGGCCCCGGCATCCGCGCTCACGACCAAACGCAGTTGTTCGGCATGTTCTCGCAGGTCGACGGCTCGTCGACGCGCAAGTACGGCGGCACGGGACTCGGACTCGCCATCTCCAAGCGACTCGCCGAGGCCATGGGCGGCGAGGTCGGACTCGAGAGCGAATACGGCAAGGGCAGCCAGTTCTGGTTCACGATCCAGTCGCAGCCGGCGCAGACGCTCAACCCGCGCGAGCTCACGCCGCGCGAAGCGGCGATCCTGCTCGTCACCAAGAGCGAAGTACAGCGCGACGCGCTGCGCGAGCTGATCGAGCGCTGGGGCATGGCTTGCATCCCGGCGCGCTCAGCCGAGGACGCGAGCGAGCTCGTGGTCAGCCGCGCCGGTGGGTTCACGGCCGCGGTCATCGACGGCGTCTTCGAAGCCTCCAACCCGGCGTCTGCGACGTTATTCGATCTGTGCACCGCCGAGGGGCTGCCCGTGATCCGGCTGCTGTCGACCACGCAGATGGCAGACGAACGCTCCGCGAGCGGTGGGCAGAGCGTGCTCTGCAAGCCGGTGCGAGCGTCCGAGCTGTACAACGGCCTGGTCGCGCTGCTCGACGGCGGCGTGGTCTCCACGCGCAAACACGCGCCTGAGGTCAGCCAACAACCCACCGAGTGGCAGCAAGGCCGCGGGCGTGTGCTCGTCGTCGACGACAATGAGATCAACCGCCTCGTCGCAGTCGAGCTCTTGACCGAACTGGGCTATGACACGGACACTGCATGCAACGGCCTCGAAGCTGTGGAGCGTGCGAAGAACAACAGCTACGGCGCCATCCTGATGGACTGTCAGATGCCCGAGCTGGACGGCTTCGGAGCCACCGAGCAGATCAGAAAGCTGCCGGGACCGATCGCCAAAGTGCCGATCATCGCGCTCACGGCGCACGCGATGGCCGACGACCGCGATCGCGTGCTGCGGGGCGGCATGGACGACTACGCGACCAAGCCCATCCGCGCGCGCGTGCTCGAGCGCATCCTGCGCCGCTGGATCAGCGAACCCGAAGCCGGCCCAAAGGACGACTCCGGTAGCGCACGGCCGGCGGAGAGTCAGAATAACAACGCGACGACCACAGCGACCGCGCCGCGACCCGCCCCGAGCAGGCCCGCGCAGAAACCCGCGCAGGCGGCGAGCCAACGCCCGAACGAGACTGCCTTCGCCGGCAGCGACGAAGCCATCCTCGACGAGACCCTGCCCCGCTCCGAGCGCGCGGTCGAACTGTTCTTGAAGACGGTTCCGGAGCTGATCACGGCGCTCACACAGGCGGTCGACGGCGAAAACACCGCCGAAGTCAAGCGCCTCGCGCACAAGCTCAAAGGCAACTGCCTGAGCCTGGGTGCAACACGGATGGCAGCGGCGTGTCACGCCGTCGAACGCGCAGCGCTCGAAGGTCGCATCGACAAAGACAACTACGCCCGGCTGCCAAACCACTTTGCGGAAGTCACTCCGCTACTCAACCAGCTCCGCAACCCACGACCCACCAATGATGTTTGAGTAAGTACCCATGGCTGATGTGAGCAAGCAAGTATCCGACTCTGACAAGTTGCGCGGCCTGCCTGTGCTCGTGATCGATGACAGCGACATCGACCGCGAAGTGATGAAGAACCTTCTGGAACAAGCCGGCTGTGTAGTGCACGACCTGCCTTCACCGATCGGCGCGACCCGCAAAGCCCGCGAGGTCCAGGTGAAAGCGGTCGTCGTCGACCAGAACCTGCCCTCGCTCGACGGCAGCAAGCTGGCCGCGCTGTTTCGAAACAACGCCGGCATGCAAGACATACGCGTGGTGTTGGTGTCGAGCGCAGAAGAAGGCGGCATGCTCGAGATCGCGCGTCAGGCCCGCGCGGACGCGTTCGTGGCCAAGCAGCGCTTGCACCAAGACTTGGTGCCTACCTTGCGGCGCGTGTTGGCGAAGGCGCGCTGAGCGCGCGCTGTGAGTCCGCTGCAGAGCGGCGCTTCACCGGTTACTTGCACAGCGCGCGACCGCAGGCTGCCGCATTCGGTCGCGGTCGCAGCTCGTTCGCGCCGACGTCATTCGTCCGGGCCCAGTGCGATGCGGAAGCCCAGGATGATGACTTTGTCGACTGGCGTGCCCTGGTTGCGATTCGCGGCGCGGATATCGACGGCTTGGTCCATCCAGGCGCCGCCCCGGATCACGCGACCATCGCCAGTCGCTGGGCCTTGCGGATCTAACACGGTCCCGGCGTCGTAAGGTCCAAACCAGTCCTGACACCACTCCCACAGGTTGCCCAAGCAGTCGTACACCCCCCAACGATTGGGTTGCTTGAGCTTAACAGTGTGTGACCCGGCCAGCGCGTCCGGATACTGCTTGTCAGGCAAGAACGAGGTGTCGAAGCCATTGTCGAGCTCGAACGCGACACCGCTATTGCCGCCGTACCAGGCGATATCATCCAAAATGGGCGCGTTGTACGTGCCCACGGGCGCGATCTCGCCGGCATACGTCCCGCTGGTCGTGCCCGCGCGGCAGCCGTACTCCCACTCCGCTTCGCTAGGCAGCCTAGCGTGGAGCCCAGGCACGCGTGCATTCAAGCGCTCCAGGAACATCTGCACGTCAGGCCACGTCACCTGCTCCACTGGCCGCTCAGCGCTCACGAAATAGCTCGGATTGGCGCCCATCACGATCTGCCACAGCGTCTGCGTGCACTCGCTCTCGGCCAACCAATAGTCGTGCGTCAACGTGACGGTGTGCTGCAGCTCATCGGGACCCACGCCGGCCTCGGTCTCTGGCGCGCCCATCATGAACGTCCCCGCAGGCACTCGGCGCAGACGGGTCCGATAGCCGGCGACCTCGAAGTCGGCCCAGGTGCCGTGAGCATCCTGCCCGGTCGCGACCGCCCAACTGGGAAGCCTCGGCGTCTCGGGCGACGCCCCACTGCCGGCGACCGACATCCCAGCGCCGGCAGGACTATCCTCGCCACACGCAGCTCCGAGGACGCAAAACCAGACAGCCGAGGCCACGACTGTCGGCAGGCTGACACCAGTCACGGTGTGCAGCAGCCGGAGCTCGCGGGCTGCGCGATGCAGTTGTCCTTCATCGTCGTGTAGAGCAGCTCGGCGAGCATGTCGGCGCCCTTGGACGAAGGATGGATGCCGTCGGATTGGAACATCCCCGTCTTGCCCTCGAAGAGTGCCCGGCTGTCGACGAAGTGGCAGCGGAAGCCCTCGGTCGACGCGCTCTCGCACTGCTGTTTGTACATGGGGATCGCCCAGTCGGAGAGCTCGGCACCGCCCGCGGGTGCGTGCGGGTAGAAGAACTGCACGATCTCGGCCACGCCCGCCGCTTTCAACTTATCGAGCATGCCCTTCGCCGCTTGGATGGCTTTGGTCGCGACCATCGTGCAGCTGCTACGCATGGAGGAGCCGTCGATGAGACATGTCTGATCGCCGAGCAGCACGTCGTTGCCGCCGCCGCTGAAGACGACGAACTTGATGTCGGGGTTCGCGCGGATCGCCATGTCGACCTGCGGAGGGATCAGCCCGAAGCCGCCGCTCGCGAGCGAAAACCCGGCCTGCGCGTAGTTGCGATAGCTTTGTGTCGCGCCGAGCGCTCCGTCCGCGCGCGCCAGGGACTCGAGGCGCGGCTCGAGGTCGTTGATGCCGTTGTACTTGACGTACGAGTCGCCCATGAGAACCACCTGACTCGGGTTCTTGAGGCACGGAGGCTTGTAGGCCGGCGCGACTGCACCAGCGGCCCCTGCGGCCGCTCCGCTGCCGCCGGCGCCTGGGCCCGCTACGCCACCCGTGCCTGACGCGCTGCTGCCTGCGAAGTCGGAGCCAGCGGCTCCTGCGAGGCCGGACCCAGCGACACCGCTGCCGGCAGAAGCTCCGGCGCCGCCGCTGTCCGCGGCAGCGCCAGCGCTTACGGTCTCTACTCCCGCGGACCCTGTCCCAGCGGCGGCGCCAGCGGTGCCCGCGGCCACACCCGCTCCCGCGCTGCCCGACCTGCCAGCGGTCGACACCGGCGACACCGCAGCCCCGGCAGCCCCGACCGCGGCCGCCCTGCCGGCCACAACACCCGCCGCGCCAGTTCCAGCGCTCGGCGTGACTACACCGGTCGCACTCGATCCAGCGCTCACGATCGCCGGTACGTTCGAGCCAGCCTGATCACAAGCACTGGTGATAGACAATGCCAACAGACTTCCGAGCCAACGCAGGTCGGTCGAGCGTAGATTTGACATATGAGCTTTATATCGAGCGGGTTGCAGCGGACAGCGGCATGGTCGCTCGTGCCCGAAGGCGCTCGGTTCGACGCCACACGTACTCGATGTTTCTGCGCTGGAGCAAGGACCGTCAGCGACGTTTCATAATGTTTTAGCAGTCGCTTAGAACATCGCCGCGTACCGCAGTTCACGCGCATTCGAAGCGCATTTACGCGACCAGCTCGAGCGCGATCACCTCGACAGGACGGCGCGCACCGCGCGCTCGAACTCCTGCGCGGACTTGTAGTGCGTGACGATCCCGCCGAGCGCGAGGTTCGCGACGGACACTCCCATCGCGACGATCTTCGACGTCGTGAGCGCGTGCACGGAGCGCAACAGCTTGCGATGCGCCACCATCACGTTCGTGCTGCACACGCGCACATCCGAGTGATAACTTACTAGGTCTCGCAAGTCCCAGAAGGTGTGCACACCCTGCGAGCTGCGAAATACACTCTCGAGAGCGACTTCGATCACGCGTCCCGCGGGCTGCTCCACGTTGCCTGTCATGCGCACGTACGCAGCGAAATTTCCAAAGCGCAGGATCGCAACTTCACCCTGCGCTCCAGTCCAGCTACCCGCCGATTCGGCTGAAGACAATAGGTCCATGCGGGCGCATCATCTCACGCCTCGAGCGCCGCATGATTAGGAGCTGCGAGCCCGCCTAAAAACTGGTCGTCGCTTGTGCTCGCGGTGCTCACCGCGTGTGCTACGTCAGCACCGCGCATGTCGATCTCCGAGTACGACCCCTTCGAGCTTGCCATCATGCAGCAGCCGTACGCCTACTTCGCCGCCTTGCAAGAGCAGGCGCCGTGTCACTACGTCGCCAAGCGCGATGTCTACGTGATCACGCGCTACGACGACGTGCGCGCCGCGCTGTTCGACAGCGCGCGGTTCTCGTCGAAGCCTGGAAACCCGTCTACTTTTCGAGCGTTTACTCCAACGCGTCGCACGCATCGAGCTGAAGGACACTCCGGAGCGCACGACGAACCCCTTGTTACGCGGATATCATCGCCTAACTGTAGAACTCCATCCTGCTTGCTAATGCGTGACGTGGAGCGCTCGCGCTCCACTACCTTCCACGCTTGACCCACCGCCGAAGTTCAGAGTAGGTGCGAATCCCGATGCACACAGGCAACGGGAGTTCGAGATGTCGAGATTTTGTAAGGGGGATAGACTGCACGCGTGCACAGGTTCGGGCCTGCTCGATGCGCTCCGCCCCAGTACTCTCGTGACCATCACCTCCGACGACGTAGATCCTCCGGGTTGTTTACCTGTCTGCAATCAAAGCCCGAACTCCGACGCGCACGCCGCTCCAGACGAGGCAGCACGGTCGCGGCCCTCGCTTCAGCTCGAGGTCGAGTGGGATGAACAAGAAGCGCCGACGGCGGTCTACACACCACAAGTAGCCGCTGCCGCGGGCATCTCCGACGTACACGATCCCAGCCAATCGCTGCCACTCCCCTACTTCTCCGCCCGGACAGGAAAGCGTTTGGAGCAGCCGGTTGCGAGCGCGCTGCCGTCGTCCGGAGACACGCGCTTGGCGAGGCTCGGCGCGCGTTTGTCGCGGTTGCACGGACGACGCTTGTGGCTGTCGGTCACGGTCATGGCTTCCGTGTCGATCGGCGGTCTCATGGGTTATGCGTTCGCGCGCCCAGGCGCTTCGAAGAGCTCGCTCTCGAGCACGCCTCGCATCGAAGCCAGCGGCGTGCGCGTCGATGCACCGGCGCGCGTCGAGCCGGCGGAGCGTGCGCTCAGCGCGACAGCCTTGAAGCCGGCGTTGGCAGCGGCATCGCCGACACCGGCCAAGCCCGGCGTCGCGTTCACGCAGGGCAAAGCACAAGCCGGGTCGCCCACGAACGCCGCGCGCGCTTCGCTGAACGATCTGTCACTGACTGTCAGCGACGCCGACGCGCTGGAGGAGCTCGAAGCACGTGCCAAGCTCATCGAGCGCTGCGAAGGCATCTGGCAACGCATCGTGGCGCACGACGCCGCGCCGACATCCGGGGGGCGCGCGCGGCTCTCGGTGGCCGGACATCACGATGGCGAAGGCGGCACGGAGAAGGTTCAGAGCAGCAAGCAAGACCCGTGGCGACAGGCGGCGCGCTGCCGTTCGTTGTGGAGCCGCGGTGTGAGCCTCGAACGCTCACCGGACGGCGCGGGCGCGCCGATCGCCGGCGCGTACCTGCGCGTCGCGAGCCGGCCGCTGTCGCAGGTCTACGTGGATGGCAAGCTGCTAGGCATGGCCCCGCAGCTCGGCGTGGAGCTCCAGCCGGGAAAGCACACGCTGCAGCTACAGGACCCGACGACGGGCCGCACGTGCTCCAAGAGCGTGCTCGTGTCGCCGGCTCGCATCG
>Ga0315910_10005029_pt1 | contig 10915 bp, 7 predicted proteins | sample EdamamesoilMG_FD_204470 | JGI IMG/M metagenome (GOLD analysis project Ga0315910, IMG submission 204470) | Garden soil microbial communities collected in Santa Monica, California, United States - Edamame soil | ecosystem: Environmental > Terrestrial > Soil > Garden | place: USA: California...
GCCTTCAGGCGCGGAGGTACCCTCCCCTCCGCGAGGAGGATGCAGTGACTCGCGTTCCCCCCCCGCCCCACCCGGCCCCGCAATTGATGGAGCTGCGCCAGGCCGAACCGCTCCGGGTGCTCGATCACCATCACCGTCGCGTTCGGCACATCGATCCCGACCTCGATCACCGTCGTGGAGACCAGGACCTGCACTTCTCCCGCCCGGAACCGTCGCATCACGGCGTCCCGTTCATCCACCTTGAGCCGGCCGTGCACCAGCCCCACGGCGAGGTCGGGCCACCGCTCCGCCAGCTGCTCGGACATCGTCGTGGCGGCGCGGAGGTCGGCCTTCTCCGACTCGTCGATGATCGGGAGCACCACATAAGCCTGGCGCCCGGCGTCCACCTGCTCGCGCACGAACCCCCAGACCTTCTCCCGGCCGGCCGCGGTCCGTACCCCGGTGGTGATCGACCCCCGCCCCGGCGGCCGCTCGCGCAGCACCGAGACGTCCAGGTCGCCATACAGGGTGAGCGCGAGCGACCGTGGGATCGGGGTCGCGGTGAGGAGGAGGACGTCCGGCCCCTCTCCCTTCCCGATCAGCGCCGCCCGCTGCTCCACCCCGAACCGGTGCTGCTCGTCGATCACCACCAGCCCGAGCTTCCGGAACTCGACACTTTCCTGGAAGAGGGCGTGGGTCCCGACGACGATGCGCGCCCCACCGTCCTTCAGCCGTTTCCGCACCCCCTGTCGCTCCGCCGCGGTGTGCCGCCCCAGCACCACCTCGGGGATGATGCCGAGGGGGGCGAGCATGGTGGCGAGGGTGCGGGCGTGCTGCTCGGCGAGGAGCTCGGTCGGCACCATCAGCACCGCCTGGTACCCGTTCTCCACCGCGAGGAGCATCGCGAAGAGGGCGACCACCGTCTTCCCCGTCCCCACATCCCCCATCAGGAGCCGGTGCATCCGCTCCGACGCCCCCATATCGGCCACGATCTCCTTGAGCGCCTGCTTCTGCCCTGCGGTGAACTCGAACGGGAGGGACTCGCGGAGCTTGGTGGTGAGGTCGCGCTTCGGTTCGAAGCGGATCCCGGCGCGGGCGGTCTTCGCGAGGGTCCGCGCCCGGGCGAGGGTGAGCTGGAGATCGAAGAGCTCATCGAAGGCGAGCCGCTGACGCCCCTGCTCCGCCTGGGCCAGGTCCTCGGGGTGGTGCACCGCACGGAGCGCCGTGGCGAGAGGCGGCAGCCCCAACCGCTTCAACACCTCGGCCGGCATCGTCTCCTCGGCGAGCGCGATCAACGCGTCGAGATGCCGGTCGATGAGGGCGCGGATCGTCTTGTGGGAGAGACCCTCGGTGGCGGGATAGACGGGGAGGACCTTGCCGGACTGGGGACTGCGGACCGGGGGCTGCGAGGCGTTCTCCGCTGCCCCTGCGACTCTGCGCCCCTCCGCCTCTGCGTCCGGTTCATCCAGCACCACGAACTCCCGCGGCGCCATCTGGCGGCCGTGGTAGAACCGGACCGGCCCGGAGACGAGGAGGATCTGCCCTTCGCGGATGCTGCGATCCAGGAACGCCTGCCCCGGCCAGACACACTCGAGCACGCCGGAGTCATCGCGCAGCACCGCGCGGAACACCCGGAGCCTCCGCATCGGGACCACCTTCTTGGCCACCACCCGCCCGATGCAGGAGAACTCACCCCCGACGCGGGCCTCCGCGAGGGGAGTGATGGACGAGGCGTCCAGATAGCGGTGCGGGAGGTGCCAGAGGAGGTCCTGCGCCGTCTCGACGCCGAGTTTGGCGAAGAGCTCGGCGCGACGCTCGCCGATTCCTTTGAGGAACTTGACCGGGGTGTCGAGACGGAGGGGCATCGGAGGGAAAAGTAGCGAGTGCCAGTGACGAGTGGGCGAGAATGCGAAAAAGCGCGAACGGGACCTCATTCGCGCCTTCTTGCCCGCTACCCGCCCGTTCCTGGCACCCGCTACTCGTCGCTCCCGAGCACCGCTCGGGCGAACTCTCGGGCGTCGAATACCTTGAGATCCCCGACCCCCTCCCCCACCCCGACGAACCGCACCGGCACGTCGAGCTCCCGGCGGAGTGCCACCACCGCCCCGCCCCGCGCCGTGCCGTCCAGCTTGGTGACGATCACCCCGGTCGGCTTCACGATCTCGGCGAATTGCTTCCCCTGCCGCACCGCATTCTGCCCCACGGTGCCGTCGAGCACCAGCAGCACCTCGTGCGGAGCCCCCTCGGCCTGGCGCGCGATGACGCGGTGCACCTTGCGGAGCTCCTCCATCAGGCCATCCTGGGTGTGGAGCCGCCCAGCGGTGTCGATCAGGATGGTGTCGCGCCCACGCGCCTTGGCGGCGGCGATGGCGTCGAACGCGACCGCCGCGGGATCCCCGCCCTGGGTGCCCGAGACGCAGGGGATGCCGAGCCGTTCCCCCCAGGTCTCGAGCTGGGCCACCGCGCCCGCGCGCCAGGTATCGGCGGCGGCGAGGAGGACTTCCCGTCCCTCTCCCTTGAGGCGCTGGGCGAGCTTCGCGACGCTCGTGGTCTTCCCGACCCCGTTCACCCCCATCACCAGCACCACCGTGGGCGGGGTCGCGGCGCGGGCGATGGCCCCCGGGTCCGCGGGACCGGTCAGGATCCCCGCCAGGATCTCCTCGAACGCGGCGCGGAGGTCGCCGTCGGTCTTGAGCTTCCCGCTCCGGACCCGGCCCTCGAGGGTGCTCACGATCTCCATCGTCGCGGGCACGCCGAAGTCGGCCTCGAGCAGGAGCTGCTCGATCCGTTCGAGGTCGTCCGCGTTGAGCTTGCGAAGGAGGGCGCCGACGTCGGTGGTCGCGAGGCGCTTGAGGCGGGCCCAGAGCCCCGCCTTGGTCTCGGTGATGCGCGTCATCGGGGAAAGATAAGTCGTCGCGGCGCGATCCCGCGCGACTTACCGGAGCCCCATCCGCCGCCGGAGCCACCACTCCACCGAGAGCAGCAGCACGATGAGGGCGTAGAGCCAGTTCCGGTCGCGGAGCGCGCTCCGGGTCGTCGCGGCACCCGGCGGCGCCTCGTGCGGCAAGAGGCGGGCGTCCCTCGGCACGAACTCCTCCGACCAGCGCTCCACCGCGACCACCCCCCGCCCTCCCCCCTGGACCTGGTAGGCGTAGCGACCCGGCGCGAGCCGCACCTCGGCACGGCCGGCACCGTCGAACTGCAACGTGTCGGTGCGCGCGGCCTCTGCCCCGGTGAAGACGATGACCCTCGGCAGCGCCGCGCCGGCGCCGGTCCATTCGAACTGGATCGGGATCCCGAGCGGCACCACGCGCCGGATCGGGCGGACGGCGCCTGCCCCGGTATCCGCCGCCGCCAAAAGCCAGTTGGTGACCCCCGCCATCACCTGCCGGTACCCCTCCTCGCTCCCTCCCGGGCGGAAGGCCCAGCGCCAGAAGCCATCCGCCGCGAAGAGTACCGTGCGGATCCCCGCCGAGTCGCGGCCGACGATGACCGGACGCTCCACGCCCCGGCGGCCGAGCTGGGCATTGAGCCCCACCCACTCCCCCGGTTCCGGTTCGATCGGGGTCACCGGCGAGAGCGGGGGGAGTGCCTCGTGCGCGACGCCGCTCCACGCTGCGGCGAGGGGGGAGCTCCCGTGGCTCGGCACCGCGTACCAATCCCCGGCGAGTTCCGTCTCCCCACCTTCACCGCTCGGCCACCGCCAGAGTCCCCGCGGGCGAGCGCCACGCGCCGCATCGCCGACCTCCCCCTTCAGCACCAGGAGGTCGGCCCCGCGCGCCGTCCGGGCGACCTCCTCCGGGGGAACGCGCCGCTGGTCCTCCATCGAACGCCACCCCGCCGTCCCGAGCCGCGCGTACCCCTTCACCGGAAGGGCGGCGACATCGCGAAGGGTGGCGTGCAGCTGCCGCGCGTCCCAATCGGGAGGACCCGCCAGGATCACCGCGCCGGGGAGGTTCGCGACCCGCACCAGCACCGAGCGGCGGTCGTCCCCCGGTTCCTGGTCTCCGCGGCCGCGGACCCGCACGTCGATGAGGTGGTCTCCCGCCCCGAGGCCCCGGCTCTCGACCGGGAGGACGAGGTGTCCACCGGTGGGCCCGAGACGGAGCCGCCGGGTCGCGAGCACCCGCTCCCCGACCACCGCTTCCACCACCGCCGAATCGCCGACGGTGCCATAGCGCCCGAGCGTCACGTCGAGCCGCAATGTGTCGCCGAGGGTGACGCGGTCGGCCGCGAGGACGCGGAGCACCGCGAGGTCGGCGATCGTGGCGCGCGGAAGGATGCGGACCGAAGCGCGGTCCAGGAGATCCTTCGGCACCGCGTCGAGGTCGTCGATCGCGCCGTCGGTGACGATCACCACCGGCCGCTCGAGCGCCGCAGCGGCGATGAGCCGGGGCGCGAGGGGGGAGCGGCCGAACCCCGGGGCGCTGTCGGGCCCGGTCGGGTCGGCGCCGAAGTGGCGCACCTCACCCCAGGCGCGCGCGGAGTCGCTGGCGGCGGCCCCCGCGCCCCCGACCGCCTGCATCGAGAGGGAGCCGTCGAGGAGCACGATCGGCCGCCCCGCGTCCCCGGAACGGGCGCAGGTGAGGTCGAGGATCAGGAGGACGAGGAGCGACCCGGTGCCCCCGCGGAGCGCGGCGAGCCAGCGGCCACGGGCCCCGAGCCCCTCGAAGTAGAGGTAGGCCGCCCCGGCGACTGCGAGGGCCGAGAGGATGCCGAGGATCGGGAGGAGCATCGAAGGTCGGGAGGCCGAAGGCGCCCCCCGGCGCGGTCACTGCCGCTGGGCGAGAGGTTGCGAGGCGTAGAGGAGGGCGGCGAGGCGGCTCAGTTCCCGCTCGAAGGCCTCGCGCTCCGCGGCGGGGACGGGAACACCGGCCCCCGCCTTCACCGAACGGGGATCACGCGCGACCCCGCCCACCCGGAACTCGTAGTGCAGGTGCGGTCCGGTGGAGAGGCCGGTGCTGCCGACCAGCCCGATCCGCTGTTCCTGCTTCACGCGCTGCCCCACCCGCACGTCGACGCGCGAGAGGTGCCCATACCGGGTGGTGATCCCGTTGGCGTGCCGGACCTCGACGAGGTTGCCGTACCCCCCGCTCCACCCCGCCTTCACGACCGATCCGTCCCCCGCCGCCATCACCGTGGTCCCCTGGTTCGCCGCGTAGTCGAGCCCTTCGTGCCGTTTCCAGGTCCCGAGCACCGGATGCCGGCGCCCGCCGAAGCCGGAGGCGAGGCGGCGGAACTGGAGCGGCGCCCGGAGGAAGGCCCGGCGGAGCGAGGCGCCGGTCTCGTCGAAGTAGCCCCCCTGCCCGTTGGCGGCCTCGAACTTGAACGCGGTGTACTCCCGTCCGCCGACCACGAGGTCGCCGGCGAGCACGCGCGAGAAGCGCACCTCCCCTTCGGGGGTGGTGAGCCGTTCCGCGACGATGGTGTAGTGGTCGCCCGGGCGGATGTCGCGGGTGAAATCGATCTCCCACGCGAAGACGTCGGCCAGGTCCCAGGCGAGGGCGTCCCGCTCCGGCTTGGGAAGGATGGTGTCGGCGATCCCCGCGTCGAGCGCCTGGTAGAGGGTATTGTCGATCGCCCCCTCGAGGCGGACGATATCGGCGCGCCAGTCGATCGGCACCGCGGACGCCATCCACGAGGTGTCGCCGAAGGAGATCGTCGCCTTCTGCTCCCGCGAGAGCCGGAAGCTCACCTCGGCGGGGGTGGAATCGGTGGGACGCCGCCGGAACTCGAAGACCGTGCCGGGGCGGAGCTTCCGGAGGTCGGTGGCGAGCTGGGAGGCGATGGTGGTGAACGCCGCCCCCGACACCCGGTTCCGCGCGAAGAGCCCCGACAGGGTCTCCCCGGGGCGCAGGGTGTCGCGGGTCTCGATCCAGGGGTCGACGACGACCGCCGGCGCGGTGAGCACGGGACGGGGCCACGGCCAATAATCACGGGCCCACGCGACCAGCGCGAGCCCGATGATGACCGCCGGAAGGAAGCGGGAGTACCGCGCCATCAATCCATCTGCCGCCGGATGAAGGTGGGGATATCCATCTCATCTGCATTGGACGCACCCGCCGGCTTCTTGGTTTCACCCTTGGGCGCCGGGGTGGTGACCTGCGGGGGCGGCGGCGGGGCCGGGGCCTTCTTGGCGGGGAACGGGAGCACGTTGGCGCTGGAGCCCACGGTACGCATCCCCGGCTCCCCCGCCACCTGGCGGTCGAAGCCGGTGGCGATCACCGTCACGCGCACCTCGCCCTGCATCGCCTCGTCCACCCGGTTGCCGAAGATGATCTCGGCGTCGCCGCCGGCGGCGTCGTGGATGATGTCGTTGATGCGGGTGAGCTCGTCCATCGTGAGGTCCGGCCCGTGCGTGATGTTGATCAGCACGCCGGTGGCCCCCTGGATGGAGACGTTGTCGAGGAGCGGGCTCGAGATCGCCTGCTGCGCCGCCTCCATCGCCCGGTTCTCCCCCTTGCCCGCGCCGGTGCCCATCAGGGCGGCGCCGCCGTTCTGCATGATGGTGCGCACGTCGGCGAAGTCGACGTTGATCATCCCGGTGTGGGTGATCAGGTCGGCGATCCCCTGCGTGGCGTGCAGCAGCACCTCGTCGGCCTTCTTGAGGGCGTCGGTGAAGGGGATCTGCTTCCCCACCACCGCCATCAGCCGCTCGTTCGGCACGACGATCATCGTGTCGACCGACTTCCGGAGCTCGGCGATGCCGAGTTCCGCCTGCTTCATCCGCTTCTTCCCCTCGAAGAGGAAGGGCTTGGTGACGATGCCGATGCTGAGCGCCCCGATGTCGCGCGCCAGCTGCGCGATGATCGGCGCCGAGCCGGTGCCGGTGCCGCCCCCCATCCCGCAGGTGACGAACACGAGGTCGGCCCCCTGGATGGCCTGCAGCACGTCGTCGCGGTTCTCCTCGATCGCCTGCCGGCCGATCTCGGGTCGCGCCCCGGCGCCCAGCCCCTTGGTGAGCTTCTTCCCGATCTGGACCTTGAGGTCCGACCGCGACGTCGTGAGGGCCTGGCTGTCGGTGTTCACCGAGATGAACTGCACGCCCTTGAGTCCCTCGGCGATCATCCGGTTGACGGCGTTCCCGCCGCCGCCGCCGACGCCGACGACCTTCAGGTTGGCGTGCTGCGCCACCGTCTCATCGAGCTCGAAGATCATTGAGCCGCTCCCGCGTGCGCTAGAAGAAATCCTGGAACCACTGCTTCACCGGGCCGAGCCACTTCTCCACCGGCAACCCGCGCCGTCCCCCCGTGCCGAACCCCTGCCCTTCTCCGCGCCGCCGGGCGCCGTACAGCGCCAGCCCCGCGACCACCGCCATCCGGGGCGCCTCCACCGCGTCGGCCAGCCCACCGAGCCCCTGGTCCGCCTTCCCGACCCGCACAGGGGTCGCGCAGACTTCCCGCGCCAGCTCAATGATACCCGGGGTGGAGGCTCCGCCGCCCACCAGCACCAGTCCGGCGGGGAGCCGGCCCTGGAAATTGGCCCGGGTGATCTCCGCCTCGACGTACTCCATCACCTCGCGGAGCCGCGCGTGCATGATGTGCGCGAGCATCGACCGCGCCACCGTGCGCGATCCCTGGCCGGGGGTGCTCGGAAGCTCGACGATGTCGCTCTGCGGGACCAGCGGCTCGTACGCCGCCCCGCTCCGCTCCTTCAGCTTCTCGGCGTCGGCCTGGGTGACCTGCAGCCCGTGCACGATATCGTTGGTGACGTGGCCCCCCGCGCAGAGGAGCGACGCGGTATGCCGGATCTTCCCCCCCTGGAAGATCGCGACGTTGGTGCTCCCGCCCCCCAGGTCCACCAGCGCGCAGCCGAGCTCCAGTTCGTCGGCCGTGAGCACGGGAAGCGAGGCGGCGAGGGGCTCGAGCACGAACTCCTCGACGTGGTATCCGGCCCGCTCCACGCACTTCTTCAGGTTCTGCATCGCGTTGGAGTAGACGGTGACCAGGTACACCTCGGCCTCGAGGCGGGTGCCGGTCATTCCGAGCGGCTCGTTGATCCCCACCTGCTGGTCCACCCGGTACTCCTGGGGGATGGCGTGCAGCAGTTCGTGGTCGCGCCCCAGGGAGATGGCGCAGGCCACGTCATTGACCCGCGCGAGGTCCCCGGTGCGGATCTCCTCCCCCGTCACCGAGACCATCCCGTTGGAGCTCTTCCCGCTCACGTGTTCGCCCGCGATGCCGCAATACACCGACCCGACCTCGACCCCCGCCATCCGCTGGGCGTCGGCGAGGGCCTTGGTGATGGCGCGCGTCGCCTCCTCGATGTCGCGGACCACGCCGCGCCGGATCCCGGAGGAACGCTCCACGCCGACGCCCAGCACGCGGGCGGTGGGGCGCCGGGCGTCGCCGCCCGCTTCCGCCACCACCGCGGTGACCTTGGTCGACCCGAGATCCAGGGCCGCCACCAGCTTGGTCGGTGCTGCGCTCACGCGTCTCCTCCTCGGACGATGACTTGACCGGCCCAACGGCCGTCGAGCTCACGCCAGTTCTTCTTGAGTCGTGCCAGGTCCTGCGCCACCGCCGTCACTGCGCGGATCGTCTCCACCGAGGCGTCGGGGCGGAAGATCAGCCGCCGCCGCGCCACCGCCAGGATCACCGCTCCGCCCTCCCGCTCCGCGCTCGACACCTGCGCGAAGAGCGCGGGATCGGCGGCGCGGACCTGCCCCAGCAACTTCCCCACCAGCGAGTCCGACCGCTCCGTGAGCGGGAGGTCGGGGGCCGCGACGCTCGGGTCGAAGGGCAACGTGCGTCCCGAGGCATCCATCGCCACCATCCCCTCCCGCCCCGGCACCAGCGCCACCGGCGGCACCTCCGTCACCTCCACCCGGAGCGTCCCCGGGAGCCGCCGCGACACCTCGACGTCGACCACCCCCGGGATCCCCTTCGCCCGCCGCTCGACCGGGGTGAGGTCGTCGAAGACGCTCGCCCGCCGTCCGAGCCCGAGGCTCCGGATCACTTCATCCCGTCCCAGGTACTCCACCCCGACCAGCTCCACCCGCCGCACCCGGAAGAAATCGATCTTCCGGAGGAACCGCGGCGCGAACGCCCAGGCCGCGAGGCCGAGCACCGCCGCGTACAGCATCATCCAGCCGGGCTTCAGGAATCGGCCCATCGCTCCACCAGTCCGCGGCCCACCTTCGTCACGTCGCCGGCCCCCAGGGTCAGGACCACGTCCCCTGCCTTCACGTGCTCGGCGACCACGTCATCCAGTTCGCTCCGGAGCGGGACGAAGATCGACCTGCCCCCGCTCATCGCCGCCGCGCGCGCCACCACCTCACCCGTCACACCGGCCACCGGCTGTTCCCGCGCCGCGTACACATCGGCCACGATCGCGAGGTCGGCCATCGCCAAGGTCCGCCCCATCGTTTCGCCGTGCACCTGGGTCCGGGAAAAGAGATGGGGCTGGAACACCGCCACCAGTCGCTTGCCGGGGAAGGCCTGCCGGGCCGCCGCCAGCGTCGCCGCGAGCTCTGAAGGGTGATGCGCATAATCATCGACGAAGATGACCCCTCGCGCCGTCCCCAGCCGCTCGAACCGCCGCCCCGCCCCCACGAATTCCGCCAGGCTCCCGAGTGCCGCGTCGACATCGCCCTGCATCGCCAGCACCGTGCCGAGCGCCGCGGTCGCATTCAGGACGTTGTGCATCCCCGGGACCGCGAGCCGGAGCGTCACCTTGCGACCATCGGGGAGCCGCACCTGCGCGCTCGTCCCCCTGGGCCCCTGCTCCACCGGTCCGATGCGGAGATCGGCATCCCCGGTCCCGAACCGCCACACCTCGTTCTTGAGCCGCGCCGCCACCCGGGAGGCGCCGGGATCGTCGGTCCCCACCAGGGTGACCCTCGCCCGTCCGCCGAACTCCACGAAGGCCTCCTCGATGGCCGCGAGCGTGCCGTAGATCTCGAGGTGGTCGGCTTCGACATTGTTGATCACCGCGACCGTGGGCCGGAGCTCGAGGAAGGCGCGATCGTACTCGTCGGCTTCCACCACGAAGAGCTGGTCCCCGCCGATCCGGGCGTTGCCCCCCCACTGCGCCACCCGCCCCCCGGCGAGGCCGGTCGGGTCGAGTCCTGCCGCCACGAGCGCTTCGGTCGCCATCACCGTGGTGGTGGTCTTCCCGTGGGTCCCCGCGAGGGCCACCACCTGCCCGGGGTTCACCAGGTCGGCGAGCGCCCGTTTCCGTGGTACGACCGGGATCCCCGCGGCGCGGGCGGCAACAAGCTCGGGATGGTCTGCTGGGATCGCTGCGGTCGCCACTATCGCGCGGGCCCCGGCGACGTGGGAGGGGTCGTGCCCCCCCTGAACGGTCGCTCCCAGGGCCGCCACATCGGCGGCGCCCGCCGGATCCGTGTCGCACCCGCTGACCGTGACCCCTCGGCGGGCCGCCAAGAGTGCCAGGGCGCTCATCCCGGCGCCGCCGATGCCCATGAAGTGGACCGGGCGGGTATCCGAGGGTGAGAACAGATCCATTGGTTGGATAGCTAATTTAGTGATTCTTCGGGAGTTGCGAAAGAGCGCGGCCCCCCAAAAGTGTCAATAAATGTGACACGATGGCGTCCACGGCGTGGGGTCTCCCCCGGGCCTTGGCGCGGCTCGCCATCGTCTGTCGCTTGGTCTCGTCGGTCATCAACTCCTCGAGGAGCCGACCGAGGGTCAAGGTACTCAAGTCGCGTTGCGGGAGGTGGATCGAGGCCCCCGCCATCTCCAGCGCCACGGCATTCCCGGTCTGGTGGTCGGCCGCGGCGGTCGGGAGGGGGATGATCACCGACGGGATCCCCCAGGCGCAGAGCTCGGCCCCGGTCATCATCCCCCCGCGCGCCACCGCGAGGTCGGCGAGGGCGTATGCCTCGGCCATCGGATCGATGAACGGGGAGACGTGCACGAAGGGGGGCCGGTGCCACCCCTTGAACTCCTCGTAGCTCCCCCGCCCCGTCGAC
>Ga0315910_10005030_pt1 | contig 10914 bp, 5 predicted proteins | sample EdamamesoilMG_FD_204470 | JGI IMG/M metagenome (GOLD analysis project Ga0315910, IMG submission 204470) | Garden soil microbial communities collected in Santa Monica, California, United States - Edamame soil | ecosystem: Environmental > Terrestrial > Soil > Garden | place: USA: California...
GTTGCGGCCCTGGAGCAGGACGTGCGCGTCGCGGAGCTCGCCCGGCTTGCGCAGCTCGCTCCGCAGCGCGAGCAGGCGCCGCGCCAGCGTCTTCCCGGGGCTCTCGTCCTCGAACGACCCGCGCGCGCGCTGGCCGTCGGAGGTCGCGTACCAGTCGAGGACGCACTGGTCCTCGGGAACGAGCTGCACCACCTCGAAGGCGTCCGCGTGGTCCGTGTCGGGGTCGCGCGACCACAGGAAGTAGGTGTGGCCCGCGCGGACCGGCACGCGCTCGTCGGTGCGGCCGAGCGCGTCCTTCCAGGCCCACAGCTCGCGCACCGGGACCTCGCCCAGGTCCACGATCACGCTCGTGTCGTTCACGATCGTGCGCGCGTCGAACTCGCGCCCGTTGTACTCGACGTCCCAGTCGTTGCCCAGGACGCCGGTCGGATCGTCGCGCACTCCGAACTCGAAGCTGAAGGTGGCGCGCTCGTAGTCGTCGTAGCGGCTGCGCGCGAGGAGCTCGGCGCGCGGCCCGAGCGTCTCGCGTCCGTCGCCGGCCCCGGGCGCACCGAGTGCGCCGGGCGCCGGAGTCTCGGTCACGGCCACGCGCGTGCTGGCGCCCGCATCCAGCCCGAGCTCTTCGTCCAGCTCCTCCGTCGGCAGCAAGGCCAGGCCCTCGTCCGCGGACGGCGTCACCGGCTCGCGCTGCGCGGGGCCGTAGCTGATCACGAGCCACAGCGCCGCCAGCGCGGTGCCGAGGCCGAGGGCGATGCCCGTCATCGCGCCCGCGCCCGGGGCCGGCAGCGCGATCGGGAGGAGCAGCGCGGCCCAGCTCTCGCGCCCGTAGCGCGAGTCGAGCTTCGCGCGCAGGAGCTCGTGGGCGCGCACGAGCTGCGTGCGCACGGTGGCGGGCTTCACGCCCAGGCGCTCGGCGATGGCCTGCGGCTCGAGGTCGTGGTGGTAGCGCAGCAGGACGACGGTGCGGTAGGGCTCGTCGAGCGCGAGGATGGCGGTCACGACGTCGCGCTGCAAAGACAGGCGCTCGAAGGAGACGTGCACGCTCTCCGCAGCCTCGCTGCGCGCGGCGCGCTCCTCGCGCAGCGCCCGCCGCGCGCTGCCACGGCGCCGGTCGCGCGCCAGGTTGCCGGCCACGCGCCCGAGCCAGCCGCGCAGGTTGCCCGCGTGCGGCCGGTGCTCGAGGCCGCGCAGCCAGGTCTCCTGCACGACGTCCCCGACGGCGTCGTTGTCGCGGAGGAGGCCGCGCGCGACGGAGCGGACGAAGTGCTCGTGTTCCAGCAGGGTCTCGGCGGTCAGCGGCAGGGCGTCCATGGCGATCGGCTCCAGTGTGGGGGGCTCCGGTGTGGGGGGCCAGGGAAGGACGCCACCCCCGGCCGCCGCGCTACGCAGAAGGGCGGCTTTCCACGGCCCGGCAGCGGGATTCCACGCCTGGGGCCTGCGGCGCGGCGGCCGCGGCGGATAGCCTGCGGAGCTCATGATCGCGCTCAGCAACGTCGCCAAGCACCACGGCCGGCGCGCCCTGTTCGTCAACGCCTCGTTCCAGCTCGACCCGGGCGACCGCGTGGGCCTGGTGGGGCCGAACGGCTCGGGCAAGACCACGCTCTTCCGCCTGATCGTGGGCGAGGAGCAGCCCGACGACGGCTCGGTCTCCGTGCCGAAGAACCTCTCCATCGGCTACTTCCGCCAGGAGGCGGGCGAGGCCAGCGCGCGGCGCGTGCTGGACGAGGCCATGGCCGGCAGCGGCCGCCTGGGCGCGCTCCATGAGGAGCTGGCCGAGCTCGAGGCGAAGCTCGCCGACCCCGAGGAGGCCGCGCGCATGGACGCGCACCTCGCGCGCTTCGGCGAGGTGCAGGGCGACTACCAGCAGCTGGGCGGCTACGAGCTCGAGGCGCGCGCGCGCGAGGTGCTGCATGGCCTCGGCTTCCACGACGAGCAGGTCGAGGGCCCGATGAGCGCGCTCTCGGCCGGCTGGCGCATGCGCGTCTCCATGGCCAAGGTGCTCTTGATGCAGCCCGAGGTACTGCTGCTCGACGAGCCCACCAACCACCTCGACATCGAGTCGATCCTGTGGCTGGAGCAGTTCCTGCAGCAGAGCTCGGCCGCGCTGCTCATGACCTGCCACGACCGCGACTTCCTCAACCGCGTGGTCACGCGCCTGATCGACATCGACGACGGCGAGCTCGTGCAGTACGGCGGCAACTACGACTTCTACGACCGCGAGCGCCAGGTGCGCGCCGCGCAGCAGACCGCGGCCTACACGCGCCAGCAGGCCATGCTGCGCAAGGAGGAGCGCTTCATCGAGCGCTTCGAGCGTCACGTGGCCAAGGCGGCGCAGGTGCAGTCGCGCATCAAGAAGCTCGACAAGATCGAGAAGCTCGAGCCGCCCCGGAAGCGCGTGCTCGTGCCCTTCGAGTTCAAACCGCCGCCGCGCTCGGGCAACGACGTGGTCACGCTGAAGGGCGTCACCAAGCGCTACGGCACGCGCGCCGTGTACGAGGACTTCGACCTCGAGGTCAAGCGCGGCGAGCGCTGGGCCGTGATCGGCGTGAACGGCGCGGGCAAGTCGACGCTGCTCAAGATGGTGGAGGGCTCGCTGGCGCCCGACGCGGGCACGGTCAAGCTCGGCGCGAGCCTGAAGCTCGGCTACTTCGCGCAGTCGGCGCTGGAGATCCTCGACCCCACGCTCACCGTGTGGGAGCAGATCGACCAGGCCTTCCCGGCCGCGACCATCCCGTCCAAGCGCAACCTGCTGGGCGCCTTCGACTTCCCCGGCGACGACATCGACAAGCACATCCGCGCGCTCTCGGGCGGCGAGCGCTCGCGCCTGGTGCTGGCGCAGATGCTCTACGACCCGCCCAACTTCCTCGTGCTCGACGAGCCCACCAACCACCTCGACCTCGAGACCAAGGAGATGCTCGTCAAGACGCTCGAGCGCTTCGAGGGCACGATGCTGTTCGTCAGCCACGACCGTGCCTTCCTGCGCGGCCTCGCGACGCGCGTGCTCGACCTCTCGGGCGGCGGCGAGGGCATCGCCCAGAAGCCGCTCGTCTTCCCGGGCGACTACCGCCAGTGGGTCGAGCGCACCGGCCACGAGGCGCCGGGCGTGCATCGCTGAGAGGCCGAGCAGGAATGCCTCCGGCATTCTTGCTCGGCCTCGAAGGGTCGTTCTGGCGCGCGTCCGGGGGCCGCGACCGGCTACGGGACCATGTAGAACAGGCGCCAGTCTTCCCACACGCCATAGGGCGAGGCCAGGAAGGCGTCGTTGGAGTAGAAGGCCGGCGTCGAGAAGACGCCGTCGTTGTTCGGGTCGGCGATCACGCCGTAGCGCTCGAGACTGCTCGGGAAGTCGTCGCCCCACATGCGCCGCAAGAGGAGCGCGCGCGATCCGGCGTCGTGGAAGTCGCGCACCTCGATCGAGCTCACCTGGGCGAGGTCCGGATAGGCGGCCGAGGTGTAGAGCGTGGTCCAGGCGCTCGGACCCGGGAGCGTCATGCGCACGAGCGCGTGGTCCTCGTAGTCGTGGGCCACGAGGTAGCGCCCCTCGGGGTCGACGGCCATGGCCGTGAACGGCCCGGCCGAGCCCTCGTAGAGCACCTCGCGCTGCGGATTCGGCCCGCCGCCGGGCGGCTTGACCTTCGTCGTCCAGGTCCAGGAGCCGCCCCCGGCGACCGTCACCTCGGGCGTATAGGGCCCGGCGGGCGTGCCGATGGCCGGCGCCGTCCCGGTGTAGCGCACGCGGTAGCGCCCGTGGGGCGTGAAGAAGCGCCAGCGCTCCACGATGCACTGGCCGTTCTCCTTCATCCCGGCCAGGTACAGGTCGTCGCCGCCGTCGCGCGCGCACGAGGCCGTCAGGAACCAGCTCAACGAGTGTTCCGTGCGCTCCGTCTTCCAGGGCGACTGCTCGCCGTCGCGCTCGTGGGTCAGGCGCTTGACGACCATCTGCCGCGTAGGCGCGAAGAGGCTGCGCTTGAAGATCGGGGAGAAGACGACCGTCTCGCCGCCGATCTCCATGGGGAGGTCGGGGAACGTGGCCGGGAGCACGGGACCCTGACCCTGAACGGACGAGACCAGCGCGAGCATGGCGAGGAACGAGGCTGTGCAGGTGGACATGGGCTCAGTCTCCCTCGCAGCCCGCGCAGAGGAACGTGACGTTCTCGGCCCCCGAACAGCCCTCGTTGCGCTTGATCAACATGCTGTTGAGCATGTCGGTCACCGCGTCGTCCAGGCTGCACATCCCGTGCGTGCTCTCGCCGTTATTGACCGCCTGCTCGATCTGCTCGCACAGATTGTCGTGATCCTTCGAGTAGAGATCCCAGTGGGCGCATAAGCCGTTGCCGAATCCGGGTTGCCCCGGATCGCTCGGCGCACCGTAGTGCTCGGTGTGCCCGAGCTCGTGGTTCAGCGCAACTCGAATCAAGCGAGCGAGGGTACCCGTCGTGTCCTCACCCTCCAAGTGCCCGCCGATGTAGGTGAGGTTGATGACGATCTCTTTCTTGCCCCCGTCGTGAAATCCCGCCTGATTGGGCTTCAATTCACCCGGGTGCGCGGCGCGCGCCGTGTAGCCGGATGGCAAGGGTGGGTTCGTCGTTGCAGCCACGTGGCTGACCTCGTCGGCGCGCGCGTTCACGCCCGTGAAGACTCCCACGAGCAGCGCGAGTATCCAAGACGATGAAAAAGACGACGCGCGGCCAAGCGCCGGTCGCTGACGTTCCAGCATGTCGTTGTCCCGGGCCACGACGGCGGATGCGCCGGCGGCCCAGTTCCTCCTCCTTGAACGAGCATAACGTTCATCGTCGGCGCGACCCGCCAACCCTCATTAGACATCCGCCACGAGAATCGCGCTGTCCCGCGGGCGGGAAGAGTGGCTCACAGGATCGCGTTGCAGGCGCGCAGGTGGCGCTCCTGCTCGGGCGTGTAGCGCGCACCGCGCAGGTCGACCAGGTAGAAGTCGGTGTCGAGGATCTTCGCGCCGCGCAGGTCCGCCTCGCACAGGTCGGCCTTGCGGATCTCCTCGGGCGCCTGGAACGAGGGCTCGGTCGTCTCGTCGGTGTAGAAGCCGGTGAGCGTGCCCCAGCCCGCCGGCGCGCCGAGGACGAGGCCGCTGCGCGTGGAGCCGAGCTGGAAGCTCGCATGCGAGAGATCGGCGCCGGAGAGGTTCACGCCGCGCCAGCGCACGTCGGCGAGACCGGCGTACCACAGGCACGCCCCGGAGAGATCGGCGCGCTCGAAGACCGTGGCGGTGAGCAGCGCGCTCGTGAGGTCCGCGCGCGCGAGGTCGAGCTGCTCGAGCGCCAGGCCCTCCAGGTGACAGCCGACCAGCGAGGCCTCGCGCAGGGAGCAGCCGGCCAGGCGCACCGCGCGCAGGTCGAGGCCGTCGAGGCTCGCTCGGCCGAGGTCCGCGCCGAGCAGCGAGGCGCGCTCGAGCCGCGCGCCGCGCAGGACGGCGGCGCGCAGATCGGCCCCGTCGAGCAGCGCTCCGACGAGGTCGGCCTGCTCGAGCGAGGCCCCGCGCAGCAGCGCGCCCTCGAGGCGGCACTCGCCCAGGTCCGCGCGCGCGAGGCGCGCGCCCTCGAGCCGGCCGGCGCGCAGGTCCGCGCCGACGAAGCGCGCCCGCTCGGCGTGCACGTCGGTGAGGCGCGCGCCGACGAGAGCGGCCCCCGTGAAGTCGGCGCCGGCCAGGCGTGCGCTGCCGAGGTCGGCGCGCTCGAGCCGCGCGCGGCGCAGGTCGGCGCGCTCGAGCTGGGCGTGCCCGAGATCGAGGCCGGGCGCGGTCAGGCCGGGCAGCACGGCGCCGGTCAGGCGCGGCAGCGTGCGGCCGCGCTCGCGCAGCGCGCGCAGCGCCGCGGCGAGCTCCTCCGCGCCGCAACGGTGCAGCAGGCTCGCCGCGCTCGCGTGGCCGTCGGGCGAGCTGCCCTCGAGGCAGCTCGCCAGCGCGGCGCGCGCCCGCGGCTGCTCGCGCAGGATCGGCCCGATCACGCGCAGCAGCGCGGGGGCCAGGCGCCGCGGGAGGCGCGCGCTCGGATCCGGCTCGTCCAGGCTCTGGGCCACGCCCTCGGCGGCGAGCAGGAGCTCCACGCTCTCCTGCTGGAGCAGCGCCTCGAGGCGCGGCACGTCCCGGCCGAGGTGCGCGAGGTCCGTGCGCGGTGTCGGATCCTCGGGATTGCGCACGAGCTCCAGCGCCAGCGCGCGCGCGCGCTCGAGCCGGTCCCCGGCGGCGTTCCGGAGCGCACGGCGCAGGGCGGAGAGGTCGTCGGTCAGGGCCTCGTCGCGCGCGAGCTCGTCCAGCACCGCCGCCCACAGGAGCGGCCGGCCGTTCAGTGCGAGGTAGCGCTCGGGCGCCTCCAGACGCGCCATGACGCACGTGCAGCCGGCGCGCTGGTTGGCGAGCAGGTACTCGATCCATTCGTCGCGCGTCCAGGGCACGAGGGCCAGTCGGGAAGGGAGCGGGAACGCCTGCCCCGCGAACACGCCCACCACGACCTCGGCGCGCTCCGCGGGCTCGCCCTCGATCGCGATGCGCTCGTCGCCCGCGAAGTGCAGGCGCACGAAGGCGAGCGCCGTGCGCTTGCCCGAGCCCGGCGGACCCTCGAGCCGGACCGGCCCGTGCTCGCGTCGCTCTGCGCGGCGCGCGAGCGCGTCCTCGAGCAGCACGGGCTCACCCCCGCCGGACAGCGGGTCGAGCACGCGCGGCCGCACGAGGCGCTCGAGCGTGACGCTCTCCATACCCCAGCGCGGCTCCCTCCGCGCGGCGCCCATGGTAGCGAGCCCCGGCCTTGGCGCGGCGCGTCGGACCTGTTTCACTCCTGGCATGCGAGCCCGGATCCTCATCGTCGGCGGCGGCATCATGGGCGTCTCGATCGCCTGGAAGTGCGCCCAGCGCACGCGCGATCCCAACCGCGAGCCGGTGGTGCTGCTCGAGCGCCGCCACCTCGGCGCCGGCAGCTCGGGCCGCTCGGGCGCGATCCTGCGCCAGCATTACCGCGACGCCGTGGTGGCGCGCATGGCGCGCGATTCGCTGCGCGAGTATGCGAGCTTCGAGACCAAGACCGGGTTCGGCCTGGGGTTCGTCCGCTCGGGGGTGATCACCCTGTCCGGACCGGAACAGCCCGAGTGGTGCCAGCGCATCCGCGAGAACGTGGCCATGCTGCAGGGTCTCGGAATCGAGACCGAGCTGGTCGATGCGGCGCGCCTGCGCGCGCTCGTGCCGGGGGTGCAGGTGGCCGAGGGCAGCGTGGGCGCCTGGGAGGCGGGCGGCGGCTTCGTCGATCCCAACCAGACCCTGGCCTCGTTCGCGAGCCTGGCGCGCGCGAGCGGTGCGGCCACGCGGCTGGGCGTCGAGCTGCGCGAGCTCGTGCTCCAGGGCGGGCGCGTGACGGGCGCGCGCACGAGCGAGGGCGAGTACCAGGCCGAGGCCGTGGTCGTCGTCGCCGGGCCGTGGACGCGCGCCCTGTTCGCGCGCCACGGCATCGAGTTCCCGCTCAAGGTCGTGCGCCCGGAGAACCACTACCTCGCCGTGGCCGAGATGCAGGCCGAGCAGGCCGCGCACATCGACCTCACGCGCCGCTATCTCTCGAGCGAGGACGCCGCCGACGCGGCCGACAGCGCGCGCATGACGAGCGGCGTCCACCCCGTGCTGATCGACCTCGAGCACGGCTTCTACGCGCGCTGCGACCCGGCCCATGCGCGCTCGCGCGTGGGACGCGTGGACTACGACCTGGACACGGAGCTGAAGGACCCGGACACGCTCGACGAGGAGGTGAGCGAGGAGCTCAAGCGCTGGGCGCGCGCCGCGCTCTCCGAGCGCATCCCCGCCTACCGCCAGCGCCCCGACGCGGGCTCGATCGCCGCCTGGTACACGCTCACTCCGGACGCGCAGGCCCTGATCGGCCCCGTGCCCGGCGTGGCGGGCTTGTACGTCGTGACGGGCTTCTCGGGCCACGGCTTCAAGCTCGGCCCCTCGGTGGGCGAGGGTGTCGCGCAGATGCTGTTCGACGAGCCGGTGACGGCGCTCGATCCCGAGTTCTTCTCGCCGGCGCGGTTCAAGGGCGGGGAGAGCTGGGGCGGGCGCTTCGGGCTGTGAGGGTGGGGGCCGCGTAGGGGCCCGGGCCGGCCGGGGCCACGAATCCAGGGCCTGCGGTCCAAGGCGGGCCCCCGGGAGCGACAATCCGGGGGCGCGCTGCATCACGGGGGGCCCCGGCGCCGTCCCTCGCTCGTGCCATGGACGCTTCCACCGCCTCGCCCTCCTCCGAGCTCCTGCTGCGGCACCACAACTTCGTCCGGGCGCTGGCGCGCGAGCTGCTCTCGGACGAGCACCTGGCCGAGGACGTGGCCCAGGAGGCGGCCCTGCGCTTCCTCGAGAAGCCGCCGCGGGCGGAGAAGGCGGCGCGCTCGTGGCTGCGCTCGGTGACGACGCGGCTCTCGATCGAGGGCCTGCGCACGCGCGCGCGGCGTGAGGCGCGCGAGGAGCGCGTGGCGCGGGTCGAGGCCGAGCCGTCGGCCGAGGAGGAGCTGGCGCACACCGAGGTCCTGCGCACGGTGGTCGACGCCGTGCTGGCGCTGGACGAGCCCTATCGCACGACCGTGCTGCTCGCCTACTGGCGCGGCTGGGACGCGCACCGCATCGCCGACGAGACCAAGACGCCGCTCGCCACCGTGCGCAGCCGGCTGCAGCGCGCGCAGAAGAACCTGCGCGAGCGCCTGGACAAGAGCCACGGGCGCGCGAGCTGGGCGCTGGCCCTGGGCGCGCTCACGCGCGTCGACCTCGTGCCCGATTTCACCTCGAGCCTGGCCGACTCGAGCGCGGCGCTCTCCTTCGGCAGCGGCGCCAAGCTCGCCCTGGCCGGCCTCGTCGTCGCGGGTCTCTTCTTCTATCTCTCGCGCGCCCTGCGGCGCGAGGAGCCGGAGCTCGTCCTGGCCGACGGCTTCGCGAGCGAGGGGCCGCGGCTGGTCGTCCCCGAGGCCGACGAGCCCACGGCCGCGCCCGCGACGCGCTCCGAGGTGCCGCCGCTCGCGCCGGGCCTGCTGCGCATCACGGGCACGCTCACCGACCGCGCCTACGCCGAGCTCGGCCTGGCGGAGAAGCCGGGGCGCGGCGTCGCGCTGCGGCTCGCGCTCGCGCCGGAGCGCTACACGTTCCAGCGCCTGGGCACGGCCGAGACGCGCACGGACGACTCCGGGCGCTTCGTGTTCGAGCTCGCCGACCCGGGCACGCGCCCGCTGTGGGTCAAGATCGCGTCCGACGCCGACGCCGACTACCGCAAGGCCTGGCACGACCGCGAGCTCGCCGAGGTGCCCAACGTGATCGGGGAGGTCGCGCTGGAGCGCGTCGCGCACGGCGTCCTGCACGGCACCGCCACCGACCCGAAGGGGAGCGCCCTGGCCGGCGCGCGCATCCGGATCGGCGAGCGCGAGGCCGTGAGCGAGGCCGACGGCAGCTTCGCCCTGGCCGGACTCGCGAACGCGCGCGACGTGACGGCCGAGCTCCCCGGCCACACCCTGCTCGGCTTCGAGGAGCCACGGCAACTCGACGAGGGCGGCTGGACCCCGATGCGCGTGTGCCTCGGGCCCGCGGCGGCGCTGCGCGTGACGCTCTTCGATCGCACGGGCCGGCCCCTCGTCGGCGCGAGCGTGTCGGCCGTGCTGCCCGAGTGCGAGCAGGCCACGCTGCCAGGCGATCTCGTGGGGCAGTCGCGCCGCGCCCAGACCGACGAGGGCGGCTCGGCCCTGCTCGAGGGTCTGTGGGCCGAGCGCAAGCTGCGCCTGACGCTGCGGTGGGGGAAGCAGTCGCTCGTGGTCGACGGCCTGCGCGGCGAGCGACTCGCCCTCGACGGCCCGCACACCGGCACGCCGCTCGTCCTCGCCCCGGGCGAGGAGCGCGAGCTCGAGGCGCGCCTGGAGACCGTGTGCGAGCTCGCGGGGCGCGTGCAGCTCCCCGGCGGCGCGCCGGCCGCGGGCGCGCTCGTGCAGGTGTTCGACGCCGGCGGCCCGATCACCGCCGACGCGCCCGAGCTCCTCAGCCTGCAGGCGGACGCCGACGGCCGCTTCGCGGCGCGCCTGTGCGCGGCCGAGCTCGCCGGCCCCCTGCGCGTGAGCGCGCACGCCGCGGCGGAGCCCGACTCGGCGGGAGGTCTCGGGAAGGGCGAGCTTCGGGCCCTGCGCTCGCTGGGCTACGCGAACAGCGGCCCGTCGTTGGGCTCGGGGGGCTCGGAGCCCGGAGGTCCGCTCGCCGTCGAGCTCGAGGTCGATGCGCGCGACGCGGAGCGCCTGGCCGCGCTCACGCTCGAGCTCCAGCCGCGCTTCTCGATCACCGGCTTCGTGCGCGACGGCGCCGGCGCGCGCTTCGACCTCAACCACGGGCGCATGTGGGCCGCGCCCAGCGGGACCGCCTTCCACGGCCTGGGCCAGTCGGCCTCGATCTCGGCCGAGGGCTTCGCCTTCGACGGCCTCGCGCCCGGGCGCTACGACCTCTTCCTCTCGGAGGAGCTCGAGGGCTTCTACTCGTTCGAGAACTTCGTGCACGTCTTCCCGGGCATCGAGGCCGGCGCGCGCGGGGTCGAGCTCACCCTGCCCGAGCGGCGCGAAGTGCGCATCCGCGTGCGCGTCGCCCCGGGCGGCGCGGCGGCCGAGGACGGCCTCGTGCTGCACCGGCGCTTCTTCCCGGCCGATCCGCAGGCCTTCCGCGCAGAGAAGGCGGCGCCCGCGATCACTGTACGCGGCGCCTCCGGCTGGCCGCGCGGCACGGTCTACGACTTCTCCGGCATCGGCGGCGAGCGCACGGACGCGGGCCTGAGCCACGACGGCTACGACGGCTTCGAGGGCCCCGTGCACGCGCTGCAGCCGCTCGAGCCGGGCTGGTACGCGATCGGGCTCACGACCCAGGACGGCGGGAAGGGCTCGTTCCCGCAGGCGACGCCG
>Ga0315910_10005032_pt1 | contig 10909 bp, 10 predicted proteins | sample EdamamesoilMG_FD_204470 | JGI IMG/M metagenome (GOLD analysis project Ga0315910, IMG submission 204470) | Garden soil microbial communities collected in Santa Monica, California, United States - Edamame soil | ecosystem: Environmental > Terrestrial > Soil > Garden | place: USA: California...
CAAAGTTCAGGACGCTTGGGAGCACAGCGACCGAGTCACGGCGGGCCACCCGAGCGGAGAATGGTCGCAGGGGTGGGACGAAATTGTCGTGGGCTTCGAGCTCTTCGCGGCGCTCGGGCGACCCGAACGCGGCGGCAGCACGGTGCGCAGTATGAACGCGAACGTCTACGGCGACGTCGCGTACACGACTTGCCTGTTCACGGCGTCGCCTGCGTTCGGTGGCGAGACGCTCGCCTGCACGAACGTCCTCCGCCGCGTCAACGGCGCCTGGAAAATCATCCACCATCATGCCGACAAAGGGCCGCTCATGGGCGCCGCGGCCGGGAAGTTCGCCAGCGAGCTCTGATCGCCGGGTCCTCCGCCGAGCCTTGAGCTAGGCTCCGCGCAGCATGGACATCGAAGGCCGGCGGCGCTCGAGCAATTTCGAAGATCGTGGTCGCGGGGGCGGGGGCGGCGGCGGCGGAGTGCCGGCGCAGGCGCTGATTTCGCTCGTGCGCTTGCTCGGGCCGAAGGGGGTCCTCGTCGCGGGAGCCGTGGCGGCGGTCGGCTACTTCGTGTTACCGGCGGGCCTTCGGCAGCAGGTCTTCGGCGCACTCACCGGCCAGCAGAGCTCGGGCCAGGTGTCGCAGGGGGCGGGGAGCGTGTGTGGAGCATCACCGTCGAACGGCAAGGCGTGCGATTTTTCGCGCGCGGTTCTGGCTTCGACCGAGGACGTGTGGAAGGCAAACTTCGCGAGCGGAGCCCTGCCCGAGTACGGCGCACCGAGCCGGGCCTACCAGGAGCCCACGCTGGTGGTCTTTGCCAACGGCGTGTCGACCGGGGGCTGCGGCAACGCCAGCTCGGCGAGTGGCCCGTTCTACTGTCCAGCCGACAGGAAGCTCTACATCGATCCGAGCTTCTACGGCGTGATGGAGAAGAAGCTGAAAGCGCCCGGCGACTTCGCGCAGGCCTACGTCATCGCCCACGAGGTCGGCCACCACGTCCAGAACTCGATCGGCTCGAGCCGGCTCAAAGTGCGGGGGGAAACCGACAATCAGGTGTCGGTGCGCGTCGAATTGCAGGCCGACTGCTTCGCCGGCGTCTGGGGCCACTCCGCGCGCGCAACGCTGAAGATCACCGACGACGACCTCAAAGAGGCCGTCAATGCGGCGCACGCCATCGGCGACGATGCGCTCGGGCACTCCGACAAGGACGACTACACGCACGGCACGAGTGCCCAGCGCATGAAGTGGTTTCGCCGCGGCTTCGAGAGCGGTGAGGCAAAGACGTGCGACACCTTCGCCGTCAAGAACTACGGCGAGCTCTGACGCACGTCTGCCCTCCGCGCTTGCTCTAGGCCGCGCGGCTCTGCTCGGCCGTGAGCGCCTCGTAGCCGTCGGCGAGAGCGAGGAGCGCCTTCTGTCCGTCGCCCTCGAAGGAAGAGCCGTGCATGATGGCCAGGCGCTGCGGGGAGAGGGCGGCGAGCTTGCGCAGCGTGAGCGCGGCGTTCGGGCCCGGGCTCGTCTGGTGGAAGACGCGTTCGGCGCGGAGGGCGGCCTCGACCACGTCGTGGTTGGTGATGGGCGCGCCGCGGCCGAGCTGGGTCATCAGATCGCCGCACAGGAGCGTGCCGGTCGTCTCTTCGAACATCACCTGGGCCTCCCAGCCGTGCGGCACGTGGGGCGTCGTGATCAGGCGAACGCGCTTGCCGCCGAGGTCGAGGACCTCACCGTCCGCGAGCGCGCGTGGCGGCCGGTCCGCGAGATCGTTGAGCGAAACGTCGCAGCCCAGGGCGTTGAACGCCACCTGGCTCCGCGGCGCGGCACTCAGCCACATGTTCATCGAGCCGCACTCGTCGGCCTCGACGTGACCGAAGCTCAGCCAAGCGAGCTTCTCGACCGGCATCACCTTCGCGACGGCTTCGGTGATGAACGGGAACAAGCCGCGCGGCCCGGTGTGGAACAAGAGGGGCTGGTCGGCTTCGATCAGAAACTGATTGAACGAAAAGCCCTCGGGCCCCACCTGGGGCAGGAAGGTCGAGATGCGATGGATACCAGGGGCGATTTCGTGAACGGTGGGGGTTTGCATACCCCTGGGGCGTTCAAGGCCGGGCCCGCTCGTTCATTTCGGACTGAACGACCAAAAAATCTGGTCGTTTCGCGGCTCGTAGGCGGCGTACTGGCCGGTTCGGACTTGCCGATCGAGCGCCGCCCCCGCCTCGGGTAGGGCCTCCTGGATGCGCGCGATGGCGGATCGCAGGGCGCGCGTCACGTTCAGGCGAGCCCGCTCCGCGGCCGAGCCGGTCGGACGTTCCTTGCCTCCCAGCCCGAACGCCCGCGAAAGCTCGGAGACCAGCTGGTCGAGCTCTTCTTGAAGGGCCTCGGCCGCTTCGAGTTGGCCCCGCTCCATCGCGTCCGCAGCCGCGCCGCGGAGCTCCTCGATCCGGCGACGGTAGGCCGTGCGGGCGCGGGCGTCGAGCTCGGGACCCACGCCCGAGAGTGCGCGACGGTCGAGCTTGCCTTCGTCGTCCACACCTTCGAGGCGATCGACGAGGTCGAGCGCGTGCTTCTCGACACCGGGGTCCGCGAGGAGCTCGGCGAGGTAGCGCATGCCCTTGCCGTCGGGGAGGCGCACGCTGTGGTTCTCGAAACTTGCCGCCCAAGATCGCTCCCCGCGCTCGAGGCGCGCCGCGGGCTTCGTTTTCGGTGACGCCCCCGCGGAGCGCAGAGCGATCAGCCATTCGAGCAGAGAGGCGTCCTCGGGGGCGAGCACGACGTCGAGCGACGCGAGCAACGTCTGGGCTACTCTTGCTTCGACGGTCGCCGCCGCGCGGTCGCCGAGCGTGTCGTGCACCCTGGCAAGCTCGAGCGTCAGGACGGCGCGCAGCCACGGCGCTTGTGCGGGATCCAATCGGTCGAGCGCCCGTTCGAGCAGCTCGCGTGCGTGCCGGCCGTCGCCGCACGCGCGCGCGATGCGACCACGCGCGAGCGCGACCCGCCCGACCAAGATCGGTACCTCCAGATCGACCGCCCGCGACTCGAGCTCGGCGGCCGCCTGCAGCGCCCGGTCGGTTTCACCGAGCGCGAGAGCCGCCTCGGCAAGCACGATCCAGAGCTCGATCGCACGCAGGCGATCGGCTCCGAACCCGCGCACACCACGTTCTGCCATCGCGCGGGCGAGCGCCGCGTCGCCCCGCAAGAGGTGGAGCCGAGCGGCCGGCAACAATGCTTGCGGCGCCTGATCCTTGCCCAGGAGGAGCTCCTCGGCTTCACCGAGCCGACCCTGGCGCATGCGGAGATCGGCCAAGGCGATCGCCGGGTGCCACGCCGGAAAGGGTAGGACCGCTTCGAAGGTCTCGACCGCCCTCAGCAGCACGCCCTCGGCTTCACTCCAGCGCCCGAGCTCGATGAGCAGCGTCGCCTGCACGCTGTCGCAGTGGCTCGAAAGGAAGACGGTCGAGCCGTTCTGCGGTCCGATCAGCCCTTGCTGCTTGAGCAGTGAGGTCCACGAACCTGCCCGCGCGAAATCGGCCGCGTGGTAGCAGGCGGTGAAGAAAGAGCACACGGACTTCGCTGCCACACCGCTGTCGTTCGCAGGCCCGCACGCGAGCGCCATGGCTTCGTCGAGCAGCGCCATGCCGGCGTCCGTGCGGCCGAGCTGAACGTGCGCGAGGCCGGCGTCGGCCAGCGCCTTGGTTTCGAGGTTCACGTCGCCGAAGCGCCGCGCGCGCTCGAGCGCGAATTCAGCCGCCGAAAGGAGCTTGGCCGGGTCGTCGACGTCACAGCCCATGGCCGCGATGGCCACCCACCCCTGCTCGATGCAGGGCGGCTCTTCTTCGACGAGCCGTGCCGCCCGGGTGAACCACGCGCGCGCGGCGGTCAGGTTGCCGAGCGCGTTGGCGTAGGTTTCGCCGAGCTCGACCGAGGCCATCGCGGCGCGGCGCGGCTCGCCCGCAGTCGTGAGCTCGCGCACCCGCTTGGACAGGTCCGCCACACGAGCATCGACGTTGAACTCGGGCATTTTCGCGTTTGTCCGCTTGCGCGCTTCGGCTGCCAAGATAAGCTAGGGCCATCACGTGGAGGGCTGGAAATGAGATTTCTTACGAGCTCGATCATGCTCGCGGGCTTTGGGGCGTTCGTCGTGGCCGCCTGCTCGGGTGAAAGTCTGGAGGCACCCCGGCGTGTCGCGTCGTCGGGAGGTAGCGCGGGGACGGCAGGGAGCGGCCGAGCGGGCTCGAGCGGCTCACAGAACGCCGGCGTGGGTGGCAACTCGAGCGTCGGCGGCAGCTCGAGCGATGGCGGAGCCGCCATCACCCGCGGGGGCACGGGCGGCAGAAGCGGCGGGGGCGGCCAAAGTACGGCCGGTACCGGCGGCGTGCCGAGGGGAGAGCCCTGCGACAATCCCGGGGATCGCCGCGTGGAAGAGGACTGCTGCTTCGGGGATTGCTTTCCGGCCATGACGTGCGACTGCACGGCCGAGCGCTATTGGTCGTGCTCGCACGAGCATCCCTGCTGGGGCGGTCAGGGCCCCGGCGGCCACGGCGGTCTCGGCGGCGAGGGCGGCAACCCCTGATTCTGCTTCGACGCTGCGCCAGGGATTGCGCGCTACGTCAGCGCCCCGTCGAACAGATGCCGTAGCACGAGCGCCTTCACGTCCGTCGCCTCCACCTCGCCCTCGGGCAAGAGCGAAGGCTCCGACGACATGACGAGCGGCCCGTCCTCGGCGCGATCCGTCAGGCGGCCGTGGGAGCCACGAACCAGCGACGCGTCGAGCGGGATCACGTCGAGCAACGTGCGGAAGCCGAGCTTCCGGAGCGCGAGCTTTCGCCCCACGGTGAGCGCCGGTAGGGCGAGCGCCGGATCGAGAAACAGCTCGACCGGATCGTAGCCGGGCTTTCGGTGAATATCGACCGTGCGCGCGTAGTCGGGCGCGCGGGCGTCATCGAGGAAGTGGTAGTAGGAAAACCAGCGATCGGCGGCGGAAATCAGCACGATCTCACCCGAGCGTGGGTGGTCGAGCCCGAGCGCCCGTTGCTCTTCCCGCTCGAGCGCGCGTTCGACGCCGGGCACCGCTTCGAGCAGCGCGCGCACCTCGCGCACGCGCGCGGGATCCCGCACGTACACGTGGGCGATCTGATGATCGGCCAGCGCGAACGCCGCGCTCGCGCCGGGATCGAGCTGCTCGCGGCCGAGCTCTTCACGCACCCGGACGAGCCCTGCCTCGCGGAGCACGCGATTCACGGGGATGGCCGAGCTCACCTCCGTGATGCCGTACTCCGACAGCACGACGACCCGCATGCCTCGCCGCCTGGCGAGCTCGAACAGCTCCCCGCACACCGCGTCGATCTCGGAGAGCGCCTTTGGCACCCGCGGATCGTTCGGACCGAAACGCTGTAGGTCGTAGTCGAGGTGCGGCAGGTAGGAGAGCGTCAGCGTCGGCGCCTTTTTCTCGATCACGTGGGCCGTGGCACGTCCGATCCAGCGAGATGACGCGATCCCGGCGCGCGGCCCCCAGAACTCGAACAGCGGGAACGGCCCGAGCTCGCCCTGAAGCTCGTCGCGCAGCTCGAACGGCTCGGTGTACACGTCCGGGATCTTCCGCCCGTCGGCCGTGTACATCGGCCGTGGAGTCACGGAAAAGTCCGCGCTCGAATACATATTGTACCACCAGAAGAGCTTCGCCACGGTGAAGGCCGGATCGCGCCGGCGCGCGGCGTCCCAGAGCTTTTCTCCGGACACCAGGTGGTTCGATTGGCGCCAGAGCCACACTTCCGAAAGCTCGCGAAAGTACCAACCGTTGCCGACCACCCCGTGCTCGCGCGGGAGCGTGCCCGTCACGAACGTCGACTGCACGGAGCAGGTGAGCGCGGGGGTGATGGTGCGAAGCGGCCGTGCGGCGTGCTCGTCGCGAAAGCGCGCGAGCTCCGGCGTGTGAGGGCCGATCAGCGCCGGCGTGAGGCCGACGATATCGAGAACGAGCGTCGGGTGCATCAGGCCGGAGCCCCCAACCTACTTGAGGATCCCGCGCTCGACGGCGGCCATCACCGCCTCCACCTTCGTGCTCACCTCGAGCAGCGCGTAGATCTCGCGCACGTGGGTGCGCACGGTGTTGATCGAGATATCGAGCCCCTGACCGATCTGTTCGTAGCTCAAGCCGCGCGCGAGCATGCCGATGATCTCGCGCTTTCGCTCGCCGAGGGTCAAGGGCGGCGTCTTGCTCACCGCCCGCATCTGCGCGCTCGAGTGGCGCCGCGCGCGGTCGAGCACCATGTTGGCGACGGTACGGGACATCGGCGCACCGCCCTCGAGCGCATCGTGGATGGAGGGCAACAGCCTTCGCTCGAGATCCGCGTGGAACAAGCAGCCCGTCGCACCCGCGCGCAAAGCGCCCAGCACCTCGCGATCGGTCGCGCTTTCGGTCACGACCAGGAGCGGCACGCCCGCGAACTTTTGCGAGAGCTTACCGACGACCATCAGCGCCACGGCGTCGAGCGCGGGACGTTCCACCAGCATCACGTGCGGTTTCATCAAGCGGTCCCGCGGGTCGAGCTCCTGCGGCGTCCGCAACGACAGGACCTCGAACAGTCCCTGGATCGGCGACGACTCGAGCGCTTCCTGAATCCGCCGGCTCTGGCTGATGATGAGGACTTTGGGCTTTGTCATCCGTCGCGCCGTGGCGCCTGCCCGCGGAGCACCGAGTTGCCTTGCCAGAGCTCGGTCTGGTCGACGCCGAGAGGCCGCTCGAGCTCCGCCGGATCGAGCCGCCCGCTCTGCGCGAAAAAGGCGATGGGATTCTTCCAGAGCACGGTCTCGATCGTCGACGCGGGGACACCGGCCGTGCGCAGCGCCTCGGCGGTCTTCGGCACCTTCAGGGGATCACTGACGCCCCAGTCGGCCGCTGAATTCACCAGCATGCGCGTCGCCCCGTAGCGCTGCACGAGCGCGACCATGCGCGGCTCATCCATCTTGGTTTGAGGGTAGATCGAGTGTCCCGCCCAGCAGCCCGAATCGAGCACCCCGGGGAGCGTTTCCTCCGTGTTGTGATCGACGAGGGTGCGCTCCGGCGGAAACCCCGACTCTTTGACGAGGGCGAGCGTGCGCTCGGTGCCGCGCTTCTTGTCGCGGTGCGGGGTGTGGATGAGGATCGGCAGGCCGGCATCGCGCGCGAGCTCGATCTGGCGAGCGAAGCAGCGTTCCTCGGCCGGCGTCACGTCGTCGAAGCCGATCTCCCCGACGGCGACCACGCCTTCCTTTTCCAAGTAGAGCGGCAGGAGATCGAGCACGCCGTCGGCGATGCCGGCGCTGTTCGCCTCCTTGGGGTTCAGGCCCATCGTCGAGAAATGACGGATGCCGAACTGGCTCGCGCGAAAGCGCTCCCAGCCGAGGAGCGAGAGGAAATAATCCTCGAACGTACCGACGTGCGTCCGCGGCTGACCGACCCAGAAGGCCGGCTCGACGATGGCGGCGATCCCGGCGGCCGCCATCGCCTGGTAGTCGTCGGTCGTGCGCGACGTCATGTGGATGTGCGGGTCGAAGAGCTTCACGATGCCTGACCTCCGAGCAGGGTGTCGACGTCGCCCGGCACCGGTCGCCCCGCGGCGCGCCTCTCGCTCGCGTAGTCCTCGAGCATGCGCACGAGCTCGGCCCCGCGACGCTCGGCGATGCCCTCGATGCGGGCCACCGGCACCTCGATGAAGATCGCTTTCATGACCATCTGATTGAACCCGAGGTCGGGGAAATGGGAAGCCGGAAACGGATTCTCGCACGCAATCGCCTCGAACACGCGACGCGCGTTGGTGCGGCAACCGAGCAGCCCCGTGTCGACGAAATCCCCCGGGTTCGGCAAGAGCGCGAGCGTCCGGAGCAGGCTCTCCTGCTCCCCGATCTCACCCCCCTCGAACAGGCGCAAAACCACCGGTGCTCGCTCGCCCGCCGGCATCCCGGAAAGCGCCCGGCAGGTCATGACGACGCGGACCCAATCCGTCCAGGTGAGGTGAGGCCGTGCAGCGGCAACGAGCTCGGGCGGCGCGGGCGGGCACTCTCGCGAGCTTGCCCCGAGCCGGCGCGGAACGCTGGCGAACAGAGCGCGAAACGCGACCGACGAGGGCGCGCTCGCGGCCTCGAGCGCCCGCTCGATGAACGGGCCGGCCGGGCCGCCGCGCGCGAAGGCTTCCAGGGTTGGGCCCGACTCGGCCATTCTGCTCGACCCGTACTAGCATGCGCTGGTTGCCGTCGCTCGCGGACTTCCCGGTCTCGTTCCTGCTCGCGGTCGCGATCGCGCTCGGTCTGCTTTTCGGTAGCTTCCTGAACGTCGTGATCCACCGCTTGCCGCGCGGTGAGAGCCTGGTCTTCCCCGGCTCGCGCTGTCCCGGCTGCGGTCAACCGATCGCGCCGAAGGACAACATCCCGGTCCTGAGTTTCATCTTGAGACTCGGTCGCGCGCGCTGCTGCGGGACGCGGATCTCGGCGCGGTACCCGCTCGTCGAGGCGATCGGTGGACTGCTCTCGTGGGCGATCATGAGCACCACGATCCTGGAGCTCGATCCGGCGACGTCGATTGGTCGCGCAGCCGGGATCTTCGCGGCGTACCTCGCGCTCGGACTCGGCCTCGTGGCCCTCGCCTTCATCGACCTCGATCACATGCTCTTGCCTGACGAGATCACGCTCGGCGGCGCGGTGCTCGGCCTCCTGACGGTGCCGATCCGGCCCGATGCGTCGTTCCCGGCGTCGCTCGTCGGCGCGGTGGTCGGCTTCGCGATCATCTGGTTGCCGTTCATCGCGCTCTACCAGAAGGTGCGCGGGCGGCCGGGCATGGGGCTCGGCGACGCCAAGCTCATTTTGCTCGCCGGCGCCTGGTTCGGTTGGCAGGGCGCGGTCTTCGCGCTACTCGCGGGCGCAGTGCAGGCGACCGCCGTGATGCTGGTGCTGCTCTCGGTGGGCGCGAAACCCGAAGAGCCGGCGAGCGTGGTCGAGGAGCGGCGCGCGCTGCGCGAAGCCATCGAGCAGGCCGAAGGCGAGGAACGGGCGGCTCTCGAAAAAGAGCTCGCCGACGACCCGCTCGGAACGGAAGCCGGACCCGGCCTCGGCGCCGCGCGGATGGCATTCGGTCCGTTCATCGCACTCGCCATCCTCGAGTACATGCTGTTCGGTCCGCTGATCCGCGCCGAAATGCTGGGGGCACTGTCCCTATGATGCGAAGGGCCACGCTCGGCCTCGCGGTCGCATTCGCGTGCAGCCCGAGCACGCGCCTCGTTCCCACCGGTCCGCACCCGCCGCACGTTCAAGACTTCGTCCTCGTCCCCTACCCGCCTCCCCCGGCCGAGGTGGAGGAGATCTCGTATCGTTCCGAGGACGATCGCTGCTTCTGGGTCGACGGCCACTACCTCTTGGAGGGGCGAAGCTGGGCGTGGACCAAGGGGCGCTGGGTCATGCCCGAGGACGGCTGCTACTACGCGAAGTCCGTGCTCGCCTGGTCGAAGGAGGGCGAGCCGCGCCTCTACTACACTCCGCCACGCTGGTATCGGGACGACGCCAGCTCGCTCGCCGAGGACCGGGCCGTCTGCCCCGAGCCCAAGGCCTGCCGCTAGAGCGCGTCTGGCGTGCTCTCGCCGGGCTTGTCATCGCTACTTCTCTGCTAATCTCCCGCGCCCCATGACTTTCGCTTCCCACGTGTTCCGCGAGTACGACGTGCGGGGCGCGGCCGAGCGAGACCTCAGCGACGCGTTCGCCGAGCGCCTCGGCCGCGGGCTCGCCGAGCTCCTGCGCCCCGACGGCGCCACGACCGCGCCTCGCATCGCGGTCGGCCGCGACTGCCGGCTTTCCGGGCCGCGTCTGTTTCGAGCCCTGACGGCGGGCCTGGTCGCCGGCGGCGCCCGCGTGGTGGACGTCGGCGTGGGCCCCACGCCCAAGCTCTATTTCTCCGTCCACCACCTCGGGACCGACGGCGGCGTGATGATCACCGGGAGCCACAATCCGGCCCAAGACAACGGCTTCAAGATCATGCGCGGCAAGGCGAGCTTCTTCGGCGACTCCATTCAGCGGCTCCGCGAGCTGGTGCAGGGGCCGGCGCTGCCGAACGTGCCGGGCGGTGAGCTCACGGAGGCCCCCGTCGACGACGCGTACGTGGCGCGCCTGATCGAGGACATCGCGCCCGGTCCGCGGGATTTCAAGATCGTGGTCGATGGTGGCAACGGCTCGGGCGGCCCGCTCGGCGTGCGCGCGCTCGAGGCTGCCGGCTTTCGTCCGATCGCCATCTACTGCGACATGGACGGTCGCTTTCCGAACCACCACCCCGATCCCACGGTGCCGGAAAACCTCACCGCGCTGATCGCGCGGGTCCGCGCCGAAGGTGCGCGCGTCGGCCTGGCGTGGGACGGCGACGCGGATCGTCTCGGCGTCGTCGACGCGACGGGCGAGATCGTGTGGGGGGACCGCCTGCTCGCCTTGTTCGCCCGCGGTATCCTGGCGAAGACACCGAACCAAGCCGTGATCGCCGACGTGAAGTGCTCCCAGGCGCTGTTCGACGACGTGAAAAAACACGGCGGCCGCCCGGTGATGTGGAAGACCGGGCACTCGTTGATCAAGAGCAAGATGAAGGAAGAGCACGCCGCCGTTGCCGGCGAGATGAGCGGCCACTTTTTCTTCGCCGACCGCTACTACGGCTACGATGACGCCCTCTACGCCGCGTTGCGCCTGCTCGAAGGCCTCGCGCAGAGCGGTCGCACCGTGCTCGAAGAGCTCGCTGATCTGCCGCCCTCGTTCGCCACGCCGGAGCTTCGCGTCGATTGCCCGGACGCGGTGAAGTTCGAGGTCGTGAATCGCGTCCGCGACAAGCTCTCGGATCGCGGCGAGGTGAACACGCTCGACGGCGTGCGCGTCAAGTACAGCGACGGTGCGTGGTCGCTCGTCCGGGCCTCGAACACGGGCCCCGT
>Ga0315910_10005033_pt1 | contig 10902 bp, 9 predicted proteins | sample EdamamesoilMG_FD_204470 | JGI IMG/M metagenome (GOLD analysis project Ga0315910, IMG submission 204470) | Garden soil microbial communities collected in Santa Monica, California, United States - Edamame soil | ecosystem: Environmental > Terrestrial > Soil > Garden | place: USA: California...
GAAGATCCCACCGATCTCTGGGCAGGCGAAAATGTCGTCGGCATCGACACCGGCTGTGGCAACGGTGGCTTTCTCACGGCTCTCGAACTGCCCGCGTTGAATGTCTACGAATCTCGGTAAGTCGCGCGCGCCGCAGCCACAGAACGTCGCCGATCGGGGCCCCTAGCCCCCAGATTTGCCCCGTTTGGTGACGCTTTTTGAGAGCGCACAAACGTACCGGAGCGCTGGGGTGGACTGAACTCTCGTTGGACAATGACCGTAACTCACGAGCGGTGCCGTCCTTTCTGCCCGATCTCGACCCTAGCCCATTTCGGCGTTTCGTCGACGGCCTGCGCGATTGCGTCGCCATCGACGAGGCAGGCGTGCTCACCTACCTCAATCCTAAGTTCCTCGAGCATCTGGGGATCGAGAGCGAGGAGAGCGCGCTCGGCCGTTCGATGAGCGACGTCTTGGAATGCGAGCTGCACTCGAGCGAGCTCGCTCAGCTGAGCTCCGCCATAGATTCGGCGCGCACACGCGCTGACGGTGCTCTGACCGAGCTGCGCCTCGCCTTCTCTCGCGCGGGCGAGCGAGTCTACGAGGTAACCATCCACACCCAACAACCGGCGAGCGGAACGGTGCTGGTGTTCACCTTGAAAGAGGTGCTGACGGCGCATGGCGTGCGTGCCGCGCTCGAGCACACTGACCGGCTCGCGTCGCTCGGTACGCTGGCAGCTGGCGTGGCCCACGAGGTCAACAACCCCTTGGCCTACGTCGTGAGTAACCTAGGCTATTCGATCGAGCAGATCATTCGCATACGAAGTCAGCTGGCAACGACGCCCCTGCCGGAAGGAGTAAAGGACGAGTTCAGTGACAACCTGACGCGTATCTGCGAGGCCCTCGAAGAAGCGGGCGAAGGCACCGATCGCGTGGCGCGCATCGTCCAGGGGCTGAAAAGCTTCTCGCGGAGCGAAGGCGAGAGCAAGGGTCCGGTCAACCTGCAAGAGGTGCTGAATAGCGCGGTCAACATGGCCGAAAATGAGATCCGCTATCGCGCCCAGCTGGACCGGGCGTTCGGCGAAACACCTCTCGTGTTCGGGAACGAAGCCCGCTTGGTGCAGGTGTTCGTGAACCTGCTCGTGAACGCGGCGCAAGCCATCCCCGAAGGCAGCCCTCAGTCACACCGCATCCGGGTATCCACGAGCGTCGCGGCAAATGGCAGCGTCATCGCGGAAGTCTCGGACACCGGCGTGGGTATCCCGAGCGAGATGGTCGACCGCATCTTCGATCCCTTCTTCACGACGAAACCCATCGGCGTGGGCACGGGCCTCGGTCTGTCGATCTGTCACGGCTTGGTGCATGCACTCGGCGGCAACATCTCGGTGGTGAGCGAAGAGCGGCGCGGGACGACGTTCCGCGTCGAACTCATGCCGGCCGCGCCTCGCGAGCTCCGCAGAGCAACCATCAGCGATCGCCCCAGCGCCTCGCGCGGAGAGCTCTTGATCATCGACGACGAGCCGCTCGTGCTGCGAGCATTTCGTCGCACTCTGGCCTCGCAGCACAACATCCTCACGGTCAACGACGCGGCCAAGGCGCTCGACATGATCGAGAAGGGTCAAGCCTTCGATCTGATCTTCTGCGACCTGATGATGCCGGGCATGACGGGCATGGACTTCCACGCGCTGCTCAGGCAAGCAGACCCAGAGCTCGCAGAGCGCGTCGTGTTCTTGACGGGCGGAGCCTTCACGTCGAGCGCGCGCGAGTACTTGAACTCGGTTCCCAATCGAGCGCTCGAGAAACCGCTGCACCCGCGCGCGCTGCGAAGTTTCGTCAGCAAAGCGCTCAGCTAGGTTGGGCAACGAGCTGTGGCGTAGGATTCGGCTTGGTTCGTCAGCCTCCGACGAGCTATGCTGATTTTTCGTGAAGCCACCGAAACAGATCTCTCCGAAACTGACCGCCCCCCAGCTCCAGTTTCAGACACAGCGCGTCGCGAGCTGGTGAGCCAGCGTGGAACATTACGACCGCGCTGCTGACCAACCCGGAACGTTGCTGGATGGACGCTATGAACTGGTCGAACGACTCGGCCAGGGGGGCATGGCTGTCGTCTGGCGCGCGCTCGTGCACGGCTCGACTGGCTTCCGGCGCTGGGTAGCCATCAAGCGCATCGACCCGAAACATCGGCACTACCCCGAGGTGGTCGAAATGTTCGTGGAAGAAGCCAGGGTCGGCGCTGCCCTGCAGCACCCGAACATCGTGCAGGCGCAGGATTTTCGCCTGGACGAGCACGGCCACCATTTCCTGGTCACCGAGTTCGTCGATGGCCCTCACCTCGGGCAATGGGTGAGCGCGCACGCCGACGTGCTGCAACCGACGCCCTGGCCCATCGTGACGGCCATCGCGATCGAGGTGCTGCGCGCCCTGGAAGCCGCGCACGGCAGGCTGGACGACAATGGCAAGCCCTCCCCCATCCTGCATCGTGACGTGACGCCCGGGAACATCCTGATGGACCGCAACGGCAGCATCAAACTCGCGGACTTCGGCTTGGCGCGAGCGATGGACCGAAACCAGATCACGCGGCCCAACGTGGTCAAAGGCAAGCTGTCATACTTGGCGCCCGAGCTCGTGCGCGGCGACGCTCCGAGTTCGAAGAGCGACTTGTTCAGCCTGGGAGTCGTGATGTGGGAAGCGCTTACGGGCAAGCGACTGTTTCACGCCGCCACTGACGTGGAGGTCTACCGGATGCTGCAGAATCCGCGCGTACCCTTGCTCAGCATGCGTCGCAGCGAGCTTCCGATGGGGCTCACCACAGCCGTGCACCGCGCGCTCGAACGCGACCCGGGTCAGCGCTTCGCGACGGCACGGGACATGCTTCAAGGGCTGACCGCCGTGCTGAGAGTCTGGCCAGTGACCACCGACGCCACCGCCATCGCGGCCAGCATCAAGGAGGCGTTCCCGACGCCCAACTGGACGAAACGCTGAGAACTCGCGAAGAATCGCAAAAAGTGAATTTGAAAGTCGATTTCAAGTGAGCTAGGCTGATTTCATGACGTTAGCGCAATCGCGAATTGGTGACGTAGTGGCGATCGAAGCCGTCGAAGGAGAGCGCAGCTTTCGGCGGCGACTCCTCGAGCTGGGTCTGGTGCCCGGCACTTTGGTCACCTTCCTCGGTGTGGCGCCGCTCGGCGACCCGCTGCAGCTCACCGTGCGCGGCTGTCAGCTCTCGATTCGACGCAGCGAGGCGCTTCAGATCCGCGTCCGAGTGACTGAGGCGCTCGGCGCCCCTGCTTCGCTGGTACCCAGCGCTCCCGTTTCCGCGTAGTCGGCATACCCAGGTGCAAGCCTCGTCTGTCGTCGTCGAAGCGGAGACGCGACCGTCCCATGTCGTCGTCGTCGGCAATCCTAATGTCGGAAAGACGACGTTGTTCAATCGCCTCACCGGGCAGAACGCCCGCGTGGGCAACTATCCAGGCATCACGGTCGAGCGCAAAGTCGGCACACTGAAGCAGCTCGACGCTCAGGGCATGCCGAACGAGGTCGTCGACGTGCCGGGCTGCTATTCGCTGAGCTCGCGTTCACCCGAGGAGCAGATCGCGCTCTGGAGCGTGCTGGGGATGCATGGATTCCAGATCCCCGATCTGGTCGTCTGCGTGGTCGATGCTGGGCAGCTGACACGCAACCTGTACCTGGCGCTGCAGCTCGCAGAGTTCCGCGTGCCGCTGGTGATCGTCATCAACATGATCGACGAGGTGCCGGAAAAAGCCATCGATGCCGCCGAAATCGGCGAGATTTTCGGCGTGCCGTGTCTGCCCGTGAGCGCGCGCACCGGGCTCGGGGTCGATGACCTGCGCACGACCATCGCCGCAGCACTCAAGGCGCCCCCGCGACCGCGCCTCGCACCGAAGTACGCTACCGAACTCGTTCGACACGTCGATCGAGTTGCCGAGGCGTTTCCAGCCGAATGGCGACGCAACGTCGAGCACGACAGAGCCCTCGGACTCTGGGCCCTGACCAGCGTCGAAGAAGACGACGAACTCGAAGGCATCCCGAGCGACCTCAGAGGACGCGTGCTCGAAGTGCACCGCGAGATGTCTGGTACGAGCATCGACGAGGCGGTGATCACGGCTCGCTATGCCTTGCTCGATGACCTGGAACCACGCTTCTACGGCAAGGTCCCACCCAAGCACGAAAGGCTCGGTACCAAGCGCCTGGACCAGGTGCTGTTGCACCCAGTGTTCGGCTTCGCGATTTTCATCGCGCTCATGCTGCTCGTGTTCCAATCGCTGTTCGCGTGGTCGGACCCGGCCATCTCGCTCATCGAAACCGCGTTTGGCGCACTGGCGACGCTCGTGACCGAACTGCTACCACCGAGCTGGTTCCGAGACCTCGTGACCGAAGGCGTCATCGGCGGCGTCGGCAACGTCGTGGTGTTTCTGCCGCAAATTCTGCTGCTGTTTCTGTTCATCGGGGTGCTCGAGGACTCCGGCTACATGGCGCGCGTAGCGTACCTGATGGACCGGGTCATGCGGGTCCTGGGTCTGCACGGGCGAGCGTTCGTGCCGATGCTGTCGGGGTTCGCCTGTGCCGTCCCGGCGATTTTGGCGACCCGCACCATGGAGCGGCAGCGCGATCGCTTGCTCACCATGTTGGTTGTGCCGCTGATGACCTGCTCTGCGCGCTTGCCGGTGTACACGCTGATCATCGCTGCCCTGTTTCCGCCGACGGACTTGTTCGGAGCGTTGCCCGTGCAGGGCCTCCTGATGGTCGGCATGTACCTGTTCAGCCTAGTGGTGTCGCTGATCGCAGCGTGGGTACTCGGCAGAACCGTGGTCAAGGGCAAGAGCGTGCCGCTGATCCTCGAGCTGCCCCCGTATCGACTCCCGCGCATTTCCACCACGCTGCGCATGATGTGGCAACGCTCGTCGCTGTTCCTGAAAGAAGCGGGCAGCGTGATCTTGGTGTGTACGATCGTACTCTGGGCGCTCTTGTCGTTTCCGAAGTCCGACGACGTAGCTGCTGTAGCAGCCAGCCCGACGACGAGCCACCAGCTCGAAAGCGCTCGCCCGCACCCGACGCCGATCGAGCAGAGCTACGGTGGACAGCTCGGTAAGCTGCTCGAACCTGCGATCGAGCCGCTCGGCTTCGACTGGAGGATCGGGGTTGGCATCATTGGCGCTTTCGCGGCTCGCGAGGTGTTCGTGTCGACTATGGGGCTCGTCTACGGCATTGGAGACATGGGCGACGACGACGCACCGCTCCGCGAGCAGATTCGGAGCTCCACCCGCCCCGATGGTTCGCCGGCATACAGCCCGCTCACCGGTTTGTCGCTGATGGTCTTCTTTGCGCTCGCCTGTCAGTGCGTCAGCACACTCTCGGTCGTGCGCAGAGAAACGCGCTCGTGGCGCTGGCCCGCGTTCCTGTTCGGCTACATGACACTGTTGGCGTACGGCACGAGCTTCTTGGTCTACCAGGGTGGCACGCTCCTCGGATTTTGAAGCAGCACGCCTCGAGCGCCTAGGTCGGGCGTTCTACGCACGCCCGGTGCTCACGGTGGCTCGCGAATGCGTCGGCAAGCTTCTGGTGCACCAGTCGCTGGAAGGCCTCTTGGTGGGGCGCATCGTCGAAGCCGAGGCGTACCGCGGCCCCGAGGATCGCGCCGCCCATAGCTATGGCGGTCGACAGACAGCACGCACTTTGGCCATGTTCGGGCCCGCGGGGCACGCCTACATGTTTCTGATCTACGGGCTCCACTGGAACTTCAACGTCGTGACCAGCCGCACCGGCGAGCCGCACGCCGTCTTGATCCGAGCGATCGAACCGCTCGTGGGGGCGGACACGATGGCCAAGAACAGGCGCATTCGAGCCGATCGGCGCGAGCTCACCAACGGTCCCGGCAAGCTCTGCCAAGCTCTCGGCCTCGATCGACGCCACTACGGGCTAGATCTCTGCCAATCGGAGCTGTTTCTCGCCGCCGGCCCCAAGGTGCCGGTCGCGCGCTCGCGCCGCATCGGCATCGATTACGCCGGCGATTGGGCCGACAAACCTTGGCGTTTCTACGATCCGAAGAGTGCGTACACGTCGAGGGCGCCGAAGGCCGTGCCCTTACACGTGCCCGTGCCCGACCGAAGCAAGTCGCGCCCGAAGCGTCGATCGACTTGATCGATGCGCGGTTGTGGTGGATACCTTGAGCCCGACGCATGAGCTCTGGTTCCGACAAACTTCCGAGGCCGGCAGCTGGAGTGCCCGTGGACTTCGAGCCTCTCGCCGCGCCCGCGTCGCCGGCCTCTGCTAGCGCGCCGCGCGAACAGCCAGTCGCCGGCAAGCACTTCGTGCTGTGCGTGTCGGGCAGCATCGCTGCCTACAAGTCCATCGTGCTGCTCCGGCTGTTGTTGAAGCACGGCGCCAAGGTCAGCGTGGTGATCACGCCCTCGGCGGAAAAGTTCGTGCAAACTTCGACATTTTCGGCGCTAACCGGCGAACCGACGCACAGCGACATGTTCGGCCAGCCCGGTGAGCCGCACATCGACCTCGCGAAGAAGGCCGACGCGGTCCTGATCGTGCCCGCCACGGCAGACACCTTGGCTCGCCTCGCTCACGGGCTCGCCAATGACCTGATTTCTGCGCTGGTCCTGGCCGCACGTTGCCCGGTGCTGATCGCACCCGCGATGCACCCGACGATGTGGGAACACCCACGCACGCAACACAACGTGCTCATCCTGCAGTCGCAGACCAACATCACCCTGGTCGGACCAGTGGCTGGAGAGGTGGCGTCGGGCGAATACGGCGTCGGTAGGATGGCAGAGCCCGAAGAGATCTTCGAAGCGCTGAGTGAGTCCATGACGCCGAACGACCTCGGCGGGCGGCACATCGTCGTGAGCGCCGGTCCCACGCGCGAAGCCATCGACCCGGTGCGATACCTGAGCAATCGCTCGTCGGGCAAGATGGGGTTTGCGCTGGCCCAACGTGCGGCCCAGCGCGGCGCCAAGGTGACGCTCGTGACCGGGCCAGTGGAACAACGCACGCCGCGCGGTGTCGAGCGCATCAACGTCGTGACTGCGCTCGAGATGCAAGAGGCGCTCAGCGCCGTGTTCGGGCCGACGCTGGAGCTTGCCGATGCCCTGATCATGGCGGCTGCGGTCGCTGACTATCGCATCGAAGATCCCGCGCCGGAGAAGCTGAAGCGCAGCGATCAAACGCTGACGCTCGAGCTCACACCCAACCCCGACATCTTGGCGGGTCTCGGGGCGCGCCGCACGGGCAAATCCCCGGTGCTGGTGGGGTTTGCGCTAGAAACAGCGACTCAGCACGAACTCATCGGATTTGCGCGGCAAAAGCTCATAAAAAAGCGGGTCGACATGATCGTCGCCAACCACTCGGAGGCGCTCGAAAGCAACGAAAATGCGGCAATGCTCGTGAGTGTGAGGGACTGCGTGACACTCGGCACCCGCAGCAAAACTGCGCTCGCGGACGACATCTTGAACTGGGTCGCCCAAAAGCTCGCCGTCCTCGAATCCGACGAGGCAACCGAATGAAAGTGGTACTCGGCGTGCTTGTGTGCACCGTCCTCGGCACCGCCATCGCATTTCGACCCGAGTGGGGTGGTACCTGGAAGTTCTGGGTCACTCTGCTCGGCGTCTACGGCGCGCTCGCTGCCTTCGCGCTCTACCGCATGTGGGACGAAGGCATCCTGCGCGATGTCTTCAAGCTCAAGGGCGGCGATTTCGCCATCGGCGCGCTGAGCGCGCTGGGGCTCTTGGTCGGCGCGGAGCTCGTCAAACCCTTCGTCGCACCAGCCGGCACCCAACAGTACGCCTGGCTCATGTACATCTACCTGATCGTGGGTGACCCCGTGGCGCTGCAGAAGTCAGTCCTGCTGACCTTGGCGTTGCTCTCGATCGCGGCCGCCGAAGAAATCGTATGGCGCGCGCTGGTGCTCGACCAGCTCATGCAGCGGTTCGGCGATCGCCGCGCTTGGCCACTCTCGGCCGTCCTCTACTCGATCTCGCTGTTGCCGACGGCGTTCTTGCTCGCAGGCCCAGCGGGCCCCAACCCGCTCTTGCCGCTGGCGGCGCTCGGGTGCGGCCTGGTCTGGGCTTTCATGGCGAACATGTTGCGCCGACTCCCCCCCGTGATCGTGTCACACCTGGTGTTCACCTACTTCACTGCCACGCAGTTTCGCCTGCCCGGCTTCTGACACCCTGGGTTCCCGCCCTCCGCGTTCAATCAACCGCAAAACCTTCGCGTTCAATCAACCGCACGACGCGGAACGCGCAACGCTGCCCCTCGCTGTAGGCGGGATTCTGGGATTTCACGAAAGCACGGAAGGACGGAGGATTTTCAAGTGCTGCTGCGACCGTGAGTCATCAGTGAGCATGAAAAATAGCAAGCTTGGCGCTCTTGGGCGTATTGGCGGTTGAGAAGATCTTACAGAACACTCATCGGTAGGGGGTAAAGCACAGCGTACTCGTGCGGATGCACGCCTTCCGAGCGTCCGTGCGTCCTGCAGGTGCGAGGAACCGGCAGGGGGAACCCGCCAACCAGGAGGTGGGGTTCAGCCGCCGCTGATGCGTGCGAGTTCTTCGTCGGAGATGTCGAAGTCGGCGAACACGTTCTGCACGTCGTCGTGGTCGTCGAGGGCGTCCACCAGGTTGACGCAGACTTCGGCTTCGCGTCCGCTGACCGCTTTCTTGTTCTTGGGCACGTACGCGAGTTTGCTCTCTTGCACGACGATCTTGCTCTTCTCGAAGGAGTCGACCACCTCGAACAGCTGCTCGATCGGCGTGTACACCGTCCAGACCTCACCCTCGTCGCGATAGTCTTCGGCGCCAGCTTCCAACGCAGCTTCCATCAGCTTGTCTTCGCTGACCTGGCCCTTGTCGAGCGAGATGGTCCCCAATCTATCGAAAGCCCATTGCGCCGTACCGGCGCCGCCCATGTTGCCGTTGTGCCGTTCGAACATTTTGCGCAACTCGGCGACCGTGCGGTTCCGGTTGTCGGTCATCCCTTCGACCAGGAACAACGTACCGCCCGGCCCCGTGCCCTCGTAGAGAACCTCTTCATAGTTGGCGCCGTCGATCTCGCCGGTGCCCCGCTGAATCGCCCGCTTGATGCTGTCGCCGGGCATCTGCTGTGCCTTGGCATCATTGATGGCCTTCCTGAGCCGCGCGTTGGCGTCCGGGTCACCACCCCCCATGCGGGCCGCTGTGGCGATTTCTTTCACCAGCTTGGTAAACACCTTGCCGCGTGCCGCATCGTTGGCGCCCTTCTTGCGCTTGATGGTTGCCCATTTCGAATGACCACTCATGTCCCGACCAACCTTCTCGAACTGTGTTCCTTGGTGCCCATCGAAGGGCAGCTCCGGGAGGGTCTAGCAAAAAGCCGCTCCGGCGACCATAAGCCGACACCGGCTAGCTCGAACTCGTGAAAATCAGGGAGTAGTCGGCTTTCCCGAACACGCGCAGGCCGGCCCTGAGCCCGCGCCGCCCGCACCAGGGAACGAAGCTCGGTCAGGCCCGTCGGGACCTCAGCCTTGACGCTGCTTCAGGCATTTCACCTGGGCGGAGTGCAGCTTCACGTAGGCCTGATGCAAAAACACCCGAAACAGCGTGTTCGGCTTCTTCGCGTAGCGCGCGTAGCTGCTTTCTACCTTCTTGCCGAAGTCCGCGGTGGCGGCGTCCATGCACTCCTGGGCCACCCCCTCGGGCACGTTCGCGACGAGGGCCTGGCGCTCCTTGATCAGGCTCAGGTTCCTGCTGAGGTGCTGCTTGGATTCGCCGTTCTCACCCGCGCCCGCGAGGGTCTGCGACAAGCACTGGTATTCGGGCTCGAAGCAGCTCGCCTGAGTCGTCATTTCGCTGCGAAACAGTTCGGCTGCGCGTTTGGCGTCGTAAGCGCCGTCGTCTTTGGCCAGTTCCGTTTCGAGCTCCCGGGTCGAGGCGTGGGCGCGCTCGCGGCAGCTCTTCACTTCGGTTAGGTCGGCGCAGAGCGTGTCTCTGTCCTGAGGCAAGGTGGCGCGCAGGTAGTTGACGCGCTCGCGAGCAAAACCGATCTCCGAGGACAGCTTAGCCACGTCGGTGCTCGTCGAGAGTTGCTGGCGGCGCTGGTCCAGGCGCGCGGTCAGAGCCTGCTCACCGGCTTGTTGCTTACCGTGGTCGGCGCACTCGACCAGCTTCGCCAAACACCAGTTTTCGTACTGGTAATACTCGGTGACCTCAGCCAGCTTGCCTTCCTGGATCAAGAGGTCGCCTTGACACTCCTCGCGCCCGTAGGGAGCTTCGCGCGCTTCGCAAGCCGGGTTCGGAGCGAACAGCGCCTCACGCCGTTCGCCGACCAGGATCAAGCAGTCGCCGTCGGAAACCTCGCAGCGATTCGCCTGATCGGGGGCGATGCTCAGCATTTGCTTGAGCAGCGCTTGGCGCTCTTGGCGGGCGGTGTCGTACGCTTGCCGCTGGTTATGGTCCTGATCCGACGAGCGACCGCAACCGACCAGGGACACCAGCACACCCAATCCCACCCACTTGGCGAACTCGTTCATCCAAGCTGGCAACGCTCACCACTGAAGAAAACTAAAGCCCCTCGCTCCCTCGCGAGTAGGTCTCGCTAACGAGGCTAGCCCATTTTGGTGCGCACACCTACGGCGCAGTATGCCCGTGAACGTGCCCGTGCCCGTGACCCCCTTGTGTATCACGGGCGCTACTGTGGGTTCTGTCGCTCTTATGACGACTGCGGCACCGCGACGTACTCGTAGTATTCGACGCCCAGGTCCTGGAAGCCTTCCTCGTACGTGTTGCCGACGCGGGCGATGCGAAAACCGCTCGGTCGGTGCCCTGCGAGCCCTGGAACCTCGACGCCATCGTGGAGCGCCTCGTATTGCTCGCGATTGAGGTCGGTCGCGCCGGCGAGCGCGCGTCGAAAGCCGATGCGCTT